>Ga0226835_1000821_pt1 | contig 24152 bp, 25 predicted proteins | sample LAC_MetaG_1_FD_163627 | JGI IMG/M metagenome (GOLD analysis project Ga0226835, IMG submission 163627) | Anaerobic ammonium oxidizing microbial communities from anammox membrane bioreactor (MBR) in UC Berkley, California, United States -... | ecosystem: Engineered > Bioreactor > Anaerobic >...
TTGGCGGCGGTCCTCGCCCTGGGACGCGGGGCTCGCAACGGGATCCTGGTGGCCCTCGTCGTCCTGAACCTCGCGTCGGAGCGCGTGTCGTTCAGCCGGGTCATCGACCGCGTGCCGCCGCTGCGCGCTCTCGACCGCTGGGGGCGGCGACCGCCGCCCGCGCCGACGGAGGCCGGCACGGGCGCTTGAGCCACAGGCGGCGGCCGCGGCCCAGGTCGGGCCCGAACGATCGGTAGCCGGCGGCGGAGAGCCGGGCGCCCAGCGCCCGGAAGCGCCCGAAGCGGTCTCCCGACCACTGGACCACGGCGCAGACCGCGGGTTCCGCCGCGGCGGCGACCACGTCGTCCTCGGTCAGGTCGACCCGCGGGTCGGTGGACGTGATGCGGAGCACGGAGGTGTCGACGAAGTCGGGCGGCGTGAGCCGGCCCGAGCGCCACACCAGGCCGGGGTCGTCGCTGATCGCCTGGGCGCCCGGCGGCATCCGGCGCAACGCGGCGGACGTCGTCGCGGCGGCGCCCCGGTAGGGCGGCGGCCGCAGCACGCCGCCGAGCCCGGCGAGCTGCCAGGGCACGGCCAGGAGCGCCGCGGTCGCGACGACCGGCCACGGCACCCGGGCCGCGCCGATGAGGAGCGCGAGGGGCACGACCAGGTGGATCACGTGGTTGCGCCACATCGGCGCCTCCAGGGCCAGCACCGCCGTGGCCAGCAGCGCCCACGCGACCAGGGGGGCGCGGCCCCCGACCAGCCGGTCGCGCCACGGGGAAGGCGTCGAAGCGGACGGAGCCCCGGCTCGGCCCCGGCGCCGCCGGGCGACGGCCAGCACCGCGCCGGCACCGGCCGCGACCAGCCCGGCTACGAGAACGGTCGGGTCACGGTCGGTGAGGGTCGACAGGGCCTTGTCGAGGTTCGCCCCCGGTGTGCGCTCGTACGAGACGCCGGTGTGGTACGCGACCGACTGCTGGTAGACCTCGGCCACGCCCCAGGGCACCGTGGCCGCCACCACGAGCGCCGTGGCCGCGAGTCCCGCCGCGGCCACGTCGCGCCGGCGCCCGGCCGCCAGCACCACCAAGGCGGCCACCAGCACCGCGGGTAGTACGAGCAGGCTCTTCACCGCGACTGCCGCGCCGGCCAGCAGGCCGATCACCACGGCCCGGCCCGGGCCGGGCCGGCGCCGGTACACCAGGGCAGTGGCCACCGCCGCCGCACCCAGCGCCTCTCCCGCTCCGTCGGAGGTGAGCGGCCCCGTCGTCCACAGGGCCGAGCCGCTGAACGCGACCAGGGCCGCCGCGATCAGGGCGCCGGCCCGGCCCGTGACCTCGCGCCCGGCGAGGTAGACCGCCACCGCGAGCACGGCGCCCGCCACCACCGCGACGGTGCGGGGCGACGACGACGTGCGGAACGTGGCGGCGTCGCCCAACCAGACCAGGGGCAGCCACAACGGCCCCTGGCTGGAGAACACGTCGCGGAAGGGCGCGCCGCCGGCCCGCATGGCCACCGCCGACGCGCCGTAGACGCCGTCGTCGAAGCTGAGGTGCGCCGAGGCGAGGAACGCGGGCAGCCGAAGGGCCACCGCGACCACCGCGACGATCCCGGCGTCGACCCACCGGTCCCGCCCGGTGTCCGGCGGATCCGGGGCCGCGGCGGGCGGGCGCGCCTTCGGCGCGGTGCATGGTTTCGGCACGGTGCTCCCGGAGCGGTCCTGGATCGCCGGGCGGACGATCGGCGCATGGTACCGTCGAGACCCCGAGGGCTCATGGCGGAGGAGCGCCTCCCGGAACCGTCACCGGGCCGACGAGGTCCGGCCGGCCGGTCGAGGTACGAGCATCGGGAAAGGCGGAGAACGCGTGGCGAAGCACATCTTCGTGACGGGCGGGGTGGCGTCGAGCCTGGGCAAGGGGTTGACCGCTTCCTCGCTCGGCCGGCTCCTCAAGTCACGGGGGCTGAGGGTCACGCTCCAGAAGCTCGACCCGTACATCAACGTCGACCCCGGGACCATGAACCCGTTCCAGCACGGCGAGGTCTTCGTCACCGACGACGGGGGCGAGACCGACCTCGACCTGGGCCACTACGAGCGCTTCGTCGACGTGCCGCTGCGGCGCGAGTCGAACGCGACCACCGGATCGATCTACCAGGCCGTCCTCGCCAAGGAGCGCCACGGCGCCTACCTCGGGCAGACCGTCCAGGTGATCCCCCACATCACCGACGAGATCAAGGACCGGATCCTCCGCCTCGGTTCGGGCGACGCCGACGTGGTCATCACCGAGATCGGCGGCACCGTCGGCGACATCGAGATCCTCCCGTTCCTGGAGGCGATCCGGCAGTTCCGCAAGGACGTCGGTCGTGAGAACGTGTTCTACGTGCACGTGACGCTCGTGCCGTTCATCGGGCCGTCGGGGGAGCAGAAGACCAAGCCCACCCAGCACTCGGTGACCGAGCTGCGCAGCCGCGGCATCCAGCCCGACGCCATCGTGTGCCGCTCCGACCGTCCGATCTCCGCGCACCTGAAGGAGAAGATCAGCCGTCTCTGCGACGTGCCGGAGGAGGGGATCGTCTCGGCCATCGACGCCGAGAGCCTCTACGAGATCCCCTTGGTGCTTCACGACGAGGGCCTCGACGACTACGTGTGCCGGGTGCTCCACCTCGACGAGCACGAGGCCGACCTCTCCGACTGGGAGGCGCTCGTCGAGCGGGTCGCGTCGGCCACCGACGAGGTGCGCATCGGCCTCGTCGGCAAGTACGTGAACCTCCCCGACGCCTACCTGTCGGTCGTGGAGGCCCTTCGTCACGGGGGATACGCCTGCGGGGCGCGCGTAGTGATCGAGTGGATCGCGTCCGACGACGCCGAAGGGCTCCTCGCCGACGAGCGGCTCCACGACCTCGACGGGATCGTCGTCCCCGGGGGGTTCGGCTTCCGGGGCATCGAGGGGAAGATCTCCACCGCCGGGTACGCCCGCGAGAACGGCGTGCCCTTCCTGGGTCTGTGCCTGGGCATGCAGTGCGCGGTGATCGAGTTCGCCCGCGACGTGTGCGGCCTGGCCGGCGCCAACTCGAGCGAGTTCGACCGCCACACCCCGCACCCGGTCATCGACCTGATGGACGAGCAGCGCGACGTCGCCGATCTCGGCGGGACGATGCGCCTCGGTGCCTACCCGGCCCGGTTGCGGGCGGGGAGCATCGTCGCCGAGGCCTACGGCGAGCCGGTGGTCTACGAGCGCCACCGCCACCGCTACGAGGTGAGCAACCGCTACCGGCGCACGCTCGAGGACCACGGGCTCGTCTGCTCGGGCACCTCACCCGACGACCGGCTGGTGGAGTTCGTGGAGCTGCCCCGTGACCGGCACCCGTTCTACGTCGCCACCCAGGCGCACCCGGAGTTCAAGAGCCGGCCCGACCGGCCCCACCCGCTCTTCGCGGCGTTCGTACGGGCGGCCCGGTCCCGGGCCGAGGGGCGGGTTCCGCGACTCCCGCTGGGGGTCTCGGCGGCCCGGACCGCCCCCGGCGCCGAGGCCGTGGCGCCGGGTGCCTGAGCCGGCGGGCGCCACCGGACCGCCGGGGCCCGCCTTCCGGGTGGTCGGCAGCGAGGTCGTCTCGCGGCCCGGTTTCCTCACCGTCGACCGCGTCACCGTCGAGTCCGCCTCCGGGGAGCGCTTCGAGCGTACGGTGGTCCGCCACCCCGGCGCGGTGGTGATGATCCCGGTGCTCCCCGACGGTCGCACCGTCCTACTGGTCCGCCAGTTCCGCGCCGCGGTGGGCCGGGAGCTCCTCGAGGCCCCGGCCGGCAAGCGCGACGTCGACGGTGAGCCGCCCGAGCAGACGGCACGACGGGAGCTGGCCGAGGAGATCGGCCACGAGCCGGAGCGCCTGGTGCTGCTGGCGGAGGCGTTCAACTCGCCCGGGTTCTGCGACGAGCGCACCACGATCTTCGCCGCCCTGGGCTGCGTGCCATCGGGTGCGCCGGACCCCGTCGGTCCGGAGGAGCGGGCCATGACCGTCGAGCGGGTGGCCCTCGCCGACGTCCCGGCGCTGGTTGCGGCCGGGGAGGTGCTCCACGCTACGAGCGTGATCGGGTTGCTGCTGGCGGAGCGGCTCCTCACCGGCGGCGACCTGGGCGCATGACGACCGGCCCCGCCGGCGGGGCGGACGTGCTCGACGGCCTCCTCGCCGAGCACGCGACCTGGCTGGCCGTCGAGCGTGGACTGGCCGCCAACAGCCTCGCCGCCTACCGGCGGGACCTGAGCCGCTACGCCCGGTTCCTGCGGTCGCACGGGTGCGCGGATCCGGCCCGGGTGGGGGAGGCCACGGTCGCCGCGTTCGTCGAGCACCTGGGCGGGTTGCGCGACGACGACGGGCGGCCGCTCCTCGCCCCGGCATCGATCGCCCGGTCCCTCGTCGCGGTGCGCTCCTTCCACCGGTTCTGCGCCGAGGAGGGGTTCGCGCCGAACGATCCGAGCGAGGAGGTAGGGGCTCCGCGGGTCCCCCAGGGGATCCCCAAGGCCCTGTCCGAGGACGAGGTCGAGGCCCTGCTCGGCGCGGTGCCCGGCGACGGCCCGCGCCCGTGGCGCGACCGGGCGATCCTGGAGACGCTCTACGCGACCGGCATGCGCATCAGCGAGCTGGTGGGGCTCGACCTCGGCGACGTCGACCTCGACGGCGGGTCGGCACGGGTGCTGGGGAAGGGCGCGAAGGAGCGCCTGGTGCCGTTCGGGCGGACGGCCCGATCGGCCCTGGAGCGGTACCTGCGCGACGGCCGGCCGCTCCTCGAACGCCCCCGGGCCCGGACCCTGGCCGACGGCGACGCCGTGTTCCTGAACGCGCGCGGCGGGCGGCTGACCCGCCAGGGCTGCTGGAAGATCGTGCGGGCCGCGGGCGACCGCGTCGGCCTCGGCGACCGGTTGTCACCGCACGTCCTGCGCCACTCCTACGCGACCCACATGCTCGACCACGGGGCCGACATCCGGGTGGTGCAGGAGCTGCTGGGGCACGCGAGCCTCGCGACCACCCAGGTGTACACCAAGGTGTCGCCGGAGCGGCTCCGGGCCGTGTACGAGTCGGCCCACCCGCGGGCCCGACCCGGGAAGGCGCCCCCGGACCGGCCGGGGCCCGGCTAAGATGTATCGGAACCGTACCGTCGGCGAACCGGCCGGGAAGCTGCCCTCGAGGGTCCCCCGGTACGCCTTCCGTAGCCGCCATCCGTAGCCCCGAGCGTCGCCGCGGCGGATGGGACGGGCCCGACCGCGAGGTAAAATCCAGCCATGACCGAGCTCACCCACGCCACGGAGCGCGTTCAGCTCGCCGAGGAGCGCGACCGCGTGGTCGAGCAGCTCCGACAGCTGGGCCGGGCCCCGGGAACCGAGGAGCTCAGCTACGACGAGGGCTTCGCCGACACCGCGGCCGCCACCGCGGAGCGCGGCGAGGTCGACGCCCTGGCCGGCCAGCTCCTCGAGAGCCTCCAGGACATCGACGATGCCCTGGCCAAGATCGACGCCGGCACCTACGGGCGGTGCGAGTCCTGCGGGAACGAGATCTCACCCCCACGGCTCGAGGCCATGCCCACGGCGCGCCTGTGCATCGTGTGCGCATCGCAGCGGCGCTGACGCCGCCGGTCGGCAGCCCCGGTGGGCCTCGGCGAGCGCGTCGTCTTCTTCGTCTGCCTGATCGCGGCGATCATCCTCCACGAGATCAGCCACGGGCTCGTCGCGCTGCGCTTCGGCGACGACACCGCGAAGCGGGCCGGGCGCCTGACCCTCAACCCGCTTCCCCACATCGATCCGTTCGGGTCCCTGATCCTGCCGGCGATGCTGGCCTTCGCGGGCTTCCCGGCGTTCGGCTGGGCCAAGCCGGTCCCGGTGAACCCGTCGCGCCTGCGCAACCCCCGCCGGGACATGCTGCTGGTGGGCCTCGCCGGGCCGGGCTCGAACTTCGCCCTGATGGCCGTCGCCGCGGTCGCCGCCCGGGCGGTCGCGCGTGGCGCGGACTCGTACACGTGGACCACCTGGAGCGACCTGCCCCTGGGGGTGCAGGTGCTGATCGGGTTCGCCCTGGTGAACCTACTGCTGGGCCTGTTCAACCTCCTGCCGATCCCGCCCCTCGACGGATCGTCGTTGCTCGAACGGGTGCTCCCCGCCCGCTGGCTGGCTCACTGGTACCGGTTCCGCCCGTACGGGATCCTGGTCCTGTTCCTGCTCGCCTTCTCCACCAACGTCCTCGGGCGCTTCTTCTCGCCCTTCGAGGAGGCGTTGTTCCGCTTCATCCTCGGATGACCCGGCGACCGGGCTCCCGGTGAACCCGTGGCACCTGACCCGGCGGTTCCTCGGGTCGCTCCCGGCCTCACCTCCGGATCCGGCCGACGAGGCGTGGGCGGCCCGGGTCCTGGAACCCGGTGAGCACTCCCTGTGGGTCCGGCTCGCCGACCGCGACCGGCGGCACCTCGTCGGTGTCGCCCGGCGGGTGGAGGTCGCGCTCGCCGGGACGCCCCACGCGGGGGACCCCCGCTGGATCGCGGCCGCCCTGCTCCACGACGCCGGCAAGGCGGAGGCCGGCCTAGGCGTCGCCGGTCGCGTCGTCGCCACCCTGGCCGGCGCCGCGGCGCCGCGGCGGACCCGGACCTGGGCCGGGCGGCCGGGGTACCGGGGGCGGATCGGCCGCTACCTGCTCCACCCCGACATCGGGGCCCGGTTGGTGCGGGAGGTCGGGGGGCGGTCGGAGGTGGCGGTGTGGGCCGAGGTGCACCAGGACCCGCAGCGCCACGGGGAGGCCGGCTTCCCGGCCGCGGTCGTCGAGGCCCTGACCGCCGCCGACGACGGCTGAGGGCGCGGCGGGCGGTGGCGCCGGGCCGCTAGCCGGTGGCCTTCGGGAGGAGGCCCAGGGCGTCGCGCACCCGGCCCAGCACGCCGGCGGCCACGCTCTCGGCCTTCGCCGCGCCCGCGGCGAGGATCCGGTCGACCTCGCCCGGGTCGTCGGCCAGCCTGGCGTAGCGCTCCTGGAGCGGGGCGAGGAGCTCCACGACCGCGTCCGCCGTGGCTTTCTTGAGGTCGCCGTAGCGGCGGCCGTCGAGCTCGGCCTCCCAGTCGCCCACCGACCGGTCGGTCGCGGCGCCGAGGATCTCGAGCAGGTTGGAGACCCCCGGCTGCTCCTCCGGTGCGTAGCGCACCGTCGACCCGGAATCGGTGACCGCCGATCGGATCTTCTTCGTGAGCACGGCCGGGGAGTCGAGCAGGAGCAGGGTGCCCTGGGGCGATTCGCTCGACTTGGACATCTTGGCGGTCGGGTTCTGGAGGTCCATGACGCGGGCCGCGACCCCCGGGAAGGTGCCCCGGGGCACCACCAGGGTGTCGCCGAAGCGGTGGTTGAACCGGACGGCGACGTCGCGGGCGAGCTCGAGGTGCTGGCGCTGGTCGTCGCCGATCGGGACCTCGTCGGTGTCGTAGGCGAGGATGTCGGCGGCCATCAGCACCGGGTAGTCGAGCAGGCCGGCGCTGACCGACTCCTGGCCCTGGCCCTTCTCCTTGAACTGGGTCATGCGCCGGAGCTCGCCGTAGGTGGCGACGCAGTTCAGGTACCAGGTGAGCTCGGTGTGCTCGCGCACGTGGCTCTGGACGAACAGCGTGCAGCGCGACGGGTCGAGCCCCGCGGCCAGCAACAGGGCGGCGGTGCGCCGGGTGCGCTCGGCCAGCGTGGCGGGGTCGTGGGCGACGGTCATGGCGTGGAGGTCGACGACGCAGTAGACGGCGTCGGCCGCCCCCTGCTCGGCGACCCAGCGCCGCACCGCGCCGAGGTAGTTGCCCAGGTGCATCTCACCCGACGGCTGGATGCCGGAGAACACGCGTGTCACGGCCGGTCACGCTAGCGGGGGGCGTTCGCGGCCGGGCGAACGGCGGGACGGCGACCCGTGCATCCCCCGGTGCGGAGCGGCGTTCCGATACCCTCGTCGCGGCATGGCCTACGACGTGCGCACCCCCGTGTTCGAGGGGCCCTTCGACCTGCTCCTGCACCTGATCCTCGCCGAGGAGGTCGACCTCTGGGACGTGTCGCTCGCCGGCGTCGTCGACGCCTACCTGAGCGAGATCGAGCGCATGGGCCGCGTCGACCTGGAGGTCGCGACCGAGTTCCTCCTCATCGCGGCGACGCTCGTGGAGCTCAAGGCGCGCCGCCTCCTACCGGGCCGCGACGACGTCGAGCTCGACGAGGAGCTGCTGCGCTTCGAGGAGCGCGACCTCCTCCTGGCCCGGCTCCTCGAGTGCAAGACGTTCCAGGACGCCGCCCGCGCGATCGACGCGCTCCGCCGCGAGGCGTCCCGCCGCTGGTCGCGCCGGGCCGGCCCCGAGGAGCCCTTCCGGTCGCTGGCCCCCGACCCGTTGGCCGGTGTCGGCCCCGCCGACCTCCACGCCGCGGCGGTGAGGGCGCTCGCTCCGCCCGTCGCCCCCGAGGTCGACCTGCGCCACGTGGCGCCGATCCGGGCCAGCGTCCGCGACGCGGTCGACGACGTCCTGCTCCTCCTGCCCACCCGCGAGGCGATGAGCTTCCGCGACCTCGTCGCCGGGGTGGAGGAGCGCCTGGAGGTGATCGTCCGCTTCCTGGCCGTGCTGGAGCTCTTCAAGCAGGGCCTCGTCGACGTCGCCCAGGCCACGAGCTTCGCCGACCTGTCGGTGCGGCGCCTCGCCGACGGCGAGCGGGCCCTCGACCTGGCCGGTCTCGACGACTGGGACGTCGATCTCGACGCGTCCGCCGACCTGGCTCCGGCGTCGGGGGCCACCCCGTGAGCCTCGAACCCGGTTCCGGGGTGCCGGGCCCCACCGGGGCGCCGCGTTCGGAGACGCTGCGGGCCCTCGAGGCGATCCTGATGGCGGCCACCGCGCCGGCCGAGCCCCGGCTCCTCGCCCAGCTCCTCGAGGTGCCGGTGGCGGAGGTCGAGGCGCGCTGCGAGGAGCTCGCCGCCGCGTACGAGAGGGAGGAGCGCGGCTTCGTGCTGGCCCGGGTGGCCGGAGGATGGCGGTTCCAGACCCACCCCGACCTCGCGCCCCACGTCGAACGGTTCGTGCTCGACGGTCGCCACGCCCGCCTGTCGGGGCCGGCGCTGGAGACCCTGGCCATCGTCGCCTACAAGCAACCCGTCTCCCGGGCCCAGATCGCGGCCATCCGCGGCGTGAACGTCGACGGCGTCCTCGGGACGCTGTTGCGCCACGGCTACGTGGAGGAGCAGGGCCACGACCCCGGGCCGGGTCGAGCCACCCTCTACGGCACCACCGCGGCCTTCCTCGAGCACCTGGGTCTCGATTCGCTCGCCGAGCTCCCCGATCTCGCGGGCTTCGTGCCCGCCGCCGACGTCGTGGAGGCCCTGGAGACCGGTCTGCGCCTGCGGGTCGAGGTGCCGGCCGACGGTGGGCCCGGCGACGACGCCGTTCCGGAGGCGTGACGCGGCCCCAGCGGGCATGATTCGGCGCCGTGGAGGGTGAGCGGCTCCAGAAGGTCCTGGCCCGGGCCGGGTTCGGTTCACGGAGGGCCGCCGAGCAGCTCATCGCCGAGGGCCGGGTCACGGTCGGCGGCGACGTGGCGGTGCTCGGCCGCCGGGTCGACCCGGAGCGTGACCGCATCGCCGTCGACGGCATCCCCGTCGCCACGCGGGCGGACCTCGTCTACTACCTGCTCAACAAGCCGCCCCGGGTCGTGACCACGGCCCGCGACCCGCAGCATCGCCCCACGGTGGTGGAGCTCGTGCCGCTCGAGCCCCGCGTGTTCCCCGTCGGGCGCCTCGACTACGAGACCGAGGGGCTGCTCGTGATGACCAACGACGGTGACCTGGCCCAGCGGCTCACCCATCCGCGCCACGGCTTCCCCAAGACGTACCTCGCCGAGGTGGAGGGCCACCCGAGCCGGGGTGCTCTCCGGCGCCTCCGCGAGGGCGTGGCCCTCGACGACGGCCCCACCGCGCCGGCCCGGGTCCGGATACGGGGCGAGCAGGCGGCCGGATCGGTGGTGGAGATCTCGATCACCGAGGGCCGCAACCGCCAGGTCCGCCGGATGATGGAGGCCGTGGGGCACCCGGTGACGCGCCTGGTCCGAACGAGGATCGGGCCGGTCGCCGACGCCGCGCTCGGGCCGGGCCGGTGGCGACCACTCACGGTCCGTGAGGTCCGGGAGCTGTACCGCGCGGCCCGCGGGTAGACCCCCGGACCGCCTCCGGGCCGCCGGATCGGCCCGGGGGACCGCGAGGGCGAGCCGCTAGTGTCCGGTCCCGTGGCTCTTCGGGCTCTGCGCGGCGCGATCACCTGCTCCGAGAACACCCGGGAGGAGATCGTCAGCCGCACCCAGACGCTCGTGACCGAGATGCTCCGCCGCAACGAGGTCGCCCACGACGACCTGGTCAGCATCATCTTCACCGCCACGCCCGACCTGACCGCCGAGTTCCCGGCCACCGCGGCCCGCGCCCTCGGCCTCGGCGACGTTCCCCTGCTGTGCGCGCGGGAGCTGGCCGTCGACGGAGGGATGCCGCTCTGCGTGAGGGTGCTCGTCCACCTCGACACCGACCGCGACCGCTCGGAGCTGCACCACGTGTACCTCGAGGGCGCCCGGGCCCTGCGCGACGACCTCCCCGCCTGATGGAGCGGGTGACGGTGGTGGGCACCGGCCTCATCGGGGGTTCGGTCGGCGCGGCCCTCCGCCGTCGGGGGGCCGAGGTCACGGGGGTCGACGCCGACGCGCACCGGCGCGCGGAGGCGCTCGAGCGCGAGGTGGTCGACCAGGCAACCGGCGAGCTGGGCCGGGCGGTCGAGGGCGCGGACCTGGTGGTGGTGGCGGTGCCGGTCGGCGCGGTCGGCCCGACCGTGGCGTCGGTGCTCGACCTGGGGGCGGCCGCCGTCACCGACGTCGGCTCGGTCAAGGCGCCGGTCGTCGCCGCGGTCGAGCGGGCGCGGCCCGACCTGGCCGCCCGCTTCGTGGGCGGGCATCCCATGGCCGGGTCGGAGCAGGAGGGGGTGGCCGGCGCCGATCCCGACCTGTTCGTCGGTGCGACCTGGGTGCTCACCCCGACCGGCAGGACCGATCCGGGCGTCTACTCGCTGGTCCGGTCGTTCGTGGCCGGGCTCGGCGCCGAACCGGTGGCGCTGACCCCCGGCGACCACGACGCCCTGGTGGCCGTGGTGAGCCACGTCCCGCAACTCGCCGCCACCACCCTCATGGACCTGGCGTCGACCCGGGCCGTGGAGCACGCGGCGCTGTTGCGCCTGGCCGCCGGGGGCTTTCGCGACATGACCCGGATCGCGGCCGGCGACCCGGCGATCTGGCCCGACATCTGCGTGGCCAACCGCGACGCCATCGTCGAGACGCTCGACGCCTACCTGCTCGCGTTGGGCCGGGTCCGTGACTCGGTGGCCGCCGGGCGCAGCGACGAGCTGCTCCACCTCCTGGAGAGCGCCCGGGCCGCCCGGCGGTCGCTCCCCGTGGGCGTGGAGGCGGCCGGGCCGCTGGTGGAGCTGCGCATCCCGGTGGCCGACCGGCCCGGGGTGCTCGCCGAGGTGACCACCCTCGCGGGCCGGCTGGGCGTCAACATCGCCGACCTGGAGATCGCGCACTCCATGGAGGGCACGGGGGGAGTGGTGGTCCTGGTCGCGGCCCGCCGGGGCGTGGAGAGGTTCGAGGACGCGCTGGCGGCCGCCGGGTACGCCGTGGCCCGGAGCGACCTCCCGTGACGCCGCCGGTCCCGGTGCCCGAGGAGCTCGTGATCGCCGGGGGCCGGCCCCTGCGCGGGACGGTGCGCATGCCGGGGTGCAAGGGGATCTCGCACCGGGCCCTGCTTCTCGCCGCCCTGGCCGAGGGTCGGAGCCGGGTCACCGGTGCGGCATCGGCCGCCGACGTGGCCAGCACGATCGGCCTCACGTCGGCCCTCGGCGTGCGGATCGCACCCGACGGGGACGCGCTCGACATCCACAGCCCCGGCGCCGACGGCCTCGTCGAGCCCGAGCGGATCGTCGACTGCGCCAACTCCGGCAGCACGATGCGCATGGGCGCCGGACTCGTGGCCGGCCGGCCGTTCCTCACCGTGCTCGCCGGCGACGAGTCCCTGTCCCGGCGCCCGATGGGGCGGGTCGTCGATCCGCTGCGGGCGATGGGGGCGGCGGTCGACGGGAGAGCCGGCGGCGAGCTGGCGCCGTTGGTGATCCGGGGCCGGCCCCTCGACGGCGTGCGCCACGACCTGGCCGTGGCCAGCGGGCAGGTCAAGACCGCCCTGGTCCTGGCCGGCCTCCAGGCGCGGGGGACCACCGAGATCCACGAGCCGGCGGCGAGCCGGGATCACACCGAGCGCATGCTGGGGGCCTTGGGAGCGCCGGTGGACCGGATCGACGCCCGGACGCTGCGCGTCGGCCCCGGCCGGCCCGGCCCCTTCGAGATCACGGTGCCGGGCGACCCGTCGTCGGCGGCGTTCGTGATCGTGGCCGCCACGCTCGTGCCCGGTTCCGAGGTGACCGTCGAGGCCGTGAGCCTGAACCCGGGGCGGATCGCCTTCCTCGACGTGCTGCGTACCATGGGAGCCGCGATCGAGGTCCGCCCGACGGGCGAGGAGCTGGGTGAGCCCTTCGGCGACGTGACGGCGCGGGCGACGCCGCTGCGAGCGGCGCGCATCCCGGCCTCGGAGGCGATCATCGACGAGCTGCCGGTCCTCGCGGTCGCCGCCGCGTTCGCCGAGGGGATCACCGAGATCACCGGCGCCGCCGAGCTCGCGGTCAAGGAGAGCGACCGGATCGCGTCGGTCGCGGCCACGCTTCGGGCCTTCGGGGTGGACGTCGAGACCGCACCCGACGGCCTGGCGGTCACAGGTGGGAGACCGCGGCCGGCGGCCGTCGACAGCCACGGCGACCACCGCATCGCGCTCGCCGGCGCGGTCGCGGCGCTCGCCTGCGACGGCGAGAGCCGGATCCGCGACTGGCCGGCCGTCTCGGTGTCGTACCCCCAGTTCGAGCGGGACGTGGAGGCCCTGAGGAGGGGAGCATGACCGACGGCGCCCGCCGCCGGGTGGTGGCGATCGACGGTCCGGCCGGGTCGGGCAAGTCGACCATCGCCCGGGCGGTGGCGGAACGCCTGGGACTCCCGGTCCTCGACACGGGTGCGATGTACCGGGCCGTCACCCTCGCGGTTCTCGAGGCCGGCGCCGATCCCGCCGACGCCGCGGCGGTGACCCGCATCGCGGTCGAGGCCGGGCTCGAGATGGAGGGCGGCGTCGTCCTGGGCGGCCGCGACGTCGCGTCGGCGATACGCGGTCCCGAGGTGACGTCCGCGGTGTCGGTCGTAGCCGCCCACCCCGAGGTGCGCCGGGTGCTGGTGGAGCGCCAGCGCCGCTGGATCGACGCCCACGGCGGGGGAGTCCTCGAGGGTCGCGACATCGGGACCGTCGTGGTGCCCGACGCCGCCGTCAAGGTGTTCCTCGTCGCGAGCGACGACGTGCGGGCCCGGCGCCGGCAGGCGGACGAGGCCGGCGCCCGCCGCGCGGTTACCGTCGAGGAGATGCGCGAGGCGATGGCGCAGCGTGACGCGCTGGACCGCGGCCGCCCGGTGTCGCCGCTCCTGCCGGCCGACGACGCGATCGTCGTCGACAACACCGACCGGGCCGTCGAGGACGTGGCCGGCGAGATCGTGGCACGCTTCGACGCGGCCGTGAGCGGCACCCCGGCCGACGGGATGGAGCGCTGATGCTCCACCGCGTGATCCGTGCGATCGTGAGCGGTCTGAGCCGGCTCGTGTTCCGGCTGCGGATAGAGGGCCGCGAGCACCTGCCCCCCTCGGGCGCCTACGTGATCGCGCCGTCGCACCGGTCGATCCTCGACTCGTTCTTCGCCGGTGTCATCACCACCCGACGGGTCCGCTTCATGGCCAAGAAGGAGCTCTGGGACAACAAGCTGCTGGGCCGGATGGTCGAGATCATGGGTGCGTTCCCCGTGGACCGGGCGGCCGGCAGCGGCGCGGTCAAGGCGGCCCTGAGCGTGCTGAGGGCCGGGGAACCGGTGGTCGTGTTCCCCGAGGGCACCCGGCGCCGGGGTCCGGTCATCGAGGACCTGCACGAGGGCGCGGCGTACCTGGCGGTGAAGATGGGGGTCCCGGTGGTGCCGGTGGGCGTCGGTGGCAGCGAGGCGATCCTGCCCAGCGGAGCGTCGATACCGAACCTCAAGCGGGTGGCGGTCCTGGTCGGCGAGCCGATCGAGCCGAGGCCCGGCCCGTCGCCGTCGAGGACCGTCGACCGGACCGAGGTCCACCGGATCACCGAGGAGCTCGAACGGTCGATCCAGGAGCTCTTCACCGAGGCCGAGGCCCGCGCCGCCGGCCGGCGCCCGTCGAGGGCCTGACGGGCGCGGAGGCCGACCCGGCCGATTCAGGAGGGAAGAGGCGCGGCCGCACCGCCTCTTCCTGCCCGGCGGCCTCAGCCCTTGAGCATCACGCCGACGAAGAGGCTGGCCAGGGCGAACAACGACGAGACCGCCTCCAGCGATCCCGACATGGCGGCCCAGCGGCGGCGCTCGGCGTCGGTCTCCGCCCGGCGGACCCGGGGCGCGGCGAACAGGACGTGGATCCCGGCGGCCAGACCCGTGATGGCCACGCAGGCCAGCTTGACCACGAGGGTCGCCAGCCACGCGCCGCTCTGCGAGCCGATGCGGAGGGCGAGGAGGTTCCAGATCCCGGTGACGACGAGCAGGAGGTAGGCGACCCAGGCCGCGGCCTGGAACCGGGCGGCGACCTCCCGGATCGTCTCGCGCCCCTTGGGCCGTAGGACCGGGATTATCACCAGGAGCGCGATCTGCCCCCCGACCCAGACCGTCGCCCCCAGCACGTGCAGGAACAGGCGGACGGTGTCGTCGGTGACCGGCAGCACGGCGTCAGATCGTCAGCGTGGTGAGGGCGTCGGAGGCGGCCGACGATCGGTCGGAGGCGAACTCGCCCGCCCGATCCCGGGCTCGGCCCGGGTCGGCACCCAGGCCGAACGCGGCGAGGATGTCGAGGCTCGGCATCACGTCGCGCAGCTCCCGGGGCGGCGGGAAGTACTCGTCCTCGTCGGTCACGTGGACCAGCTCCACCCCCTCGGAGGGCGCGAGGCGCCCGATCACGGCCCGGACGAGGTCCTCGGGTGCGCTGGCGCCGGCCGTGACGCCGACGGTCCGGGCGCCGGCGAGCCGGTCGAGGTCGAGCTCGTCGGGGCCGTCGACCCTCATCACCACGGGGCACCCCGCCTTGGTCGCGACCTTGGTCAGGGCGATGGTGTTCGACGAGTTCGCGCTGCCGATCACGACGACCGCGTCGGTGCGCCCGGCGATCTCCTTCAGGGCGTCCTGGCGGTTGGTGGTGGCGAAGCACAGGTCGGCTCGGGACGCCGTCCAGAGGTCGGGGAGGACGTCGTCGGCCCGGTCGCGCAGCCCCTCCCAGTCGTGGTGGGCGAGGGTGGTCTGGGCGAGGAGGGCGACCTTGGACCGGTCGGGGATCGTCTCCAGCGCCGCCTCGAGATCGGCCTCGTCCTCGACCAGGCGGATCGCCTCCGGCGCCACGGCCACGGTGCCGAGGGCTTCGTCGTGGCCGTGGTGGCCGACGTAGAGGACGGTGTAGCCCTTGGCCGCCCGGGTGCGCGCCTCGTGGTGCACCTTGGTGACGAGCGGGCACACCGCGTTGACCACGAAGCGACCGTTCTCCTTGGCCGCCGCCACCACCTCGGGGGCGGAGCCGTGCGCCGAGAGCATCAGGGGCGCGCCGGGCGGGACGTCGTCGACGTCCTCGACGAACACCACCCCGCGCTCACGGAAGCGGTCGACGACGAGCTGGTTGTGGACGATCTCGTGGTAGCAGTAGACGGGCGGGTCGAAGACCCGGACCATCCACACCAGTGCCTTGATGGCCATCTCCACGCCGGCGCAGAAGCCACGGGGTTGGGCGAGGTAGACCTTCTCCACGGGCATCGGGAGCGAGGGTACCGGGCCTTCGCGGACGGCGGCGCACCGGCCCCAGGACCGGCCGGGAACCGCTCCGGGGACCGCTCCGGGAACCGGGGCGCCGAGGATCCGTCCACGGCGCGTGCTATCAAGCGGCGTGCCGAGGATGACGAGAACCCGAGACGATGACGGAACCTGACGAGCCGGCCGCGGCGTCGCCCGGCGACGAGCCCGCGCCGCCGGCCCGGTCCGGCTCGCGCCGCCGGTTCCCCCCGAGAGCGGCCTTCGTGCTCTCATTCCTGGCGGTCGGCGCGATCGCGGCCGTCGCGGTCGCCCTCGTCGTGGGCCGGGGGGGCGACGACACCGCCCCGACCCCGTCCACCCGCCCCCGACCCCCGGCGACGAGGCTCGAACGGCTGATCGCGGCGCCGCACGTGGTGTTCCGGAACGCCGAGATGGGGCGCGCCTTCGGCCGCGTGGGGGTCGTCGCCCTCGACGACCCCGAGGGCCCCCGCGCCCTGGCTCCGCTCTCCTGTGAGCGGATCGACACCGCCGGGGGGCGCGGCATCTGCCTGACCGCCGATCGCGGCTCCACTACGCGCTACCGGGCCGAGGTCTTCGACTCGCGGTTCCGGGTGACGCACCGCTTCGGTCTCTCCGGTGTCCCCAGCCGGGCCCGCGTGGCCCCCGACGGCAACCATGCGGCCCTGACCGTGTTCACCAGCGGCGAGTGCTACAGCGAGGAGTCCTTCACCACCCGCACGATCATCGTCGACCTCGTCACCGGGAAGCAGCTGGGCAACCTCGACCAGTTCGAGGTGACCCACGACGGCGCGGTCGTCGACGCCGTCGACCGCAACTACTGGGGCGTCACCTTCGCCCCGGACTCCGAGCACTTCTACGCGACCCTGGCGACGGGCGGGAAGACGTACCTGATCCACGGCGACATCCGGTCGCGTACGGCGGAGGTCGTGCGGGAGGGCATCGAGGGCCCGTCGGCCTCGCCCGACGGCACCAGGATCGCCTACCAGGCGCGGGTCACCGAGCAGGGGGACGTCGGCTGGCGGATCCGGGTGCTCGACCTGCGCACCGGGGCCGACCATGCCGTGGCCGGTGGCCACGACGTCAACGACCAGGTGCAATGGCTCGACGACCACACCCTCCTCTACGCGATGCCCCGGTCGGCCACCGACACCGCGCAGAACGACGTGTGGAGGGTTCCCGCCGACGGGTCGGGCGCGCCGGAGGTGTTCATCCGCGGTGCCTGGTCGCCCGCGGTGGTCCACTGAGGGACGGGGGTTCGGACCCCGTACAATCACTCGATGCCCGTGGCCACCGTCGTCAGTGTCGTGCCCGGCTCCCCGGCCGACGACGCCGGCCTCCTCGCCGGCGACGAGGTGCACGGCGTCAACGGCGAGGCCATCCGCGACGTCATCCAATACCAGCTCCACGCCGACGAGCCACGGGTGGAGCTCGAGGTGCGCCGGGACGGAGCCGACCTGGCGATCACGGTCGAGAAGGCGCCCGGCGCCGCGTTGGGGATCGAGCTCGACAGCGCGGTCTTCGACCGGGTCCGGACCTGCGACAACCACTGCTCCTTCTGCTTCATCTACCAGCTCCCCAAGGGGTTGCGGCGCAGCCTCTACCTGAAGGACGACGACTACCGGCTCTCTTTCCTCTACGGGAACTTCACCACCCTCACCCGCTTCACCGAGGCCGACTTCGAGCGGGTGGTCACCGAGGGCCTGTCGCCGCTCTACGTGAGCATCCACGCCACCGACCCGGAGGTCCGGGCCGCGCTCCTCCGCAACCCCCGGGGGGCCATGAGCCTCCGGTGGCTGAGGCTGCTGCTGGAGGCCGGCGTGGAGGTCCACGGCCAGCTCGTGATCTGCCCGGGCCTCAACGACGGACCCGTCCTCGACGACACCCTGCTCGGGATCCTCGACCAGTACCCGGGCCTCGCCGACGTCGGCGCCGTGCCCCTCGGGATCAGCTCCTTCAACCGGGAAGCCGACCTGCGCGAGCACACCCCGGCCGAGGCCGCGGCCGTCCTCGACACCATCGCCGCCTGGCAGGAGCGGTTCCTGGCGGTGCTGGGCCGCCGGATGGTCTTCGCGGCCGACGAGTACTACCTGATGGCGGGCCGGCCGTTCCCGGCCGCCGAGGAGTACGAGACCTTCGCCCAGCACGAGAACGGCATCGGCATGGCCCGCACGTTCTGGGCCGAGGTCGACGCCGCCCTGGCCGGGGAGTCGGTCGCCGGGGAGGGGCCCCGCAGCGGCTTCTTCGCCTGGGTCGACGGGGCGCCCGCCGACGGCTACCGGGCCCCCCGCACCGCCCTGGAGGTGCGGGACCGCCGGGCCGCCGCGCCCGGCGCGGTGGGGACCGCCGTCACGCTGCTGACCGGTGCGTACGGGGAGCGGGTCCTCGCCGGTCGTCTGGAGGAGCTGTCCGCGCGGGCCGGCGTGCCGGTGGTCGCCCGGCCCGTCGCCAACCGGTTCTTCGGTGGGAACACGTCCGTGACCGGACTCCTGACCGGCGGCGATATCGCCGCCGAGCTGGCCCGCCGGCCGCCCCCGGGGCGGGTGCTCCTGCCCGACGTGTGCCTCTCACGGGGCCGCTTCCTCGACGGCACCACCCTCGACGACCTCGGCCACCCGGTCGAGGTGGTGGGCACCGACGGCGCCTCTCTCGTGCGGGCCCTCGAACCGGCGTCCACCCGCACCTGAGCGGATGGCCGCCGCCCTCCCCGTCGTCGCCGTCGTCGGCCGTCCCAACGTGGGCAAGTCGACCCTGGTGAACCGGATCGTGGGACGGCGCGACGCGATCGTGGAGGAGAAGCCGGGGGTCACGCGTGACCGCAAGGAGGTCGAGGCCGAGTGGTCGGGCCGGCGCTTCCTGCTGGTCGACACCGGTGGCTGGTTGCCCGAGGGCCAGAGCACCGGCGACGACGCCGCGTCGCTGGCCCGCATGGTCAGCCGCCAGGCCGAGCGGGCCGCGGCCGAGGCCGACCTGGCCGTGCTGGTCGTCGACGTGACCGTCGGCGTGACCGAGGAGGACGCCCGCGTCGCCGCCGTCCTGCGCGGCCGCGACCTCCCGGTCCTGGTCGTGGCGAACAAGGTCGACGACGCGGGCCGGGAGGCCGACGTGTGGGCCTTCTCGTCGCTCGGGCTGGGGGACCCGGTCCCGGTGTCGGCGCTGCACGGGCGGGCCAGCGGCGACCTGCTCGACGAGATCGTGGCCCTCCTCCCCGGTTCCGGCGAGGAGTCGGGCGAGCCGATCAGCGGCGGCCGGGGCGGGGCGGGAGCCGGCGTGCCCGGCGACGCGGCCCCGTTCTCGGTCGCGGTGGTCGGGCGCCCGAACGTGGGCAAGTCGACGCTGTTCAACCGCCTCGTCGGCGACGACCGGTCGGTGGTCCACGACGCGCCCGGGACCACCCGCGACGCGGTCGACACCGTCGTCGACACCCCCGACGGCCCGCTGCGGTTCGTCGACACCGCCGGGATGCGGCGCAAGAGCCGCATCGACGAGCCCACCGAGTACTACAGCCTGGTGAGGGCCCTGCAGGCCGTCGACCGTGCCGACGCGGCCCTGTTCGTGATCGACGCCACCCAGGGGGTGACGCACCAGGACCAGCGCCTGGCCGAACGGGTCGACGCCGCCGGGACGGCGGTGGTCGTGGTGCTCAACAAGTGGGACCTCGTGGGCCCCGAGGAGCGAGCCGCCGTGCTCGAGGCGGTCGGCGACCGGCTGGGGTTCCTCGCCTACGCGCCCGTCCTTCGGGTCTCGGCCCTGACGGGCCGCAATCTGGCCAAGGTCCTGCCGGCCCTGCGCGGCGCCGAGGACGCCTACCACCGGCGGATCCCCACCTCGGCCCTGAACCGGGTCCTGGCCGACGCCCAGGCCGCCCACCCCCCGCCGATCGTGCGCCGCCACCGGCCCCGGATCCTGTACGCGACCCAGGGCGCCACCGATCCGCCGACGTTCACGCTCTTCACCACCCGGACGCTCCCGCCGTCTTACCTGCGGTACCTCGAACGCAAGATGCGCGAAGCGTTCGACCTCGGACCCACCCCGATCAAGCTGAGGGTCCGGCGCCGCGGCTCGTGACGCGTGGCGCCGGGGCCTCCTGCCGGCGGGCCGCATGGTGGGGTCCGGCGGGCGGGCGGCGGTAGCCTCGGGTCACCGGGTCCCTCCGCGTCCCCCGCCGCGCGGCGGCCGGGTGCGGTGCGGGCGCCGGCCCGGTGGCGTGCCCGCCGCAGGTCGACGCCGGGCGCCGGCGAACCCCCGGAGAAGGGAGCGCGGACCGTGTTGGGCGAGGGGGAACTGAGGGAGCACACCGGGCGGGTGCGGCTGGGAAACCTGGACCGCTACCGGGAGCGGCTCGCCGACGAGGGCAAGCTGTTCGTCCGCGACCGCATCGCACTGCTGGTCGACGAGGGCTCCTTCGTGGAGGACGGCCTCCTCGCCAACGTGCTCGAGCCCGACCTCCCGGCCGACGCCGTGGTGACCGGCACCGCCCTGATCGAGGGCCGGCCGGTCTGCATCATGGCCAACGACGCGACGGTGAAGGCCGGGTCGTGGGGTGCCCGGACGGTCGAGAAGATGGTCCGGATCACCGAGACCGCCCTCAACCACGAGATCCCGGTCGTGTATCTCATCGACTCCGCCGGCGCGCGCATCACCGAGCAGGTCGAGTTCTTCCCCGGGCGCCGGGGCGCGGGCCGGATCTTCGCCAACCAGGTGAGGCTCTCGGGCCGGGTGCCGCAGGTCTGCTGCCTGTTCGGGCCGAGCGCCGCGGGGGGTGCCTACATCCCCGCCTTCTGCGACGTGGTGTTCATGGTCGAGGGGCACGCCTCCATGTACCTCGGCTCGCCGAGGATGGCCGAGGAGGTGATCGGCGAGCGCGTGTCGCACGACGAGATGGGCGGGGCCCGGATGCACGCCACGGTCAGCGGCTGTGGCGACAACCTCGTCGCCGGCGAGAAGGAGGCGCTGGCCGCCGCCCGGCGCTGGCTCGCCTACCTCCCGAGCAACTGGCGGCACTCGCCGCCCTCCGCCGACTCCCGGGATCCCGCCGGGCGCGAGCCGATCGGGGAGATCATCCCGGCCGAGGACCGGCGGGCCTACGACATGCACCGGGTCATCGACTCCCTCGTCGACGAGGGCTCCTTCTTCGAGATCAAACCGTTGTGGGCCAGGGAGCTGATCGTGGGCTTCGCCCGCCTCGGAGGGGAGGTCGTCGGGCTGCTGGCCAACAACCCTCGGCACCTGGGCGGGGTGCTGTTCGTCGACAGCGCCGACAAGGCCGCTCGCTTCATCCTCCAGTGCGACGCCTTCAACGTGCCGCTGCTCTTCCTCGCCGACGTGCCGGGGTTCATGATCGGCACGAAGGTCGAGCGGGAGGGGATCATCCGGCACGGGGCGAAGATGATCAGCGCGGTGACGGAGGCCACCGTGCCCAAGATCTCGGTCGTGGTGCGCAAGGCGTACGGCGCCGGGCTCTACGCGATGTGCGGGCCGGCGTTCGATCCCGACGCCTGCCTCGCCCTGCCCGGCGCCCGGATCGCGGTGATGGGGGCGGAGCCGGCGGTCAACGCGGTCTACTACAACACCATCCAGGGCATCGACGATCCCGCCGAGCGCGACGCCTTCGTCACCCGCAAGCGCGCCGAGTTCGAGGCCGACGTCGACATCCTCCACCTGGCCTCCGAGCTGATCGTCGACGCCGTCGTGGAGCCGGACCGCCTGCGTGGCGAGCTGATCCGCCGCTTCTCCGTGGCCCGGACCCGCCGTCGCGACCGCTGGGAGCGCCACCACGGGGTGCCGCCCGTGTGAGAGGGGCCGGCCCGAGCCACCTTGCGGCCGGCCCCGACGGTGGGCAGGATCGACCCCGTAGGTCACGGGGGAGGGGTCACGGAGGTGGACCATGCGCGATCTGTACGGCTCGTCGATCTACTGGCTCGAGGGCGTCCCCCACGCGCCACGCCCCGCGTTGACGGGGCGGATCGAGGTCGACGTGGCCATCGTCGGCGGGGGCTTCACCGGGCTCTGGACCGCGTACCACCTCCTGTCGGGGGATCCGTCGCTCCGGATCGCGATCCTGGAGGGTGAGGAGATCGGGTTCGGGGCCAGCGGCCGCAACGGCGGCTTCGCGATGACGCTCCTCGACATGAGCCTCTCGCACCTCCGCCGCAACCACGGCGACGTCGCGGCGCGCGAGGCGCACGAGGCGGTGGCCGAGTCGGTCGACGCCATGGGCACCACCGTGGCCGACGAGGGGATCGACTGCGACTGGACCCACGGTGGCCTGATGGTCGTGGCCACCAACCCCGGCCAGATGCGCCGGGTGAGGTCCGACCTAGAGGCCGCGGAGGCCATGGGCCTCAAGGGCTTCTCGGAGTTGACCGCCGCCGAGGCGCGGGCCGAGGTCGACTCGCCCACCTACCTGGGGGCCCTCATGGAGGAGCACTGCGCGGTGGTGCACCCGGCCAAGCTCGCCCGCGGCCTGGCCGGCGCGGTCGAGCGGCGGGGCGCCACGATCTACGAGACCAGCCCGGCCACCTCGTTCGACCAGGAAGGAGGCCGGGTCCGCATCGGCACCGACGGCGGGGAGATCGTCGCCGACCAGGCGGTGCTGGCCACCAACGCCTGGGCGCGGAGCCTGCCGTGGTTCGGCAACCGGGTGGTGGCGCTCTACACCTACGTGCTGCTGACCGAACCGCTGACCGCCGAGCAGTGGGCGTCGGTCGGCTGGGAGCGCCGCCAGGGCGTCGAGGACAAGCGGAACTTCGTCCACTACTACCGGCGCACGGCCGACGGCCGGATCCTGTGGGGCGGGCGCGACGGCGTGATCCACGCCCAGCTCCCCGGGCGGCCGGGGATCCGACCCGCCTACGACCGCAGCCGGGTGGTGGCCGGGCGCCTCGCCGACACGTTCCGCCGCACGTTCCCCCAGCTCTCACAGGTGCGGTTCACCCACCACTGGGGCGGCCCGGTCGGCATCACGGCGAAGTTCCTGCCCCACGTCGGCACGCTCGACGGCGGCCGGATCCACTACGGGTTCGGGTACAACGGCCACGGCGTGGCCCCCACCCACACCGTCGGGCGGATCCTCGGCGACCGGGTGCTGGGGCGGGAGAGCGCGTTGTCGAGGCTGTGCTTCGTCGACGCGGAGGAGCCGGTCTTCCCGCCCGATCCGCTGCTGTGGATGAGCGCCGAGCTGACCCGCCAGTCGCTGCTGCGCCAGGACCGGCGCCTCGACGAGGGGCAACCCGGTGGCGACATGGACCCCTGGCTCCTGCGGGTCATGGCCAAGCTCGGCTGACGCCCGCTCGGACCGCGCCCGGCGGCTGACCGGCGCCCGCGCCCGCCTGCTGGAATGGTCGGGTGCCCTGGTGTGTGGCCTGCGCCCGGTTCCTCTCGCCGTCGACCGTGCGGCCCGACGGCACCTGCCCCGCGTGCGGCCGCCCCGTCGACCCCGGCCGGGCGCGCCCGCCCGGGCCCGCACCGACCTCCTCGGACCCCGCGGGCGTTCCACCCACCCCCCAACCCGGCGTCGGGAGGAATCGTGTCGCCGGGACGGCACGATCCGTCCCGTACGTGGGGGGTGCAGGTGCCGACTCCGGGCGGCCGGCCACCGAGGCCACAGGCCGATCCGGTGAGGGGCGCCGTGCCGGGGATCGTCACGGCGGGGATCTCGACGGCGAGGATCCCGACGACGAGGAGATGCCGCCGGTCCCGTGGCACCTCAAGGCCCTCGCCGGCGGGTTGCTGGTCTACCTCGGGTACCGGTTCATGCAGGGCCTCGAGTGGATCTGGAAGCGCCTAGGCTGACCGGCCGGCCCTCCGCCGGAGGGGCCGCCGACCGGTGGACAGGGGAGTCCCGATGGAGCTGATCGAGCACGAGACCGAGGCGCGCCTGCGGCGCGAGGAGGCCGCGGCGCGGCTGCGGGCCCTGGCCGACGAGCTCGCCCGCCAGAACGAGGTCGCGTTCCTACGTGACGGCGTCCGCTACACCGTCGCGGTGCCCGACGAGGTGACCCTGAAGGTCGAGATCGAGGTCGAGGACGACGAGTCCGAGATCGAGGTCAAGATCAGCTGGTGAACCCCGGCCTTCGCCGTTCCCGGGGCCGGGGGAGCGGCAGGGGAGGGCACTACACTCGCCCCGTTACGGGCTGTGGCGCAGCTTGGTTAGCGCGTCGGTCTGGGGGACCGAAGGTCCCGGGTTCAAGTCCCGGCAGCCCGACCACG
>Ga0226835_1000822_pt1 | contig 24149 bp, 23 predicted proteins | sample LAC_MetaG_1_FD_163627 | JGI IMG/M metagenome (GOLD analysis project Ga0226835, IMG submission 163627) | Anaerobic ammonium oxidizing microbial communities from anammox membrane bioreactor (MBR) in UC Berkley, California, United States -... | ecosystem: Engineered > Bioreactor > Anaerobic >...
GCGCGCCGGGATTCACTTCCGGCGCGCGTGGGGGTGCGGGGGGCAGAGCACACGGGGGAAGGGGTGGCGGGCGTGCGGCCCCCCGCGATCAAGAGCATGGTTGGTTGCGAGTTTCATGCCGGGGGGTGCGTCGCATAACCGCCTCCAATATGTTGTGATGGCGGCCAATCTAGACGGTCGTTGGACGGCAGTCAAGGGCACGGGGGCCCCCGGCCCGTGATCCAGGTCACCAACTGGGCGGCAAGGGAAGAAAAGAGACCAGGCGCAGAAGAGAGGAAGGAAGGGGCAGTGAAGGAAGGAATGAGGGAAGCGATGAGGATGCAGGTGTGGAAAAGGGCAGGCAAGAGGAGGGACAGGTACTCCCTTCCTGGCGCGGGTGAGCAAGAGCGGGCGAAGGCGAGCAGGCCCGCTGCCCGTGTCCGCGTCCGTGTCCGTGTCGGTTACCGTGTCCGTTTCCGTGTCGGTGTCCGTGTCCGCGTCTGTGTCGGTGCCCGTGGCCGTGACCGTGTCCGTGTCCGTGACCGTGTCAGTGACCGTACCCGCGACCGTGCCCTGGGACCGCGGGCCTCTGGCCCGCCCTCACGGACGATGCGATTCGCCCCGGCCGGCCCGCTGCCCGTGTCCGTGTCCCTGTCCGTGACCGGTGACCGTGCCCGCGGCCGTGTCCGTGACCGTGCCAAGGCCCGCGCTCGCGCTACAGCGTGTGGAGCTCACGAAGCACGGCTGGGAGAGCGACGGTGAGGGTTGTCGCCCCGAGCCTTGCCGCTAGACCTCGGTCAGCGCCGGCGGCGCTTTGCTTCCCGACGCCGCTCGAAGAGTTGCGTCAGCCCCAACGCCACCGGTGAGGCTATATATATAGAGGAATACGTCCCTACGATGATCCCCACCAGCAGGACGAAGGCGAAGGTGTTGATGACGTCGCCGCCGAAGAGGAACAGTGCCGCCACCACGATGAACGTCAGGCCGGAGGTGATCACCGTCCGGGAGAGGGTCTGATTCAACGCCCTCTCCATGAGGGCGGGCAACGGCGTGCCGCGTTCCAGCTTGAGACGCTCGCGGATGCGGTCGAAGATGACCACCGTGTCGTTGACCGAGTAGCCCACCAGGGTGAGCAGGGCAGCGATGGTGGGGAGGTTCATCTCCCGCTGGGTGAAGGAAAGCGCCCCCAGGGTGATCAAGACATCGTGGAAAAGCGCCACCAGGGCGCCGATGCCGTAGGGCAGCTGGAAGCGGAACCAGATGTAGACCAGCATCCCGGCCAGGGAGAACACCACCGCCAGCGTCGCCTTGTTGCGCAGGTCCTTGCCCACCAGCGGGCCGACGTTGTCGGCGGCGAGCATGGCGAACTCCCCGAAGACTGCGTCGCTAGAGAAGAACCGCCGCACCGCCGGAGAGAGCGCCGCGACGCGCTCCAGATCGGCCGCACCCTTGAGGATTCCCCTCTCCTTGCGCAGCGCCAGGAGCGCATCGGCCATCGGCTGGTAGTGCTCCCGGCGGCGCTCCACCGAGCCCCCGACGGCGTCCGGATCGGCCTGGACGAGGGCGTCGCGGATGGCGTCGGCGCCGTCCCGGTTGAGGTGCACAGCTGCGTGCGGAACGTCGAACTCCCGCTCCAGGGCGTCCAGCATAGCCTTGGTGAAATCTCCCTCAGCCTCAGGGTTTTGCATGCGCACCAGGATTTCATTGAGACCCGCCTCGTCGAAGCGCTGGATGGTCACCTCTCCCAGCTTGAGGGCTTCCAGGGCGCGCCGTACCCGCGGAATATCGGGCTCGTCGTTGAAGCGCAGGGTGAGCTGGGTGCCGCCGGCGAAGTCGACGCCCATGACCAGCCCCTTGCCCAGGAACAGGCTGAACAGCGAGGCCGCCAGCAGCACCAGCGAAACGCTGATGAACGCCCACTTGTAGCGCAGGAAGGGGAAGTTGGTGTTGGCGAGAAAACGCATACTCGTGACTCCCGGCGCCTAGATGGACAACGTCTGGGCGCGACCCTTGCGGGCCAGGATGGTCTCGAACAGGGTCCGGGACGAAAACACGGCGGTGAACATGGAGATCATGATCCCCAGCGAGAGGGTGACGGCAAACCCCTTGATGGGTCCGGTGCCGAACTGGAACAGGAAGAGGGCGGCGATCAGGGTGGTGAGGTTGGAGTCGACGATCGTCCCGAAGGCGCGCGAGAAGCCCAGCTCCACCGCCGAGCGCACCGTCTTGCCCAGTCCCAGCTCCTCCCGGATGCGCTCGAAGATCAGCACGTTGGCGTCCACCGCCATGCCGATGGTGAGGATGATGCCCGCGATGCCGGGCAGGGTCAGCGTCGCCTTGAGGGCGGCCATGGCGCCCAGCAGGATGATGGCGTTGAGCGCCAGCGCCAGGTTGGCGTTGATGCCAGCACCGCGGTAGTACAGCAGCATGAAGATGAAAACCAGGGCCAGGCCCACCAGACCGGCGCGCAGGCCGCGAATGACCGACTCGCGGCCCAGGCTGGGCCCCACCGTGCGCTCCTCCAGGTAGGTGATGGACGCCGGCAGCGCCCCGGCGCGCAGCACCAGCGCCAGGTCCTCGGCCTGCTGGACGGTGAAGGAGCCTTCGATGACCCCCTCGTCGCGAATCTGACCGCGGATCACCGGCGCCGAGCGCACCCGGTTGTCGAGCACGATGGCCATGCGCTCGCCGATGTGGGCGCGGGTGTACTCCTCGAACTTGTTCCCCCCGTCGGGGGTGAGGGTGAAACTCACTGCCGGCTGGTTGTAGCGGTCCTGGGAGCGGCGGGCGTTGCGCAGGTCGCGGCCAGTCACCACCGAGGCCCGCTTGAGGAGGAAGTACTCCCGACCGGTGACCCGCCCCTCCAGGTCCTCCACGTCCCCGACCACCACCTCACTGTCGTCGGGTACCACGCCCCCGTGGGGCGCCAGCAAGGCTTCCCGCGTCGGGGCCACCGAGACCACCGGCTTGATCTCCAGAAACGCCGTGGCGCGAATTAGATCCTTCACACGGCCGGGGTCATCCACGCCGGGTAGCTGCACCACGATGCGGTCCCCCTCGATCCCCTGGCGCTGGATCACCGGCTCGGCAACGCCGAACTGGTCGATGCGGTTGCGAATCGTCTCCAGCCCCTGCCGCACCGCCATATCGCGAATGGTGCGTACGACTTCCGGCTTGAGAACGGCTTCGATGTTGACGCCGCGGGAGACCTTGAAGTCCAGCAGCCGATCTTCGATGACCTGGTCCACCACCTTGGGATCGGCGCCGGGGCTCAGCCTGATGGTGAACCCCTGGCCGTCATCCGAGCGCTGCGCCCCCGCCAGCGTCACCCCCTTGCTGGTGAGCTCGGTGCGCACCCGCTCCATCGCGGCATCCACCTCGGCGCGCACGGCGTCCTCGGTGTTGACCTGCAGCACCAGATGGATGCCACCCTTGAGGTCGAGGCCCAGGTTGATCTTCTCCTTGGGTGGCCACATCGCCACCACCGCCGCCACCGTCACCACTCCGATGAGCAGCCACCGCCAGGTGAGGTTCTTCTTCATGGTCGTCTGGCCTCACTCACCGGAACCGAAGTTCACGTTGGCCGCGTCCCCGGCCAGCCCCGCCACCGCCGAGCGCGCCACCTGCAGCTTGACGTTGTCGGCCACGCGCACCTGCAGGACGTCCCCCTGGACGTCCACCACCGTGCCGAAGATGCCGCCGGTGGTGACGATGCGGTCGCCGCGGGTGAGCTTGGCGAGCATCTCCTGGTGCCGCTTCTGCCGCCGCCGCATGGGCAGGATCATCACCAGGTAGAAGATGACGAAGATCAGGATGAGCGGCGCCAACTGCATCAACACGTTCGGTTGCTGAGACATGGGAACTCCCTCGTCGTCGTTCTCAACTCTCGCGGCGCGTCAGTCCTACCTCGCGCCGCAGGTCGAGAAAACGGCCGTTGATAATAGCCCACCGCAGCCGCCGCATCAAGGCCAGATAGAAATGCAGGTTGTGCACCGTGGCGAGGACCACGGCGGCGGCCTCCCGGGCCAGGTAGAGGTGGCGGAGGTAGGCCATGGAGCAGGTCTGGCAGGTGGGGCAGGAGCACTCGGGATCGGGTGGCCCGGCATCGCTGCGCCAGCGGGCGTGCTTGAGCACCACCGGGCCCCGGCTGGTGTGGAGCAGACCGTTGCGGGCGTTGCGGGTGGGGATGACGCAGTCGAACAGGTCGATGCCGCACGCCACCGCGTGCACCAGGTCGGCGGGCAGACCCACCCCCATCAGGTATCGGGGCCGCCCGGCGGGCAGCAGCGGAGCGGCCATCGCCACCCCATCCCAGAGGGCCGGCTGCTCCTCCCCCACCGAGAACCCCCCCAACGCATAGCCATCGAATCCCAGGGGAAGCAGGGCCTCCACGGCGCGGCGCCGCAACTCCACCTCCAGCCCTCCCTGGACGATCCCGAAGAGCAGGGTGGGTCCGCCGGGGGGGAGCGCCAGTCGGCAGCGGCGGGCCCACGCCGAGGTCAGCGCCACCGCTTGCTCCAGCTCCACTCGCGGCGAGGGTAGCGGTGGGCAGACGTCCAGCGCCATGGCGACATCGACCCCCAGGCGTCGCTGGGCCTCCATGCACGCCTCGGGGGTGAGGCGCAGCTCGGCCCCGTCCAGGTGGGAGCGGAAGGTCACCCCGTCCTCGTCGTAGCGCCGCCGCCCCACCAGGGAGTACACCTGGAACCCGCCCGAATCGGTGAGGATCGGCCCGGGCCAGCCCATGAAGGCGTGCAGGCCGCCCACCCTCTCGATGACCTCCACCCCGGGGCGCACCAGCAGGTGGTAGGTGTTGGCCAGGATCATCTCCGGGCCCAGCCGGGCCAGCTCCCAGGGGGCCAGCCCCTTGACGCTGGCGGCGGTACCCACCGGCATGAACGCCGGGGTGTGCACCACCCCGTGGGCGGTGGTCAGCTCTCCCGCCCGAGCCGCGCTGTGGGCGTCCCTGGCAACGACGTTGAAGGTGCCGATCACGCTACTCGCGGCTGGCGAGCTTGACGTCCACCACCTTGACGTCGCGCGGTAGATCGAGGGCGAACATGGCTTCTGCCACCGGCTGGTTGAGGGCAACGTCGTGGAAGGTGTAGGCGGTTCGATCGCCGTCCGCTTCCACGTAGGAGACCGCCACGGGGACGAAGCGGGTGCGGTCGATCACCACCTCCACCCGCTGCAGTCGCCGCTTGAGCTGAATGGTGGCCGGCTCCAGCAGGAAGCGGTAATCGCGGCCCTCCCCCCCGTCGCTGAAGGTGAAGGTGAAGTAGCGCTTGAGGGTGTCCAGGGGCTCGGCGGCGCCGAGGAAGCGAAACACCCGCCGCTGCATGCGTCCGATCTCCACCCGCTCGGCGCGCTTCTCCTCGGGGCGATAGGTGATGGCCACGCCGTTGGCGATCACCACCTCCATGGGTCGGGGTGACTGATACTGCCAGCGCACCGAGTCGGGAGCGGCGAAGTAGAACATCCCCTGACTGCGGCTGGGGGCGGCCAGCAGCCGGCTTTCCCGCACCTGCTCGAAGCGCGCGGTCATGGTGGACACCTTCGACTGCGCCTCGGCCACCCGTGCCAGCACCGCCGCCACCTTTTCGGTGCCCTTGAGATCCGCCGGTACGGGGTCCTGCGCCCAGACCACGGAGGCGAGGAGAAAAAAAAGAAAGGGGGTACCGGTTCGCATCGCTGGCCACCGTAGCAAACGCCCCACCCCGGGGTCAATCAACGGGCGGCCCCGGGCGTTGGGTGATCTCGTAGGCCAGCTGATCCCGGGACAGGGTAACGCGGGAGTAGGGCGGCACCGAGGTGACCAGCCAGACGTTGCCGCCAATCACCGACCCCCGCCCCACCACCGTGTCGCCGCCCAGGATCGTCGCCCCGGCGTACACCACCACGTCGTCTTCGAGGGTTGGGTGACGCTTGCCGCCCCGCACCAGTGACCCGCTGCGATCCCGGGGCAGCGACAGCGCCCCCAGGGTGACGCCCTGGTACAGCTTCACCCGGTCGCCGATCTCCGTGGTCTCGCCGATCACCACCCCGGTGCCGTGGTCGATGAAGAACTCCCGGCCGATCCGGGCGCCGGGGTGGATGTCCACCCCCGTCTCGTTGTGGGCGAACTCGGTCATGATGCGGGGGATCAGGGGCACCCCCAACTCCTTGAGCAGGTGGGCGATGCGGTAGGTGAAGATGGCCTTCACCCCGGGGTAGGCGAGGATCACCTCCTCCAGGGAAGAGGCGGCGGGGTCCCCCTCGTAGGCCGCCCGCACGTCCCCCGCCACCAGATCCATCACCTCCGGCAGGCGTTCGTAGAACTGGGTGACGATCTCCCGGGCGTCGGCCGGCGCCGGCGGGGTTTGCTCCTGCCGCGGGCAGCGGCAGGGGGCTGCCAGCGCCTTCCTCACCTCGCCCTCCAGGCGGCGGGAAAGGGCGTAAAGCTGATCCGCCAGATGCGCGCGCAGGTACTCCCGGTACAGCTCCTGATCGCCAAAGTAACCGGGGTAAATGACTTCCTGCAGTCCCCGCAGGATGGCGATGACCTCCTTCTTCTGGGGCAGGGGCTCTTCGCCCCCGTGGAAGAGGGGCTCCCCCCGCTCCTCCACCCGCCGGGTGATCCCCTCGATTGCCCGCAACAGGCGTTCCTTGTGCTGGTTGACGGCCACAACACCTCCTCTCTCCTGCCAACCCCAGGACGCGAAGCCGCATTCTACCCGGGCGTCGGCGACGAACCCTCCGGTACAATCCCGTGGCGGAGGTGAACGTGCCCCAGGGGTCGGTCACGGTGCGCTACGCCGGCCAGCGGCGACAGGTGGCCGCCGGTACAACGGTCATCGAGCTGCTGCAGGCCTGCCATGGCACGGCGCCCCTGGAGGTGGTGGCGGCCCTGGTCAACCGGCGGCTGGTGTCCCTGGACTTCCCCCTGCGCGGCATCCAGGTGGAGGTGGAGGCGGTGCGGGTGGCCTCCCGGGAGGGGCAGGCGGTGCTCCGGCGGTCGATCTCCCTGGTGCTGCTGGAGGCCGCCCACGAGCTCTACCCGGAGGCGCGCCTGGTGGTGGGCCAGTCCCTCGGCGGGGGGTACTTCTACTCCTGGAAATGCCACTCCCCTCTCACCTCCGACGTGGTGGCCTCGCTGCAGCGGCGGATGGGGGAGATTTGCGACGAGGACCGCCCCATCGTGCGCCGCACGGTGACCCTAGAGGAGGCGGAGGCGCTCTTCCGCGGCAACGGGCACACCTCGACCCTGCAGCTGCTCGCCACCCACCGCTCCTCCACCGTGCCGGTGGTGAGCTGCGGCGAGGTGGTGGACATCGCCCACGGCCCCTGTGCCCCCTCCACCGGACGGGTCAAGGGGTTCACCCTGGCCCTGTACGAGGATGGCCTGCTGCTGCGCTTTCCCCGCGACGGCGAGCTGCCCGAGCTGCGCCCCCAGCCCAAGCTGTTTGCCGCCTACCGGGAGACCCGGGCCTGGAACGAGGTGGTGGGGGTGGCGCACGTGGGTTCCCTGAACGCCGCCTGCCTGTCGGGGGAGGTGGCGCAGGTGATCCAGATTGCCGAGGGGTTCCACGAGAAGCGCATCGCCCAGATTGCCGACGCCATCGCGGCGCGGGCCGGGCAGGTGCGGGTGGTGTTGGTGGCCGGTCCCTCGGCGTCGGGCAAGACCACCTTCATCCAGCGGCTAGGGATCCAGCTGCGGGTGAACGGCATCCAGCCGGTGGGGTTGTCCCTGGACAACTACTTCGTCGACCGCGCCCACAAACCCCTGGGCGAGGACGGCAACCCCGACTACGAATCCCTGCTGGCGCTGGACCTGGAGCTGTTCAACGCCCACCTGGCGGCGCTGCTGCGCGGGGAAGAAACGCACATTCCGCGCTACGATTTCACCGTCGGCCGACGCCTGGCCAGCGACCGCTGGCAGCGGCTGCGCCTGGCTCCCCACCAGGTGCTGCTCATCGAGGGTATCCACGCCTTGAACCCCCAGCTGACCGCCGCCGTCCCCCCGGAGAGCACCTTCAAGGTCTTCATCTCCGCCCTCACCCAGCTCACCCTGGACGACCACAACCGCATCTTCACCTCGGATGCCCGCCTGTTGCGCCGCATCGTGCGCGATCGTCTGTTCCGCAACCACCACGCCACCAGGACCCTGGAGATGTGGCCGGGGGTGCGCCGCGGAGAGGTGCGGTGGATCTTCCCCTTCCAGGAGAGCGCCGACGTGCTGTTCAACTCCGCCCTGGTGTACGAGCCGGCGGTGCTCAAGGTGTTCGCGGAGCGCTTCCTCCTGGAGGTACCGCGGGAGCACCCCGCCTACACCGAGGCCTATCGGTTGCTCAAGTTCCTCGCCTGGTTCGTACCGGTCTTCCAGGACGACGTACCCCACACCTCCCTGCTGCGGGAGTTCATCGGCGGCTCGGCGTTCGGCAACTGATTGGCGGAGAGCAGGCGTTTCGAACCTGCGATCGCGAATTTCCGCCCTGCCCCGCTCACCCCTTGACGCTGTCCTTGAGCTCCTTGCCGGGGCGGAAGCGTACGGCGCGGGAGGGGGCAACGGTGGTCATGGCACCAGTGCGGGGGTTGCGCACCTGCCGCTGCGGCCGCTCGGAGGTGTAGAAGCTGCCGAGCCCCGGGATGGCCACCCGCTCGCCCGCCGCCAACCACTCGTTGATGGCGTCCACCGTCACCTCCAGGGCCCGCGCGGCGTGTGCCTTGGGCATTCCGGTTTCGAAGGCGATGCGCTCCACCAGCTCGGTCTTCCCTGCCATGGCCAGCTCCCCGTTCGCTTGAGGGTACGCCAGACGTCCTTGCCTGGCAAGGGGCGGGCGTAGGTCCACCGCCCGTCAGCGGGACCCCTACCCGGCCGGGCGGCGCAGCAGGTGGACGGTGAAACCGTCCCCCCACTCCCCGGGGAGGATCACCACTCCGCCGCCGGGCAGGTGGTGCACGGGTATCCCCTGCACCTGGCCTGGCGGAATCGCGACGATGTCGAGCCCGGCGCCGGCCACCACCTGGGCGTTTTCCTCCGGCTCCAGCGAGCAGGTGGCGTACAGCACGTGGCCTCCCGGACGCACCGCGGCGGCGGCGGCGGCGAGCAGCTGCCGTTGCAGGGAGGCCAGCGCCCCCAGGTCGTTGGGGGTGAGTCGCCAGCGGATTTCCGGGTGGCGGCGCAGGGTGCCGGTCCCGGAACAGGGCGCATCCAGCAGCGCCGCCGCCAGCGTGCCGGGCCTGAAAGGAGGCACCGCGCCATCCGCTCCCACCACCCGGGGGGCCTGAGCGCCCAGATGGTGGAGGAAGGACTCCCGCATGGCCAGGAGGCGGCCCAGGTGGCGGTCGAGGGCAAGCCGCCGGGCGCCCGACCGCTCGCTTCCCAGCACCAGGCTCTTCCCCCCGGGAGCCGCCGCCCAGTCGGCGATGATGCCGTCCACCTCGGGCAGCAGCCTGGCCACCGCGACGGCGTGGGGGTCGATGGCATACCCGCGTCCGCGCCGCAGCCACGCCGCCACCGCCGCAGCGCCGCGAACCACCTGAAGCACCCCCGGCACGTAGGGGTGGGAAGCGACCTCGCACCCCTGTCCCGCCAGCTCCTCGGTGGGAGACACGGCGGCGAGCAGGTACATGGGGGCCGGCCGCTGATTGGTGGCGAGGACGGCCTCGAGCTGCTCGCCGGACAGCCAGCTGGCCCACCGCTCCACCAGCCACTGGGGGTGGGAGTGGCGCAGCCACAGGGGTGCGCGCGCGTCGTCGAGCCAGCCGCTGGCCACCGCCCGCCGCAGCACCGCGTTGACCAGGCCGGCCGCGGCCGGCAGGAGGGAGCGGGTAACCCGCACCGCTTCGGCCACCGCCACCGCCGCCGGCGTCTCCATGCGCAGCGCCTCATAAAGCCCCGCCCGCAGGGCGGCGCGGATCTCCGGATCGAGGGTACCGAAGGGCTGCCGCAGGTGCGGCTCCAGCAGCCGGTCCAGCACCAGTTGCCAGCGCAGGACCCCCAGCACGAGCTCGCGCAGGAACGGCGAGGCATCGCCCAGCAGACGCGCGGCGTGGGCTCGCCGCGCCTCCACCCGCGCCAGGGTGAGGACGGCGCGGCGACGGGGATCAGCTGAAGCGCTCGCCTCGCCCAAGACGCTCCCCCAGGAGAAAGGCGTCCGCCGGCAGGCGGCGCCTGCCCTCCCGCTGCAGCTCGGTCAGCAGGCCGGCGGTGCCCTCCCCGAAGCGCACCAGGATGCCCGCCGTCGAGTACTCCAGCACGGTGCCGCCGACTTCGTCGCCCGGCACCGCACCGGCATCCTCGAGTCCCAGCACCTTGACTCGGCCGCCGCGCAAGGTGCAGTACAGACCCGGCCACGGGTCGAAGGCCCGACAACGGTTCGCCCACACCCGGGCAGGGAGGGAAAAGTCGATGCGCCCCAGCTTGCGATCCAGCTTGGGGGTGACGGTGGCCAGGGCGTGCTCCTGCGGGCGCGGTCGCAGCCGCCCGGCGCCGAGGCCAGCCAGGGTTTCCACCACCAGCTCCGCCCCCAGGCGAGCCAGCCGCGCCTCCAGCTCGGGGTAGCGCTCCCGGGGACCGATGGGGGTCTCGCGCTGCAGCAGCAGCGGCCCCGTATCCATCCCCTCGTCCAGCAGCATGGTGGTCACGCCGGTGACGGTGTCGCCACTGGCGATCGCCCACTGGATCGGGGAGGGGCCCCGATGACGAGGAAGCAGAGATGGATGCAGGTTCACGAAACCATGCTGCGGCACCGCCAGCAGGGGGGGCGGCAGCAGCCGCCCGTACGCCACCACCACCGCCACTTCCGGGGCCAGCGCCCGCAGTCGCGCCACTCCCTCGGCGTCGCCGGCCTTCCTGGGTTGGGCCAGGGGAAGGTGCAGTCGCCGGGCCGCCTCCACGACGGGTGGCGTGGTGAGCTCCAGGTGACGCCCGGAGGGCTGATCGGGACGCGAGACGACCAGCAGGACCTGGTGCCCGGCGGCCACTACCGCCTCCAGGGAAGGAACGGCAAACTCGGGAGTTCCGAAGAACACGAGGCGCATGTTGAAAGTGTACACGGCGACGGAATGACCCTCCGCCGCGGCGCGGTTGTACACTGTGGGCTCGACGTGGCTTCCCCAGGCTCCCTCGCCACCATCTTCCTCATCGTCTTCACCGACCTCGTTGGCTTCGGCATCGTCATTCCCCTGCTCCCCCTCTACGCCGAGACGATGAACCCATCACCGCTGCAGTTCGGCCTGCTGATGGCCTCCTTCTCCTTGATGCAACTGTTCTTCGCCCCCCTCCTGGGGCGCCTCTCCGACCGCGTGGGGCGGCGGCCGGTGCTGCTCGTCTCGCTGGCGGGGGCGGTGGTGGGATACCTGCTCTTCGCGGTCGCCGACTCGTTCCTCCTGCTGCTGGCTTCGCGGATCGTGGCGGGCGTCGCCGGGGCCAACATCGCCACCGCCCAGGCGGTGATCGCCGATGTCACGCCGCCCGAGCAGCGAACCCGGGGCATGGGGCTGATCGGCGCGGCCTTCGGGCTGGGGTTCATCGCCGGACCGGCGCTGGCCGGGGTTCTGGTGCGCATCTCCCCCGCCGCCCCGGGAATCGCCGCCGCCGCCTTTTCCGCCACCGCCATGGTGATGACGGTGCTGCTGTTGCCCGAATCGCTGCCTCCCGCTCGCCGGGGGGTGGCATCGCAACGGCGCGCCGGACTGCTGGCCCTGCGGCACGCCTGGCGCACCCCGGCGCTGGCGCCGCTGCTGGCCGTGGCCCTGGCCGTGGTCACCGGCTTCGCCGCCTTCGAGGTCACCTTCGCCCAGCTGGTCTACCGGCGATTCGGGCTTCACGCCGGCAGCATCGCCTTCCTCTTCGCCTACGCCGGCCTCCTGGCGGCGGTCATGCAGATGACCCTGGTGGGCCGGTTGTCGCGGCGGCTGGGGGAACGCCGCCTGCTCCTGGTGGGCCTTGCCGGGACCGCCGTGGGTCTCCTCCTGATCGCCTCCCAGCACTCGCTCCCGGCGCTGATCGCGGTCCTGCCGGTGCTGGCTTTCGGCCAGGCGATGGTGATGCCGTCCCTGTCGGCGCTGGTCTCCCACACGGCGCCCGGAGAGCGCCAGGGGGAAACCCTCGGCGCCTACCAGGCCACCTCGTCGCTGGCGCGGGTGCTGGGGCCCATGGCAGGCCAGCTTGCCCTCGGCCACCTGGGTCTCGGCGCCCCTGCCCTCACCGCCGCGGCCTGCGCGCTGGCGGCGGCGGCCATCGCTGCCGCACTGCCGCCGGTGGGTCCCTCCCGCCTGGAGTAAGATGGCCTTCGCCATGGAATCAAACGTCCGCCTCAACGCCTCCGATGACGAGATCACCGGCATCCTCTCTGCTGCCCGGACGATCGCCGTGGTGGGCATCTCGGCCAGGCCGGAGCGCGACTCCTACCGCGTGGCTGCCTACTTGCAGGAGGCCGGTTTCCGCATCGTGCCGGTCAACCCAGGGCTCAGCGAGGTCCTGGGGGAGCCGTGCTACCCCTCCCTGGCCGCCATCCCCCGCGCCGTGCCGGTGGACATCGCCGACGTTTTCCGGCGCGTCGAGCACCTGCCCGACGTCGTGGCGGACGCCATCGCCCGGGCGGTACCGGTGGTGTGGTTCCAGTCCGGGCTGCGACACGACGGGGCGGCAGCACGGGCGATGGCCGCCGGCCTCAAGGTAGTGCAGGACCGCTGCCTCAAAGTCGAGCACATGCGCCGCAAAACGCGCTGACAAGGGCTTCCTCGGCAGATCTCCGTTTGCTATACTGACATTGTTAGCGGGACGCTTGGCGCCCTCCGCGCCGTCAGCGGAGCGGGCGCTGAGGAGGAGGTCATCGCCGAAGATCGTCAACGCACACGGATCAACGAGGCCATTCGCCTGTCGCCGGTTCGCCTCGTGGACGCCGACGGGACGCAGGTGGGTATCGTGCCCGTCGAACAGGCGCTGGAAATGGCGCGGGCCAGGGGGCTCGATCTCGTGGAAGTGGCACCCACGGCTCGCCCCATCGTGTGCAAGATCATGGACTGGGGGAAGTACCGCTACGAACAGGAGAAGAAGGCGCGTGAGGCGCGCCGCAAGGAGCACCAGATCGAGGTCAAGGAGGTCAAGTTCCGACCCGGGGTAGCGGAGAACGACTTCCAGACCAAGCTGGCGATGACGCGGCGCTTTTTGGAGCAGGGTAAACACGTGAAGGTCACGGTCATGTTCCGCCGCCGCGAGATGCGGCGACCGGAGAACGGCTTCGAGGTGCTCGCCCGGGTCCGCCAGGAGCTCGAAGGGATTGCCAGGGCCGACCGCGAGGCGGGGGCGCTGGAGGGCCGTGACCTCACCATGGTGCTGGCTCCCCTGCGCCGCGGTTCCTGACGAGGCGCCAAGAAACGAGGGCAACAGATGGCTTGCACAACTGTTCGAGCAGGAGTGTCCCCCGCCGAGGTTCACAACATCCTGGGGCAGCACATTCTGGTGGACGGCTACCACGTCGTCCCGGATCTGGCGCGCTCCCGCGGCGCGGTGCTGGTGGACGAGCGGGACGGCCGCTCGTACCTGGACTTCTACTCCAACTTCGCCTCCCAACCCCTGGGCTGGAACCATCCTGCCCTGGCCGATCCCACCTTCCGGGAAAAGCTGCTGGCCGCGGCAACGCACAAGCCGGCCAATGCCGACCTCTACACCTGCCTGTACGCCGAGTTTGTCGCCACCTTCGCCCGCATCGCCGTCCCCCCCTCCCACGCCGGGCACCTGTTCTTCATCGAGGGTGGCGCCCTGGCGGTGGAGAACGCCCTCAAGGCGGCCTTTGACTGGAAGATCCGCCGCAACCGCACCGCCGGGCGGGGCGAGGAGGTGGGCACGCGCGTGCTGCACTTCCGCCAGGCGTTTCACGGCCGCTCGGGGTACACCCTTTCCCTCACCAACACCTTCGATCCCCGCAAGACCGAGCTGTTCCCGAAGTTCGACTGGCCGCGCATCTCCAACCCCAAGATCATCTTCCCCCTGGAGCAGCACCTCGCCGAGGTGGAGGCAGCGGAAGCACGCGCACTGGAAGAGATCGACGCCGCCATCGGCCGCTGGGGTCACGACATCGCCTGCCTCATCATCGAGCCCATCCAGGCGGAGGGAGGCGACAACCACTTCCGACCGGAGTTCCTGCGCGCCCTCCGTCGCCTGGCCGACGAGCGCGACTTTCTGCTCATCTTCGACGAGGTGCAGACCGGGCTGGGTCTGACCGGCGCCATGTGGGCGTGGCAGGGGCTGGGGGTGGAGCCAGACCTCTTCGCCTTCGGCAAGAAGGTGCAGCTCGGGGGGTTTGCCGCCAATTCCCGCATCGACGAGGTTCCCGACAACGTCTTCCGCGTCTCCTCGCGGATCAACTCCACCTGGGGGGGCAACCTCACCGACATGGTGCGCGCCACCCGCATCCTGGAGGTCATCGAGCAGGAGCACCTGGTGGACAACGCCCGGCGCATGGGGGAGGTCCTGCTGGCGGGTCTGCACCGGGTGGCCGAGGGGTACCCGACCCTGCTCTCCCAGCTGCGCGGGCGCGGCCTGATGTGCGCCGTGGACCTCCCCTCCAGCGAGCTGCGCACCCGCGCCGTGGCGCTGGCCCGCGAGGAGGGCTTGCTGGTGCTGCCCTGCGGCGCCCGCTCCATCCGCTTCCGGCCGTTCCTGGATGTCTCCGCCGCGGACATCGAGCGCGCCCTCGAGCTGCTCGGCCGCAGCCTGCACCGTCTCCGGGCCGAGCTCTAACCCCGCGCGCCCCGGCGTGCGCTATCATGTCGGGCGAGCGAACGCACAGGTATAAGGAGACGCCATGGCCTCCACCTCACCTCCCTTCGACCCCACGGGTGGCCCTCCTCCCTTCGAACCGCCGCCACCTCCCCCCCCCATCCCCCCGGCGGCGGCGCCGGAAGAGGAGTTTCCCCTCCCCTTCGAGCAGGAGAGCATGCCGTTTCTCGAGGGACTGTACGAGACGGCCAAACTCGTGGTCACCTCGCCCGTCCAGGCGTTCGGCCGCGTCCGCGCCGGTGGCGACCTCGGCCGTCCCCTGCTGTACGCCGTGATCTTCGGCTGGATCGGCATCATCGCCTCGCAGATCTACGAGATCGCCCTGCGCGGTGCCCTCTGGAAGATGCTGCCAGGCGTCGGTGGCCCGCAGGAGCAGTTCTTCTCCACCGGGGTCAGCGTGGCGATGATGGTCCTCGCCCCCATCATCGTCCTCATCGGGGTGTTCGTGGCATCCCTCATCTTCCACCTGTTCCTGCTGCTGGTGGGCGGGGCCGGCGGGGGGCTCGCCACCACCGTGAAGGTGGTGTGCTACACCTCCACCGTGCAGATCACCCAGGTGGTGCCGTTGTGCGGGGGCATCATCGGCGGTCTGTGGGCGCTGGTGCTGTACATCGTTGGCCTGGCCGCCGCCCACCGCACCAGCTACGGCAAGGCGGCGCTCGCCGTCGTGCTGCCCATGGTGCTGTGCTGCGTGTGCATCGCCGTGGTCGCAGCCTTCTTTGGCGCCGCCATCTGGGCCGCAATTGCCGGCAGCCGGTGAGGTTCACCCCGGCGAGCCGCGAGGCCCGGCAGCTGGCGCTGCTGTGGGGCGTTGCCGCTGCGTCGACGGCAGCCCTGCGACCCCTGTGGCTGGCGCTGGTGCCGGTACTGCCGGCCTGTCCCATGCGAACGCTCACCGGCATCCCCTGTCCCACCTGCGGCACCACCCGCGCTGCGGTGGCGCTCCTGCACGGAGACCTCGCCGCCGCCCTGCACGCCAACCCGCTGGCCGCCCTGACGGGGGTGGGGTTCCTCCTGGGCGGCCTGGTGGCTCTGGCCTGGGCGTGGGCCCGGGGACCGCTGCCGGCGCTGCCGGGCCGCCTGCCCTGGTCGGTGCGTGCCGCCGTCCTGACCCTGCTGGTCGCCAACTGGGCGTGGGTGATCGCCCACCGCTAGGGTGAGCGTGCGTCCCTGGCCCTTCCTGGTGAGCCGCGTGAGGGAGCTGCTGCAGGCCATCCCGGCGCAGCGTCTGCCGCCGATGCTGCCGGTGCTGCTGGCGGGGCTCGCCATCTCGGTGGGGCTGGCGCTGAAGAGCCAGGTGAGCGGCGACCAGCTCAACATGCTGGCGCGGGGGTGGCTGTTCGCCCAGGGCGAGTGGGTGCACATCGGCATGACCACCTCCGCCAACGGCAAGACGCCCGGCGGCCTCCTCTCCCTGCTGGCGGGGGTGCCGCTGCTGCTGTGGTCCGACCACCGGGCGGTGGCCCTGATGGTGGTGGTGGCCCACCTGGTGGGCTTTCTCCTCCTCGACCGGCTGCTGCGTGGCCACTTGGGGGAGGTGGAACGCCGGCTGTTCGCCATTGCCTACTGGCTGGGGCCGTGGCGGCTGCTGTACTCCGGCTTTGTCTGGAACGCCAACCTCATGCCGCTGTTCGGGGCCATCCACCTGGCCTCGAGCTTCGCCATGCGCCGGCAGCCCCGTCTGCTGGCGACCCTGGTGCACGTGCTGGCGCTGGGGCTGGGCGCCCAGATCCACGCCTCCGCCGCGATGCTGGTGATCCTCTCGGCGGCCCTGGTCCTCACCCGCACCGTTCGCCTGCACTGGGGCGGCGCCGCCCTCGGTGCGGCGCTGGTGGGGGTGTCTCTCATCCCCTGGGTTGAAGAGGTGATTGCCAACCCGCAGCTGTTGCCCGCCGGCAAGGGGTTCCCCTTCCGTGGCCTGCTGCTGTTGCTGCCCCTGCTGCGCGGCCTCCTGCTGTGGGTGCGCTTCCCCTCCCTCCTCATCACGCCCCGCATGCAGAGCTACGACTTCAGCCCCCTCCTGGGGCCGGCCGCCGACGCCGTGCTGGCGCCGCTGGCCACCGCCCTGGCGTGGCTGGTGGGGCTAGCCTCCCTCGCCGCGCCGCTGCTGGCGCTGCGCTGGCTGGCTCGAAGAGTGAGGCGGTTCAGCATCTCCCGCGCCGCCGCCGATGGCCGCCGGTGGTTCGTTCGCTACGTCGTCGTCACCTTCGCCGCCGCCGCCCTCTCCTTTGCCGCCTCACCCACCACCCCGATGATGTGGCAGGGGTTCGCCATTCTCCCCACGATCGTCCTGGTGCTGGTGCTGTGGGGGGGGATCATCGCCCGCACCCGCTGGAGCGGACTCGTCCCCCGCGTGGCGGCGGCGTGGCTCGTGGGCGCCCTGCTGGTTTCACTGCTGGCCGCCGCCGGCGCCCCCATGTACCGGCAGGGCGGTCGCAACGCTGTGACCACCGTCCTGCGCCATGACCACCCCATGCTGCACGAGCTGAACATCCCGGCGACCACCAGCGTGCGGGTCGCCGAGGGCGGCGCCTTCACGCCCGACATCTTCCTCCCCAACCCCGCCGATGGCCGCTGAGCCTCACGGTGACGGCTGCGGCCGCGAGCCCGGCTTGACGACCGGCACCCCCTGCCTGCACAGGGGACACTCCGCCGGCTGGTAGGTGGGGATGGACACCGTCAGCAGGGTGGTGAAGGGAAGCGGTGCGAAGGGGTTGTCCTCCCCGGAGCGATTGACGATCGCCCCCACCCCCACCACCACGCCACCCCGCTCCCGCACCACCTCGATGACCTCCCGGGTGGACTTGCCGGTGGTCACCACGTCCTCCACCACCAGCACCCGAGCGCCAGGCTCGATGGTGAACCCCCGCCGCAGGGTCATCACCCCGTCGGCCCGTTCGGTGAAGAAGAACGGCACATCGAGGGCGCGGGCCACCTCGTGGCCGATGACGACGCCCCCCAGCGCCGGCGCCACCACCAGCTTGGCGGCGCAGGCCTTCAGGCGCGCCGCCAGCTGCCGCCCCGCCGCCTCGGCGCGCGCCGGCTCGGCCAGGTAGAGGGCACACTGCAGGTAGCGCGGGGAATGCAGGCCGGAGGAGAGCTGGAAGTGCCCCTCCAGAAACGCCCCGGCCGCGGCCACGTCCTCGATGGTGATGCCGCCCATCACTCCTCCCGGCGAAGCCCGTAGGCCTCGATCTTCTTGTACAGGTTCGAGCGCGGCGTGTTGATGGCGCGCGCGGTGGCGGTGACGTTCCACCCGTGTAGCTCCAGCTGGTGCTCGATGTAGAGGCGCTCGGCCGCCGCCTGGAACTCGGCCAGCGACGGTGCCGACAGGAGCCGCTGGAGCTCGCCCCCGGCCCCATCCGCGGCAGGGAGCAGATCCACCCCGGTGATCTCGTCCTCCAGCTGCATGATCACCGCCCGTTCGACGATGTTCTTGAGCTCCCTCACGTTCCCCGGAAAGGAATAGCTCGCCAGCTGGCGCAGTGCCCGCTCGCTCCAGCGCTTGCAGCGCCGGTTGTACTCCTGGCAGGCCTGGCGGGTGTAGTGCTCGACGAGCAGCGGGATGTCCTCGGGGTGCGAGCGCAGCGGCGGCGTGCGCAGGACCACCACCGAGAGACGAAAGTACAGATCCTCGCGGAACTTGCCGTCGCGCACGGCGGCCAGCAGATCCTTGTTGGTGGCGGCGATGACGCGCACATCCACGTGCCGCACCGCCCCGGCTCCCACCGGCTCCACCTCGCCGTCCTGCAGCACCCGCAGCACCTTCGCCTGGGTGCGCTCGGACATGTCCCCCACCTCGTCGAGAAAGATCGTGCCACCGTCGGCCTGCACGAACTTGCCCAGCTGTCGGCGCACCGCGCCGGTGAAGGAGCCCTTCTCGTGGCCGAACAGCTCCGATTCGATGAGCTCCTCGGGAATGGCGGCGCAGTTGACGCGGATGAACGGCGCCCGGGCACGGGGGGACAGCAGGTGGATCCGGCGTGCCACCAGCTCCTTGCCGGTCCCGGACTCGCCGGTGATCAGGACGGTGGCCCGGGAGGGCGCCACCCGCGCCACCTCGTCTCGCAGGCGGGCCATCTCCTGGGAGTCTCCCAGCAGCGGCGGGGGCTCCGGCTCCTGCTGCCGCAGGCGGCGGTTTTCCTCCAGCAGCTGCCCGCGCGCCGCCGCGTTGGCCACCGCCAGCAGCAGTTCGGCGCGCTCCGGCGGCTTGTGCAGGAACGATGCGGCGCCGGCGTCGAGGCAGCGGGCGGCGGTGAACTCGTCGCCGTGGCCGGTGAGCACCACCACCGGCACCTCGACGCCGCGCTGGCGCAGGTTGTCGAGCAGGGCAAGGCCGTCCATGCCGGGCATCTTGAGGTCCAGGAGCACGGCGTGGGGTTTCTCCCGGTCGATGCGGTCGAGCCCCTCGAAGGCGTTGGCGGCTTCGACGACCTCGTAGCCGGCGCCGGACAGCACGGCCCGCATGGCCACCCGGATGGCCCGGTCATCGTCGATGACCAGCACACGGCCTGCCTCGCGCACCGCGCAAGTCTATCGGATTTTCCGTGACCGCCGTCACTCGCCGAGCGTCACCACCACCTTGCCGACGCTCTGGCGCCCCTGCAGGAGGGCGTGGGCGCGGGGCAACTCGGCAAAGGGCACGATCTCCCCCACCACCGGCCGCAGCTGACCCGCCACCCACAGCTGCTCCAGGCGCGCGAAGCGCTGCTGGAGTTCGGCCGCCAGGTGGGGCACCAGCGACAAGTTGAACCCCGCCAGCGTCCGGCACGGCGCCACCAGCGCCTGGGGCAGCACCACCCCCATGCGGAGGAGCTCCGCCACGGCGTGCAGCCAGCGCACCCGCCGCGCCCCCATGGCAGCGGCAAAGCCGAACAGCACGTAGCGCCCGTCCGGTCGGAGCGCTCGCCAGCCGGGCCGGAACAGTGCTCCCCCCACCGAATCCAGCACCACGTCCACCCCCGGCTGCACCGCGGCGCGGTACTGCTCGTAGCCGTACACCTCGGCGGCCCCCAGGTCCATCGTCAGACGGCGCTTGCTCTCGGTCGAAGCCACTCCCACCACCCGGGCTCCAGCGCCGGCGGCCAGTTGCACCGCCATGGTGCCCACCCCCCCGGCCGCCGCGGTGATCACCACCCGTTCGCCCGGCCGCACCCGCCCGACGGTGTGCAGGGCATGGTCGGCGGTCAGCCCGGTCACGCCCATGGCCGCGCCTTCCACGAACCCCATGCCGGCGGACAGCGGGCGCACGTGGGTGGCGGCCACCCGCACCAGCTCGGCGTGGCCGCCGAAGATGGGCACCGCGGCCACGGCGGTGCCCTCGGCGGGCGCCACTACCCCCTCCCCCAGGGCCGTCACCACGCCGCTCACCTCCATGCCCGGCACGAAGGGCGGGCGCGGCACGTTGGGGTAGACCCCCAGTCGCGCCGCGCAGTCGGCGAAGTTGAGACCGATGGCGCGCACCGCCACCAGCACCTCGCCGGCGGCCGGGGTCGGCGCCGGCAGCTGCCGCAACGAAAGCACCGCCGGCGGCCCGTAGGCGGGGGCGACCCAGGCCCTCACCCTCTGCCCCCGCCCGGCTCGCCCCCGCCAGAAGGGCCTTTACGGCCGGCGTGCCCCGCCCGCAGCTTCCCCCTCCTACTCGTCCGCGGGGGCCACCCGCGCCAGCGACGGCAGCATCCCGCGCAGCTTGCCCTCCAGCTCGGCGGCCAGCTCGGGGTTTTCCTTGAGGTAGGCGCGGGCGTTCTCGCGTCCCTGCCCGAGGCGTGTCTCGCCGTAGGAGAACCAGGTTCCCGACTTGGTGATGAGTCGATGTTCGAGACCCAGATCAATCAGCTCCCCGGCCTTGGAGATCCCCTCGCCGTAGAGGATGTCGAACTCGGCGACGCGGAAGGGGGCCGCCACCTTGTTCTTGACCACCTTCACCTTGGTGCGGCTGCCCACCACCTCCTCGCCCGACTTGATGGCGCCGATGCGGCGAATGTCCAGCCGCACCGAGGCGTAAAACTTCAGCGCCCGGCCGCCAGTGGTGGTCTCGGGGTTGCCAAACATCACCCCGATCTTCTCCCGGATCTGATTGATGAAGATGACGCAGGTCTTGGACTTGGAGACGATGGCGGTGAGCTTGCGCATGGCCTGGGACATCAGGCGCGCCTGCAACCCCACCGCCGCGTCGCCCATTTCCCCTTCGAGCTCCGCGCGCGGCACCAGCGCCGCCACCGAGTCGATCACCACCACATCCACCGAGGCGGAGCGGATCAACGTCTCGGCGATCTCCAGCGCCTGCTCGCCGTTATCCGGCTGGGCCACCAGGAGATTCTCCACGTCGACGCCCAGCTTGCCGCAATACTCGGGATCGAGGGCATGCTCCGCGTCGATGAAGGCGGCCAACCCCCCGCTCTGCTGCGCCTGGGCGATCACGTGCAACGCCAGGGTGGTCTTCCCCGACGACTCCGGCCCGAAGATCTCGATCACCCGCCCGCGGGGAACCCCTCCCACCCCCAGCGCCGCATCCAGGCCCAGGGAGCCGGTGGGGATGACGTTGACCGTCACCGCCTCCTGCTGCCCTAACCGCATGATGGCGCCCTTGCCGAACTGCCTCTCGATCTGCGAGATGGCGGTATCCAGAGCCTTCAGCTTGTCCTGACTCACCTCAGCCATGACTTCTCCTTATCTCGTGGGGCACGAGCGCAGACGGGTTGGCCTGGAGGCCACACACCCATGCTAGAGAGGCGGGTGGTCGGCGTCAAGTCGGGGCTTTTCCGCTGGTCGGACAACACCGCTAAGCGGGCTCCAGGGTAAGGGTCTGCTACTCCTCACCCTCGGGGGTGAAGCGGTACCCCACGCCGCGCACCGAGTGGATGAATTTGGGGTCGCGGGGGTCCTGTTCGAAGTAGCGGCGCAGGCGCACGATGAAGTTGTCGATGGTGCGGGAGGAGGAGCCGTACTTGTAGCCCCACACCCGCTCCAGGATGAGCTCCCGCGACACCACCTGCCCCTGCCGCTCCACCAGCAGCTTGATGAGCATGCACTCCTTTTCGGTGAGCTGTACCTCGCCGCGTGGCCCCCTGGCCTTGAAGGTGCGGAAGTTGACCTCGTTGTCGCCGAACTTGAAGATCCCCCGCTCGGCCACCGGCGTCTGGTACCACTCCTGCCGCCGGAGAATGCCACGGATCCGCAACACCAGCTCTTCCAGCAGGAAGGGCTTGGTCATGTAGTCGTCACCACCGTGTCGCAACCCCGCCAGCCGATCTGCGTCGGTGTTGCGGGCTGTCAAAAACAGCACCGGCACGCGGTTGCCCGCCTCGCGGATACGATCGCACACCTCGAACCCGGACAGCCCGGGGAGCATGACGTCGAGAACGACCAGGTCGAACTCCTCGCCGGCCAGCTTTTCGAGCGCCGTCTCGCCGTCTCCGGCCACCACCGGTGTGTACCCTTCGAACTTCAGGTTATGGGCCAGCGCCTCGGCCAGGTGCTTCTCATCCTCGACGATCAGGATTCGACTTCCCATGTTTCACCTCGCTCTTCTGTTGAGATTCTACTCCGTGAACTCCTCGTCCGTATAGCGACTCGCCCCCGGCAGGGTGAGGCGAAACGTCGCCCCCTGCCCCCTGCCCCGACTGCTGGCGGTGAGCTTGCCACCGTGGGCCGCCACAATTTCCCGCGCCACGTACAGCCCGATGCCGGTGCCCGGCGTGCGCCGGGTGACCTCGTCGTTGGCCCGGTAAAACGGTTGAAAAATCGCCTCCAAATCCTTCCCCTCGATCCCCACGCCGTTGTCGCTCACCTCCAGCACCGCCTCGCCGCGCACCAGCGCCAGGGTCACCCGCACCCGCGGCGGGTTGCCCCGGGCGGCGTACTTCAGGGCGTTCTCCATCAGGTTGGAGCACACGATGGCCATCGCCTCGTCGTCGAAGGGGGCCTGCACCCCCTCCTCCAGTTTCGCCTCCAGCATCACCTCGCGGGCCTCGGCGCGCCGCGCCGCCGAGGCCACCTCCTGGGCCACCAGCTCTGAGAAGTCCCCCAGCTCCACCGCCAGCCGGTGAGCCCCTCCCGCGAACCGGGTCACCTCCAGCACCTTTTGCACCAGTCCGGACAACCTCTCGGCATCGATCAGGGCGTTGCGCAGGAAGCGCTCCCGCCCCTCCTCGTCCACCCGGCCCGAGAGCACCGTCTCCAGCGCCAGGCGGATCCCCGCCAGCGGTGTCTTGAGCTCGTGCGTTACCGCAGACACAAAGTTCTGGTGCTGTCGCTCTCGTTGTCCCTCCCGTCGCACCGCCGTCCACACCAGCACGATGGCGACGATCATCGCCGTCACCAGCAACGCCCCCTGGGCGACGACAACCACGATACGCTGACGGTAACGGGACAACACCTCCTCCCATTTCGCCTTCTCCAGGGACACCACCCAGCGCTCCAGGGGGGGCGCGAGGGAGGCGGCGGGAGTACCCGCTTCGCTTCCGGCGGCCAGCAGACGCAGCTCGGGATCGAAGTCAGCCAGCCAACGTCCGGGTGCCTCCGGGTCGAGGACGGCCTCCACGTGCCCGCCCCCCGGCAGCGGCACGCGGTACCTCACCTCCTCCCCTTCCAGGCGGAACCCCGGCTCCGCCGAGGTGGGCAGCTTCCGGGCAGCCACCCACGGCTCTGCGGCCCGCTCCGCCTGTCCCGCCGGCTGGCGCTCCAACGCCCAGCCCGCCTGCGCCAGGGTCGCTCCCAGGTGCAGCGCCGCCGCCCGCGCCCGCAGCTCCACCGCGGTGTGCTGTAGCGCCAGCCGCTCCTCGTTCTCCGCCAGGGAGCGCATCACCCACCAGGTGAACTGCACGTTCAACACCAGGGCCACGGCGACGAAAACGATCACCTGGCGGAGGTTGATGCGGCCTTCGGAACGCACCGGGGGAGTATAAACGCACCGGCAGGCGCGGGTAGCTGTAGCTTGACAGGACCGCGCGTGGCCGGTAGCATCGCCTTCCCTGGGATCGCCGTATCCCCGGGAGGTTAGCTCAGCGGTAGAGCACCTGCCTTACACGCAGGGGGTCGTGGGTTCGAATCCCCCACCTCCCACCACTACTGCTGAGCAAACCGCCAGGTAGTGCGGAGCGGGGTGGTAGTTCAGTTGGTTAGAACGCCGGCCTGTCACGCCGGAGGTCGCGAGTTCGAGTCTCGTCCACCCCGCCAGCTTCGCCTAGGCCCTACCTCTTCTCACCAACGCCGGAGGTCGCGAGGTGCGGGAACACCGCCCGACCACCTCCCACCGCTCTCCCCAGCCCCCTCCCCACCCCCCCCGTCTCCGGTCGCCTCGCCCCCCAGCCCGCGACGCGCCCCCCTCCCAGCCCCCGCGCGTTCGAGTCTCGTCCACCCCGCCAGCTTCGCCTAGGAGCCTGTTGCGCATAGGTGCGGTGCA
>Ga0226835_1000823_pt1 | contig 24124 bp, 28 predicted proteins | sample LAC_MetaG_1_FD_163627 | JGI IMG/M metagenome (GOLD analysis project Ga0226835, IMG submission 163627) | Anaerobic ammonium oxidizing microbial communities from anammox membrane bioreactor (MBR) in UC Berkley, California, United States -... | ecosystem: Engineered > Bioreactor > Anaerobic >...
GCGCCGGCGGCGCGGCCGGTCCCGCCGAGCGCGACCTCGAGCTCCTTCTGGGACTCGATATAGCGGTAATAGGAGTAACCGACCGCCGCCCCGATCGCCGCAACGCCGGCGACGACGGCGGTGGTCGGCGTGACGAGACTTGTAAGCCCTTGCCAGACTCCCTTCAGGACACCGGTCACGCCGGCGCCAGGGCCGAAGATCTGTCCGATCTGCGAGCCCTGCTGGACCAGCACCATCATCGGGCGCTGGCCGGAGGCGAGGCCCACGACCACGTCATTGAGCTGATAGCTCAGATTGACGAGTTGCGCGGAAGTCAGCTTGCCGCTGTTGCCGACAGCGCCAAGCGCTTTGGCGGTCCCGTCGAACCGCGCCTGCGCCAGCGCATGCGCCGCGGCCTGCTCCTGCGCCGTGATCGCGCCGGCCTTGAACAGCGTGTTGGCCTCGGCGATTTCCGCATTGAGTTTCGCCTGTGCCGCTCCGAGCGGATCGATCTGCGCGCGCAGTGCGGCGGTCCGGGATTGGAGGTCCTCCGCAGCTCGTGCGGCCTCCTCGAACACGGCCGCGGAATCCCGCGCAGATTTCGGCGCCGACGTGTCGACACCCAACACGGCATTGAAGCCGCGCTGGGCCTGGTCGGCGGCCGCCGCCTGCTTGGCGGCCTGCGCCAACCGCTGCAGCCGCTGGGTCTCGCGGTCGGCTGCAGCACCGGCCGCGTCCATCGAAGTCGCAACGCCGCGGAACGCGTCCTGACCCGCCTTGCCGACTTCGTCGAAGGCGCGCTTGACGTCGGCCTTGCCCTCGACGCCAAGGCGGATCGAGACTTGCGTCGTGGACATCGGTTGCTGTTGCTCGCGCTCGCGTGGTGCTCAGTCGCTATTCCGCGCATAGGCGCGCACGATGATCGGCTCGACCTCTGGAAGGAGTTCGACGAGCAGCGTGTTGAGCGCGCCCATGGCGTCGGCGAGCAGCAGCACCGCCGCGAAATCGATCGCGTAGACGCCGCCCATGACGGCGCGCACCTGCCCGGCTGCGCGCTTGAGCACCGCCCAGGCGGCGATGCCCTCCGCCGTCTGCGGCGCGTGTTCGAGGTACGGGCAGGCGGCGCAGGTGTCGGGGCACGCGGCGCAATATCCTTCGCCCCCGCCGAAGTGCCACTCGGCGAGGGCGATTAGACGTTTTTTTCGGCATCCTGGATCAGGGCGGGACCGACATAGAGGCGATCGATCGCATCGAATACCGGCCACAGTTCGAGCGCCGCATCGATCGTGTCCCTGGAGGGCTCGACCGGATTGCCGTCAGCATCCCCGATGCCTTCCCATGCGGCGATGCCCGAATGCGCAAGCGAACTCGTGAACGCGACGCCGGCTTTCACCATGGCGTCCTTGCCGCCCGCGCGCAGCACGTCGGCTGCGGCGGTGCGCGCGAGCAGGATCGCGGCAACACTGATCGGCCGAAACTGCGCGCGCACGCCCGGGACGATATCGAGCCAGAACGGCTCCCGCTCTGTGGCGAGCCTGAGCATCGGAATCCTTCCCGCGGGCGTGCGTTCGGACGGCAGCTTGGATTTGGGTTTGGTCATGGTTGCAGTCCCGTTTGTCAGTAGGCAGCGACGTCGTTGACCAGCACCGCGGTGCAGGTCTTGAGCAGGACGGGGTCCTTGGCGGCCTGCCAGGCGAACGCCGCCTGGATGCCGCCCGGTCCCTGAATCGGTGTTTTGGGTTTGGGCAGGAAGGCGCTGTGGATCGTGAAGAGCAGCGACTTGTCGGCGTCGATGGTCCAGCCGAACGAGAGCTCGCAAGGATCGCCAGAGGTCGCCTGGTCGAGCAGCACGGTATCGGCGAAGCGCACGTTCACGGTGCCGGTCACGCCGACCATTGCCGGATCGGCGTCCTCGATGCGCCCGTCGGGACGGATCACCTCCACCTTGTCGAGATTGTTGGTGTAGTTGAGCTCTGCCGAGACGATGTGACCGAGCGCGGCGCCGTTGCGCTTGATCTCGCCCATGAACTGCGAGAAGCGCTCGATCACCGCCTCGGTCGGAGAGCCGGCGCCCGATACCGCCGCTTTGGTTTCGCCCTGCGCGACCAGGCTCATGGTGGCGTTGAGCAGGCCCGAGCGCTGCAGCTGGATTTTCATCATGTTGGCGCGCACGCCGACGTTCATCCCGTAGCTCGGCACTTCCGGCATGCCGATCTCAATCGCCATCGAGGGGAGCGCCAGAGCGCCTGAGACGAAGGTGTGGGTGATCACCCCGGTGTTATCGACCGACGTCGGCGCTCCCATGAGAAGCTTCAGCCAGTTGCCGAAATTCCGGAGATCGACCGGCACGACAACATCGCCATCGTTGTTCACGACATCCCGGCTCGGCGGCAGCGGCTCGCGGCCGTAGCCGAGCAGGTCACTGGCGATCAGGTTCTGTTCGTCACCAAGTGCTGACGAGACGAACGGCAGCTTCTTGTAGCCTGCCGCCGGTGCGGTGCCGTAAACGGTTTCGAACGCCGCAGCCATGACGGCATTGGCGCCGCGTGCGCGTGCCATGGGATTCTCCGATGATTGATAAGGTTCAGTTCAGCGGATCCGCCGTGCCGTATACCGCGATGATCGCGGCATCGGCCCAGCGGCCAGGACGGGCGCCTGCGGTCTCGACATCGTCAGTGGCGGGCGCCTCGGCCTCCATGAAATCGCAGAGACCACCGAGCGTGCGATCGTTCATCACGGCGAGACCGATCGCTCCAAGCATGCCATCGAGCACCTGCTCGCGGCTCTCGCTGGACGTTTCGTAGGCTGCGAGCTCGACCGGGATGCGATGCGTGTAGATGTAGATCAGCGGCGAGAGGATGACCTCAGGCTCGCCCGGATCGCCGTCGCGAATGATCGCAAGCCCACCCGGAGCGATACGGTCCGGCTTCGCGAGGTTGCGCTTGACCTCCGCGTTCGGCAGCGCGCTCGCGATCAGTGCCTTGATGCCGTCGAGCACCTGTTCGCGCTTGCTCGTCATCGCAGGCTCGTCATGAGGATCGCGATCACGAAAGCGAATGACAGGAGCGTCACGAACATGGCAACCCGTTCCTGGTTCACGTTCATCTCCAGCGACTGGCGATCGTGCCGGGCACGCGGTTGGCCCAGCGTTGCGCGACTGAGGTGATGTCGAGCCGCTTGCGCAACGTGACCTGCGGGACCAGGATGAACACCACGACGGTCGAGCGTCCTTTCAGGCGCGTGAACTGAGCGCCGGCTCGGGTGCGGCCGATGTTCGGACGTGCCAGCCCCTTCTTGCTCAGCCGCGCATTGTCGGCGACGAGCAGGGAGGGTCGTCCGCGCCGGTAGACGAAGCGCAGACGCACGCCGGTGCGGCGCTCCCAGCCCCCCGGCGTGATGCGTTTCAGCGCGCCGGTTGCACTCAAACCCTTCACCCCGGCGGCCGGCGTCGGAATTGCGAGCCAGAAGCCTCGGCTCGATTTGATGGTCACGCCGCGGTCGAACGCATCCACAATGTTGGGCGCCTTCGACCAGACGAAGGACGCCGCTTCCAGGCTGATGCCGCCTTCCGGATAGGTCTTGCCCCGCCAGGTGTTGGCGAGACGTCGCCCCAGGCCGGCGTCGACGACGTCGGCGCGAAGATCGCCCTTCAGTCCTTCCGTCACCTCGCGCATGGCGCCGGTGACGGAACGCGCCGCCTCGCCCTCGGCCTCCGTCAGGCCCTTGGCGAGGTTGTCGGTCCTGAGCGTGAATCGCATCGATCAGACCGGCGGCGCCGCTTCGCACGTCCACACGAGGTGCAAGCTGTCGACGGTGGGCGCGGCGATGACCTCGAAGGTCTCGCCGTCGATCTCGACCATGTCGCCGCTCGCCGGCTCCGCAACCTCGGACCGGCGAACGTCAATCAGCATGGTCGGCAACACAGCCCGACTGTCGCTGAAGCCGGCGACCTGGTCGGGCCGACGGGTGACGATCCGGACGGCTGTGCCGGCGCCTACACCACCGGCGCGCCAGATGGCATCGCCGGCGATGTTAGGATCGGCGAACAACGTGTCGGTCGCGACGGCGAACACGTCCACGAGAGCGGCTCAGTTGCTGGTGATGATCTTGACCGCAAGCCGCGGCCGCTTGTTGACCGGCAACGGCGAGGCTTCGGTCTTCACGTCGATCGCGCTGCCGTCCTGGCGGGCGATCTGGCGGGCATAGATCGGCAGCCCCATCGTATTGACGGTCTCAATCAGGTTCGCCGGTGAACCATAGGTCACGAAGGTGTCGAGGGTGCCGAGCGGAAACGCGATTCCCTCGTTCGCCGGGACCAGCGTCTCGGTCGCCCCGGTCGAGAGCGTGACCGTGGCGTTGTATTCCTCGAACACGATGCCGGCGAACGGGAAGCGTCGCCGAGTATCCTCGCGCAGCGGCTGTGCTCCGGTCGAGGAGAAGTACTTGTAGGCGTCCTCCACCTTGGCATGGCCGATCAGCTTGTCGAAGAAGCCGGGGCTGACCATCGCGAGCACGCCGTTCATGGTCTCGCCCTTGAGCTCAGTCTCGATATCGCGCAGCACCTCGCGGCACTTCGCCTGCACGTTGGTGGTGGCGGTACCGAGCACGAAATCGACCGACTGCTGAGCAAGGCCGAACTCGTCGAAGTAGTCATAGAGCTCCGTGCCCGCGCCATCCTTGACGATGCCGCGCAGCGCATTGACCTCCATGTATTCGCGGGTCTGGGCGTGCTTGGCGCGCATGCGCGTAATCTTGCGCTCCATAACGGTCGCGAGCGGGTCGGCGGCATCCGCGACGCCGAAGCCACGTACACCTTGGATGTCCTGCGGCGTGATCACGTCGTCGTGCGGAATCCACGGCACCGTGAACGAGCGCATCGAGCGCGTGTCGCGGTTGGCGACCGTGGCGGGTCCGCCGAGCGGCACGGTGGGGAGCAGGTTCAGCACGCCCTCGGCCTGCTCGATGATGACGCTCCGCTGGGTGATGCCCTCGAAGCGGAACAGGCCGAGCTCACCGAGGCGGGTGTAGATGTTGGGCAGGATATTGATGGCTTGGGTCATCTCGGCGAGCGTGTAGCCGCCCGCGTCGAAGGGGTTGATGATTTCCGGCATAGGGGCTCCTTGAAATGTTTCGGGCCCCGACGGCGGCTTCCGTCAGGGCCCGATGGTGGCGTTCAGTTTGCGTGGTTAGGATCAGGCGGTGTCGCGCGGGACGATTCCGGCCGCGGAAAGCTGGGCGTGCTTGGCGTCCTTTTCGGAGGCCTGGTCGACGGAGGCATCGAACACGAGCGCCGCCTTTGACACGATTGCAGGACCTCGGGCGATCACGAGGGCGGTCTTGTCGGCGGCCGTCGCGTCGACCGCTTCGATCAGGACCGCAACCGCCGTCTCGGCCCCTTCGTCGCCGACGACCTGGGCGGCTGGGGAAAGGCGGTACTTGCCCGAGGCCGTGATCTTTCCGAGCACGGAGCCGAGCGCGTAGTTCGTGCCGGATTTGAGCGTCACAGTCTCGCGGCTGTAGTTGCCGTTGAGCTCATACTTGAGCAGGTCGCCGAGCGTCGGCGCCATCGTGAGGGTTGGCATGTATGGTCCTCCTTGCTTGTCAGGCGCGAGCTGCGGCGGCGCGCTCGCGCGCGCGCCGCACGATCGGGCTGTCGCCAGCGACAGGCGTTGATGGCGCCGCCGCAATGACCGTCGTCGCCTCGGCACGCGCGGCGAGGATATCGAGCACGGAGCGACGCAGTGCGTCGGGCGCAATGCCCTTTTTGAGTGCGTCTGCAGCATCCACCGTGACGCCAAGCCGGGCGGCTTGCGTTGCAACAGCGGCGACTTCGGCGAACTCTGCGCGTAGCCTCTCGGCTACTCCCCTATCCGATGCCAGCTCCGCGGCCACTGGCGCAGGTGCGGGATCGGGCGGTGCTTCTGCTGCAGGCGGAGCAGAGTCGGTTGGCTGCTGCGGCTCTCTCGGCTGATCTTCGATCTGTTCGGTCTCGTTTGTTGCCATGGAGAGGCTCCTCTTCATTGTCGGGTTGATGAGTGCGCGGGTTGATGTGCTGCGATCGAGCTCGGCGGCCATTTCAGCAATGGCGAGGTCGAGCGTGCCGAGCCGGTCGGCGAGGCCGGCCCGGATGGCGAGCTCGCCGCGATAGATCGCGGCGTTCGTGCCGCGCACCGCCTCGGGGCTCAGGCCGCGGTTCGCGGCAACCAAGCCGCAGAATTCCGAGTAAAGTCGGTCGACGTCGGCCTGGATCGTTGCGCGCGCACGTTCCGAAAGCGGCTCGTGCGCGTTGCCGTCGACCTTGCGGTCGCCGGCGAACACGAAGGTCCAGGCGAGTCCGGCCTTGGCGTCCGCACCACTCTCGTCGACGTGGACCGCGACCACGCCGATCGAGCCGACCTCGCCGGTGCGCGTGACGTAGAGCCGGTCCGCCGCGCAGGCGATCGCATAGGCAGCCGATAGCGCGCCCTCATTGGCTACGGCCCAGAGCGGCTTTGCGTTCGCGCTGCGGATGGCGTTGATCTGCTCGACCAGGTCGAAAAGGCCGCCGACTTCCCCGCCAGGGGAGTCGACGTCGAGGATGACACCGCGCACGCTCGCGTCGTCCATCGCCGCGGCGATGGCGTCGGCGATATCGCCGTAAGGCTGGAGCCCGCTCGCGGCATCAAGATAACCGGAGCGGCTCACCAGCGTGCCGATCACCGACACCACTGCGATCTTCTCCACGGTGATCGAGGTGAGTGGCGCCGGATCGGTTTCCGGATCGGGCGGCTCAAGGGTGCCGCCGGCGATCCGCGGCGCAAGCACGCCGAGGATGACCTCGAGCTTCGCGCGCGCGATCAACAGCGGCGTCCCGAACACGCGGGATGTCAGGTGCGGGAGATCAGGCATTCAAGTTATCCTGTTCGCCAGTTGGCAAGTTGCTCGGCTCATTCGCTGGCGGCGCTGACGCTGCAGTCGACTGGAAGTTCAGCCCCAGCGATTTTTCGCGTGCCTGGTCGGCGGCGATCTCGGCATCCACCTGCTCGGCGTCATAGCCTCTCTCGGCGAGCGCCTGCGTGCGGCTCTTGAGACCAGCGTCGATCTGCTCGATCTCGGCGCGAGCGTCTTTCAGCGGATCGACCCAATCCCATTTCGGCGGCAGCCATCCGCACGCCAGATAATCACGCCGGCGCTGGTCGTAGTCCGGCAATGCGAGCGCACCCGCGAGCGCCGCGGTGTCCATCCAGCGTGCCCAGACTTGGCGGCACAGCTGCCAGACAATGACGGCATGCTGATAGGCTTCGATCCGTCGGCGGAATTCGAGCAGCGCCAGGCGCGAGTTCGAATAGTTTGCCTTGAGCATGTCGTTGGAGAGATAGGCGTAAGGCACGCCTAGCGCGGCCGAGACCTGCAGCAGCGTGCGGTACTGGAACGGCTCGTAGGTCTGGCCGGAGTCCGCGGGTGTGGACGTCTGCACCTCCTCGCCAGGCTCCAGCATGGTGATCTGGCCGGGCTGCAGGTCGATTGTCCGCTCGTCGTTTTCGTCGCGACCTTCGGCGGCATCGAGCGGCTCGGCTGGTGCCGGCGTCGTGATGAAGAGCGCGTGCATCGCCGCGACCTTCTTCCGGTCGAGCTCGGCGTCGTCGTACTGGTCGAGCAGGAAGAGCTTCACGATGCCGGCCGCGAAGCGCGACACGCCACGAAGCTGGCCGGCGTCGACCGGATCGATGACGTGCACGATTTCGAAGGCTGGCACGCGCACGATGTCGCCCGCGAGTCCGGGATCGGTGATGTCGCCCGGGTGCCGCCGCAGGAAATGGTAGGCGACGCGCCGGCCTACGCGATCGAATTCGATGCCCTGGCGGATGATATTGCCGCCGGGCATGACTTCGTTGCGATTGAGCGGCAGCATCTCCGAGGGGAGCATCTGCAGCTGCAGCGGCACCGTGAACCCGTCCTGCGGCCGGCGCGGCCTGAACCGGAAGAACACTTCGCCCGCGATGAACACCTCGCGCGCGGCCCGGCGCTGCAGACCGTAGAAATCCGTGAAGCCTTCGGCATCGGCTTCGTCGGTCCAGCTGAGCCAGAGCTCCTGGACCTGCGCTTTGACGCCGGCATCCTTGATCAGCGATGACGGCTTGATACCGGCGCCGACCACGTTGCCGGCCCAGCTCTCGATCGCGTTCGCGGCATAGCCGTTGTTGCGAATGAGCCAGCGGGCGCGCGCCGTGATGTCCGGACCGGCCGCCGCGATCAGCGTGTTGAGATGCGCCCGGCTCGGCTGGAATCCTTTCAGTCGCCGGTTTGCGAGCCCTGCCTCGAACCCGCCGATGAAGGCCCCGACACGCCGCCGGAATTGTTGCAGCGAAGCGAGCACTCAAAGTCCCTTCGAAGCAGAGGTCAGGATCCGGCGACGCCGGCCGCCTTCACCGGCGGCGGCAATCCGGCGTTCCAGATCCGTGATGGCGGCCGCCATCTCGGCGTCGGTGGCATATGTGACGCGCCGACCGTCGATCTCGACCGTCCGCACGCCACGGAAGCGCGCCGCCAGCAGCACATCGCGTTGCGCGGTCATCTCTTCGAGAGTCATTTTGGTTCAGCTCAGATAGGTCGATCGGAAAACGCGGCGTGCACGGCGCCCGGGGCGGCGTCGGATGACACCCGCCACCGTCTCGCCCACCGCCTCAGGCTCAATGGCCTGGTCGGAATTTGCGTCGGCCGAGATTCCGACTTGCTGCTCGAGGTCGCGCCACATGGCCTCGGTCCAGCGATCGGCGCCGGCGATCCACGCGGCCGCGCGGGCATAAACCCTGCAATCGAGTGCTTCGTTGCGCTCGCGCAATTTCTGCCATTCGAGCCGGCTGAAACCGCGCTTGGTCTTCACCGTGACAAGCTGCTCGGCGACGAGCTGCTTTACCCACTCGGCTTCGGCGCCGCGCGGCAGATGGACGAAGCCCACCGGATGCCGCGCGCCGCTGGCGATCTCCTCGTCAGTCGGAGCCACCAGGCGCAGGAACCGATAGCTCTCGCTCTTGAACGTGGCGACCGCGATCGTCCACAGCCGCGCCCCGCGTCGAAGCTTCTTGCCGCCCTCGGTGACGTCGACGTGCGTCGGGCCCGCGACTGGCGCCGTCCGGTTGAAGCCATCGACGCCCTTGATGGGCGCGACCTGGGCGTGGCCTGCCTTGCGGGCCCACGCATACACGGCCGGCGCTTCGTAGCCGGTGTCGATCGCGAGCTTTGCAAGGCCGAGCCGCGTACCCTGCGCATGCAACCACGTGCGATCGAGAAGGAGACCAAGCTCTGCCCAGGTCTCGGCTTGCTCGGGCCCGCCCTCGACCACGATGTGGTCGACGAGCCAGCTTTCGAGCCCACGACCCCAAGCCCAGACATCGACCTCGATGCGGTCCTTCTGGACGTCGGCACCGGCCGTCAGGAACAGGCCACCTCTCGGCACGGTGCCGATCTGCCAGGACTCGCGGCGCTCGTAGAGGCGCTGCCAATCCGGCGCCTCGCCGGTCTCGACCCAGGTCTCGCCAAGCACGCTGTTCTTGAAACTGCGCCTGGCTTCGTCGGTGGTCGCCGCTTCGCACAGCCGCGCGATGTGCTCCCAGGAAAGCCAGCCGACCGGCGAGTACAGCGCCGAAATATGGAATCCGATAGTGCCCGGGTCTTCCGAGTCCGCAGTCGCGCGCCACTTCCCGGCCTCGAGCATGGCCGTCTTGTGATGCTCCTCGACCCGTCCATCGCAGGACGAGCAGATATAGTGTGCGGTGTCGGGCTTGCCCTTGTCCCAGCGCAGCCGTTCGAACTTGAGCCACTGCATGTCCCGGCAGTGCGGACAGGGCACGAAGTAGCGGCGCTGATCGGATGCCTCGTACTCACGCTCCACCCGCGACAAGCCATGGATCGTCGGCGTCGATCCCAGCAGGACTTTCGAGCGCCACGAGAAGGTGCGGGTGCGCGCTTCGGCAAGAGCGACCGGATCGCCCTCCTCGTCGGCCGAGGGCGGGTAGGCATCGACCTCATCGAGGAACAGGTAGCGCGCCGGCATCGAGCGCAAGCCGACGGCGCTGTTCGCCCCGGTGATCACCAGGAGTCCAGCAGGAAATTCCTTCGAGAGCACCGTGTTGCCGGCGTCGCGCGAGCGCGCCGGCTTGACGCGCTCTCGCAGCGCAGGGCTCTCCTGGATCAGGGGCTCAAGGCGCTGGCGGGAAAAGCGCTTGGCGAGCTCGACGGTCGGCTGCACCGCGAGCATCGGGCCCGGCGCATGGTGTATGACGTAGCCGATCCAGTTGTTGCCGCCTTCGGTGAAGCCGACCTGAGCCGACTTCATCACCACGATGCGGCGCGCCGGATGCATCGGTGACAGCGCGTCGACAATCTCCCGGATGTAGGGCGTGCGATCGGTGCGGTAGCGGCCGGGCTCGGCCGACGCGCGCGGACTCAGCACCCGGTGGCGGTCGGCCCATTCCGAGACGGTCAGCGCCGGATCGGGGGTGAGCCCGTCGCGCCAGGACTGGCCAAGCTCGTCGGCGCCCTCGAACCCGAACAGATCAGCGGAGCTCTGGCCGGATCTCGGCGAGCTCGGCGAGGTGACCGCGGACATGCGTCTCTATGAGTTTCTGGACCGCGTGGGCTTCCACGCCGAGCTCGGCAGCAATCAGTGCCGCGACCCGCGCCGGCCAGTTGAGCCAGGAGTCGCGCTCCTCGCGCGCCAGACGGAACACCAGAGCGGTGGCGCGAGCGCGATCAACGAGTTCGCCCTTCATGCGCTGCAGGCGCAGCCGCGCAAGGTGCGCCTTCGCGATCTCGTGCGCGGTGCGCGCCTGGACGAATGTGACGTTGCCGCCCGACGGGAGGCCTTGCTCCTTCAGCGTCTCGCGCACGGAGCCAAGCGCCGCATCCGCTACGGGACGGAGCTTCTCGGTTGCCGGCGCGGTCCTCGCTTTGCCTTTGCCGCGCGCCGGGTCCGTGGAGCGCTGCCAGGCTGCGTCGGCTTTGGCGGGATCGATGGTGCCGTCCGGCTCAAGCGGGATGCGGCCGGCCTTTGCGGCCTTGAGCACGGCCACATGGCTGACGCCACGCGCCTTGGCATAAGCGCGGATCGAAATTCCCATTCAGGTTCGGGCCGGTTTGCACCGCGACATGCCGCAGAAAAAAAGATGCAGTCGGCGCGATTATTGACTTGGCTCCCGCCGAGAGCAGCGCGTGTATGGCGTCAACAAACGGAGAGCGCCATGAACAAGGTTTTGACCACACACAACGAAGCCTGGGGCTTCTGGGGCACCATCCGCCACCACGCCGATCCCCAGCAGGCCTGGCCGGCCGCTTTCAAGGCCATCGCGACCGCCACAGGCTGCACCGATGAGGGCGTCCGGGATTTCCTCGACAGTCGCCATGGCCGGCACTTCGCCGACGACGTGGCGAACGGATTGTTCGAAAGGCGCAGCCTTGCCGACGCAATCGATAAAGCGATCGAGCGGTGGATGACCTGGACGATCGATCGTCGCACGTCACGTGAGACCGGAATTCCGCGCGGACTGCCCTACCTCATCGGCTTCGTCACCGATTGCGAGATCATGGCCGAAGCGAGCGCCTAACAGGAAGGAGCATTGCCATGGAAGACTGGTCCGGCCTCACGCCCACAGAGATTCGCGCCCGCGTCGCCGCTGCGCGCGAGCCCGCACTGCGAAAATTCCTCGCGAATTGCGGGGCCGAAATCTTGCCGGGAGAGACACTCGAACAGGCCGTCAGACGCGTGCAACTCGTCATCTTTGGCGTGATCCGGCATGCGGCAGAGACTGCGCTCCCGAACGAAAGTTTCCAACAATCCATGGACCGCGTGCTTTCGCGCCAAAGCTGATTGGTTCCGCGCCCTCGGCTCCGCCCCGCTCCGATGCGGGGCTTGGAGTCGTAGAAGGGCCGCGATGGTCGCGGCTCGCAAGCCGGAGCCCCCAGCGATCATGGCCAAATCGCCATGCCCACAAAAACATGACGACCCGGACGGCCTGCCGGAGTTTCTGTGCCGACAGTGTCATCCGGAACTCAATCTGACGCCCGAAAAGCGGCGCGAGCTGGATGCCGCCGATCGTAAGCGTCAAGCCAACGAACGTGCAATCGCAGAACGCGAGCGCACGATCAAACAGACGCAGGCTCGCCTAGCGGGCCTTTTGCGACACGGCGAGCCGGATGCCGGCACGGTGCAAGGCAAGATCGCCGCGTCATTCCGCAGAAAGCTTACGCGGCTCACTCAACTCACAACCGAACCCATCACACAGGAGCAAGCCATGATTACCAAAGCATCCAAGAAGCGTCCCGCCAAGCGTGCCCCTACGAAGGGCGCGACCCCTCGGGCGCGCAAGTCGAATTCGGTACGCATCGAGGACTTGCACAAGAGCGATCACCCGATCGCGAAGGCCAACGCCGCCAGCTGGGACGCCCTGCCTGGCGTTCGAGCCGCTGGCAAGCGCGCTGCTACGAAAGCCGACAAGGCAAACGCCAAGCTGCCAGCTGCCCGCAAAAGCGGGAAGCCCGGCAAACCAGAGAGCAAGGCGAGCGGCACGCGGGCGAACAGCAAGCAGGCGCAGCTCATCGAGATGCTCAAGACTCCGGAAGGAATCACCATCGAGGAGATCGTAAAGAAATTCGACTGGCAGGCGCACACGGTCCGTGGCGCGATTGCTGGCGCACTCAAGAAGAAGCTCGGCTTGAACGTGCAGTCGGAGAAAGTCGAAGGCCGCGGGCGCGTCTATCGCATCGCTTGAACTAGACTGAATGTCGAGGCGCCGTCGGGTGCAAATCCGACGGCGCTTTGCCGTTCAGGCCGACAATCGCTCTCCCTGCACCACATCAAAGCCGCGGCCATCGCTTGCGAGTGATGCCGCTTTCCCGGTGTGGCGCTGCCAGCGCTCGATGATGACGTCGCAATAGCGTGGGTCGATTTCGATAGCGAAGCAGACGCGGCCGACAGACTCGGCGGCGATCAGTGTCGAACCCGATCCGGCGAAGGGCTCATAGACGAGATCGCCCTTGGCGCTGTTGTTCACGAGCGGCCGGCGCATGCACTCGACCGGCTTCTGCGTTCCGTGCTCGGTCGCCTCGTCGTTCTTGCCGGTGGCGATGGTCCACAACGTGGTCTGGTCACGCGCTCCCTGCCAGTGGCCGCTCGCTCCCTTGCGCACCGCGTAGAAGCACGGTTCGTGCTGCCAGTGATAATCCCCGCGGGAGAGCACCAGGCGTGGCTTGGCCCATACAATCTGCGCCCTGATCAGGAAGCCACATGCATCGAGGCTCTCGGCCACTGTGCGCGCGTGGATTCCTGAGTGCCAAACGTAGGCAACCTCGCCCGGGAACAAGCTCCAGGCCTCGCGCCAATCGGCGCGGTCGTCATTGTTGACTTTGCCAGGCCGCGCAGTCGAGGAAACACCGGACTCGACTCGCCAGTTGGGATCGTACTCGACCCCATAGGGCGGGTCCGTTACCATCAGGTGCGGCCGCGCGTCGCCTAACAGGCGCTGAACATCGGCCGCAACCGTGGCGTCGCCGCACAACAGGCGATGCGCTCCAAGCAACCAAAGATCGCCCGGACGTGTGACCGCTTGCGTCGGTCGTTCGGGAACATCGTCCTCTTCCTCGGATGCTCCGCCCGCGTCGAGAGCGTCGAGCAGCCGGTCGAGTTCGTCCTCGGCAAAACCCAGCAGGTTAAGGTCGGCACCGTCTTCCTTGAGCCGCTCCAGCTCGGCAGACAGCAACTCCTCGTCCCAGCCGGCATTGAGCGCGATGCGGTTGTCGGCGAGCCGGAAGGCTCGGGCTTGCGCATCGCTCAAGTGCCCGAGCCGGATAACCGGGACTTGCTGCAGCCCAAGCCGCTTGGCGCCGAGAATCCGGCCGTGGCCCGCAATCAGGACGCCGCGCTCGTCGACGAGGCAGGGAACGTTGAAGCCGAACTCCGCAATCGAGCCGGCAATCTGGGCGACCTGCTCGTCGGGATGGGTCCGGGCATTCGCCGCATACGGCAAGAGCCGCTCGATCGGCCAGCTCTCGACCTGCAGCGAATCAGTCGTCGGCAGGGATTGCAATCCCACGCTGGCGCGCGACTGCTTCGAAGGTTTGGCCTTCGCCATCGAGTTTTACTGGCTGGTCAGGAAAGAGCTTGCGCCACCGGCGGAGAGTGACGTCGACGTATTCGGGCGCAATCTCGATTGCCCTCATCCGTCGGTCGGTGCGTTCCGCCGCGATGATGGCGGTACCCGAGCCGGCGAACGGCTCGTAGACGATGTCCCGTTCGTTGCTGTAGGCGCGCATCACGAATTCCGGCAGCGCGACCGGAAACACCGCGGGATGCTCGGTCTCAATGCCGCGCGCCTTGTGCCGCGTGATGCGGATGACGTTGTCCGGGATGCGCGTGTCTTGAACGCCCTGGCCGGCATGCGTCCACTCGCCGACATGCCCGTCCTTGTGGCGAATGCCGCCATGCGTGTCGTTGACGTGGCCGGCCCATTTGCAGGGCACGATCTTGTTCGGCTTGCGGGCCTTGCGATTGAAGTGAAAGACGAACTCGAAAGCCGGCGCCAGCCGGCCGTTCCAATCGCCTGGTAATCCCGGTCCCTGGTCCCAGACGTAGAAGCCGAAGCGGCGCCAGCCCTGCTCGCGCATCCAGTCGAGCCAAGTCTGCCAATAGGGCTGCCACTCGTTGTCCCGGTGAATGAGACCGAGATTGACCAAGACCTGAGCGGCTTCCGTGGCCGGCAGCGAGGCAAACACGCCGCGCATCAGCGTGTCCCAGTCACCGACGCCGCCCGTCGTGTAGTCCCGTTGGTTGCCGTAGGGCGGCGACGTGAAGACGAGCGCCGCACGTTCGCCATTCATCACGCGCGCCACGGCCGACGGGTCGGTGCCGTCGCCGCACAGCAGGCGGTGATGGCCGATCAGCCAGAGATCGCCCGCACGCGAGATCGGTTCGCGAGGCGGCGTCGGCATCTCGTCCGCGGCATCCTCGCCAGCATCACCGGTGGCTTCGCGCTCCTCGTCGAGTGGCGCCATGAGCGCATCGAGCTCGGTCTCCGAAAAGCCGGTGAGCCCGAGGTCGAAGCCTTCGCCGTTCAGCGCGTGAAGCTCGGCCGCGAGCAGTTCCTCGTTCCAGCCGGCGTTCAGCGCGAGTTTGTTGTCGGCGATGACGTAAGCGCGCCGCTGAGCCGGCGTCAGGTGACCGAGGACAACGACCGGCACCGTGTCGAGGCCGAGCTTGCGAGCAGCAAGCAGCCGGCCATGGCCGGCAACGATGCCACCCTCCGCGTCGACCAGGATCGGATTGGTCCAGCCGAATTCGACGATCGAGGCCGCGATCTGCGCCACCTGGTCGCCGTCGTGAGTCCGGGCGTTGCGCGCGTACGGGCTCAGCCGATCGAGCGGCCAATGCTCGACCGCGTCGGGCAGTCGCGATTTCATTTGGTTCGGCGGTGTACCGCGGCGGGTGGTAACTGGCTTCGGCGGGTTACCACGCGCGGTTACCAGGCGGCCTAGCCAAAAAAAGCGCGCCGTTGCGCGCCTCTAGGGCACACAGGCGCCAACGTCGGGTGGTAACTGGTAACTCAGATTTTGCGGCTGGCTGTAGCGAAGTTTCGGGCCATTGCCCCCCGCATACCATTTTGCGCCAGGGAGGACCCGTGCGTCGGTCTTGCTGATCGTCGAGCGCGCCTCGCCCGAGCTTGACGCGAAATTACGCTGAACCGGTCAACTGCGTCTCGCCGAAAAATGTCTCACCAAAAAATGTCTCACGTTCCAAAATGATCTTGACAGAAGAATCGGGTATTGAATCTCCGCTGCGCTCCATTGTTCCCGAAATCAGGTGGCAACACGGCCAAGTCGAGATCAGCTAGAAGCAATCCTTAGCACTACGAGAATCGCCCCACGCTTGTTCCGTAGCCCACCAAATGATCCAGCCGCCACCGACGATCAAAGCGGCAAGCGCGAGCCAACCGTAGAAGTTTGCTGACGCGAGGCCGGATGCAAGCACAAGCACAGGAAGGATCATGGCGAGATAGTACGGTCCCGTGTAGCGGCAGTGCGTGCGCCCGCAACGCTTTGCATTGAGGATGCACGCTGAGCCCATCCAAATGAGCGCAGCGGACCAAACGGCCGCGCGTGCCGACACCGGGGCGAACAACGCAGCGACTACGGCACCTTTAGGGAGCCACCACGCGATGATGCTGGTATGGGCCTTACCGAGCCAGTCCCTCGCGGATTGGGCTGCAACGTTCATTCAACTACCCGGCACAGCAGGACAGTTTCGCGACATCTTTCTCGAATCCCAATGCCGCAAGCTTCAAGCCTTCGACGGTTGTGAGATACGGAAAGATCGCGTCGGCAAGATCGTTGGTCGTCAGACCCTGCTGGATGGCGAGCGCCGCAGTCTGAATGCTGTCGCTTCCTTCGGGCGCGAGAATGTGCGCGCCCAGGAGTTTGCGGTTCTTTCTGTCGGCAACAAGCTTGATGAGGCCGCGCGTATCTCGCGCCGCCAATGCGCGCGGCACGGCACTGAGGGGTAGCACGGACACTCTCACGTCACGGCCGGCGGCTCGGGCCGCGCCTTCGGTCAACCCGACGCTTGCCACCTGCGGATCAGTGAATACGACCGACGGCATAGCCGTGTTGTCATAGCGCAGGCTGTTTCCGTTGAGAGCGTTCTTGGCCGCAAGCTTCGCACCGTAAGCAGCCATGTAAACGAATTGATCGTGGCCGGTGACATCGCCCGCCGCATACACGCCAGGGCGCGTGGTCTGCATTCGATCGTCCACCTGAATGCTGCCGTTTGCCGCTTGCGCGATCTTGGCTTCTCTCAAGCCAAGCCCCTCGACATTGGGGGCGCGACCCGTCGCAACTAAAATGCGCTCGGCTGTCAGCGTCGTATCCCGAGCTTCGCGCGTGACGACAAGAGCCGCTCCAGCTTCAGTCTGCCGCGCCTGCTTGTAAGTGACCCCGCACTCAAGAGCGATGCCTTCGTCTCGGAAATAGCCTGACAGAGCATCCGAGATTTCCGGCTCCGCCGCCGGCAACAGGTGGCTGCGGCAAACGACTGTGACTTTGACGCCCATGCGCGCAAACATCTGCGCTAGTTCAGCGCCGATGTAACCCCCGCCGATCACAAGCAATGACTTCGGGAGGCATTCAAGGGATAGCGCGGTGGTGCTTGTCAGATACTCGACAGCATCAAGACCGGGGATCGAGGGCACTGCAGGCCGTGCGCCCGTGACGATGATAAGGCGCGGCGCCTTGATCAGATCGCCATTGATGGCCACGCCACCTTCGGCAAGGCGGGCCTGCCCTTCGACGTAAGAGATGTTGTTATAAGCCGGTAAAAGATCGGCGTATTTCGATTGGCGCAGGCTCGAAACGAGCTCGTCTTTCTGCTGGACGGTCGCTGTCCAATCGCCCACCTGCCCTTTGGCCCTGATGCCTGCGAAGCGCGCGGCGGCGCTGGCCTGATGCTGTGTCTCAGCGGCCCGGATTAGTGTTTTTGACGGCACGCAACCGATGTTGACGCATGTGCCGCCAAGAGTGCCATGACCAATCAGAGCCACCTGCGCACCTTGTTCTGCCGCAGTGATCGCCGCCGAAAAGCCTGCCGACCCCGCACCGATGACGGCGAGATCAAATTGCTTGCCGCGATTTCCAGACGCGCAACAGTCACTCATGATTTGACGCCTTCTTTGCTGGCCCGCAGCACGCTTGAGCATTGATGCCGCGACGCCGGAGCCACAGGACGCAGCCGACCGCACCGGCAATCAGCACGGCTGCGATCAGCACGTATCCCGAATAGGAGAGCCAAGCTGCGAGCGCCGTCACGCTGATGCCCGCAATAATCGCTGGCGTGGCGCAGCAAACCACCGCAAGGGCGCCAACGAGCACTGCTCCAATTGTGGTACCGGCTGCTTTCACCGGAGGCTCAGCCTTTCGGAGAGGACGGATAGCCGGCGTTCGTCGTCGCTGTCGTCAGCGCCTTCACGTTGGTCTTTGCGTCGTCGAAGGTCACGATGGCAGTCTTGTTTTTGAATGACACCGAAACCGCTTTGACACCCGGCACGGATTGCAGGCTCGATTTAACGGTGTGCGGGCACGCGGCGCAGTACATGTTCTGCACCGCGAGCGTCACCGTTTTTTCCGCTGCACGAGCAGACGAAGGACCGATGATGCCGAGCGAGAGCGTAACAGGGATGACGTACTTCATCATTTGATTTGCTCCATTGGTTAGGACAGCACGTAGGGGGCGACATAGTCGAAGGCCCAGGCGGCAAGAACAATGACGGTCGCCGCAATGAGCGCGATCTTAACGAATCTGTTAGGCAATGGCCGTGCGCAAGCCTCACCCTCTGCACAGGCGACCTTTGACGAGCGATAGACCAACCAATAGCCGGTGCCGATGAAAGCGAGCGTGGCCGCAATGAAATACGGCTGATAGGGCGCAAGCTGCGTGAAGTTTCCAATCCATGCGCCACTGACACCAAGGCTAAAGAGAACGACCGGCAAAATGCAGCACGACGATGCGGCGAGCGCACCGATGATCCCGCCCGCCGCCGCCAGCTTTTGACCCTTGCCGGGCGAGGCGTTGGCAGGGCGATCGCTCAATGCAATAGAACCCATGGCGCTGCGCGTTTCGCTCATTTCGTTGTCCTCTCTGGATCGCGGGCGGTATACTTCCTGTAGTCACTACAGGAGCAAGGCCGGTCACCATGGGCTCGATCACAGATGCGCGAGCGGAAGCGTTAACAATCGGTAATTTGTCGGAACTTACCGGCGTGAACATCGAGACAATCCGCTACTACGAGCGGATCAAGATGTTCCCGGCGCCGCCGCGCACAGCCGGTGGGCGTCGCGTCTATGACGCCACTCACCTTCGTATCCTGGCCTTTATCCGCCGGTCGCGGGAGTTGGGATTTTCTCTCGATCAGGTCCGCGCGCTGATTCGGCTCGGCGGCCCCGCAAAAGCCTCATGTCGGGAAGTTCGCGAAATCGCTTCGCATCATCTCGACGAGATTCGCGCCAAGATAGCTGACCTTCGCAAGCTGGAGCGGTTGCTGGCGAAGACAGTTGCGCGTTGCACTGGAATTACCGCACCAGAATGCCCAGTGCTTGACGTTCTCGACGTTCGTCGTCCGCCGGCTGAAGCATAGAATCTCAAGCCTTGGCTCTTTCGACCACGAATCGCCGTGACCGCTTCCCCGGCACCCTCCGCCCGTTGAGCCGCCACGTGATCACGCTCAGCACATATTGCCAGCGCCGATGCGCGGTGGCGCGAGCGATACCGAACCGCCAGCAGATCATTTTCCATGGGGTGCGCTCGGCGCGCGCCCAGGCGAGCTTCGCATCCTCGGCTTCAAGCCACCGCAACCAGCCCAGTGTCTCCTCCATCCGCGTGATGGCATCGGGAGACGGAGGAGGACGCTTGAGGCGCTGAGGTTCCTGGCCAACCAAATCGCTGAACTCGGCGAGCATCTTCGGCCACAGCGAGTAGTAGCCCTGCACGCGGACCTCGGGCAGACGCTTCATCACGTCGGCCGCCTCGTGCAGCCGCGCTTCGACACAAGCCGGCGTCCAATCAGCCATGGCACGCCTCCTTGTTCGATGATCGCTTCCCGTACAGTCTTCCCCCGAGTTGCCGGATCAGTTCACGCTCAGGCCAGGTGAGACGCTGATCGTCCGCGCTGACCACCAGGATGCCGTGCTCGTGCCAGCCCTCGCGCTTGACCTCTTCGGGCGGACGCCGGTGGCCGCCGTATCCCTTGGGCATCCACCTCACGGCTGCACCTCGAGAGCGATGAGATCGGCGAGTGCACCAATGACAGACGCGGGCGTCTTGCCGTCGCCGAGCCGCCCCATACTCGTCGCAAGCGCCGTGGGCTCGACGCCATGTTGCAGCAGAAGCGACAGCGCGATACAGGCATCGTCGAGGATGCCGTCCATGGCGGAGCCTACCTTGGCGCCGTGCGTGAACACTTCGCCGATGCGGCCGGTGCTCGGGTCGAAGCCGAACGTCACCGCATAGGACCGGCAGTCGTGCACGAACGTGGTCGTGACGCTTGGCCTGCGTTCGGGAAGGCGCTGCCGGCTCATGGCGCGCCTCCGCGGAGCAAATTGGCATCAAGGGCGCGCGGCATCACGGCACCCCCTTCAGCCAATCGGGCGATTCATTCAGCGGGGAACGTGGGGAACGTGCGTTATGACGTTCCCCGCCATGTTCCCCGTCGTAAGCGTCTGAACCAACACCGTTTTGGGAACGTGACGAACGTGGGGAACGTGTTTGCTCTTCTTTATTATTGTGTACGCGCGCGCGTGCGCGTAGGTCGGAAAAACGTTCCCCAGGTTCCCCACGTTCCCCGACGCCTTGTCCATCAATGGGATAGGCCGGGGAATGTTGAGGGGAACGTTGCTCTAAAGCAGCCTGACGTTCCCCTTTCCCGAAATCGGACGACTCCGAAAAACGTTCCCCACGTTCCCCATGTTCCCCTTCGAGCGTGAGCTGCCAGCGGCGCGCCTGATGGGAAACCCCGATCGCCCGGATGCGCGCTTTCAGTCCGGCGATGTCGAAGACCCGGTCGCGCATGCGCACGAGCGCTTTGCCGAGCCGGGTGCGCTGGGATCGGTCGCCGCCGGTGCCGAGCGGCAGCGGAGGCTCGCAATTGACGGCGAGCTCATAGAGTCCGCTGGTGCCAACCTCTGCCGTGCCGAAGCGATCCCACCATTGACCGACGAACACGCGCCAGACCGCGCCCTCGCCGTCGGAGGCTTCGAGCATCTCGTCGATGTTGCCGAGGAAGCCTCGCACTCCGATCGCCTCGAGCAGGCCGCCCATGAGGGCGGACCAGGCTTCGAAGCTGCCGATGTGTTTGCTCCCGCGTGGCATTCCGGCCGCGATCCAGCCGCGGCAGAGCGATAGACAGGCGGCCACAAGATCCGCCCGGTTGGCATGAACCCAGCCAATGAGATCGGGATGGCGGAAGCCATTGCGGCGCCAGGGCTGGTCGACGCGGGCGTCGAGACGGATGCGCACAAGACGGCGCGCCATCTCACCCGAGAACTCGGCATTGTTGCCGGTGGCAATCCAGATGCAGCGGATCGGCAGCCGCGTGGTTTCCGAGACGCCGAGGACGCGATCTTCCCAGAACGGCGCGGTGAGCGCGGCCGCGAGCGCCGAGGAGTCGAGCGGCCGTCGCAGATTGTCGATCAGCACGACGGAGGGGATCTGGCGCAGCTTGGCGGTCAGGCGCTTGCGCCATTCCTCATCGTCGCTGCCCTCGACCATGACGCTCGCGCGGCAGCCGGTCGCGATCAGCGATATCACATCCACCATCAGGGTTGCGCCGGTGCCTTGGGTCGGCTTCTCGACCAGGTGCAACGGCGTCGGCCCGTCGATCATGGCGCGCACGAAGCCAACAAGCAGCAGCGCGAGCGCATGCGCACGTTCGGCTTCGCCGGTGAACGGAAACTCCCCCAGGAGATCGTCGAGCAATAATGATCGCGCGGCGGTGATGTTCGCCGGCGTCGGTCGGGCGGCTATAGGCGGCAGGACAAAGTCCTTGGGCGGGTCGTAGAGCAGGCGCGCGGGCGCATGGTAGCCGGGTTCGGTGATGAGCTCGCCGTCGCGGCCGAACACCGGCGTCGTGACGATGCCGGACAGCACTGGCAGCGCCGGATCGGGCGTGGCGAGGATTGATTTGATCACCGCCATGGGTGGATGGGCGGGAATAAGTTCGCCGTTGCGATTGATCTTTCGCCAGTCGACGAGCTGGGCGAGCACCGGGCGCAAGCGATCCTCGGTGAGCGGCCTCGCCATGGGCAAACCGTCATCGTCGCGCACCACCCAGGTCGGACATCCGGCGGCACGGAACAGCCAGGGCGGATTGTTGGCGGTGAGGAGGATTTGCCAGGCCTGCGAGACCGCACCGGCGAGATCGCCGTTGTCGGCGCGCAGTTGGGGTCGTGCATGGTCGGGCAAGGCCAGGCCGATCGGCCTGTGGGTGCCGCCGTCAACGACCAGAGCCATGCTTTCTGTGGTGCCCTGGCCGTTCCACTCGACCGCTGACTCAACGACTCGGCGCACCGCATCAATGCCTTCGCGCATCAACAGGTCGTTGAAGTCGTCGCCCTCCTTGGGCGGCATGGCGATGAAGACGCGCCGACCCTCGGCGTGCAGTCGGGCGGCGGCGGCGGCGGCAGCGCGCGCGCCGGCGTTGGAGGGGTCGTGGTCGGTCAGAAGCACGACCTTCCTCACTTCCGCGGGCAAAACGACCTGTTCCAGGTTGGACGTCGACAGCGTGGCCCAGACCGGCAGGCGCGCACACGCTGCCATCACCGAGAGCGCGGTCTCGATGCCTTCGGCGAGTCCGACGACATGATCGTCGGTGAGATTGGCAAGGCGCACGGCGCCGCCGGCGATCGAGGCCAGCATTTTGCGCGGGTTATCGACCGGCGCTTTGGCGGCGCCATCGTCGGCGAGATAGGTGCGGTGGAGCGCGATCCGATTGCCGCTGCCGTCCCGCACCACCGCGACGAGCCCGGGGAAGCCGCGCCGGCTCTCCCAGTGTGTTAGGTCCGGGTGGAACAGAAGGTCCGCACAATCCGGAATCGTCAGCCCGCGCGACGCGAGATAGCGTTTGCCCAACGTGCCTGCGAGCGGCACGGCCTTGGAGAGGATATGGTCGATCTCGCGGGCCTGGTCGGCCTGCTTGGACGAGGGCCTGGTGGCGCCCCGCTTCGGCTGCGGGCCGGTCCTGGTCAGCTCGGCCGCATAACTGATCAGCTCACGCCCGCTCCGATGTATCGCGTGTTCGAGCGTGTTGATGGGGCCGCCGCCCTGGCCGCCGTCGAAATCGATCCAGTCGCCGGCGTGCTCGCCGGTGAGCGCAATCACGCAGGAGCCGTTCTTGCGCGGCGCATCGCCCCGGATGTTGGCCAGCCGCCATTCATCGCCTACCCGCCGGCCGTTCGGGAAATGTCGCGGCACCCAATGCTCGGCGGTCGCACGCAGCCGCGCGACGATTTCATCGAGATCAAACCGCTCGGCTGGTCGCGCAGGTTCTACTTCGTTGAGGTCGAGCATCGGCGCCTCAATCGAGCAGCACGAGGCCGCGCTCGGCGCGGGTGATGGCGGTGTAGAGCCAGCGGGCGCGATCCTCGGCGGTGCGGCCAAGGCCGTCGTCGTAGACGATGATGTTCTCCCACTGCGAGCCCTGCGCCTTGTGGCAGGTGATGGCCCAGCCCCAGACCGCCTCGATGATGGTCTTTTTCTTCCAGTGGTCGCGGCGTTCGCGCTCCGGATCGGGCGTTACGTGGTCGTCGAAGTAGCCCTTATAGATACGGAAGCGTTCGCGCGCGCCGTTCGTGCCGCCAACCTTCTGCCCGTCCTCGGTGGTGACGACGGCAGTGAACGAGATGTCGTCCTCGTCCTTGACCTCGGTCAGGTCGAGGAACATGCCGTTCACGAGCCCGAGATCGTTGCGGTTCTTGAGGCAGATGATCTTCTCGCCTCGGCCGATCGGATAGACGCCATCGAAGCCGGACGCCCGCTTCATGGCGAGGTTGAGCTGCAGGCGCGTGGCGTTGCGGCCGCAGATCACCTGGCCGCCGCGCAGCATCTGCTCAGGCGCCACATCAAGCCGGCGCATCTTCCAGACGAACTCGTCGTGCTCGCCGTAGGGGATGGATTTGCTTTCGCGCGCCAGCGTGGCGAGACGGATGATGGCGCTCTCGCCGGCCTGGCGGTGAATCTCAATCAGCATCACGTCGGGTTGACATTGCGTGAAGGCGCCTTCGCCCCTGACCGGCGGCAGCTGACCGGGATCGCCCAGCACCAGGATCGGCCTGCCGAAGGCAAGGAGATCGCGCGCCATGTCGTCGCCCACCATCGACACCTCGTCGAGCACGAGCAGCTTGGCTTCGCGCAACATGGATTGCTCATTCAAAACAAAGCGCGGCTTGTGGATATCGGACAGCCGCAGTTCGAGCGAGCGAAGCTGCGACTCCGCGAACAGGCGCTCAGCGGCATTCATTGACGCGATCTTCGCCTTGAGATCGGCGATCTCCTCCTTGACCTTCTCGATCTCGGCGGGCGTTGCCTCGGAGACGCGGTAGATCAGGGAGTGGATGGTCGAGGCCGGCGTGCCCTTGC
>Ga0226835_1000824_pt1 | contig 24094 bp, 18 predicted proteins | sample LAC_MetaG_1_FD_163627 | JGI IMG/M metagenome (GOLD analysis project Ga0226835, IMG submission 163627) | Anaerobic ammonium oxidizing microbial communities from anammox membrane bioreactor (MBR) in UC Berkley, California, United States -... | ecosystem: Engineered > Bioreactor > Anaerobic >...
GTGCCTGTTGTAGGATCGACTACCGGAATGGTCTCGGAGGTGGTCACAGATTCCTCGTCCTGGACCTTCACCTGACGGCGGAAACGAATCTCGCACACGGTACCCTCGGTCAGATATGTGCTCCTGGGGCCGCTTCCGGCTTTGAATTTCTTATAGGCGGTCGGATCGCGCAGAACCTGCATGGCGGTTCCGTTCCAGTCGAAGGCGAAGTCCTCCTGGGGCAAGATCATAGGCAGAGCACCGCTGCCGCCGCCGCCACCATTGGACTTGGATTTGGCTCCGAGACCGCCGAAGCGGACAGCCTCAGCGATTCCCCTCCCGGTATTTCCGGAAAGAGCGATCTTCACATCGGGATCCGCCGGCCGTCTCGAGATGAGCGTATCGTCGATGGGCTCACCGGCATGCTTGCCGCCGATGACACCGCTGGGCTTACGAGCATAATCCCTGATGAAGAGATCATATTTCTTGAGGAGAGTGACCTTGCCGTCACTATCCATAATCGGCGGGCCAAGATCGATGGGGCTGATTTCAAGATCGACGGCGGCGCCGTTGGTAAGCACCTCGAAGGACTCGAAAAGGACCTGATTCTCGGAAACCACATAGAAAGGAGCCGGCTTGATCTCCTTGCTCTGATAAGTGACGTTGCCATAGGAGTTGAACCGGAATATATGAGCCACCCCGTTGGGAATCGGCTTGGCACCGGCGATTCCGGGCGGCCAGGAGACCGTTGGCGGATTGGGCGGGTTGAAAGTCATCGAGTGCATATTGACCACGGCACCGACATTGGCTTTCGTGCCTGCTCTTCTGATCCAGTCATAGACTGCTATCTTGCAGGCATTGGCAGCTTGCTGCGCCGTGTCGGCTGGTATCGGCCAGCCAGTGGTATCCTGGGCCACGAGACTGGTGGGATCCACCGGATAATCGCCGCTCAGGGCTACATACATATCGGAATCATCATCACCGTCCGAGAGGCAGCCTCCATACAGGTCGCTCACCTGATTCTGGGCACAGATGCCGTCGGGCGGTCCATCAGGGAAAGCGATCACCAGAGCCCCGGGATTGGGTCTCGGGTCGAAAACGCTGGCGGGCTGAGCCGCCGCTGCCGTACGCACGCTTCTGGTCGTGCCGTTGTCATTGATATCCTGCACAGCCTGAGCCAGGATCACCGTAGGATGCTGCCAGGGCACACCACTGGCGGTGGCTGCCCACTTCTTCGGATCGACCAGCTTGAGAGAATCGCCAACGCCAGCGAAGACCCAGGTGCGACCGTTGAAGGTCACCGGCGCATAAGACTTGTAATACTGCCCGACCGTGGACGCACTGGGGAAAGATCCGGCCCAGCCAGTCGGTGTCTTGATATTGGTGGCAGCACCGCCATCCAGGACCCCGAGCGAGAGCTGCAGAGAGCCCGCCTGGTAGGACGAGCTTCCGGTCATGCGGATCTGGTTGCTGGTGTAAGCCTGCTCGGCAGCCACATAAGGTCTGATGGTATTGCCGTCTTTATCGGTGGCGCTACCACCGACAGTGATGGAGTCTTGAAGCGCGGTGACCAGCTGGTTGGCTGCTGTCCTGGCCCGGTTCAGGTCCTGGATAGCCAGGGTCTGCATCTCGGAGTTGCCCAGCTGGGTGGCTATTATGTAATCGAGCAGAGTTGTTCCGATAATCGTGTTTATACCGTGGACCTGGGTGTAGTAGTTGTCCCCGGCAGCTGTTCCGGTCCCGTCCGGCGCCGAGTCCGAAAGACCTACATAGCCGAATTGATTGTTGGATATGACGACATTGCTGCACTCTTTCGCCGCCGCCAGAGCCGCCGCCTCGATGGCGGTGCGCTGCTCGAACTGAGTGCCCAGCATGCGGACATAACTCATCATGAAAAAGAGAATGGCTAGAACCAGCCCGATAGTGACTGCCACAATCAGGATGAGCATGCTTCCGCGCCTGTCGCGACTCCGGGTAGAAATCGAGGAGCTTTTTCTTTCAGTCATTCTTGTCTGCCTGGTAAATGCGAGGGGAATAACGAGAACGGGCTATTTTTGTCGACACATTTATTAAATCGGGTTAATATTATCATAGCCGTTACAATGAGATTCCGTCAATTACCAGGTCTAGAATCAGTCAGCCATGACGAGCTCCGAAAAGACTAGCGCTCGAACAGATTCCGAAAAAATTCTCGCCGACAAATACCTGATCCTGGGTGTCCACGGCGAGACCGAGCTCAGCACTACCTATATAGTCCGAGATCTGGCCTCAGGGCAGCATCTGATAGCCAAGACCCTCAAGGACCCGGCAGACGATGTCGCGAGAATTTTCGTCGATGCCGCCATCAGGCACGGCAGGCTGCAGCACGAGAACATTGTCCAGACCATCGACTATGAAGAGGGCACGGATACCGAACCACCTTTCTTTATAGAAGAGTGCGTCGAGGGCATTACCCTGGCCGAGCTGATAGACGAGGTCGGGACCCTCGAAGACGACGACGAGATCGAGACTTTTCTCAGCCAGATCTGTACCGCCCTGGAGTATGCCCACGGCGAAGGAATCGTGCATGGCGGCTTGAAGCCTGACAATGTCATGCTTACCCAGGTCGGCGACGAAGTCCTGGTCAAGCTCCTCGATTTCGGCGCCATTAACGCCTCTCGCGAGCTTCCGGGCAATCTCGATCTGATCACCGGCTCTGAATATCTCGCCCCGGAGCAGATCGAGGGCGAGCCAGCCAGTAAGGTCTCGGATGTATTCTCCCTTGGTATGCTGGCCTACCAGCTGATCACTGGTTTTCTGCCGGATACCGATGCCATCGAGCCCATAGCCCAGAGCCGCCCGGACATAGCCTGCGCCGAGCTTCTGGACGGGTTCATCCAGCGCGCCCTTGACCCGGACCCGACCGAGAGGCTCCAGTCAGTGGCCGAATTCCACTCCCAGGTGAACCGCTGGTACAGCTCCATGGTCGACTCGATGTCCGGCGTCTTTACCGAGATCCGGCAACCCACCAGCGAGCTCGAGCAAATCCTCGAGGAGATTGCCAGCTCGGAAGAGTCGGATTCCGTCACCAGCCTGGAAGACGTCCTCAGCCAGGCTCAAATCGATGGCGATCCCGGAAATTTCTATGAATCAGAGGATGGTGCGGAGGAAGTAAGTCGCACCATCATGGAGATAGACGCCATTGCGCCGGTCGAGAGCCTGCAAGCACCAGATCCGAGCGAAGAGTGGCAGAGCGACGACCTGTCCGAGGCCGATCTCGATGTCGCCCGCACCCTCACCGAAGTAGGCGTAATACAAATTGGCGAGAGCCTTCACCCGTCCGGCGATAGCGAGGATCTCTCGGAAGCGGACCTGGATGTCGCCCGCACCCTGATGGAAGTGGAAGTAATCCAGATAGGAGGAGGCGAAAGCCTGACAGGCCAAGCTCATGATCAACCTGAAACTCGAACAGAAGTCTCTGCAGCATCTCCAGGCGCATCCAGTGCCGATCTTGGCTCTGAATACGACCAGCTAGACGATCTATTCGATCTGGAGGAAGCTGACGGCGCCGAAGAATCAGAAGGCATAGATATTCAGATCGCCAGCACTCCGACACGATTCTCGAGCCCCCACCGGCTCCCTGCCATGGCACCACCACCGGGGATGGAGACTCCCTCGGACAGCGCTCCCCATATGCCCCTGCCCGAGCGGAGCGGCGTCGATGCTCGCACTCGTCTCAAGAAAGCGAAACTGACCAAGAGACGCAAGCCCAAGGTCCAGTCCACGATGAACCGGCTCATGGCGCTGAAGCAGACCCAGGTCGATCAACAAGAGACGATGACGGCGAAGTTCAGTGAGTCTTTCGCCCAGGAAGGACCCCGCCAGTCACCGAAGATGATCGTCGCGAAGATAGTCGCCAGCCTGATCGTCCTCGGTATATCGACAGTTCTCATCATCAATAATTTCGACTTGATTGGCCAGGTCTTCAATGACGCCTCCCGGAAGATGGGAATGATGCTGGTGGGCCAACAACAAACCGACACCCAGGAGCAACCAGGTGAGGCCGGTCCGGTCTCGACAGTTGGTAACGACAGCGAAGAATCAGGTTCGAGCACGGCAAGCGGCCAGGGTTCGACGGGCTCCGGCCAGGGTCCGAATCGCTCCCGCCAGGGCTCATCCGTTGCCGCTCCAGCCGGCAAACGGCGCATGCCGCAGTTCGCCGTCCAGAGACACTATGTCAACAAGAGCATGATCGCTCCAAAAGAACCCAAAGCTCCCCGTAGTGACCGGCAGGTCGTCTATCCTTATCTATACACCAGAGAGGACGCGGCCAGAATCGAAGCAGCCAACGACCCGAACTTCAAGCCCCAGCCGCGCGACACCGACAGCGAGATAAAGGAGATCACTGCTCACTGACCTGCCACGTCCCGACAGTGGCAGCCGTCTCAGCCGAGCAGGCAGCCGCCACCAGAGGTGACACCATAAGTCGTCCTCCCTTTCCCGGCACCGCGAGCAGATCTTTCTTTTTTACTTTCATCGCCAGGATCTTCTTCCCCGAAGCATCCTGGATTTCGATGAGCAAATGGCCCTGGTTGCCGCGTAATTCTTCGAGGACCTTCCTTGCTCCGGTCAACTCAAGTCGAAAGACCATATACTCATTTTCCCGGAAGGACTCGAGCCGGGCAGAAACACCTCCGGACAGGGATCTGGCCTCCTTCCACGGCTTCAGACGTTCCTCAGGTGCGGGCCCGGCCGGCGAGAGGTTGCCGCCTTGCCGGCTGCCGGCAGCCAGAAGAGCCCTGGAGGCGCTCTCTTCCTCTGCCTGCCTTGCACGGGCACGATCCTCCCGGCTCTGATCGTGCCGAACCAGGGGCACCGGCACTGGATCAGGCGGTATGACGAGCAGGAAAAGCCCGCCTCCGACCAGAAGGAGCGTGGCTCCCAGGGCAACGAACAAATAGATTCTGGCCGGCTTGCTCACTTTCAGACTATACCCCGGGCAAGAAAGGACAATTGATGTCAAGCATCACAAACACCGGCATTCCCATTGAGAATAAATGTGAGTTCTGGATAAAATCTGGGGATGGCATTACTACTCTATTGCGCCTTAATAGTATTCGTCACCGTCGCCCTTTCCGTCGGCGGGCTCGTGCTTGCTCACAAACGCTGGGATTTCGAGGCTCTCAAGGAAAACACCCCCCTGGCCGAGCCCATGCTCCAGGTGATCGGCACCCTCTATGCCGTTCTTCTCGGCCTTCTTGTAGTGCAATCCATGGACCATTTCGAGGAGGCTCGCCTCAATGTCGAAAAAGAAGCAGTCGCCGTGGCCGATACCTTCAGGCTGGCTTCGGCTCTGCCTCAACCTCTGCGGAGCTCTCTCCAGGACAACTGCATCACTTATGTGAAGTCCGTGATCGAAGAGGAATGGGACTCCATGGAGCGTGAGGAGAGTTGCGACCAGGCCTGGGAGGCCATAGACAAGATGTGGTTCGATGTCATCTCGTTCAACCCCCAGACGGTCTCGGAGCAGTATGTCCAGCCGGCTCTCCTGGATGCCGCCAAGCAGATGAACGACTACCGCCGGACACGCCTGGTCACCTGCCGTACATGGGTCGACCCGATCCTCTGGGTAGTGATCATCGCCGGTGCCGCCACCACCATCGTGTTCACCTACTCGTTCGCGATACCCAATTTCAAGGCGCAGATGTTCATGACGGGAATGTGCGCCGTCACCCTGTCCTTGAATATCTATCTCTGGGCGATCTACAGCAATCCCTTTTACGGGCTCCTGAAAGTCACTCCCCAGGCCTTCGAGATGGACCTCGAGCACTTCCAGTTCTACAAGGCCCATCCGGACGAGCTACGCTGGAATCGTATCGGAAGAGGCGGCTCGGCCCGCAAAGCCTATCGCGAGTCTCGAACGCAGGAAAGCAATCCCGACCGGGGCGCTCAGCCGCAGTAGCTCCTCAGAATCGCCCGAAGCTGCTTCAAATTCGCTCTTTTCATCGGCTTTCCGGTGATTGAGGAAAGCGGCACGAGATCTCGCCAGCTCCATGGATAGATGGTGATCTCGACCGGAATGCCTCTCTCCAGCCAGCGGAGATGGACGAAAGTACCCTTGCGATTCTCCACGAGCTCTTCCTCGACGTCCTCGAAGCCATAGGTGAAAAGCAGCTCTTTCAGCTCCTCGAAGCCATCGCAATAAGCATGCAGATCGATGTCCGAGCTCTCTCGAATATCGCCTGTGAGACTGCTGCCGATCAGATAGGGATCGTAATCGGCAATTATGTCCATGATCTCCACAGCTATATGACGCATAATCTGCAGGCGCCTGGCGATCTCCTCCTCGCCGAGCTCGGATCTGGTGAGCCTCGCCATGTTCTCCCTGATCTTCCGGTTCGACGGTAGCCTCGTCTGGCTCGGCAATCCGAGAATCATCAGGGCGCGCTCCTTGGCGTGGAGATATTCGGTCTCCACTCCGTCAATCAACAGGCGAGCCGCTTCCTCCGCGACTCGCGCCTGGTCTCTGTTAGACACATACAATCAAGCCTTATGCTTGCTTTCAGGGACTTACGACGTTCTATTTCAGTTTATCACCCGCCAGACCGCAATATAGATAGAGGACGAGCCGGTACGGGTAAGTAGATAAGGAATTTCGTAATCGAGAAAACAAACCTGCATGCCCAACCAGGACGACGAAAGAATCATTGCTGAAGACCCCTTCAACAGGAGGCTCAGCAATGTGCGCACTGGCAAAGGCGGCAGCAATCCGCCCGCCCAGGATACCGGCGCCTGGCAGCAAATGGGGGCGAGCGGTGTGGGGCGGGGACGGCCCGCTGTCAATCCGCACATCGAAGCCCTTCAGGCGGCCCAACACCAGAAAGAGATAGAAGAGCAGGCCAAGCGCAGCCTCGCCCAGAGCGCCTCGACGGCCCTTCCCCAGGACATGCTCGAGAGGACCTTCCTCTACGACAACACCATTCCTGTTGTCTTCAACAAGCGCCACACCCTGAGACAGCTCGATCGCGAGCTGAAACGAGCGATAAAGTATCAGCGCCCCCTGACGATTTGCGTGGCCTCGTTCCACGAGCTCGACATGATCGCCAGCAATTACAGCGTACTGGCCCAGGAAGAGGCACTGAAAGTCATCGGCCAGCTTATCGCCAGCTTTGTCGATCTCGATATCGAGACTGCAGGTAGACTCGATGATAAGCGTTTCCTCATCGTCCTCCCGGAAGTCCCGGTTATTCATGCCGCACAATTTTTCGACGAGATGAGGCGCGCCTTCGAGAACACCAGGATTCAATACCGACAGTACAATTTCACAGTCCAAGCCAGTTTCGGCATAGCCGGCTTTCCCGAGCATTCGCCCGGGGATTCGAATGCTTGCAACGATCTGCTTGCCAAGGCGGTCTACGCCTCGGACCAGGCTATACAGCGTGGAGGGAACACCATCGCCTTCTGCCCGCGAGCCTGACAACAAGCGGTCCTGAGCAATTCGCATCGCTATATATACAAAATATCACCCGTCTATATCCCTGTATTCATGCCGAAATTATTAGGTACGACATAATCAGTGGTTCAAGCTTCGCAGGCGATTCCGGAGGGCTGAATCATCCAATTGATAACACCCTTGGCAATACGATGAGCGATGCCGAAAATATCTATTGGGGTACTTCTATACCGGCGAAAAGTTGGTAGGATAGTGAAGTTAACGGTGAGCGCTTACGCACTGTCGATAAGCGTGATGAGCCGAGGGGCCTTGCGGATACGTCAGGTTGGCGTCAACCAGAAACACTAGCAAGCGAGCCCGCCCTGCGTTTTGTTCTGATCAAAGCGTGGTGAAATACTGAGCTCATGCGAATGAGCGAATCAGACAGTAGCAAACGCACCACTTGAGAGGGATCTGAGTGGTGCTTTTGTTAGTCTCAGTTGGTCAGGAGCACAGCCCACTCCTCGTTCTGGTTGAGGAATGTCTGATCCTGCTGAGACAACGCCGACGCCACCGGTGTTCCAGGTGTGCCTTTGAGAACGAGCGGATCGACTAGATAGCCTTCGATCTCGAGAGGAAAATTGATCTGGGTTATCTTGAACCCGGCTACTCCGATAACAGTACGCTCTTGATTGAATGGAGGACCTCCCATAATGAGCGGTACATTGATCTGATCGCCAGGGCTGAGATCCTGGACCATGTTCGCTCTCACACCGTTGCAAATCAGCGTATCCGAGCCAAAGGTCAGGACGGGATTCTGTTTGTCGACCCAGTTCTTGATCCAGGTGGCATTCTTGCTGTTCTGGGGGTTGAGAACGATGGTGAACTTCTGCCCGCGGTTTCCGTTGATGTAGTCGTTCAGGCTGATTCCTTCCTGCGCTCCATTTGTCGGGCGATGATCGAGACTGACCGCCAGAGGAAGAAGCTGTCCGGGTTTGACCTGTTTGAGACCGGCAAAAGCCGAGGCGGTCGCCGTAGCGCTCACCGGCATGGTATTCCAGCCAATCAGCCGGGCGAAGATATTGCCGGTAGTCCTGGTCGTAGTTACGGTCACGGTTCGGGGCATCGAATTGCCGTTGACACTGACACTGATTGTAGTGCCATTGCCATTCGCCACAGGAACATCATCGGCATTGTTTTTAGCAGCAGTGTCATATGCGAACTGCTCGGCTCGGCCCGTCTGGTCCGAGGTGATTGTGTGGGAAGCGAGCTCGTACGCACCGGCGAGAGCCCCGGCATCAGCGGCATTCTGAAGCTGCTCCCTGACCATCAATCCATGCCCGTAATCGAAAGAAAACGCAGCAGCCACCACCGATATGAAGAGAAGAATCAGCAAGATAATACTCGCTATCGATCCTCTACTGCTTCTGCCTCTGTATCTCATCACTCTCTCCTTCACTCCAGCGTGCTCACGCCGGTACCGGTAAGGGTTATACTGCTTCCCAGACCCAGGGGGTCCGGGCGGGGGAACGGCCCCAGTCCATAATGGTCACCCTGGAACACTATCTGCACCCGCACAGTTGGCGGGCTGGCGTCAGTGTTCCAGCCCTGAACGCCGTCTGGAATATAAAATTGATCTGTACTCACCACGACACCCATCTGTCGGACATTGTCGAAAACCTTCTCGGGGAATGCCTTGGCAGAAACAGGATCTTGACCGTAGGCGATGGCGAGCTGTCTGGCTGCGGACTGCGCAGCCAGATCAAGGGTAGTCTTGATCATATAGGCCTGTGCAACTTGAAAAGCCGCGAACCCTGCTACTATGGAAATCGGCAAAATAATTGACAGGGCCGCTGCCAGTTCAGCCATGGCAGCACCACTGCGTCTCCTGTAAAACGGGCTCTTCACTTCTTGCCTCCCCCGTTTCCGTTTCCGTTTCCGTTTCCGTTGCCATTGCCGTTACCGTTGCCATTGCCATTGCCGTTTCCACTTCCGCTTCCACTGCCACCACTAGCAGCGCCAGCAGCATTTCGCTCCACCAATCTGTAAGTCGACGCCATCCTTATTCTGAAGGCTTCATCCAGATTGAGCAGATTGGGATTCGGGAAAGGAGCGTTCGGAGGACTGCCGACTCCGGGAAGGTAAGTTGCCACGACCGTAACGGTTTTGGGATCCGTAGCGGTCTGCCAGCCGTTTTCAGGAATCGAGAACTGCTCGTTGGATGAGAGCATTCCCGGAATCCGGATATTGAAAAAGATGGCATTCTGAGCATCGGTGTCGGTAGCGATTTTCGAGTTGGACGAGTACTCTTCAGCCAGGGCCCGGGCTGCCATCTCAGAGGCCTGAGACATGTTACGGGCGATCACATATGCATAGCTCGCCTGCATACTCAGAAAGATCACAAGCAGAATAAGCGGAATGAAGATGGCCAGGGCAGTAACTGCCTCGGCGAGCATTCCCGATTGCTTTCTCTGTCTGCACATACCACGACCCCCATTCTCGATTATCGGTCCTGGCGGAGCCGCAAACATCCCCCGAATGGCACTTTTCGGACCTGAAGCAGGTCACCACAAATAGTGCCATTTCGACTCCGCCGTATCACTCGAAAGTGTGGTTCTCAGTCCACACCATTAGAGGACCCGATACCCGAAAGCCTTGTGAATACTTGCTGTCCGCAACTTTCACCGCGAGGAGCACCGGAATGGGGGTTTGTCAGAGAGGCGTCCCCGGTGGCACAATTGAACTGGGCAGATCTTATATATCGCAACTCATCCAGACTATGGGCCTTGAAAAAATCAGGGAAGTGAACAGTCCAGAACAGGGACAATCGATCGCCGCCGGCGCCGAGCCGGGCGCTCTTCATCGGCGACTTGTGGGAACCACCATTCACGACACATACACAATCGATGAGGTCTTATCTCTCAGCGACAGTAGTGCCGTTTTTCTCGCCACCGAAGACATAAGCGACAAAAAAATAGTGCTTAAAACGCCTTTCGAGCAGACCGACTCCAACATAGCCGCCCTGGAAAAGCAGGTCAAGGCGTTGATGTTCTTCAACCACAACAACGTGGTTCCTTTCCTCAATTATCGTCGTCCTTATTATGCGATGGAATACCTGGGCAGCATGAGCCTGGCGAAAGTGACAGGCAGAGCAAAGCCGATTGAGTCCAGAGACAAGCTCTTCCAGTTACTTGTGCCGATCGTCAGGGCTCTGAGCGCTGCCCACGAAGCCGGGATAACCCATGGCGCTCTCTGTCCGGAAGACATCTTCCTGGTGAAACAAGACAATGAATTCGTAGTAAAAGTTGCCGGATTCGCTTCCATAAGGGAAGAGGAAGCCGGTCTCCTTCACGACCTGGCAGCTTTCGGGAGAATCATCTTCCTCTGCGCCAGTGGCAGGAGACTGGACGATACGGTCCATGACCCGTTTCCACAACCGCTCTCCCGGTACGCACCGGGCTTGCACAACAGCCACGGACTGGACAATCTCATCATCAGAGCCCTCGGGAAGATTCAGGACAGTCATTTCGAGAGCTTCGAAGAACTCAATTCGGCACTGGAATACTGGTACAACGCCGAGGAGCCGGAACCTTCATCGATCTTTCGATCACGCCTGCTGGAGATATCCGCATCCGAGCTCGAGGCCGAGGCCGAAACTGCCGCTTCCCTGCAGGACACAGATGAGAGCAACCCGATTTTCGATCAAGATCCGGCGAAGCAGGAGGACGATCAGGAGCCTGATGCTTCACTGACAGAAGATACCGTCGAAGAAGAGGTGATGTCAGAAAAGGTGGACGCTCCAGCGGCGGCTGAGGCTCCAGCCGAGGAGCAGAGCCCGGTCGCTCCGGAGCAAGATCCACTCATCGGTCAGGTTCTCTTCGATCGCTATGTCGTCCTCGACCGGCTGAGCGAAGGGCGAACCGCCACCGTGTATGTTGCCAGCGATATGATCGCCGACCGCGTGGTGGCCATGAAAACCCTCAACAACCCGGAGATGGAGAGCGTCCTGGACTTCGCCCGGGAAATCGAGCAGAAGTCATCGATTCAACATCCCAATCTCGTTCAGTTTCTAGACTATCAACAGACCATGACTCATCCTTTTTATGTCATGGAGTTTGTCGAGGCGCCCACCCTCACTGAGCTCCTCGATCTGGTCAAGCGCACCGAGACGGAAGAGCAGATTGCCTCCACGGCACTGCAAATCTGCGATATTCTCTCGGTCCTGCACCGGAACGGGACCATCCATGGCAATATCACCGCCGACAGTGTCATCATCCTGGAAGAAGCAGGCAATGCCCTGGTCAAACTAGCCGGTCTCGGGACAAGACAGGCCCGCTCCGCCTGCTGCAGAGAACTGGGTTCGGCAGATGGCTATGCCAGGCTGGCAGAATACGAGCAGATCAAAGACAGCCCGAAAGTCGACATCCACGACACCGCCGTAGTCATTTACCAGATGGCCACGGGAAGATTACCTTACGAAACGTTCTCGGGCGACTCCCTGACCACCAGCGGTCTTGCTCCCTTTTGCGAAAAAGTAGCCTTCCTGCGCCCGGATCTCTTTGCGGTGGAAGTTCTCGACTCGGTTATCGAGCGGGCTTTCGATAAGGACAACCCGAACAAATTCCAGACCATCGAGCAGCTTCGCGAAGCCATATCCGAGTGGATAGAAGCGACCAGAGAAGAGCTTACGGACGAAGACCACTCGCCCATGTCCGATGAGCTCACAAGCGGGGTTCGCCGGTGGACCAGCGAGCTGAAAGACCTCCGGAATCTCGAGGAAGAGCGAGAAGAGCGCCTCGCCCTCAAATCCACTCAGGTGAAAAGCGAAAAGACCATCGGCATGCAACTGACCAAAGTCATTGCCGTTAAAGGCAGACGTAAGTCTCCGGTGCGGGCTATCGCCGAGCTGGTTTTCTCCATTCTGGCAATCGGAGCGATAGTCTTTGCCGGAATCAACTATGTGACCAGCAACTTCGAAAGCCTCAAGAAATCGTATTTGCAGGCTTCCCGCCAGCTCAGCTCCAGGGTCGCCCTGGCGCCGGGAGAAGGAGCCTCCGGAGCCGCTCAAGTAGACAACAGTCGCTTCGACTACAAGCAATCGCCCATATACAAACGCTGGACCAAGACCAGAGAAGTAGGAAAGCGAAGACGGATCGATGAGACAGGCAAGCTCAGGGAGAAGTGGTGAGAATGAGATCAGGCATCGCCAGAACATCCACGATGAATCTAGCTGTCACCGTCGCCGTTTTACTGGCCTTTGCTGCCATGGGCTCGGTAGTGATCAAGCTGCCCGAAATTGTCCAGAAAAACCACAGCCCGGTAGAGAAAGCAGCTCTGGCAGCCGCCGGAGAGCTGAGCAAGATTGTGGTCAACACGAGCAGCTGCGGCTTCGTCTCTCTGGCCGACCACGAGGCTGCCGGCAAAGCAACCCTGGCAAAAGACGGATATCCGCTTCCTGTTCGCGGTATCAACTCCCTCATCGGAACAGCCCGGCTCAGCTTGATTGTTGCCGACAAACTGGATCAGAGCCTCATGGAAGAATTTGCCGAGCAAGATCTCAAGCTGGCTCTGGCCGCCAAAGACGAGCTTCTCGAGTGCCTGAGGAAATCCCTCTCGAAAGACGGCGAAGCAACGGACTACAACGGCGCTCCTGTAAGTCCTTATAAGTCAGCCCTGGCAGCTTATCGTGAGGCAGGCGGAAAGAGCAAACAGCTTTCGCTTTCCCTGGGATCGCTTCAGGGAGGCTCCACCACCAGCACGCCGGTACCGAATCCCGAGCATTTGGCACCGATCGGCTCGGGTCTTCAGGAGTCCGGTTTCTACAGAGCCTTCGTCAACATCCCGTACAAAGACATATCTTTTGTTTTCGGCGGTCTGGGACGAGAAACGACACTGGTAAACGGCAAACACTGGCGAGCCGAAATTGCCGATCTGTCCTATCAGTTTCCGACCATAGTGAAAGTTGAGACAGGCAAAGGCAACGAGATTGCCTGCGCACAACCCGGAGCACCCGGGGCTGAGCTGCCTTCGCCCGGAGCTCTGACAATGACTTTTCCGGATGGACCGGTGCCCGAAATCAAACATCCTGGCGACTGCTACCGTAATGAGAGCTTGAACAGCGCCGACAACGATACCACCGATCTGCTCACAGCCAGCGGCGGCGACTTTCCTGTCGACGGGGGAAGCCACATGGCGGAACTGCCCTGGCCCCTGACAGGCACCAGGAGCAACGAGTCGCCTGCCAACGTCTGGCGTCTCGCCCTCCACGATTGGATTCGAAGGGCCGGTCCGGGAGCCAATATCGGCTCGATCGTGGCGATGCAAGACATCGAGCTGGACCGCCCCAAACCATCCAAGATTATGTGGACCGCACCACTGCAGCGTGGTCAGACATATTCTTCGATCGAACCGATCTCTTCCGGAATAGTGCATATTTTCGAATTCGACCGGGACGGCTATGTCTCCTACAGAAGCAAACTGGTGGCGCCTTATCCTCTTTATGCCAGCAGTCAGGGTCAACTCTACTGCGAGAGTTTCGGCGCCATCAAATATAGTGACATCGGCTTGCAAGCGATCATGATCCCCCTGTCCCCTAGAGCCAAGCGCCTCACCATGCGCGCCGCCTGGGACGTCTATATACGAGACGAAGTGCGCAGGCCAGGCACAGTGGACGGCGGCAAACACGCCGGCCAACCGGTAGCCATGCCTGTTCTGGCCATGGAAGCGAAGGCGCCGTATATATGCACAGATCTGACAGTTCCCCCTCTGATCTTGCCTGCCAGCTTCGAGAGCGGCGAAGCTGCCGGAGAGCCCGCCGCTGACGGCGAATCAGTAGACCAGGGCAAAGGTCTGGGCAAAGGAGCAGGAAGCGGTATGGTGGGACTTTCCGGACGTCAGGAAATGGGCTATCTCCCGCTTGTCTCCCCGCAGTCGGACTTCGGGGAAGCAATGAGCCCACCACCGCCGTTCGTTCGTCCCATGCCTTTCGGCAATGGCAGAAGGCCCTTCAGCCGAGCAAGCGGCACAGCAGTAGACATCAAGTTCAGACGCCAGATCGATGTCACCGAGCTGAATGGTTTTGCCAGCACCGGCTATATCGGCATAACCGGAGAGAATTGAAGCAGCCCCGGATCGGGCCCAGATCCGACCCGGATCAAACCAGAATCATACCCAGGACCACTGCATCCTCGAGGGAAGATAGATATTGAGCTCGACCAGAGCCTGATCGAGCGTGCCTTTCATAGCAGCCATATGGCGCAGCACATCCACAACTCCTTCTGAAGTGATGAACCCCTGCTTCAAGCAGCTTTGCAGACGCAGGGCGGCATAGAGATGCAATTCGCTGATCAGTCCGGCGGTCAGAAGAGCGCTGCCGAGCCGGACTGAAGAGCTGGTCCCGGATGACATCGCTCGCTCAACCTGAGCGCTATCGACCAGATCGGCGGCCACCAGGATCTCGCCAAGCCGCGGATGCGCGCTCTGAGCGCCGATCGAGCGGGCTTCCGTGACCGCCTCGTAGAGATTCTGACCCTGACGGCATATGCGAAACAAAGCTCTGGAAGCCTGAGAGGGGGTGAGAACAGCTCCGGAGATCGACGACAGCAAGTTGTCCGCTGCCTCGAGATGCGCAGCCGACGCCAATCCCCGCTCCTCAAGCACAGCCTCGAAATCCTTGCTTTTGAACAGCTCGATCTCGAGACACTCGGCATAATCTTCGGCGGTGATCAACCCCGCCATCTGGAATAGCTCGCCTATCCTCACATCCCGAGCGTCAGGCTGGACGAAGGTTCCCAGCTCGAAAAGGGACTGCTCCAGAGTGACAGACTGCTTGCAGGCATATCCGAGTCCTTTGACGGCATTGTCCCGGGAAAGCCCCCCGGAACGCACCATGAGCACCGCCGTGAGAGCGGATGTCAGTCCCTGGATCGAGATTACATTCTCCAGGACCATGACCTGACCGACCATGCTGGCGTACTCGTTCGACTTCACAAGAATCGGTCCGAGCTGCTCCCTGGTAATGACCTCAGCCTCAACCAGGATATTGGTCAACTCATTCGCTGCCGAAACGAAAACCTTGGTCGTCCGGTGTACAGACCGCACCTTATTGAGCGCTTCCCCAAATTTGATGTTTGTCTGCACAGCGATACGAAGGGCACGGATCGCCATATCGAGGGATACCTGCCGGGATCCTATTCGTGAAAGCGCTTCTCCGGCGAGATCCATCGCTGATCTCTCCAGCGAGCCCGAGCTCATGATCGCCTGAATCAAAGGCATCTTCAAATCCCGGGCAATCGTCTTGAAATCCGAGAGCTCTTCACGACTGACAATTCCACTGCCGACCAGAAGCTGTATGTACAACTGAGATTGATCGGTTTGCGTATCCAAAAAGTGTCTCCGCCGGTGAATCCAGAGCTCATTTTATTGCAAAGCTCATTCTAGATTATTCCTCACCTCAGCGGCTATGGAAACGCTTTATGTCATCGAAGTCGATACGTCCCACAGCCGAATGCCTGGCATCTTATCACTGGTTTGAAACAGAAAGCGCTTTAGGAACCTGAGATTCGCCCTAGGTTGCCAGCCTGCGTTTCAAGTCGGTAACAGCTTCTTCGAGGGTGACGACGCGCGAAACCAGATCCGGTGCCTTTTGAAGGCCTGCTTCTATCTGCAGTCTTTCTTGAACCCACTGACGGAGCATTGCTCCAACAGGCATCTTGCAGTCGTCTGCCGCTTGAAGAACGGCCTTGACGGTTTCCGAATCGGCGCGAAACTGAAGAATGCCGCGCTCCGCTACCCTTTTTCTGGCATCAGACTTAAGCTCCTTATGAGCATGATTCAATTCCTCTGGTGTTAGTTTAGCCAATATCCCAATCCTCCTCAAATCGCTTCCGGAACTCGGGCGAGACAGTCGGAGCATGGAAGACGAATACTGAATCAGCAGAAACGCACCGAAGGCCAATCTCCAAAAGCGTGACGGTTCAAACTGTCCCAGTTGTAACCAACGATTCGCACATTGCTCACCCCTGCTCGTAGTATAGATTGTACTACAAGAACGTAGTACAACGCCAGCCCTCGTTAAGTCGAGCACCACGGGGAAACTAAGGACCATCCAGAATTATTCCTCACGCTAGCGGTTGTGGAAACGCTTTACGTCATCAAAATCGATACCGGGAGAGCCACGATCGATATTGTCGAAATTAGAGCTGAGATAGCGCACCAGAGTGCTGGCTGTGATATCGCCCCGGGCATGCCCTGCCGCCTCGCGCAATTCGCCCCGGTCGACCTTGCCGTCTTTCGACGAATCGATCCATTCGATATTGGCTTCGAAAAGCTCGGGCAGAGAGCGCTTCACTTTCAGCTCCTCGTGCCGGACAAAGACCGCGTCGTGCAGCCTGGCGATTTCATCCACTGCCATTGCCTCGGCAGGCAGATTGACCTTGAGCGCTTCTCCGAAGGTTTGCTCAGCGCGGTCTTCCTCACCCTGGCGCAGCTGGATCGCCCCCAGGCGCGCTCTCTCTATGAATGGCGAAGCGGCAGTGAAGCTCAGCCTGTCCGCCAGCTCGCCGACTTCCCTGGCTCTGCCAGCCGGGCTTCTCCGGGCGAGCTCCCGCATGGTGCGAGCATCTCTTGCCAGGGCGCGGATGTCGAGCTGGTCGGAAAGATCGACGACTCTCTTTTGAGCCGACTCGGCAAGAGGCAGGGAACGAACCTGGAAAAGCTCTCTCACAGCCCCGCTCTCCTCGCGCATCTGATTGAGGACCGGCCGGTTCTGGCTACGTGCTCCGCCCGGAAGCATCGATGCCTGGTCGACTTCGATTCTGCTATCGTCCCCGGGAAAGGCGAATTTGATCATATGCTCGTTGATCACGGCGGAAGCATCGATGGCTTCTACTCTTCCTGGTGTCTGGTTGTCCATTGGTGTGCCCATTGTCTTACTCCGAGAATACGATTTCGCTGAAGTTTTCCCTGAATTCTTTCAAGCTTACTCTGGTGGTTCCGCGGGGACTGTCCACGCCTCCTCCCCACGGGTTTCTGATGGTGAGGGTGCCCCCGTCCGGACCTTCGGGATCGTAACCGATGACGCTATACGCATGGGCGTTGGGAAATCCATCCTCGGTCTCGTCATCGAAGATACTGCCGTTGATCCCGGCCATCACCGGTCTCTTCTCATCACCGCAGAGCGCGGCAGTGAGCTTCTCTTTGAGACTCGCATCACTGGCGAAGAAGACTAGATCGAAGTCTTTTCCCTTGCCGGTGAGCAAAGTCATGGCGTTGCCCAGAAGGAGCTCGCCGCCGTCACTGCCTTCGGATATGGTGTCACCACCGAAGGGGTTCATGATGCTCCGGCGGAAAATCGAGCTCTGACGGTACTTGCCATAAGCTTTCTCGAGAACGTTGGCCCAGACACCATTGCTTCCGCCCTGGTTGAACAGACCCATCTCCGCTTCGGTGGGACGGTCCACTGTGATCGGCTCATCGGTGGCACCGGGGAAAGTCACTGTAAACGTCCCGTCGCCATTGTCCTTGATCATGTCGGCAATCGCCCGGGGGTTGGTGGCAGCCATAGAGGCTACTGCCGCCTCGAAATAGCAGTCGCCAATCATCCCCTGCTTGACGGCATCCGGTTTGATGGCATCAAGAGGATTGCTCTTGCCACCATAGAGCTCCCGGCTGCCGCCCGACTGGGCTTCCCAAGTCCTGAAAAGAGCGCTGGAGACTTTTGCCACGGTGTTGTCGCCGTAGTAGTCCAGGTCCTCCAATGTAATCCCGTCGTTCTCCCAGCCGAACTCATCATCATGGCCGTCTTCGAGCTTGGAATAACTGTCCCGGAGAAATTCCAGATTGGTCCGATCGGTCTCGCTCAGATCGTCAGCCTCCAGGGCTTTGTTGATCTCATTTTTCGAGAGAAACTCGTCACCGTCGCTGTCCAGATTCTTGAAACGATCGTCTGACTCGAGCCAGGCCCGGACCCTGAGGGGTCCTTCCCGATCCCTGGTGTCCGTTTCCTGGAGCTTTTTGAACTCAGCGAGATCCTTTCTGGTTACGCCATCGTTCTCGTCGAACCACTCGTCGTTGCTCAGCTCCTCGAGGCCATGCTGGGAGCGATAGAGAGCCGCCACCACCTGGGCTTGCTTGCCGTTGTATTGATCGCCCTCCACCGCCGCCGCAAGCTCTTTCTCATTGAGATAGCCGTTCTTGTCGGTGTCGAGAGCATCGAACATCTTCGTCGCTTCGTCAGCGAAGTCCTCTTTGGAGACCCGCCCGTCGCGCACTCTGGCCGGCGCCTTGTAAGGCTCGGCGCCGGGCAACGCCGGGGCTTTCGGAGTGCCAGCATGGGTATGGAATGAGCTGATACCGAAGTCCTTTCGGGCTTCGGTAATGTCCTTTCTGGTGATCCCGTCATTCTCGTCGACCCACTCGTCGTTGCTGCGCTCTTCGAGATCGGACACCGAATCTTTCAGGTAAGCTGGTGCTTGTTTGTAGGCAGCAAGCTCGTCCTTGCTCAGGAAGCCATCGCCGTCCTTGTCGATCTTATCGAAGTCTTTCTCAGCGAGCTCCAGGGCTTTCATACGCGTTTCGGCTTCGTTCAGATCAGCCCGGGTGACCCCGCTGTTCTCGTCGAACCACTCATCGTTGTGTAGCTCCTCGAGCTTGCTGATATTGCTCTTGAATGTTTCGAGAGCCTGGCGTTCGGGCTCGCTCAGATCCTTGTTGTCTTTCAGATACTGATCAACTTCTCTGCCGGTGATGTAGTCATCATGATCGGCATCGAGCTTGAGAAAACGGCTGCGGACATAGTCGATCTCGGAATCCGCTTCTTTCGGTGCAGCGCCAGTGCCCACAGCTCTGCCGACTCCCGAGACCGGTCCTCGCTTATTGCGGCTCGGAGCTGTCGTGTCGGGTCCGGAACCGTCCGGATTGGGTCCGGAACCGTCCGGATTGGGTCCGGAAGAGTCCTGATCGGGCGCACGATCCCGAGCCTGGTCTTGATTTTGGGTCAGAGCCTGATTCTGCTCCGGGACCTGATTCTGCTCCGGGGCCTTGCCGGGAGCCTGAGCCTGGTTGACGCCATCGCCATTACTTCCAGGATAGACACCAAAGCCTCCTCCATACCTGATGTTCGGATTACGGAAGAAACCCTGGAGGATATTGTTGATCTGCTCCGGAGAAGGGAAGTCCTCGTAAAGACTGTTGATGGCATCCCGCTCCAGCTCGGCTTTGCTCTTGCCAGCGCCGATCTCCACTTTCGGGACCGGTGTGTCGGCGTCATTCTGCTGCTGCCGTCTCTGCTGCCGGGCGATGTCCACATCGCCGGGCTGGACTGTAAAAGCGATATCGGGCGGAGGCATAAAACGCGCATCGCCGCCATTTTGAGCTTCGCTGATTTCTCGGCTCATTCGATCTACCGTAATCTAGGGGCAAGGACCCTGCAAAAATGCAGAAGTGCAAAAATGCAGAAGTAAAAAAGGAAGAGTGGACTTCCGGATATACACGCGTCCGCCCGATAATTGGACAGCCAGTCCGACCAGATTTAATGAAGAACGCCAGACTCCCCGGCACGCCCTGATAGCAGAGCCTGAATAGCAGAGCCTGAATAGCAGAGCCTGATATCCCCCTCCCCGGGATGGGCTAATGAAGCTGGGCCATACAAATATCATTTGTCGAGGTTCTTAAGTGTAGCTTCGGAAACCTTTGATCTGTAAGTGTACGGGAGATCGTTTCTTTCACTCTTCTCAAGGCAGCCAACTTACAAGAACCATTCCCCGGGCTTTTACAGGCAATTCACTCCACTCGTCGCACGAGCAGTATGAGTTTGCACGCCGGGAATTGCTGCCATCGAGCCGAGCCTGACTTCAAACATTGAACAAAGGGAGCATGTCATGCATGACCATCTCATGTCCCAGGCCGCTTCCGCGCCTGGCTGGTTGATTTCGTCTCTTGGCGTCCTGTTCCTCGTCTTCGCCCTCTTCTACACCTTCCGGCTCCTGCGTCCCTCCATGGTCCGCAAGGCAATCGGATTCTACGACCCCGAGGGAGAAGCCGGACACGCCATCTGTATGCTCGCCATGTCGAGCCATCTCGCTTACTGGCTGGTGCCCATCTCCGCCACCGTGTGGATCTGGGTGCTCGGATTCGGAACTGTTTACTACGCCCTGCGCGCTCTCACCTGGGGACGCCTGCTCTCGTACAACAAGCAATGGTGGGACTGGACCCATTCAGGCATGTATCTGGGCATGTTCGTCATGTTCCAGCCCCTGCCCCTGGGACCGGCTCTCGGCTTCGTCTTCGACAGCCTCCTAACCCTCTTCTGGCTCTGGTTCTCCCTGCTCTATATCAGGGACAGCTATGTCGACCTGAGGGCTCGCAAGACGCTGTCTTTCGGATCGGACCTGGCACACCTGGGAATGGGGCTGGCCATGCTGGTCATGTCGCTTTTCCCGGCGCTGCTCATGCCCCACCACCATCATGGCATGAACATGACCATGCCCGACCCGGTCATCTGCACCAGCCCGCAAGCTCCCTCAGATGATCCGAACCAGGTCGTAAGCCCGGCTCCCATGGAGACCCCGGCCGACCACCAGCACCATCACCACTGACAAAGGGAGAACCCAAGATGCTTTATCCCATCGCTGGAATTGTTCTGCTCATTGTCTTATCGCCGGTGGCTTACATCCTCTACGCCGAACATATGGACCGCCGGAATGACCGGGCCGAAGAGCTCCGCTTCCGGGCCATGAATCCCGCCGAAAGGCAGGAAGCTCTGGAAGCAGCCCGACGCGACCTCGGGCAGGCTCACCGGTATCTCGACCGCATGTACCGTCTCTGGCGAGGATACAAGTGGGGATACCGCCACAATCCATACTTCGGCCGCTACACCGTGGCCAGACGGGACCACTCGCGAGCCCATGCCCGGGTGAAGCGATTCGAAAGAATAATCGCCGAATCCACCGCCTCCTAGTTTGACCATGGGATGTCCAGCCAGAGCAATGCTAAGCTGGGCACCCCTTACTATTTCAACCGCTTCTATTCATGAATATAGTATCCAAGGGGAGGATTTGTTGAAGTTCGGGATGCCTTGTGGGCTTTTGGACCTTTTTGGAGTCCGCTAAAACGCATCGGTGAAGCCAAGACGCTGTGGAGAGGCAGAATTTGGCAGGCGGAGGTGAACCCAGAGGGTCATACTGTTCCGCCGATTTTGAGCAAGGAGGCTGAATTTACGAGGAGCTCCAGACCAGATAGAACTCGTGCTTCCAGGGATGAGTCGAGGTGAATCGCAGCCTGATGCGACGTACCGACTCAGAGACAAGGACACCGATCTTGAGGAGGTGGAGCCGAATAGTCTCGACGGTGGCATTTTTCATCCCGGCTCTGCGACGCAGGTCCCAGAGGAGGATGTAGGCGAATGTATGTAGCAGGAGTCGAAGCTGGTTGGCGTTGAATTCCTGGCTGCTGAGCTTTTCAGTTTTAATGGATAATCCGGAGCAATGATTTATGATTACGGGTGTAGTTAAAGAATGAGCTGCAAGAGGACTGCCATGAAAGATCATCGGAGCCACTTTTCGTCCAAGCTCGAAGAAACTCTGGCGGTACTCTCGATAGTGGCACCGATCATTTGTCTGGTCGATTGCGTCGTCATTCCGGCTGCTCTTGTTATGCTACCAGCCATGGGCTTTCATCAAGTTTTTCACGGCATCGGCGATCAGTTCTTTGCCATACTGGTTGTCTTGATCTGCGGTCCGGTCTTGATCCCGGGATTTCTCCAGCACAGGAATAGAAGGGTCCTTTTCCTCATGGCTATTGGATTCGCCAGCATTTTTCTTGCGAATTTCTTGAGCGACAGACTGGACGAGACCCTGCACCTTTCGCTATCGGTGCTGGGGAGCGCCTGCCTGATCAAAGCCAATCTAGACAATAAGCGCCTGAGGAAATGCGGCTGTAAGCACGAACACAGCTAGATTTCCGCTATCATCAACTCGAGCCACTTAAAGCATGATCCCCCGACGAAGCGAACTGATCGTGTTTCCTCCTGCAAATGAGAAGTAAGGACAGAGACGGAGGAATCGAGGCAATAAGCACAAGAGCGCCGTAATCGTTGCCGAGCCAGTGGGTGAAGATCTGCCCGCCGCAAAACATCGCGCCGCAGGTCGCAAGATTCAACACAGAAACGATGACAGACATCATTGAAGCCTCCGCACCTTCAGGACAGGAGTCTGATGCCAGACCATAGATTGTGAGAACGCCGAACATATTCGCAAATCCATGAAAGAGCTCCGTCATTATCGCCGAGACTGGAGTGCTCAAGAAGCTATAGGCCAGAACGCTGGAGATAAGTAGCGAAGCCGTAACGATGCACTGCTTTCGGCTGGAGAGCCCCTTTGTCACTCTTCCGAAAACGATGGCACCGACAATCATGCCGGCAGCCATCCAGGCCGACAGCTGACCGATCAATGATTGAGTGAAAACAAGAGTCCTGGATTCATGATAGTAAAGAGCAGGACCGTATGCCATGGTGAAATTCCAGAGACAGGTCAGAAGGATTATATAGCCGACTTCCCTGGACTTCATCGAGAGGACGATCCCTTTCACCCTGGACCTGATACCTTCAATACCGGCATCAGAAGCCCCCCTCGGCTCTCTCAACCAGATCAGAGTCAGCACCGAAAGGGCCAATGCGCATGAAGAGGCGATGGTCGCCGCGATTTGCAATGCCTTCTCCGGAGCGGCTATATGACAGAGATAGCCGGCTCCAGCAACCACGAAGATATTGGTCGCGTAGTATCCGATCTCCTGGATTCGAAAGTAACTGCCAGTTCTGCCGTCACTGCGCCCTCTCTCGACTGCCAGCCCGACCATGAGAGCCGTGGAGACAGCCATGCAGGTCGCGGCTATGACCAGGCTGCCGAGAACCGGCACAAGCGAGCAGAACTGGCTCATTACAAGGAATGCTCCTGACGCTACCATGCCAGCCAGGACAAGATAGCTCTTTCGCCGGTAGCCCATAAGCGGTATCGAATCCGATATCATCCCATAGACGGGCTTGATGATCCAGGGAATCATCATGATCGACATGATCATGGAGATTGCGCCGGCATCGAGGGAGAGTCCCTCCAGAAGGAAGTACTGGGTCGGCTGTCCGACTGCGCCGAACTGCGCGCAGGCAAAGCCCTGAAGCACATATGCCGCAAAAAAGAACGCCGATAGATTCGCCTCGACTAACTGCCTCATTCTTACAGCGACATCCCGTTGTCAAACAGCCATCAGACCGTGACTCGAGCCAGAGTCTTACCGGAATTCCGCCATTCGAGAATGCCGCCTTCCAGGCTGTAAGCCCGGTAATTGCGGGTCTGCAGATAGGCGGCATAGCGAGTCGTCTTTTCCCCCACCGGACAGACAAGCAGGATAGCCCGATCCTTCGGAAACGGATCGGCAGCATCGATCATGGTCTCGAAGAGCTCCCAGGGAATATTTATCGCACCGGGTATGGTGGTCATTTTATAAGCGAGATTGCCGCGCACATCGATAATGAGCGGATCATGCTCGGCGATGAAATCCTCGACATTCTCCACCTTGACCATGGCATTGACGCCTTCTGGCTCCAGGGCGAAGGACCGCAGCGAGCCCGGCTTGCGGGTCTGGCCGAAGAGCTCCGGTCTTCTCTGGCGGATATAGTCGACGTACCATTCGACCCGATCGCATACGATGAAT
>Ga0226835_1000826_pt1 | contig 24032 bp, 19 predicted proteins | sample LAC_MetaG_1_FD_163627 | JGI IMG/M metagenome (GOLD analysis project Ga0226835, IMG submission 163627) | Anaerobic ammonium oxidizing microbial communities from anammox membrane bioreactor (MBR) in UC Berkley, California, United States -... | ecosystem: Engineered > Bioreactor > Anaerobic >...
ATCTGGATGTGTTTTACAACTGCGTGAGGCGCCACTCCTCACTCGGTTACAAATCACCAGTGGTATTTGAAATCCAACAAGCTATGCTGGCTTAACTCTCTGTCCGAAAAAAGGGGTCAACTCCACCGACCGGATTGGACGAATCCCGATTCGGACCTGTGCCGGGTTGGCAACAGATGAAAAATCCAAAACAAACCCTGGGCAAAATCATCCGTCATTTCAAGGCCAAGGCGACAAGACAAATCCATGAGGCCGGATTCGCGGATTTCCAATGGCAACAGAGATTTCATGACAGGATAATCCGCGGCGAAGATGAATTGAATCGCATCAGGGCGTATATTCAGAGTAATCCGAGCAAATGGGAAGACGACGCGAAGAGAACCCCCACAGAGATGAGCAACGGTGAGATTATGTCGATTCAAACTTCTATGGAAAAAAGCAAAAACCGCCTCCAGACCTACGAAACCCCTGAAATCACGGTGACGTTCGATCCGGACCTCTGCTCACACTCGGGCAACTGCATTCGCGGCCTGCCGCTGGTGTTCGACCGAAACCGCAAACGATGGATCAGACCCGAACTGGCTTCTCCCGACGATGTGGCGGCGCAGATTGAACGGTGTCCGTCGGGGGCGCTGCAGTACCGGATGGAAGAACCGGACGCGGTCTTATGATCGACCGACTGCAGACGCTGCGGGCGAGCGCTTCCGGCTGAAATGGCCGACAAGGGCAAGAGTGATGATTATTTGTCCGAGAATGAGACTCGTGATGAGCATCGGTTTCCCCGCTAGCAAGGTTTCAGGTCCGGCGATTCCCGTGAAGAACATGGAAAGGTTGGCCAGATTGAAAACAAGAATCGTTGCGAGGAGTCTGCGCGATCCCTTGTATACCCACCAGCAAAACACACCATAGGCTGTTTCAAAAACAAACGCCCCCGCGGGAAACGTTGAGTAAAGCCCAATCCCCAGCTTCACTGATCCTTCGCCCACCGTGAGCGGCATGTCCTGCGTGTGTGTAAGCAGGTCGAGCACCAGGTGCGAAACGATCCCAAGACCGACAGCGGTGCCAATAACCGGTTTCTTGAACCCGTACGCGATGACCAGCCATGCAAGTACCCCGATGCCGATCATCGTCACGACAGAGTGCGAGTAAGGCATGAAGGACAAATGAATGTCCCCTACATATCGGACGGCCTGTTCAGTTGTCGTTTGTTCAATTCCCAGATAGTTCAGCAAGACCCATAACAGTTCCACCAACTGGACAGAAATCAGCAACCACACCATTGGAGCCGAGTCGAATCTCTTCTTGAGCAGTAAAGCCGTTGCCGCGTGATTAATGGCAAACATGGGCGTCCTCCTTTGCAATAAGATGATAGAGACGGATGATGGGGGAGACCGATTGCTAAACCCCAATTCTTTAAATTCTGATTCAGACACGAGGGCTGAGGGCGGGAGTCAGGGGTCAGACCTGCTTGCCACAAGGGTCATCAACGCCGATACAGTCATCAAGCGGTCGCCGGCGTGAGAATTCCAGAAGATCCAGCTGCTTGTGCCTCCGGCGTGAAAGCCAAGGCATCAGCTGTCGCCTGAGCCTCCTTCGCCAGGCAAGAGATCGCCAAAAGGCCTCGTCACGATTGAACTGGTCGGCGAGACGCTGGCTTGGCGGTGGAAGCCCCGTGCGCGTCTTCATCGATACGCGTCTTTCCGATGATTCACCGTCAGCACGACGACCTTCTTTTCGTCAAACTCATACAAGATCAGATATTCTCCAACCCGGAGAGACCATATGCCCTTGAGGGGACCGACCAGCGGTTTTCCTGCAGCGGGTTCGCGGGATAACGATTCGATTTTCGACAGGATCTTTGGAAAAGTCTTCGTCTTTGCCAGGCCGTCAAGATCACGGGCGGCCCGTTTCGTCAGATCAACCGAACGGATCACCTCCGGGACCGTTTCTTTCCCCCGGACTTCTTCTGCGAACGATATATTTCAAGACTGATCGTCTCGCCCCCTTTTGCCTGCGCCAGGGCCTCCGCAAGCGCCTTCACTTCGCGGGTGTTGGCCAGAACATCAATCGTTTCCAGTAATCCTTCGTATTCCTCAACACTCATCAACACGGCGGCTTCTTTTCCGTTCTTTGTCACGAGATATCGGTCGAATGATTCTTCCGCATTCTTGACAAACTCCGTAAACCGCTGCTTGGCTTCGGTGACGGGTACCAGGGTCACACTCATTGCTCCTCCGGGGGGGGGTCGGTGATTTTGCAAAGTAGACAGAATTCTGGACAGAGTCAAGAGGAAGAGGTCGGATGTGATCTTTCCTCGGGGCTGCAGCTTGCCTTGTCAAGGTTCTGGTTGAAAGGCTGGGATACCTTGACAAGGGGCGTGATGCACGGTTTTGTTTGCCACCCCGGGCCGCAGCTTGCCTTGTCAAGGTTCTGGTTGAAAGCTGGGATACCTTGACAAGGGGCGTGGTGGCGATGATTCACAAAAAAACAGAAAGCCCTTTCTTTTTGCTGTTTTCATCTTCATTTATGTTTGACGTTTTCCTCTTTTCGTTTTTCCCCCTTTTTGTCTTGAACTCTCATGGAACTTTTCCGCCCTTCCTCCCGTCTTACCCGAAATACCACTCAAAAGGATCCCTCCCATGAGACATGGCCTGTTGCTTCTTGTTCTGCTGTTCACGGTCGGCTGTCTGGCCGCCCAGGAGAGCAAACCCTTCTCCGCCGAAGAGAAAAAAGCGGCGGTGGAGCGGATCGGTTCCCTCCTGGCCGAACGGTATGTCTTTGAAGATATCGGCAAACAGTGTTCGGATCATCTCCGGAAACAACTCGCCGCAGGCGTTTTCGACAATGAAACCACCACGCAGGGGTTTGCCGATGCTCTGACAAGGGAACTCCAGAGCGTCAGCCACGACAAGCACATGCGTGTTCGACCAATGCCCGGAGGACCCGGACCGCAAGGGCCTGGCGATCCTCTTCTGGACGCGGTGAACTTCCGCCTCTCGCGCAACGCCAACAACAACGGTGTCGCCCGGGTCGAAATGCTCGAGGGCAATATCGGTCTGCTCGACATCAGAAACTTTCCGCCTGCGGAGTTGGCCCGCGGCACGGTGACCGCCGCCCTGAAGGTCCTGGAACACGTGGATGCCCTGATCGTGGACCTGCGCAGGAACGGAGGCGGAAATCCGGACCTGATCCGCTACTACTGCTCGTTCTTCATGCCCCCCAACACGCATATCAACAGTCTGTACTGGCGCGAACGCGACCGCACCCAGGAGTTCCGCACGCTCGAAGCCATCGACGGCAAACGAAGGACGGAGGTGCCCGTGTTTGTGCTGACCAGCAACCGCACGTTCTCAGGCGGCGAAGAGTTCGCCTATAACTTCAAAACCCAGAAGCGGGCAACTCTGATCGGCGAGGTGACGGGAGGCGGAGCAAATCCCGGAGGCATGTTTCCCGTGAACGAGAAGCTCGGGATCTTCATTCCGACCGGCCGGGCAATCAATCCGATCACCGGAACCAACTGGGAAGGCGTCGGTGTGGAGCCGGATATCAAAACCACCGCCGACGAGGCACTGGAAAAAGCTCTCCCGCTGGCAAAAGAGGCGGCGGTCCGCTACGCAGCTGAACAACGCCGCAAAGCCGAGGAGGCCGTGAGGCCGATCCGCACTGCGCTGGAGAAAGCGGAAAAGCTCGTTGCAGAAGGAAGGACAGGGGAGGCACAGAAGGTCCTGGAGCCGGCGCTGGACAAGGGACTCGAACAGGGCGTGGTGACGGAAATGTCCGTGAACATGCTGGGGTACGCCTCCCTGCAGAAGAACAACGTTCCGCTGGCCATCGAGCTGTTTCTGTTCAATGTGAAACGGTTTCCGCAATCGGCTAATGTGTACGACAGCTACGGCGAGGCATTGATGAAGGCAGGTCGCACCGAAGAGGCCATCAGGAATTACAGGAAATCGCTGGAACTTGATCCGACCAACGAGAATGCTCGCACGATGATCAGGCGCATGACCGATCGCGAATAGATACCAGTGCAAAAATCAGGCCGGGGCATGTGCCAGCGCCGATGGAGTCCGGCAGCCCACAATGGCCGGTGCTTCGCGAATTAACTGATCGTTCTCCAGCGCCTCGACCATGAACAGGGCAAAATCCACTCGTCTTGTCAGATTGCTCGCGAGAATCGGGCCGCCGACATGGCGGCTCCAGACAGGTAATCCCTGACTTTCCCCCTCCTCCAGATCGCTCCCTCGCACCACCGTCCATTTCTTATCGCTGGCGAAGATTCGCCTGCAGGCTTCAACCTGATCGTCGAGGTCGGCGAAACGGACGACTTTGGCAAGGCGTCCGAAGATGGCGGCAAACCAGAGAAACGATCTCGAATAGACATCTTTTCCATCGCGTGTGATATGCCATCCGCAGGAGAAGACCAGCCGCGCTCCGGGCTGTGCAAAATCCAGGACGGCCTGGGCCGTGCCTGTGGAGTACTGCTGGACACCCCAAGGGACAAGGACCGTCAGCACTCCATCGCATCCCTGGAGCGCCTTTTCGATCACTCCGCGGTCGTTGGTCGCTCCGGGAATGATGGTCATTCGGTCCTTGTAGGGTTCCAGTTTGCCTACGCTTTTCTCGCGACACACGCCCACGACCTCATAGCCCCGGTCGAGACAATGCTGAAGCATGTACCGGCCGAGTTTTCCCGAGACGCCGATGATACAGACCTTCTTGATTGATGATGTCATTTGATTTTTCCTCATGAAATGCCAAACAACCGAAGGCTCACTGCGGGGTCCCTCCAATAACGAAATATAGACGAGGAATTGCAAATCGGACTCCAAGGGGCGCGGTAGCGATGATTTGTGGGCGTGGTTTGTGGCATGCTCGGGCTGCAGCCTGCCTTGTCAAGGTTCTGGTTGAAAGCCAGGATACCTTGACAAGGGTCGTGGTAGCTTTTTTGGCGTTGGATTTTGGTCTAGGGGAAATCCGGGCTGCGGGTTATACGTGATCTCTTGCGATTAATCTGATAATTGCTAATATTGCCTATGGACGTCCCATATCACCATCTGCAGAGTGCCCCATCGCAGAGTCGACTTACATCCTCCCAAACCAGCCGACTTTGAAAACGCCGTCGAGTCCCTGCTCCGTCCTCCGTCCATCGCCTACCTCCGCACGCTGAAAGATCAGGTTCTTCGGGATCCTCAGTACTTGTACTTCCATGAATCCAGCGTTGGTCTCAAGATCCAATCTATCCTGGCCCTTTCAGGGATCCGATGGAATCATCAGACGATGCAATTCTATTGGGCAAGGGTCTTGCGGGTAGCATTTGAGCGCATGGAATGAGGGAAATTCCAAATCTCAAGCACCAAATCCCAAATAAACCGCAAATCCGAAAACCACAAATCCGAATTTCTGATTCTGATACTCTGAGACGGCCGCGGGCTGTCTCCACGAAAAGCACCGACCATCCTGGTCAGCTACCGCTTGCCTTGTCAAGGTGCCAGGAAAGATCGGGGGTACCTTGACAAGGGGCTCTTTGTTCTCGCTGCATCCAACCCATCCTTTTAGTCCTGTCAATCCCGGTTCGGAACACTACGGCCATGTGGTCGCTGGGTATGGCACTTTCCACAATTCCTGCCTATGTTTCGAGCGTGAACCTTGGCACCTTGAACCATAAACCATATACTTTTTTTTTATGAACCGCCGCGACTCTCTCAGACATCTGGGCGCCACGCTTGCCGCATTGCCGTTCTCTCAATTCCTTCCCGTCCCACCGTTTGAGCACGCTACTGTTGAACTCGACGAGGACGTCCTGAAACTTTTGGAAGGGCTGAAGAACGAATCGCCCTGCCGGTCCGAAGTGCGAATGGAGCGCGGAGGAGCGCGGCTGTATCTGAACGGCATGGAAGTCTTCCCGTTCTTCGCCGTGAGCGCAAGTCCTCTGCGTACGGCGCGATCCTACCGCGCTGCCGGCATCCGGTTTCTGCATCCGTTGATCGGACTGGAAACGGGATGGTCCGCCCCGGACCGTTATGACTGGAAAGAGCTGGAGAAGTACTTTGCACAGCTCCTCACTCTCGTACCCGACGCCTTCATCCTCCCGCGACTCCACGTCTATGCGCCCGCGTGGTGGAAGGAACAGCATCCCGAGGAACTGATCAAATGCGGACTTCCGATTCCTCCGAGCGAATACAACGCGCCTGCCCAGTTCGTCGAGCCCGTCTTCAACTGGAACATGAATGATGCATACGCCCCATCGTTTGCCTCCGAGGTCTGGAAGCGGGATTCCGCGGCCGTCCTGAGAAGCTTTCTTCGTTTCATCGAGGCGTCGCCGCTCAAAAGCAGAATGATGGGTTACCAGATTTCCGGTCTGCACACCGGCGAATGGCACTATCCGGGATGCGCCTCGATGCCCGATTACAGCGCGCCGATGCAGAAGGTTGCCGGCCCGGTGCCGTCCGTGGAACGGAGGATCGACAAGGGGGGACCGCTCCTGCGCAATCCGGAGACGGACCGCGCCATCAGAGAATATCTCAGGAAGTTCCATGCGAACACCGCCGAAGCCGTGGCGGGATACGGAAAGATCATCAAAGAAGAAACGGGACGGCGTGTGATCTGCGGAACGTTCTTCTGTTACGTGCTGGAAAACGTGATGATTCAGGAGGCGGGACACCTTGTGCCGGAGCCCGTTCTGCACTCGCCGGATTTCGATTACCTGGCCACTCCCTACACCTATCAGAGGAGCAATGTACCCGGCAATCAACGATGGGACAGCGACGTGATCGACGATGCCGGCAACTGGTTGGGCCGGGCCCGCGGGGTGGGGGGCGATGGGGCAGCCAGAATTCTCACGGAATCCATGCGGCGCAACAACAAGATGTTTATTGCCGAACTTGATCCGAGCACCTACGTCGAATCCTACCGAAGAAGCGAAGGGGGTTCGGGGTCGGACACCGTGGAAGGCACCCTGAAAATTCTGCGGCGCGACATCGGTCAGGTCTTTGCGACAGGCCATGCAGGCTGGTTGTTCGACTTCGGCCATCTCAATCCTCCGTTCAAGGCAAACCGGGGCTGGTACGACGATCCTCCGATGACCGAAGAGATCCGATCCCTGTTGGCACTCTGCGAAACCGAACGCCCTCGTCTGGACATCGGTCCGGTCTCCGAGATCGCGGCGGTGTACGACGCGAAGTCGTGGCTCTGCACGCAGAACTGGAAGGCGGAGGAGCCCTGGGAGAATTTCGGGATCATCATCAGCGATTTCATCGGGCACTGGATGGTCAACTCGCAGGCCCGGACGATTCACCGGATCGGCGCGCCGACGGATTTTCTGTACCGGTTCGATTTGAAGCCTGAGGACCGGTCGCGATTCAGGCTCTTCCTCATGGTGAACACATTTGCTCTGAATGAGGACGAAGTCCGGCGGCTGAGGGACCTGTTCCGAGGAAGCGGCGCGACCGTGGTGTGGTACTATGCGCCCGGATACATCGGAGAAGAGAAGTTCGAGCCGGGCCGGATGGAGGCCCTGACCGGGTTTTCGTTCAAGCGCATGGACGAGGCGGGTCCAATGATGATTCGCTGTAAAATCGAGGACCCGTCGCTCAAGTTTTTCCGGGAGTTTGGCGTGAAGAAACCGCATCATCCGCGGTTTGGCATTGTTCCGCGGACGGGGGAGAAGATGCAGGTTCTCGGAACGTGGGCGGACAGCAACGAGATCGCGTTTGCGAGCAGGGAGTATGATGGATTCACATCGGTGTACGTCGGCACGGGTCCTGTCCCGGTGGAGATCCTGCGATGGATTGCGGAAAAAGCCGGGGTTCACATGTGGAGCTCGAAAACCGACAACGTGCGCGCGAGCAAGGGCGCGGCAATGGTGGTTGCGTCGGACAACGGAGAGCGGATCATTCGGCTCCCCCGGCCTATGAGAGCAGTGGAAGGAGGGCGGGTCGACACCGAGCACAGAGTGAAGATGGAGTTTGGCGAGGTGAGGTTGTTTGTGAGCGGCAAGTAGAGCCATCAATCAAAGGTCAGGACCCCTCGTATGGATACTATGAACAATTCGCGGCTGTTCCCAATCCTATCCCTCCTTTCCCTTGCACTCGCTCTTTCCGCTTGTTCATCGGGTGTTTCGGTAACGGCGAAACGATTTTCGGGCGTTGTGATGGACAGGACCATGGCCGTCGAAGTTGGTGCCATTCATGGCAGGGGGGCGGAGGAGTTTCGCCGTGAGCTTATTTCCGCCTTGTATGCTCAAGGCAATCTCGGATCGGGCTTCCCCTCTGCCACCCTCCTCATAGAGGGCACGTACACTGTGAGCATGGACGAGCATACCTCCACCGAGACCGTGGAGGGGGAGACCAGGGAGGAAACTGAGCAGTATTACACGGCGCGTTTTGATTACAGGATCCTGCACAAGGAAACCGGCGATGAAGTCACTTTTGGAAACCTGGAAGAATCCACCTCGCGGTCTCATGAACACAAACGGTCGCGCCCGTTCTTTGAAGCGCTTCTGGACGCGTTTGTGAGCATTCTGGTCAGCACTGATCCGTATGCAGAACTTCGGGAGGATCTGATAGCAAGATTCATCGCAGAGATCAGCCCAAGGGAAGTCACTGTTGAAGTCACGTTGTTTGAAGACCGGGACATGCCTGAGTTGGAGCAGGGTATTCGGATGGCGCGTGCGGGGAAGTGGAAAGAGGCCCTGGGCATGTTCCTGGATGCCATCGAGCGGCATCGGGGACATGAGGAGATTCATAAGGCCTACTACGATGCCGGTGTGGCCTATGAGTACACGCATCAGTACAGTCATGCCCGGGAATTTCTGGGACGGGCCCTCGAGCTGCACGACGAGCCGGAGTACGAATTGGAATTGAACAGATGCATACGTTATGAGCGGGAATGGAAGTGGAGGGAGGAGTATTTGGAAAAGCTGAGGTTGGTCAACGGGAATTAATGATTCCGAAGAAAAGAAGCATACAATGGCGTTGGCAGGGTTGTGGAGTCCCGGCCTTGTTTTTCCGGCCGATTTTCCTCACCTTCCATTCCATTTCTTTCACCCAACATTTCCGGAATTCATCCATGCGCCGGATCATCGCAGGCTTCATTTGGCTGTCAATCCTTCCGTTCGTTGTACTGAGCACGCCGCAGGACAGTACAAAGACGGACACGATCAAAACCGCGCCAAAGCCCGTCAAACGCGCTCTGCCCCTCAAGGCGGACCGCGCGATCTCCTTTGAAACATCCGAAGTGACCTGGATGTCCCTCGACGTTTCACCGGACGGGAAAACCATCGTCTTCGATCTGCTGGGGGACCTGTATGTCGTGCCGACGAGTGGAGGCAAGGCCGAGCGCATCTCGGGGGGCATGGCCTTCGATGCACAGCCGAGGTTTTCGCCTGACGGGAAGCGTGTGGTGTTCACGAGCGACCGGGACGGGTCAGAGAATGTGTGGATCATGACTGTGAGCATGCCGATCAATGATACGACGGCGGCGGCGGATTCCACGGGATTGAAACAACTTACGAAGGGAAAGAACGCTGCGTTCTATTCCCCCGAATGGACTCCGGATGGCAATTACATCGTGGCCTCGAAGATCGAGGGGCTTGGTGTCAACAAGCTGTGGTTGTATCATTCCGAGGGAGGGAGTGGCATCGAGTTGATGTCAAAGGAGAAAACCTGGAACCTCATCGGCGCGGCGTTCGGTCCCGACAACCGCTGGATCTACGTCTCGAGAAAGAACGGCCGTTGGGAATACAACATGAACACGTTCGGATTTCAGATTGGCGTGTACGACCGCGAATCAGGTGAATTCTATCCTCTGACCAATCACACGGGCGGCGGCGTGAGACCGGCGGTTTCGCCCGACGGCACATGGCTGGTGTATGGTTCGCGGCATGACGCGAAGACGGGGTACAGGATCAGGAACCTGAGCACGGGACAGGAAGAATGGCTTCTCTATCCGGTTCAGAGAGACGATCAGGAATCGCGATTCACCCGCGACATGCTTCCGGGATATTCCTTTACGCCGGACAGCAAAGCGATCATCACGTCCATCAACGGAAAGATCGTTCGTGTGGAGTTGTCGTCGGGAAGAGCGTCCGATATTCCCTTCACGGCTCCCGTATCCGTGGAGGTGGGTCCGCGCGTGCACTTTGAAACCCGTATTGACGACGGGCCTGTGAAGGTCAAGCAGATCCAGTCCGCGTCCCTGTCACCGGACGGATCGATGCTTGCATTCACTGCCCTTGACAGGCTGTATGTTCAGCCGATGCCTGGGGGGACGCCAAGACGCATGGCCGAAATGGCAGCCGGGCAGTTTTCTCCCGCATGGAGCCCGGATGGGAGATGGATTGCGTTTGTGACATGGTCGGAATCCGAGGGCGGCGCGCTGTACAAGGTCGCCGCGCGCGGGGGAAGTGCGGTGAAGCTCTCCTCCGTGAACGCGTATTACACTGATCCGGTGTGGACCCCGGGAGGCAGTGAAATCGTCGTTGCGAAAGGGCCCTGGCAGCAGCGGCGGGATATGATCGGCGGACAAGGCATGAGCCTGGTGAGAATTCCTGCAAACGGAGGACCTGACAAACTGATCGCTCCGCTGAAAGGAGGCCGTCCGCATTTTGCGGAGACTGCTGACCGGATCTACGTGTATGAGGGACAGGAAGGCCTGGTTTCGATGAAGCTCGACGGCACGGATCGCAGGGTTCACGTGAAGGTGACGGGATACAAATCGCCGGGGGCCGAAAGACCGTCCCCGGCAAGCCAGGTGGTCATGGGTCCGGATGGTGAGCAGGCGATCGCCCTGGTCAACAATCACATTTACATCGTTACTGTACCAAAGGTTGGGGGTGATGCGCCTTCAATCTCGGTCCTGAATCCCGAGTCGGCTTCCTTCCCGGTGGAAAAAGTGACGACGATCGGAGGGATGTTCATGTCGTGGGGACCGAAGGCCGCTGAGGTCAACTGGAGTCTCGGCAACACATTCTTCCGGTACCATATTTCTGCCGCAAAGGCATTTGCGGATTCCTTGAAGAAGCTTCCGAAGAAGAAGAACGACAACAAAGACGAGGATGCGGAGGAACCGGCCTACGAACCATTAGCCGTCAAGGTTGCTCTCGTGGAGCCCCGGGAGAAGGGCTCGGGCGTCATCGTATTCCGGGGTGCGCGGATTCTGACGATGAAACCGGGCGCGCCGGGAGACGGCATCATTGAAAACGGGACTGTGGTGGTGACGGACAACAGGATCACGGCTGTGGGGCCGGCGGGGTCCGTTGACGTCCCGCGGAATGCAAAAGTCATTGATGCAACCGGGACGACGATACTGCCGGGATTCGTCGATACCCATGCGCACATGTGGCCGGGGTTTGGGGTGCATCGCGGAATCGTCTGGGAGTACCTGGCAAATCTTGCCTATGGCGTGCTGACGACGCGGGATCCGCAAACCGGTACAACAGACGTTCTCACGTACACGGATCTGGTGGAAGCTGGACGGATGCCGGGTCCGCGCGTGTTTTACACGGGACCGGGCATCTTCTCGGCCGATCAGGTGAAGAGCCTGAAGGACGCCCGCCGGGTCATGAAACGCTATTCGGAGTATTATCACACGAACACGATCAAGCAATATGTTGCGGGGGATCGGGATACGCGGCAGTGGCTCATCATGGCGGCAAAGGAGCAAGGCATCATGCCGACGACCGAGGGTGCGCTCGATATGAAGCTCGATATATCGCAGATCATCGACGGTTATCCCGGGCATGAACACACATTTCCCATCGTGCCTCTTTTCAGAGATTTTGTTGAACTCGTTGCGCAAACGCAGACGGCGTACACGCCGACCCTTCTCGTCACGTACGGAGGTCCGTGGGCGGAGAATTACTTTTACGAGACCACAAATGTACATGACGACCCGAAGGTTCGGAGGTTCATTCCGCACACCGAGCTCGATCAATTGACGCGGCGGAGGCCGCAGTGGTTTGCGGAGGATGAATACGCTTTTCGGAAGCATGCGGCGGAGGCGAACAAGATTGTTCAGGCAGGCGGCAGGGTATGCGTTGGTTCGCACGGGCAGTTTCAGGGGCTTGGATATCATTGGGAACTGTGGTTGCTGCAATCCGGTGGCATGAAGGAAATCGACGCGCTTCGTTGCGCGACGATCTTTGGGGCAGAGGCGATAGGCCTTTCAACTGATCTGGGGTCTGTTGAGGAAGGCAAACTCGCGGATTTGTTGGTCTTGGAGAAGAATCCGTTAGAGGATATTCGAAATACGAATACTCTCCGTCTGGTCATGAAAAACGGTCTCTTGTATGACGCCAATACGTTGGATCAGACCTGGCCGGTGCAGAAGAAATTGCCCCCGTTGTATTGGGAGAATGAGGGACCGCGGGCCAGGTGAAGCCTGGGAGACCTGGAGATGGCTTGGCGAATCGAGCGGGTTACGGGGGCGGTCAGAGGATAAAGTCCCAGGGGGTTTTGGGTTTCCCGGGGGACTTGACAAAAGCCGCAAAAACAGCTATCATGAACAAAGAAGCCAGTTTCTGGCTTTTTTGTTGCAACTTTGGAAACGGAAAAGACGTATATAGTTTCCAACGTACTTACCTTTCCAAAGTACATATGTTAAACAATAGAACCTTGCAAAGGTAAGCCACTGCAAAAGGAACCCTGCTCTATGTCCGACATCCATGAAAAAGACAGAATCCTTGACTCGGCTGAGAACAAATTCCTCACCCAAGGTTTTACAAAAGTGACGGTGGATGAAATCGCCGAAGACCTGGGCATGAGCAAGAAGACCATCTACAAGTTCTTCCCGAGCAAAGAAGATATCATGCGGGCAATCATGCGGATGATCATGAAACGCATCGAGAGGCAAGTCACAACCATCGTCGAATCCGACAGACCCTTCGACCAGAAATTCTCTGAATTCCTCGGCATGTTGGCCCGGCTCACGAGCCGGCTCAGCAAGCAGTTTCAAAAAGACATTCAGCGCCACCTGCCGGAGCTTGAGCGGGAAATGGAGACTTTCCGAAGGGAAAAGGTCTTCGGAAAACTCATCCCCATGTTCCAGCAGGCGAAGGCGGAGGGATTCCTGAGGGAGGACTTGAACGTCGAAATTTTCATGCTGGTGTTCACGAACGCTGTGCAAGGAATCATGACTCCTTCTGTTCTCGCGGAACACTCATTTTCCGCCGAGGAAGCGTTCAGACAAATATTCAAAGTTCTCTTCGAAGGCATCCTCACCGATGAGGCCCGAAAACGATTCAATTTTTTCACTCCACCTCAAGGACGCTTATGAAACACGCCATTGCTGCACTTCTGACCCTTCTTTTCCTGAGCGCCTGTTCGGATTCTTCCGATACATCGATCACAGCCACCGGCACACTGGAGGCCACCGAGGTGACGGTCAGCGCCCAGGTCAATGGTCTGATCGAACGCGTGCTTGTCCGGGAGGGCGATCGCGTTCAGCACGGAGACACGCTGGTCATCGTTGACAGGTCCGAATGGGTCCATCAGCTCCGCCAGGCCGAAGCCAACCTCGCTGCAATGGAAGCACAGTACAAGCTTGCGATGGAAGGCCCCCGCGAGGAAGACGTTGCTCAGGCGGAAGCCCAATTTGAAAGCGCGAGGAATGATCTGAACCGCATGGAAGAGCTGTTTGAATCCAAAGCTGTACCAGCCAAACAACTCGAAGACGCGCGCACACGCTACACGCTTGCGGAGCAGGCCTTGAGAAAACTGCGCGAGGGTTCCCGTGCAGAGGAACGAGCGCTTGCCCGGGCGAGGCGAGATCAGGCCGAGGCCGCCGCCGCGGTCCTGCGAAAGAAGCTGGCCGATTGCACAATCACGGCTCCGCGGGCGGGCACGATCACCAATCGGTTTGTCGAACCCGGTGAACTGGTCGGTCCCGGCGCGGCCGTCATGCGAATCTCCGATCTCACCGATCTTACGATCAACGTCTACGTGCCTGAAACAGACCTGCCTCGCATTCTGCTCGGCCAGAAAGCCGAGATCAGGGTGGATGCGTTCAGGAACCGGACCTATGAAGGAGAGGTTGTCCATATTTCCCAGACCGCGGAATTCACGCCCAAGAACATCCAGACAAAAGATGAGCGCGTGAAACTCGTGTTTGCCGTCAAGGTCCGCGTCCCGAATCCTGATGGAACTCTCAAAGCGGGACTGCCTGCAGATGTTGCCTTATTGGCGAACAAGACCCATGACTGACGCCGTTCGACTTGATTCGGTAACGAAGATCTTCCGGGAGGAAGGCCAGCCCGACATTGTGGCGGTGGACAACCTTTCACTGTCCATACGCAAAGGCGAAATATTCAGCCTGGTCGGCCCCGATGGGGCAGGCAAGACAACGACGATCCGTATGATGTGCGGAGTGCTTTCGCCCACCTCGGGCTCCGTCATCATCACGGGTCTCGACCAGCATACGCATCATGAGGCGATCAAGCACAAGATCGGATACCTGAGCCAGCGGTTCAGTCTGTATGGCGACCTGACCGTCGATGAAAACATTGACTTCTTCGCTGAGATCCACCGGATGAAGGATTTCCGGAAGCGGAAGGAAGAACTGCTGGACTTCATGCGGTTGACCTCGTTCAGGGACCGGCTCGCAGAGCGTCTGTCCGGCGGCATGAAGCAAAAGCTGGCACTGGCCTGCACGCTGATCCATACGCCGGAAGTGATCTTTCTGGATGAGCCGACGACCGGTGTGGATCCGGTCTCGCGCAGGGACTTTTGGAAGATCCTGTCGAGCGTGCTGAAGTCCGGCATCTCCATCGTCATGGCAACGCCATATCTCGATGAGGCCGAACGCTCGGCCCGCGTGGCCCTCCTGAACAAGGGACAACTGCTGCTTGTGGACACGCCCGAAAGAATCAGGTCCTCCTTTGGCCAACGTGTGCTTGAGATCATTTCCGGCAATCCCCGCGAGGCACTCCACATTCTTCGAAGAATTCCGACGATTCGGAGTGCCCAGCTCTTTGGCGATCGTTTGCATATTGTTGTGGAGGAGGAGTCCGGCGTCCGGGATGCCCTTGAGAGCGAGCTTCGGAGCCGGGGAATCTCGATCCGGAGCATTCGTCCGGTCGCTCCTTCACTCGAAGATGTTTTCATTTCACGCATTTCCTGAGGTTCCCATGCATAAACGCCACATTGCACTTGTTCTCACGACACTACTCGCAGAAACAGCCTTCTCACAAGGCCTGACGCTTGCGGAGGCGGTTCAAAGCGCGCTTGCGCGGCATCCTTCTTTGCGAATTGCCGAAGCGCGGTCGCTGGCGGCGGATGAGCGAACCAGCGAGCTCAGAAGCGGCTTGTTCCCGCAATTGCGGTTCACCGGCCGCGCGGCTCTGCTGAGCGAGGTTCCCGAGTTCACCGTACCGTTCCTCGGTCCGACTCCCCTGTTCCCCTCGATCACCGAAAATTACGGAACACGGCTCTCCCTCCAACAAACAGTGTTCACCGGATTCCGGCTGAAGGGCTCGATCGATGCGGCGGATGCAAACGCGGCGGCGGTGCGCTTTGAATATCAGCGCGAGAAGTCGGATCTGATTGTCAACGTCACCACAGCCTATTGGAGTGCCTATCGTGCCACACGCCTGGAAGAAGTCTTGCGTCAATCGGTTGAACAGGTCTCGGCCCATCTGAGGGACGTTCAGAACTACGAGCGCCAGGGGCTGGCAACGACTGCCGAGGTTCTCAAGGTGGAGACGCAGTTGTCCGATATCCGCGTAAAGCTTATTCAGGCACAGGGCGCTCTGAAGATCGCTCAGATGACGCTCAACAGCCTCATGGGCAGGGCGCTCGAAACGCCTGTGGCGCCGTCGGATGATCCGGTGGCATTGGGTGAAGCCGGTTTGCCCGGCTCCCTCGAGGAAGCCGTGCGGATTGCCCGGGAGCGTCGTCCGGAAATCCGGGCATCGCGGGAGCGGCGTGCGATGCAGGAAGCACTGGTGACCGCATCCGCGGGGGGGTGGTATCCATCGGTTGTTCTGGCTGCCAACTTCGATTACGCGCGGCCAAACCCGAGGGTCATTCCGCCCGAGGACCGCTGGCACAGGACGTGGGATGTTGGCGTTCAGGTACAGTGGAATATCTGGGATTGGTTTGCGACCGAGTCGCAGACAGAGCAGGCGCGGGCGCAGTTGTCGCAGGCCGAGGCGGTATTGGCGCAGGTGACGGATGCCGTTGCCCTTGAGGCAGCGCAGAGCTTTTTTTCGCTGAAAGAGGCGCGGGAGCGTATTGACGCCTCGCGGCTCGGAGCGAGGCAGGCGCAGGAGAGTTACAGGATCACGAACGAGAAGTTCAGGCAGGGGCTTGCCACGAGCTCGGATCTGCTGGACGCCGAGGTTGCGCTCCTGCAGGCGCGCATGACCGAAGCAAACGCCCTGGCGGAGTATGCGGTGCAGCAGCAAAGATTCAGAAAAGCACTCGGAGAGCTTCAATGACCCCGGAATCCCTGACCGATCACGCCGTGGTTGTCGAGGGGCTGACGAAACGATTCGGCAAGTTCGTGGCCGTAAACTCGATGAGCTTCAGTGTGAAGCGGGGGGAGATCTTTGGGTTCCTCGGTCCGAACGGGGCGGGGAAATCGACGACCATCCGGATGCTGTGCGGCCTTTTAAGTCCGACCGAGGGTTCCGCGCGCGTGGGAGGATATGACATTTCCACAGAACCCGACAAGGTGAAAGAGAACATCGGCTACATGTCGCAACGCTTCTCCCTTTATGAAGATCTGACTGTGGAGGAGAACATCAGGTTTTATGGGGGGATTTACGGCCTCGAGGGCGCGCGGTTCGAGGAACGCAGACGGTGGGCGATCGAGATGGCGGGATTGAAGGGAAAGGAAACTGCTCTTACGAAGACCCTTTCGGGGGGATGGAAACAACGGCTGGCGCTTGGATGCGCGGTTCTGCATCAGCCGCCGATCGTGTTTCTGGACGAGCCTACAGGCGGCGTGGATCCGGTGTCGCGGAGGGATTTCTGGGATCTGATCTACAATCTCTCTTCCGAGGGAACGACGATCTTTGTCACCACTCACTACCTTGACGAGGCAGAGCACTGCAACACCGTCGGCCTCGTGTATGCCGGCCGGCTCATAGCCCTGGGATCTCCGACGACGCTCAAAAGCAAGCTCGACAAGTATTCGATCTATGAGGTTGTTTCTGAGAATCCCGTGGATGCCATGGACCTGCTCCAGAAGCAACCGTGGGTGGCGGAGACGTCCATTTTTGGCTCCGCGTTTCACGTCAGTACCGATGCATCCACGGCTTCAGATGAGGAAATACGAAGAACGCTGAAACAAGGAAATATCGGCATTTCGAGAATCCAGAAGATTTCTCCGTCGCTGGAAGATGTATTCATACAGTTGATAGCGGAAGAGAGTGGAAAACAAGAGTAAGAAGTAAGAAGCAAGAAGCAAGAAGCAAGAAGTGAGAGAGTCTAAAGCCTCTTGAGCCACCGGGACAGCTCTCATTCCTGGCCACTTTCTCACATCTTACTTCTCGCTTTTTACGACCATAGCGGGTTCATTCTATGATCCATTTCAATATAGCCCCTATCTTCAAAAAAGAATTCCGCCAGATCAGCCGTGACAAGCGGGCCTTGGGGATTCTCGTGTTTTTGCCGGCGTTCATGCTGGTGATGGTAGGCTATGCGCTGAATTTCGATGTAAAGCACCTTGCTGTCGCCGTTGCGGATATGGACCGAAGCGCGCTGAGCCGCGAGCTGGTCGAGCGGATGACACAGTCGGAGTATCTGGAACTGCAGTACCGGCTGGCAGCCGCGGAAGATATCGACCCGCTCCTTGAATCGGGGTCTGCAACGATAGGCGTCGTGGTTCCAGTCGGATTCTCCGACAACCTTCTTGCCGGAAAGGATGCTGAAGTGCAGGTGCTGATCGACGGTTCCAATTCAAACACGGGTTCCGTTGCCCAGGGATACGTGTCGCTGGCGGTCAGGGACTTTTCGAACCGTCTTGTGATGCGCTGGCTGGAAAAACGCGGCGCCTCCCCATCCGTACCTGTCGTGCTTGAACCGAAGCTCTGGTACAATCCCGAGCTGAAATCCGCAAAGTTCCTGGTGCCGGGGTTGTTCGGGCTCATCCTTATGATTGTGACGGTCATTTCCACCTCGCTCTCGATTGTCCGGGAAAAGGAGATGGGAACCATGGAGCAGTTAAAGACCTCTCCCCTCTGGTCAAACGAGATCATTCTCGGCAAGACGATTCCCTACCTCCTGATTTCCATCGTCGCGGCAACCATGATCATAATCGTCGGTTGGTGGCTGTTCGACGTGACGATCAAAGGAAGCATTCCGCTCCTCTACCTGGCGATTGTGCTCTTCTTGCTCGGAGGGCTGGGGCAGGGGATCCTGATCTCCAATGTTGCCCACACTCAGCAGGTCGCATTCATCATGTCCGTGTTCAGCTCCCTGTTGCCAAGTTTTCTGCTCTCCGGCTTTGTCTTTCCAATCGACAGTATGCCGGGATTTTTGCAGGTCTTTTCCAACGTGATCCCTGCGAAATTTTTTCTTGTGATCGTCCGGTCCATCATTATGAAAGGCGTGGGGGTCGGTCCCGTCTGGGAACAATTCGCATATCTGGCGATGTTCGCATTCGCCACGATCGGAATCAGCGCCGCTCGATTGCAGAAGGAGTTGAGCCGATGAAGGCCGTCAGGGAGCTCTTGATCAAGGAATTCCTGCAAATCCGCCGTGACAAGCGGATGCTTCCGCTCATACTCCTCGCGCCGGTCATCCAGGTTGTTTTGCTGGGCTATGCCGCCACGGTGGATGTGAAGAACATCCGGCTGGCGGTGTATGACGGAGACCGCAGTCCGGCGAGCCGTGCCTACATTGAGCGCTATACAGCAACCGGGTATTTCACGGTAGTGGAACATGTGGATGATCCCCGAGACCTTGACGCCGCGCTCGACGGAGGCAGAGCCACGTTGGCGGTGCATATTCCGAGGCACTTCGCCCGCGACGTTGCCTCCGGCCGGCCAGTCCGCGTGCAACTGCTGGCCGACGGATCGGATGCGAACACGGCGAACATCAGCCTGAATTATGCGGCCCAGATCACAGCCGGGTATGCAGAATCGATCTTTGCCGAACGTCTGGCTCGGGTTGGGGGGATCACCGTTCCCCGGGTGTCGGCGGAAACGCGGGTGTGGTACAATCCGGAGCTCAGGAGCGCGAACTACATGGTGCCCGGCGTCGTGGCCTTGATCCTCATGATCATCACCACGACATTCTCGGCCGCCGCAATCGTGCGGGAGAAGGAGGCCGGAACGATCGAGCAGATTCTGGTAACGCCGATCAAGCCCCTTCAGTTCATTCTGGGCAAGCTTCTCCCGTTCACGATCATCGGCATTGTGGAGGTGGGGCTGGTGCTGGGAGTGGCGGTGCTCTGGTTCGATATCCCCCTGCGCGGGAGCATTGCATTGCTGTTCGGGTTGTGCGGATTGTTCATTCTCACGACCCTGGGCCTGGGCTTGTTTGTCTCCACCATCTCGCGCACGCAACAGCAGGCCATGATGACGGCACAGTTCTTCATCTTCTTTCCGTTCCTGTTCCTTTCCGGATTCACGTTTCCCATCGAAAACATGCCGCCGGTGATCCAGACGCTGACGTACGGCATCCCGCTCCGGTATTTCATCCAGATTGTGCGGGGATTATTCCTGAAAGGAGTGGGATTGGAGGTTCTCTGGCCTCAGGCCCTCGCATTATTGATCTTTGGCGCGGTGATTCTGGGATTGAGTGTGATGGGATTCAGGAAACGGCTTGGGTAACGCAAGGAAAGTGAGAAGCGAGAAGCGAGACGTGAGAGAATGGCGAGTGAAGAACGGATACCTGTGAACCGCCGTACGAGCGTTGAAGGCGGCTCATGAGACTTCATACTCTCTTACTTCTCGCTTCTCACTTCTTACTCTCCCGGGGTTGATTCTCACCGAGATGTTTCCCACATTCCATCGGGGACTTCACTCATCGTTCCACATTAACCTCTGGGGGTTCTATGCGGGGGGTAGTATTCTGTTTCTTCCTTTGCTTCCCATCCACTCTTCTTTCTCAAACGCTCCTTGTCGAGGATTTTGTCTATCCCGCGGGTGAAAGTCTGACGTCTCATGGCTGGACTGCCTACGGGGCGGCGGGAATCAATCCTGTTCTCGTCCATTCACCGGGGCTTGAATATCCGGGGCATCCGGGTTCCGGGGTGGGCAATGCTGCGCGGCTCTCGGGGACGGACGAGGATGTCCGGAGGTCCTTTGCGGCTCAATCCGACAAAACAGTGTATGTGTCGTTTCTGGTGGAAGTGCGGAATGCGACAACGGGCACAGCGGACAAACACTTCCTCCATTTGAATACGAGTCCGCAAATCGGCAGAGTGTATGCCCGGAGAACATCGGGGTCGATTGCGTTCGGACTGGAACATGGCGCAGAGGGTCCCGTGTTTACCGATGCCGTCTATGCGATGAATGCCGTCTACCTGCTTGTGCTCAGGTATGACCACGTTTCGGGAGCTGCGAACGATGCCGCCAGACTGTATGTCTTTGAGAACGGGGTCCCGGCCGTTGAGCCCGCCGTCCCCACGCTGGGCCCGACAAGGACGACGGGTTCCGAGCCCTCATCGCTCTCGGGCGTGTCGCTCAGGCAGGCCGATTCACCCGACAATGATTTCATCATTGATGGCATCAGGGTAGGCACGTCATGGTCCGAGGCCGGCTTGCCGGTGGAGCTCTCCTCGTTTGGGGCAAGGGCGGAGAAGGGATTTGTTGAGCTGGGATGGAGTACGGAATCTGAAACGGAGAATTACGGATGGGAGGTCGAAAGGCGGACCGTTTCGGGTTTCAAGTTTCAGGTTTCAGGTTCTGAAACATGGAACCGGATCGGCTTCGTCCAGGGTGCCGGAACTTCCTCCTCACCGAAAGAGTATGTTTTCGTTGACGGACCCGTCCAACCCGGACGTTATGCCTACCGTCTGAAACAGATCGACCTTGACGGAACGACAACGTGGAGCAGGGAAGTGATCGCGATGGTTGAGACCGATGACAGTGCGGCTGTGGTGGGCTGTTATCCCAATCCGTTCAATGGCACGGCAAACTTCATTGTGCGGGTTTCTGAAGAAGGAAGAGTGCAGTTGACGGTCCACGACGTTCTTGGAAGGGAAGTAACCACACTCCTTGATGAAAGAAAAGTTCCGGGAATATACCGGGTTTCATGGCCGGCCGTGGGCGCTCCCAGCGGTGTGTACTATTATACGGGGGAAGTCGGCGGAAAGCGGACCGCGGGAAAGCTGGTGTTTGTGAAGTGAATGAAGGCTCAGGGACGACGCCAACCTCAAACCTTAAACGATGAACCCTGCTCTACTTCTGCACCCTCGCCAGATTGACAATCCCGGCGGCGAGGAAGAGCAGGTTCGCGAGCCATGCGGTCAGGATCGGATTGAGGTCTCCGTTGTAGCCGAACACCTGGCTCATCTTCATGAAGGCGAGATAGACGAACGTGGCGGCGAGGGAGATGCCGAATTCCACGGCCACGCCGCTCCGTCTCTTGTTGGAGGAGAAGGGGACGCCGAAAAGTACCACAATGAAGCTCGCGAAGGGAAAGGCGATCTTGCTGTGATAATCCACGAGCCACCGTGAGACCTCCTGGCCCGCTCTTCTCTGCGCCTCGATGAACTCTCGCAGTTCCGTGAAGTCCATCTCGTCGGGCTTTCTCTGTTTCTTCTCGATGTCTTCCGGCGCAAGCCCAAGGCGTCCCACCGGGAGCCGTGCGAATGTCTCCAGGGTGCTTCCGTCCGCCCCGAACGTTCTGCGCGTCCCGCGCAGGAGCACCCATCCGCCGTCGTCCGCCGACCATTCCATCTGCTGTGCATCGAACCTGCGCAGCATGACGGTCAGATTCGTGTCTGCGAAGTCCTGGATGCTGATACGGCTCGCCAGCTTCAGATTGCTGTCGTAAAAGCCGATGGAGGCAAGGCGTGTCGGTCCGTCCTGCAGATAAATATTGAACCTGCTTGCCGCTCCCGACATCTTTTGCAGATGCCGCCGCTCGATGTCAAATTTCGTCTGATTGGCGTACGGCACGATCCATCCATTGAAATAGATGCCGGCCAGACTGATCGCCAGGGCCACGACCGCAAAGGGGGCTATGAACCGGTACAGGCTAACGCCGCTCGATTTCATTGCCGCAAGTTCGTTTTGCTGTGACAATCTGCCTGTCACGAAGAGTGCGGCGAGGAGCATCCCCACGGGGGTCATCAGCTTGATGATTTCCGGCATGAAGTGAATGTAATACTGGACAATGATTCCGGCCTCAACACGGGCATCGATGAAGTCGTCGAGCTTTTCCATGAGATCCACGATGAGGAAGATCAGGAGGAATGCGATGAGGCCGAAGAGAAACGTGAGCACGAACTGACGCACGATGTAGCGGTCGAGGAGGGTCACGCCGGCGGCTCCTCTTCCTGCGTTCTCCACCGCAGCGGGACAAATCGTTGGAGGGCGGTCCAGTTGATCGTGAGGCTTTCGCGGGCCATGCGAAACGTCAGATACACACCAAGAACCCCGAGCCCAATGTTGGCAATCCACATCCCAAGCCACGGATCGACCAGTCCTCGGTCTGCCAGCTTTTCACCCCCAATGAGGCATGCCCAGTAGATCAGAAAAAAGCCCAGGCTCAGGCTTGCGGCGACCCCGAACGTGCCGCGACGTGCCATGATGCCCAGCGGCGCTCCAATGAGAACAAAGATCACGCAGGCAACCGGGATCGCGTACTTCTTGTGGATCTCCACACGGTATTCCCGTTCAACCCTTCGGTATTCCCTGATTCTGAACAGGTGCGATTGCAGCGTGTTCTTGATCATCGCGCCGTGGGAAACGGCGGCGTGTAGTCCTGGAATCTGCGTCCGCGCTGCATCGGACGGTCGCGGGCTGTCCAGCAGGTTCGTGAGCTCCGCGGTGAGGAAGTCCGCCATTGCGCGTTCGTGCTGTCGGCGCAGTGTGGCGAGGCTGTCCACGCGTCTCATCATGTCCTGCGCGCTGAGCTCGCGGTCGCCACGTTGAAAAGCGCTCTCCTGCGACCGGCGAAAATCAAACCCCTCGGCATTCATGGCAATGCGATGTCTTTCGAACCGTATCGTTCGATACTGGCCTGTGCCCTGCTGATACAGTTCGTGAATCTCGCCGTCGAACAGATCCATGATGAGCTTGCTGTAATCGGGAGAGAACGACACGACGCCGCGTTGGGCCGTGATCGTGGCGTGGACCTCGGGACGCGTGTTGTCGAAGATCGTCACGCCTTCCAGGTCGTTCGAGTGCTCGAAGGTCTTGCGGGCAAGGATCGTGTAGCCGGTAATGTCCTGGGAAAACAATCCGGGCACGATCGACAGCGTCGGTTTCTTGCGCTGGATGTCCCGCGAAAGCGCGACAGCCTTGTGGTTGGCGTCTGGAAGCACCTCATTGTTGAAGCGGAGCAAAAGATAGAACACGACGAGGGATGCGGCCGCAACGGGGACCATCATGCGGTACAGGCTCACGCCCCCCGCCCTCATGGCCGTGATCTCGTTCGTTGCCGACAGAGTGCCGAACGCCATGAGGGTTGCGACCAGAACGGACATGGGAACGGCGAGCACGACCATCCACGCCAGATTCAGCACAATCACCTCAACGATCACTCCCGCGCTCAGTCCCTTCCCCGCCAGCTGATCCATGAACTTCATGATGAACTGAAGGGTGAAGATCGCCATGAGAATCAGGACGGAAAAAACGAATGGAACGGCGTGGGCGCGGAGAATGTGGCGCCAGAGGATCAGCATGGATGAAATGTACTGATCCGGTGTGCGTGAAACAAGTCTGGGTACAAATTCGAAATTCGAAATAGAAACTTCTGAAAAATCCTATTTAGGAAGCTCGCTTGATTGAGGGAGCAGGTGTTTGGGGTAGTTAGGGTATCTGTTCTTTGACTTTAGGTGATGCGTTGACCGAAGGGAAGCACTTGGAGCGCCCTTCGGATGTGTTTCATGCCCATCGGGGGATTACCGAACGTCTG
>Ga0226835_1000827_pt1 | contig 24019 bp, 19 predicted proteins | sample LAC_MetaG_1_FD_163627 | JGI IMG/M metagenome (GOLD analysis project Ga0226835, IMG submission 163627) | Anaerobic ammonium oxidizing microbial communities from anammox membrane bioreactor (MBR) in UC Berkley, California, United States -... | ecosystem: Engineered > Bioreactor > Anaerobic >...
ATGAGCAATAACGCCGCCATTCTGGGTCGGGCGAGATTTGTCGAAGCCAATGACCGGGGGCGGCATCTGATCACCACCAGTATCGAGCATCCTTCGGTAATCGGCCCCGCCCGTTATCTGGAATCGCAAGGCTGGAAGGTCACCTGTCTTCCGGTGGATTCTCAGGGACTGGTGAAGGTGGCGGATCTCGAAGAAGCCTTGACCGGAGAGACCAGCATAGTATCGATCATGCTGGCCAACAATGAGGTCGGATCTATACAGCCCATCCAAGAGATGGGCGCCGCGATCAAGAAAGCCTCCGAGAAGCAAGGCAGAGAGGTCTTCTTTCATACCGATGCTATCCAGGCTGCCGGAAAAGTAAAGCTCGATGTCGGCGCCATGGGTGTCGCGGCTCTGTCCATCTCCGGACACAAGTTCCATGCCCCCAAAGGCGTGGGGGCGCTCTATCTGAGAAAAGGCGTCAATATCATGCCCATCACATTCGGTGGCGGTCAGGAGAAAGGTCTTCTACCCGGCACCGAAGGACTGCCCAATATAGTCGGCCTGGGAACCGCAGCCAGACTGGCGGGAGAAGAGCTCGAGGAGAACATCGCCAGGCTGAAGAGTCTTCAGGAAATGCTCATCGCTCATCTCGATCCTATACAAGGGGTGACCCTGACCGGACCCCGAGATCTGGACAAGCGTCTACCCGGTCATGTGAGCGTGGCGGTGGCTAATGCCGAGGGCGAGGCTCTGGTCATGCAGCTCGATCTGAAAGGTATTTGCGTGTCGAGTGCTTCCGCCTGTCACAAAGGTATCATCGAGCCTTCCCACGTGCTCACCGCTCTCGCCATTCCCTGCAATATGCTCAAGGGCTCCGTGCGTATATCGGCAGGGCGTTTCACCACGAAAGAAGATTGCGAGAAAGCCTGCCGGATCATGACCGAGATCTTCTCGGCGCAGAAGCCGGCTCCGGCAGCCAGGCTTACTTGAGTAAATTCAGATCAGGGTTTCTTGGGATTCCTGAGAATATTGCCGACGAACTTGCACATACCAGAGAGCTTGCCGAATGGAAAGCTCCCGTGGAAGAGCTGGATACCGCCTTCGATTGTCCTGGTTCTTGCCGGCCCGTAGGGATACCACCAGAGCCGGGTGGCACCGCCGGCGGCATCAATGCTAATATGCTTGATATTGACCAGATCGAGAAGACCGAAATGAGAATGGGTCCTGCCGAAGCCGCTCTTCTTGATACCTCCCCAGGGGAGCTGGGGCGCGGCATGGGAGAAGAGACAGTCATTGATGAAGACAGTCCCGACATCCAGATCCCTGGCGATGTTCTCGGCCCGTTTGAGATTCTTTCCCCAGATCGAGGCAGTGAGCCCGTACTGGCAATTGTTGACCAGGTCCACCACGTCGTCCTCGGATTCGACTACCATCACCGGCAGTACCGGACCGAAAGTCTCTTCCTGCATGACCGCCATGGAAGGATTGACGTCTGTGATAATGGTGGGCTGGAAGAAATAGCCGCCCATGTCCTCGATACGGCTGCCGCCGGTCAGTATGGTGGCACCGGCTTCTCTGGCCTGCTCCACATGAGAGACGATCTTGTCGAGCTGTGTCTGGTCGATCACCGGACCGATATCCACAGTGGGGTCGCTTGCCGGTCCGACTTTCAGGCTGCGGGTCACAGAAAGGAGCTCGTTGAGAAACTGATCGGTCTTCTTGCTTTTCAAAATGAACAGGCGCTCAATAGATGCGCAGGCCTGGCCTGCATTGGTAAAGGCCCCCCAGGCGATGCCCTGGGCCGTCCATTTTATTGGAGCGCTGGGCAGCACAATGGCGGCGTCTTTACCGCCCAGCTCCAGAGACACCGGGGTGATGCTGGCGGCGGCTTGCTCCATGACTTTGCGGCCGCCTTCCACGGAGCCGGTGAAAATCACCCTGGCCAGCCCGGATTCGGAAAGAAATCTGCCGGTCTCCCGATCGCCGGTGACCACGCTCATCACTCCCTCCGGGAAGCCGGCCTCTTTGAAGAGCTCGCCAATCTTGATCCCGATCAGAGAGGACTTCTCGGATGGTTTGAGGACCACGGTATTGCCTACCATTACCGACATGAGAGCTGCCATCATCGGAATCGAGAAAGGATAGTTCCAGGGCGAGATGATCCCGATCACACCAAGGGGCTCGAAGGCGATTACAGACTGTTTGCTCGAGAGCATGGGATTGGTCATGGCGATCATCTGGTCTTTGAGCAGGCGCTCGGCGTTGTCGGCCAGCCAGACGCAGGTGTCCAGGGTGCCGTTTATCTCAGCCGAGAAAGCTTCGCCAATTGGTTTGCCGACCTCGTTGCTTAACAGCTCGGCGATCTCTTTCGATTGGCGGGAGATCAGCCTTCTCAATTTGAGCACCAGAGCGGCACGTCTGCCGAAATCGAGAAGCTGCCAGTCTTCTTGAGCCAGACGGGCTTTCTCGACAGTCTGCCTGACCTCGTCCTCGAGCATCACCGGCACTTCTCCCAGCACTTCGAGATTGGCCGGGTTTATCGATTTCAAAGTTGCCGTCTTGCTTGTGACCATGAGCTGATCTTACCTTATTGCTTCGTCACCTTAACTCTTTCAGGGCTTGTTTCGCGGCGCTGGCTTTCGGCCCCGCGATGCCGTCTTCGAGGCAGAGCTGGAAAAAGCGCCCGGCTTCTTGTTCTTTGCCTTCGTCCCTGAGCAGCTTGGCCAGCTCGAAAGCTACAGTAGCCACTGTCTTTCCGTCCCCGGTGCCGTTCCGCAGCGCCGCGATTGCTTTCTGAGTGGATCCCTGATTGCGATAATAGTCTGCCAGGGCGAGGACGACATCGGCTTCGCCGGGTGCCATGGCATGAGCTTTCTCCAGAATACCAAGGCTGGCTTTGCCCTTTCCTTCCGCCTCGAGAATCCTGGCTGAGATCACCGTTGCCTCCACATTGCCCGGCTCCTGCGCCAGGACACGATCGACAGCGGCTCTGGCGGAGCTTACATGACCGCCTTTCAGGTCGCAGAGACTCCTGGCCAGGAGCGCCTCGGGATTGTCGGCGTCCTTCTTGAGAGCTTCTCCGGAAAGGGCCAGGGCCTTCTCCATTTTCTGTCTCTCCGGTGCCTCGATGAGGACCGCCCTAGCTTCCAGGGCCCTGGCGCTGGCCTGAGAGTCCAGGCTGCGGGCCGCTTCTCTTGCTTCGCTGATGGCCTGATCGATGTCTTCTTGTTTGAGATAAATCCTGGCCAGCTCGATATGGGCAGGGGCGAAGAGCTGATTGTCTTTCAAGGCGGACTGCAGAGAATCCAGGGCTTTTTTGTAGAGACCGTTCTGGCTCTCGATCACCCCCCTGGCAAGAAGAGCGAGGGGCTCGTCTGTGTCCGGGGTGCTCTTGAAGATCGATTCCACGGACTTCCGCGCTTCGCTGCTCTTGCCGAGCTTGAGCTGGCAGAGCGCGACCAGGGCCTGGCTGTCCGTATTCCCGCCGGGAAGCGCCCCGGCTATCCGGAGGCTCTCCTTATAACGCTTGCTGAAATAAAGGGCTTTCGCCTTCACGGCGAGAACCGCTCTGTTGTTCGGATATCTGGAGAGGACTCTCTCGGCGGCTTTGAGCGCCTCTTGATGAGCACCCCGGCGCTCGGCCTCCTCGGCGATGACGATAAAAAACTCGGGCTCCAGGGAGTCGTCCGCTACAAGGCTCTTGAGCTCCTGACGCATGGCGGCCATCTGTCCCTGACTGTGGAGACTGGCTATGGTGCGCAGCCGGGCCGCCCGGGACTCGGGCTCCAGGCAGGCGGCTTTGCTGGCGCAGGAGCGGGCTTTCTCGTTGTCGCCGAGCTCCGTATAGAGATTGGCAAGGGCCGACCAGGCTTCATAACTGGTCGGATCGATTCCGGTAAGGCTCTCGAAAGCCCGGGCGGCGCCTGAATTGTCCCCGGCGGCCATGAGACAGACGCCGAGCTGGAGATGGGCGGTCTGGGAATCCGGCGCCAGACGCACGGCCTCTCCGGCAGCGGCGGCTGCTTTCGCCTGGGAGCCCGGCTGTCTCAAAAGGATCGTCGAGAGGAGCACATGATATCGATCGCTACCGGCGCAGAGCTTTTTGTTCTTCGAGAGGAGATCCAGGGCGTCCATGCTCTTTCCCCGCCCGAAAAGCGAGGCTGCCGAATCGATGACGCTCTTGCACTCGGGAGAATCGGCCGCTCGATCAGGGACCCGGCTGGCGGTTGTCCCGGGCTCTTGCTCAGGCGTTTTCTTGCGGGCGCCAACCGGCTCGCCTGTGCCGGTGACGAGCAGGAGAGCAATGAGAAGCGAAGAGATTCCAATTTGAGTATCATTCATTTTGTATGAGCTCAAAGAACAGCTTCCATTCTAGACGACTTTTCGCTTCTCTCGCCTTTGCCCTGCTCCTTGCCCCGGGCTCGGTCTGTGCGTCTGATAACGGCTCGGGCGATGATCCGCTCTTGCGCCAGGCGCGATCCGCCTGTCAGTCCGGCCAGCTCGATGAGGCGGCCAGCCTGGCTCGCCGGGTGATTTCGGTTTCGTCCTCAGCCCCGGCTGTGAGCGGCGCTTATCTATTGCTCGGCCGGATCGAGCATCGCCGCGGCACTCTCGACAAGGCGGTGAGCGCCTATCGCAAAGCCCTGGAGATATCACCAAAGGACGAGCAAGCCATGTTCGACCTCGGCGTCGCTCTTTTCGACAAAAAAGACTACCAGGGGGCGGCGGACTGTTTTCAAAGGGCTGTGCGGCGCAAGTCGAGCAATGCCGAGTATCAGTTCAATCTCGCTCTCAGTCTCGAGCGGCTCGGGCGTAAGAGCGAGGCCATGAGCGGTTTCGAGAAAGCTGCCAGGCTGGATGCCACCAGTGCCGCCGCTCATTTCAGTCTGGGACGCATCCATCAAATCAACGGCGACCTCGAGAAAGCGTGTGAAGAGTATCAGACCGCCATCGCTATCGATCCGGATTTTGTCGACGCCTATAACAACCTTGGTGTCGCTTATGGTGACATGGGCAAATTCCCCGAGTCCGTCGCCGAGTTTCAAAAGGCTCTCAAGATCGATCCGGGATACTCCAATGCCAGGAAGAATCTCGGCTACGCCCAGGCCCACACCAGTCTCGGTATCAGTTATTTCGGCCGGGGCGATCTGGACAAAGCCTTCACCGAGTTCAAGAAGGCTCTCGATATCGACCCTGAGTATGCCGATGCGCACTACAACCTTGGTCTCGTCTACCACAAGCGGGGACTGATGACCGAGGCCATGGGCGAGTATCAGAAGGCGATCGAGCTCGATCCGCGCAATCCCAGACCATACAATAATCTCGGCGTAGCATACGCCGCCGCGGGACGCAAGGAAGATGCCCGGGCTCAATACAAGAAAGCCCTGGAGCTCGACCCGACTTTTGCCGAGGCTGTGAAGAACCTCGCCATTCTCAACGGTCCCTGATCCGGTCTTTATCTAGTTTCAGCGCCAGTCTTCTCTCAGGGAGAGCTTTTCTTTGATTGCCTGCCTGATCTCGGGCAGCTCGAGCTCCCGGGCGAGAGCGCGCCACATTCTTTTGCGCGAGCCCGTGCGAAATGCCAGGTGCATGCCGTGCTCCTTCAGAACAGTGAGGGCTTCGTCCCGCCAGAGAAGCTGGCACATCGAATAGGGATCGACTTTCCTGTTCCGGCGGCTGGGCCAGATCTCGTTGAGCTGGGCCCGACCTTCCCGGTCTTCGCTGACACAGATCAGCCCCCACCAGGACGGGACGATCTCCATGGCTTCTTTCACATGCTTCTGATCGCAGACCAGGGTCATTCGATCGAATACCCGGCAATAATTCTCTTGCTGAGATGGCAGACGATTGAGATTATCTGACGCGCTTTTGATCTCGAAGCCGTGCAACTCATCGTCGATGAGAGCCAGATCGACCCGAAAGCTCCCTTCGAGCACACCCAGCTCATCGACTATGAGAGGCTGTCTCGCCAGGTCGACGACATGCTCGTGGAGATAGATATGTAGAGCGATTCGGACGTCCAGTTCTTTCACGCCTATATTATATTTGAGGTATGGCAGGACTCGATCTCAAGTCAATCGCGATTTCGTTTTTTCTGGTCTTGCTCGCGCCAGGGCAGTTTCTTGATGGAGCCTGCGTCCTTGCGCAGGTCGGCTCGCTTGCAGGCGATTCTGCTTGCGATCAGATGATGCAGGCATTGCTGCCTGTCCAATCAATTGATTACTCCAATAGAGGAAGCATTCGGGCTCGAGTAGGTGATCTCGCAGGCGCTCTCGAGGACTTCGAGAAGGCAATCCGGTTGGACGCAGATAATGCCGAGGCTTACAGTGGTCGTGGCTATCTGCGAATTTATCAGGGCGACTACAGGGGATCGCTCCCGGACTTCTCCAGGTCCATCGCTCTCAATCCCGACTATGCACCCGCGTATTGCGGACGAGGGCAGGCCAGGGCGGAGCTGGGAAGCGAGAAAGACGCGCTTGCCGACTTCGGCAGGGCTATCGAGCTTGATCCGGAAAATGCCGAGATGTATATATTTCGCGGTTATCACCTCGGCCGGCAGGGCGAAAAACGGAAGGCGATCGCAGATTTCGACCTGACCATCCGGCTCGATCCTGACAATGCGCTGGCTTACTGCTACCGCGGCACCTCGCGCGAGGCCGTGAAAGACAAGAGAGGCGCCATAGAGGACTACGACAAGGTGATCAGGCTCGATCCCGATTACGCTTGGGCTTATTACCGGCGCGGGCAAAGTCGCGATGCCCTGGGCGATCGAAACGGAGCGATCGCCGATTTCGATCAGTACATCCGCCTGTTGCCAAAAGATCCATGGGGTTTCCGCGCCCGTGGTTTCACGCGCTATGAGATGGGCGATTGCAAACGAGCGATCGCAGACTACACCAGAGCGATCGCGCTGGAATCGGATGATGCCTGGACCTTCAGTGCCCGCGGATGGGCGCGCGCCAGGGTCGGTAATACCAGGGGCGCTGTCAGGGATTACCGGGTGGCCGCGCGTCTTGAGAGACGCAAGTTGCCCACGAGGATCGAAAAAACGGAAGAAGGCTCAGCAGACCGGGATATCAGCAAGACTGTCAGATTGATAGGCGATCCCGAGATCTACGAATATTGCGCCAGAACATTTGCTCAGGCGAAGAAAATATTCGGTGAGCCTCGCGTCTCCATCAAGCAGTTGTTCCTGTTCCACCGGCCCGGACCGGGTTGCCAGACCATACTCATGGATGAGGAGAAAGGCATATTCTGCATATTCATCGCCAATAAAGAGACGGATGATTGCTTTCACGGGAACCTCGGACACGAGATCGGTCACCTGTTCAATGCCCGTCTTTGCGATCCGTACATCGAAGGATTGTGTAGCGTCTTCGGCGAGAGAGCTATTGCAGACGAGGACCCCGGGGGCAAAGCGAGACGTGATGCGTTCAGGGACCTCGTTGTCGGCAGCCCGTTCTATTCGGAGACTTATCTGATGATCAAGGAAATCGAAGCGTCCATTGGTTCTGACAGGGTGGAGAACCTTTTCGTCTTTGCTGAAGAGAAGCCTTCGGGCTGGATGCACATCAACATAGACAAATGGCTGGCGGACCTGCCTGACTCGGAGCGTGCCGCTATTGGCGATATCATTATGAAATATGCCGATTCTATAGAAAAGACGATGCCGAACTCAGGAGAGTATTTTTTTTCGCGTCCGACTATCTCTTTTTGAGTCGAATTCTGAGAAATCGCAATATTGCGATTTCTCGTGCTCAGGCCTGCCCATCTGATATAACTCTAGCAATGGAAGAGCAAGAGAAGCTGAAAGAGAAGGCTGCGGAGCCGAGATTGAGAGAGGTTCGCCAGGAGGACACTGTTCTCGGCGCCGATGCGCCGGCATCCCCGGAGTCGAAAGCGATTGGCGGCGGCAGTCAGGCGGTGATCGGCTCGACCCTGGCCGGCAACATATATGTCGAGGAGCTTATCGGAAAGGGCGGCATGAGCTCGGTGTTCAAGGGCCGCCATACCCAGATCGACAGACCGGTGGCTGTGAAAGTCATGCACGAGCATCTTGTAAGCGAGGAGAATGCTCTCCTCCGCTTTCAAAAGGAGGCCCAGGCGGCAGGCAAGCTCGACCATCCGAATATAGTCAAAGTCGCCGATTTCAGAGTCGGTGAAGGTGGTTTCTCTTTCCTGGTCATGGACTATGTTCCGGGTGTCTCTCTTGCCCAGGCGATCCGCAAACAGGGACTCCTGAGCTGCAGCCAGGCGGTGGATATTTTCAGCCAGGCCTGCGACGCTCTCCAGCACGCCCACAGTCACGGGGTGATCCACAGGGATCTCAAGCCGAGCAATATCATGCTGGTGGACTCCGAGGGCGAGGACGGCAAGCCCCAGGTCAAGCTCCTGGATTTCGGCATCGCCAAGATCCTTCCCCAGCACGGCGGCAGCGGTCAGAAGCTCACCCAGACCGGAGAAGTCTTCGGAAGCCCGCTCTATATGAGCCCGGAGCAGTGCATGGGCAAAACTCTCGACGCTCGTTCGGACATCTATTCGATGGGCTGTCTCATGTACGAGACTCTCACCGGGACGCCGCCGATTGTCGGTGCCAATACCTTCGAGACTTTTTTCAAGCACACCACCGAGATGCCGGCAAGCATCAAGACTCACCGCTCGGACCTGGCTAATTATCGCGAGATCGACGCCATCATTCTGAAAGCCATGGCCAAGAATCCTGCCGATCGCTATCAGAGCATGGCGGAGCTGAAAGCCGATCTCCTGGCTCTTCTCAAGGAGAAGGACAGGGGATTCCTCGAAAGAGCCAGAGAAAATGTGGAGCTTGCCCGGCGCCGGGGAAGCGCCAGGAAGGCTGCATTACCCCTGCCTGCCATGATCGCCGGATTGATGCTCCTGGTCGCCCTGGCCACTATAGGAGGCACCCTGTTCTTGAAACAGCCTGACTGGCAGGAGCTCTACACCGAAGGACAGGAGAGGGTCGACACCGGCCAGTATGAGAAGGCAGCCCGGGATTTCCAGTCGGCTCTGGCTCTCTCCGGCAGCAAGATGGCTGAGAAGGCGGTCTTGCGCGAGCTCCGGGATCTGGCGCTGATCTCGGGCGAGAATCCCGAGGCTTTCGACCGCGAGCTTAAGGAGCTCCGCGAGGAGGATCTCGGTCAGGCGAGAAAGGATCTGGCCTCTCTATTTTCGCGTTTCCAGGGTGCCTCTGCTGGTGAGAGCATTCAGATAGCCCACGAGATCAATGAGAAAGTGGCGCTGCTCATCTATGGTGAGGCAGCCGACCGCAATCTGGCCAGAAGGGCGCTGGAGAAAGTGATCGGAGCTCTGGCTGCTGGTAATGGCAGAGTATCGACCGCCATGGGAAGGTCTGAACACAATCGCGCCTATATCGATTTCGTCGAGGGGCGTTTCGACCAGGCTACCAGCGGGTTCAGCCGGGCCGCAGATGTTTACAGGACCATTGGAGCTGACAGCAGCGAAGCACGCTCTTATTTGCTCTATACGCTGCAGTGGCTCGCCAATGCGGCCGGACGCCAGGGCGATCGTGAGCTCGAGAGGCAGACCCTGCACGAGAAGCTCGACCTGTCCCGCAGCAGCGCCAGTCCCGGCGCCTTGAACGTGGTGAGCAACAATCTGCAGGTCGCGATGAGCAAGCTCAGGTTGGCAGAGTTCCATTTCTACGGCGAGAAAGGCAGATATCGGGACCTGGACAGGGCCCTCGACTATGCCCGGGAAGCGCTTCGTATATTCGAGAATACGGAGCAGAGAGATCCGGTGCAGCTTGCCAACACCCATTACATTATCGGTGCGATTCTTCTCGAGCGCCAGGATCAGTCTGGTGCCAGGAAGAACTTTCTGGAGTCGGTGCGTACTTTCGAGGCCATGAAAGAGCGGGACAGCGGATGTTTCGTCGAGGCTCTCAGGCTACTGGGCCAGACTTACGAGAATGAGAGAAAGCCTGAGCTGGCTCTGCCCCTCTATATTCGCGCTCTGGCCATCGGGCTCGGAATTACGCCTCAGCCACAGGCGTCCATCGATGCTCTTCTTGCGCGCCTGGACAGTGAAGCTGTGCGAGGCTCCAAATCTTATCGACAGGTGATTTTCAGGCTCATGGAAGAGAAGTTGAGGGTCGACCGGGAGCGATCCGGCAAGAGGAGCGAGACTGTAGTCAGGGATCTCAGACGTCTTGCGGATCTGAACCGCCGGGACGGCCGGATCGACCGGGCTCTCGAGCTTGTGGACGAGGCTCTGTCCTTGAAACCTTCTGGCTGGCTTGCAGTCGGCTTGCTCAACGATCGGGCCAGCTATCTTTTCGACGCCAGGAAGACCGAGGAGGCTGAGGCTGCGATTACCCGGGCACGCCTGGAGTCCGCCGACCTCGATGCCGCTTCCGATACTAATGGCGAGTTCCACCGTCTCAAGACTACGATCCGGACCCGGGGGCTGGAGAAGGGGTTCGGCGGGTTTTCGAGAAAGAACGGCGGGACGAGATTTTAACTACGGGATCGCAAGGGCCGCAGCCTCTCCGGGTATGTAAGAAAGGGATGGGTGTGGAGCGGAGCCGGTCGGGCCATGAGAAAAGCTACAGTGAAACTACAAATAGCGAAGGGAAACCTCAGACCGAGTGCCGGTGCGGCACTGACGGCTGAATTCGCGCCTGCCTTGTTCGTCTTTTTCCTGATCGTCCTTTTCCCTCTGATCAATCTTATAGGCATGGCCACGGGGGCTTCCGTTGTCTATCTCGTAGCCGGTCAGACCGCTATCAGCGCCGGCAACTCCGCCTCGTATCCGAGTGCCCTGGACCAGGTGCAGTCGACAGCCAATATGCTTGCGACATCAGGATTCGGGCAGTTCGCCAGGTTACAGCCGGTAGGCGGCTTTAACGGCTGCGGAGTCGATCTCTATACCACCCAGACCAGCATCGCGAGCAGCAATGTCGCAACTTCGGGACCGAACATGCCCCTTTCCGTGGACCCGGATACGACTAATAATCTCTACAGCTATGACACCGTGGCGACTTTCGATGTCGGTCCTTTTGTCGATATGAGCGCCATGCCTTTCATAGGCGGTATCCCGGGAGTGGGCAAGCCCGCCCGGCTGACTTTCACGGCCAGCCGCAATATCGAGCATCCCGACGCCCTCAGCGGCATCGGCGGAGTCGGCTCTGGTCCACCTGTCGGCGGAGGCGGCCCGACCATTCCGAACCCCGGTCCCGGTCCAGAAGTATTGCCTCCAGGCTCCGGCCCGGGTACGACCACACCCAACGATCCTCCTGCGGCGGAGCCCGGCTCTACGCCGGTCAGACCTCCCGGAGTGGTCTCAGCGCCTCCGGAGGTCTATCCTGATCCCGGCGGTGGCGGAGGACCTACTCAGACCGGTCAGTAGTCGTACTTTCAGAAGTCGTGTAGATCAAGTTCAGGGTTCGTTTGTGCATCTCGATGGCCGGTGCGAGGACCATCGCGGCCTCGACAATGCCGTCTCTGATACGAAGCCGGACCCGGCCTATATAGCCCAGCCGATCCTGCTCCAGGTGACGGAGGGTCTCGCTGTTCGCACCGACCAGGGCGGAGATGTGCTCTCCGCATATGTTCTGCTCCAGAAGAGAGGCAGTCCATTCGTCGGAAGATTCGATCAGCCCTCTGCGATCGAGACAGATGGTCCCGACCGGTAGGATTTCCATGGTGATTCGGCAATGATGGGCTCTCGCCTCGAGGAGAAGGCTTGTGAGCTCTTTCGGCTTGAGTTCAGGCATAAAGGTATTCGGACTCTCGATTGGATTGCTGATTCCGGAAGGCGTCCTGATCCGACCCGCCCTGCAGGGAAAGGCAGGCAGGCTGGCGCGCCCGTGTCATGGAACGGGCACAGGCGTCTATGATCCTCTCACCGTATATGGTGAGAAGGTTTCAATCTAGGATCACGGGATTCGTGATCGTAGATTTGATGCGGTTCTTCCTGGCAAGCGAATTGCGTGAGCTTACACTGCACGTAGTACCATTCTCTCAAGTACTTGTGGAAAATTCGTGGCAGTCACTTGCTGGCGAGGTTGACCGGACCGGCTATGATCGTTCTCGATTTGCTCCTGTCCTCGACTTTCCCTTTTCGCGGGGGATGGGCGACTACGCAGACCCACAGCTTTTCTTTCTTTGGTCCGCTTTTGCTGGCCCGGGCGACACGCTCGATGATGCCTTTCCACTCGAAGGAGCCATTCGGTCCTGCTTTGAGGCTGGTCTCGACAACCCGGGCATTTTCCAGGGGGACGGGGAAGGCATTGTATATGGTGCTCACTCCCGGATTCGAGCCGGATACTAGCGATAGCCTTGCTCCCGGCGCCACGCCCTGCAGGACCAGCTCGATGGGGCGTTGTTTGTGACCGCCGTCGATATGAAGCAAGTCGGAGTTCACCGATACGATTCGATTCGGCTTCTGGGGCGATATTTTTTTGTGCTTCAGAAGATAAGCCTTCAGAGAGTCGGCTATCCTTGTCTTTGTCTTTTCGATGGCGGTGGCTTCTTTGAAGTCGTAGCCTTCGCCTCCCTCGAAATTGTAGTGATTGATGGCGATTTTGTATTTCCTGTCGGGATCAAGGGCTGCCCAGGTGCCGTCGGCATTTCTGGCCCGGACGAAAACGACCTTGTCGCCATCGGACCGGGACCGGTCATAGGCGAACTTGAGACCGGCGACATCTAGAAAGCGCCCGCCGGTGCTTCCCCCGATGGAATGCTCCAGAGCCTGGCGCAGGGTCTTGCCGCTCACCGTGGCGAAAACCACATAGTTGTCGAAAGGCAGAATCTGCTCGATGTCGGCCTGGGAAATCGGGCCTTTCTCGAGCTCTCCTCTGATACCGCCCCGGTTGTGGACTGATATGGTGGCTCCATAACGGGCTCCTGATTCCACCAGGGCATCACAGATCAGATCCCCCATGGCGGAGTCGGTGGGGGTGATTTTGCGACCGAATCCGTCGGAGGCGAAGCCGACGATTTCCTCGCGCAGGCAGAGCAGAGGCTTCATCTTGTCGTCGACATATGCCTTGATCTCGGGAACCTCTGCGACCTTCGCGGTGACATCATGGAGACGGTAGCGACTGGCCCGGGTGTCCACTACACCCTTGCTGTCGAAGACCAGCTCTGTCTTGCCAACGGCTCTGCCGTAGCAACCGGTCTGCACCACAGTAGTGGTGGTACCATCCTCATGCTCGATGATCACCGGCCTGTCTAATCTGGTATGGCTGTGGCCGCCGATGATGGCGTCAACCTGGGGGATGGCGGCAGCGAGCTCTTTCTCGTCGTCTATCCCGACATGGGTTACAAGGATTATCTTGTCTATGCCATCGGCGGCGAGCTTCTCCACCTGCTCTTTGATGGGTTTGATCCACTCGTTTCCCTTGGCTTTCAGCTTGCAGCCCTCGAGACCGCCGCTGAGCAATTCGAGCTCCGGGGTGATGGCGCCGACGAAAGCGACATTCTGACCGGCAATCTCTTTGATCACATAGGGCTTGATGAGCTTATCCAGCTCCGGCACCGGCCGGGCATCGAGATTGCAATTGAGGATGTCGAATCTGGCTTTGCCGAGTTGTTTGGCGGCATTTTTCGAGCCGTTGTCGAACTCGTGATTGCCCAGGGTGTAGACGTCATAGCCGACCATATTGAGCAGCGCCACTTCCACCTCGCCGAGATAATGGCTGTAGAGAGGCGAGCCCTGGAATATATCGCCGGCATCGGCGACTATGACATTCTTGCTGCTTTTCCTGAGATCGTTGATGATCGTGCCTACCCGGGCCATGCCGCCCACGATCTTTCCTTTATAGCGATAGGGCTCGTCGTGTGAGTGCAGATCATTGGTATGTATTATTGTAAGAGTGAACCGCGAGTCCGGGGTCTCAGCCCTGCCGATTCCGGCAGTGTAAAGAGTCAGAATCAGAAGCAGCATCAGGGAGCAGATCGGGACCATGATTCTCGGGCAATTCGCAGGAGCCGGGGCCGGAGCCGGGTTGAGACCGGTGAAAAGCCGTTTGATCATGGGGTTCCTGATAGCCACTGTTCTGTCCTCATTCACTTTTGTCGCCGGTCCGCCGCCAGCCCTGGCCGAGCCTTCCGAAAGGGCTCTGGAGCCGCAAATCTACCCGGAGCGAGGCTGCCCGGTAGATTTGGTCTCGATCCGCAGCGTCCTGGAAGTGGACCCATTCGGCGCGCCCCTCGCCTGCAAAATATACACAACCTATAAGAATAACTCCACCAAGCCCATTTCGGCAGTCAAATTCAAATTTCGCTTCGTCGACGCTGCCGGCAAGGACAAAGGCACTTTTCACGGGGGCGACAATGTGCAGGTGCTGCCGGGTATGACCCGGGCGCACAAGTGGCGGCGGGACGTGGCTCTGAGCCCGGTTATCTCGGGGCTCAAAATCCGGGTTCTGAGGGTGAGATTCGGTGACGGCTCGGGCTGGCACAGTGTCAAGACCAGTCCGGTGCAGGGGGAGGAGCCCCGGCCCCCGCAGCCGGGAGCGGAATCAGAGATAGATTCAGGGGAGGAGCCGGAGACCGGCCGGGATCCGCAGCGAGGCGCGGGTGACGATCACCCGGGGAGGCAGGGTGACGGGGAGGGAGCCGGGCTCGAGTAGCGCTACGGTGCCAGGTGGTACTAAAGTCAGTGGCATACCTGACCGTTCAAAGCAGGTAAGCTGGGAATGGTCAGGCGGGCCCGGTTCGAGATTTCGGACCGGCAGTTTGCCTGCCAGTGGGCATTTTTAATCTACCTACTTTGGTAGTGTCCACGAGTTTTTATAGCATCAACGACCTGAAAGTGTCATTTCTAGGCGTTTCTGACGTATTTTTCGCCGTTTTTTATGGCACAAACGCATTATTGGTCTGGGAATGGAAATACTGGGGTCTCTTATGGCAGCTTGGGCGGGGAACTTGAACTGGACATTGGCGGGGACTCTAGCTTCAGTGTGCCTGCCGATGGGCATTTTCATCTACCTGCTTTGAACCAACAGGTATGATCAGTGGCAGCAGCCGGGACCGGCACGGCTCTTTATAGGACTGCGAAAATGCCCATAGAGTAAGAGATCGCGGCATTTTTGTTCTGATAAAAACAATTGCTCTTAACGCTTCGGATCAAAATCCACCGCCGGTATTTGCTTGATAGAACGGCTACCTGAGCGCTTTCCAACTCCTCCCGGCAATTGCCCGGTCAGTGCCGGGGCGTCGATTCCTGTTCTCAGGCGCAAAAATACGGTGTATCGTATATGCACTTAGCTCTCAAAATCGAATACAACTCTCTCGTGACCCGGCAAGGATCGCCAAGATATGATTCTCAGATCTTTCGGTTTGCTGATCCCGGTGGTCGGCATTTCGTACCTCCTTGCACACGCGAGCCAGCATATAGTGCTGCTGGCTTTTCTGTGCGCAGGCGTTGGATACGCAATCTGGAAAGTAAGATGCGCATTCGTGCGCCGTACGAAGATTCGCAATATGTGGCGAAGAAGCGTGGAACTGGAGCATCTGCTTCATCAGTTCGACGATCAGACAGCCTACGAGTACTTTATCAAGCAGTCTTTCGAGGTCGATGAGCCTGGCAAGCCCGAAGAAGCGCCTGCCCCCAAACCGGCTCCCAGCCGGACCATGTCGAAGTTTCCGATTTCGAAAATCTCGTCGAATCGCTCCGCCACGGCCACCGTGGAAGAGCGCAAGACGGCTGTCTGCTGACTGCTTTATCTGTAGAATGTTATCTTTCAGCCTCCCTCCAGGCTTTCTTCCAGATCTGCTTCCAGGCTGCGAGCGATCCCGAAGTCCACGACCTTCACCAGATCCTCACCGCTCTCAGAGCTCGTGACGATGATATTGGCTGACTTCAGATCTCTGTGAATCACGCCCTGGCGGTGTGAATAGCTCATGGCAGTGCTCCACCAGATCGAGGGTCCTCTCGAGGTCAGAGGTCCCTGGTCCTGGATGATCTTTTTGAGATTGGGACCTTCGACGAACTGCATCACCATATAAGGCTCGCCGGAGCCGCTCATGCCGAAGTCCAGAACCTCCACCAGATTCTGATGGGTGAGACGACCGGCAAGTTTCGCTTCTTTTTGAAATCGCTGAATCTGAGAGCTTTCGAGCTGCTGCCCCCCGGCATGCAAAACTTTGATCGCGACAATCTTGCCCAGATGACTGTCGAAACAGCGAAAAACCGAGCCCATTCCACCGGCCCCGAGGGTCTCGAAGTCGGTATATCGGGCTGGCAGATCCGGTGTGTTCAGGTGTCTATCTCCAGCTGATGGCTGCCACGACAGGCTTGCAGTATACATCCTGAAAAACCCTGATGTTTTGCTCGCCGGCTCATGATAAGTTGGAAACAGGGGACTCTGGATTCGGATTGCAGCTGCACAGGTAATTATTCATGATCGCTTCGCATGTCAGAACAAACTCGGTCTGGTTTACTCTTCTGGGCGCAGCCTGCTTGCTGGCGTTCACTGTGTTCGCTGGTCAGCATCACCAGCCGGTCCGGGCGGTCATGGTCGCTGTACCGGCTTCTTCCGGACCGACCGACGGCTACTGGCGCGGTCTCCTGACTGTCAAGAAATTCGAGTCGACCCCGGCTTATTTCAAAGATTCTCCCAGAGATGCGGCGGTGGATTTCCAGCTCTACCAGCCTTCTCGTAATGCCGTTGCCAGTCTCGTGTTCAACCCGACCTCCCGGGCTTTCTCCACCGATGTCACCCTCTGCTTGCGCCCGGAGGAGAGCGAGCATATCCTGGGCAGCCGGACCGCCCGAATTTTTCTTGCCTTCAGTGATTTTTCCTCGACCAATACTTTTACTGACAGCATGGACAGCGCCTGCAGCGGGCAGGTGACCTCGAGAGTCGTCGATTTCGCCGATGGCGGTACGACCCACGAACGTGTCGTGATCAAGACCACGGCGGTCCATCGACAATCGAGCGCCATGAAGACCTTCAGCACCGTCCACAATATCTGGCTCACACCCCGCTCTGACAATCAGATGAATATCAGGGTCAAAGAAGATCAGTATTCCGCCACCGGTGACCTGTGGATGAGCTTCGAGATGGAAGGGGTTATAGAAAAGCTCTGATTAGACGAGAACTAGCCAGGGCTACTATTGCACTTGTCTGTATGGTTATGGGTGTGCAGATGTGCAGCGCAAAATCCGTTGAAGAAGGGCAAGACAAGCCTCTTCTGGCGAGCATGATACTGTCGGCACCGATATTCACGGTAGAGAGCGTGCCGGACCTCCTGGTCAAGTTCGCTTTGAAAAATACCGGGAAGGTCCCGGTAGATCCTGCCATTACCAGGTCAGAGCTCCTCATCGACGGAAAGGTCTACAAGGACTCCGCTCTCCTTTTCGGAAACGGACCAAGAGATGGACGATTTAAAAGTCTGGCGCCGGGAGAGAAAATCGAGTTCAGCTATCCCCTGGGTCATTTTTTCCCTGAAGCTGGCGACCATGTGCTTCTCTGGCGCGGAGTGAGCTTCAAGGATACTCGGGTGCCGGTCAAAGTAACGGAATTGACCAGCCCCTGGAAGACGATTGCAAAGAGCTCCTGGGCGGAAGTGGCTGCAGAGCGTGCTCTCTACAGAGCGAGGACAGGCAAGAATTTCTATATCCATGTCAGGATAAAGAATCTGATCGATCGACCGATCGGGCTCGAAGCCGGCGATCGTTTCAAGATGTTCTTTCCCAACCAGTGGGCGGAGTCTTTGATTCCCAGACGGCAGGTGATCTCGGAGACGCGACGCAATCAGGACGAGCTTTCTTCCGATGAGAAGAGCAAGCTCATTAATATGTTCAAGAGCACTGCAACAGGCAAAGAAATGATCAAGATTCCGGCGCTAAAAGCGTACGAGTACTTCATCTCATTCAATGGCGGTGGTTACGATCAGCTCGAGAAAGCTAAATGCGCCTATGTCATCATCGTGATGGACGGCAGGATCGGATTGACCGACGGCAAAGAAGTGACCACGGTAAGACGCCCTATGAATGACTCTCTCATAGGTGAGGTGCCGGTCAAGACGCCGGTTTCATTTCGCTGGCTGCCGTCATCGAAAGGGGCTCTTTTCGAGGATTGACTTGAAATGTTACGGGGCGGCCAGTGGGGTTTCTCACATGGATCGTAGCCGGCGTTCGGTCGTGGAAGGAGTCCTTTCTAATTTGCTGGCTTGGATTCAAGCTGCTTGCAGCGCGAAGAAAGTCGGCAAAGCTCAAGTCGATGGTTCTCGAGGAAGTGCTGTTCCAGTTCCGGCCTCTCAAATTCATTCAAACCGGCATTCTCGGCCTGCTGGCAGGGACGATGTCCCTGGCGCTTTCTTCTTCCTTTTCGAGGTTTGTCGACTTCACTGCTCTGGTGTCAGCGGATCTCGGTGCATTCGGTGTAGCCCGGGCTATCTATATCAATTTCCCGACTTGCCGCATTTATAATGGTGCTCATCCGGCGTTTTCGCTGGAGCTTCTGTCCGGTGCCCTCCTGACTTCGATGGTGGTGCACAATCTCGAAATGAAAGTGGAGAGCGCCGGGCGCAATGCCGATCCCGAAGATGTGACCAGGCTCGTGAGTCTTCTCGAGCTTCGCGGGGATGTGCAAAAAGCTGATGACCTCAAGAGTCGGAGTATCGGTCTTCTTCTCTTCGTGCCATTTGCTTTCGCTTCGAATACTTAGGACTCATGCTTGTTCAGACAATGCTTCCTTCTCGCTCAGGCGTTCGATCACTGCACCGAGAACTTTTTCTGATTGCTTGCAGAATTCGGACATCGAACGGCACTCACTGTTTCGCTCCTTCGCCACGGCAGCTGCCAGCTCCCGAGCGTCCTTTTCCGCTTTGTCGGAGATCTTCTGCCATCTTTCTGTTTCAGCTTCGTAGTAGTATCTGTGGGATGAGAACGATTCCAGAACAGGATTCAGTTTCCACAGAAGCTTCGTTTTGTTGTTGCTGTCGAATGTGTCCGTAAGGATCTTTGCCAGGTTTATATAAGCCATTAGAGTTTTGTTCTCCAGCCGATGGAGCTTCTCGGCGAGATCGACATCCTTGCCACCGACCCGGTGAGGATCGAGATAAGCTTCCATTGCCCGGAGGGCCTCTCTAAGCTCGTCGACTCGCGAGCGATCTTGCGAGTCCGGGAGGCAGAGCACCAGGGATTGAATGAGCTGAAGTCTGGAAACAATGATCCGGGCTCGAAATATCCGGTGGTTGGCTCGCAACTCTTTTATCTTGAGTGGCTGCAGGCTGGCTTCGATTTCGTCTCGAAGACTCTCCAGTCCGGCTCGTCTATGCATTACACGAGCGAGCCCTCTATTGTCGCCGCTTTTCCGGCATGCTGCTCCTTCCTTCTCGAGGTCTTTCAGACGCGCAAGGCAATTCGCGTATCCGCCCTGAATCTTAGTCATCTCTTCAAAGAGAGTGTTAGCCGAGTCAATGGCTTCGTCCAGTTTCACTTTGATTCTGCGATTGGCTCTTTCTATATCGCGATCGAAACTCATGACCAGATCGGTCAGGCTGTCGAGCACGGACTGGCGAACTTTCACTTCTGGATGCTTGCTCTTTTCGCTCTCTTTTCGAGCCTCTTTCTTTGTCGGGATTTCCTCCCTGACCATTGTAGACTCCGGAGATTCGGCAGCAGCGATTTTCTTGTCGATGATCTCGAGAAGCTCTTGCGACTGGCGGGTGATCTCTCTCATACTCTCGAGAGGAACGGGCTGCATATCTGGCTCTTCGGCCATTTCATCTTCGGGATGAGATTCGCTTTCGTTCATGATTGCTCTGAGCTTTCGAATGGCGCCGAGCTTCTCATCTGGTCCGATCTTGGCGAGCAAGGCAATCAGTTCTTCGCACTTGTCGTCTCCCTCCAGTTCATTCAAGAGTTCCTGTTCTTCAAGTTCGAAATATCTCTTTTTTTCCCGTAGGTACGACAATTCGTTGTCTATTTTGGCCAGCTCTTTTCTGTAGCGATTTCTATCGGCTATCTCTTGCTCTTCTTGCAGATTCCTTGAGAGAGCTGCCAAGCGAGCTTGTTCTGCTTCAATCTCGACCTGCACTTTTTGATTTCCCAGATAGCTCAGTCGTTTATCTTGTCGCTCTGCTTCACTAAGATCTAGCGGCGTCGGTTCGGAGGTCTCTTCTTTCTGGTTCTCAGTCAGCCATTCCAGGGTCTCCCTCACCATTTCGAGTTCCATTTGGAGAACCCGAATTTTCTCGTCCAACTTGATTCGACCGCCATGATCGTTCGGCTCAAGTCCCCTTTGCTTGGTACTGGTGATTTCAATTTCTTCTTCCAGAAACGCGACTCTGACCTGAATTCGTCTGAGTCTCTTCTTTGCCTCGCTGGGCGATTCCTTTGTTTCTTCTGCTATCCTGCGCCTGGAGACGAATCGTCTGGTCATGTATCGCAAGTGGTTTTCGAGCGCGTCCTTCCAATCTTCCGGCATGTAAACCCAGAAGGTGGCGATGGAGGCAAGACCAATTGTGGCGAGAAATAGCGCGGTCTCTTGAGTCATCATGGAAATGGATCGTTTTGTCGTATATCGATTTGTATGCCCTTCCTGCTTTTATGCTCTCTTTATGCCCAGACCAGCTCCGATGGAGGGCTCTGGAGCTTCATTCCGCCGGGGTCTTCCGAACCAGTGCCTGGATCTGCGGTCGGCCGGGACTTATTACAAGATTCGCCGCTGGCTACCGTTTCGGCGTCGGACTGACCGGGGCGGCGCCGCGAGCTCTTCTCGGAATGGGCTATTCTTGATTGGTCATCCGGATCATCTTAATCGCCCTTGATGTCCGTCTCAAAAGCTGAAGCCGACGCCGCAATTGAAGCTCGGGATCATTCAATCTTCACAATTTCCTCAGGCGTATAGGCGAGAATTAGAAAGGTCTGGTCGAGATTACAATGAAGGCGGAGGGTTGGACGATGACACGCAAGCGAAAAACAGATGCTAAGAAAGCTCAAAAGCGGAATATTCGTGAGCTTGAAAATTTGGAGAGACTGAAGGAAAAGCAACTCGCTAACAGCCAGGGAGGCATGGACGTGAGTCAGGTATCGTCCGCCGACTCCGCCTTGAGCAGGAAGCTTGCATCAAAATCGAACTGAGCTGCGGTTTCCTGAAGTCCGTCTCAAAAGCTGAAGCCGACGCCGCAATTGAAGCTCTGGAGCATTTGTCTGACTGTGCTGTTGGCGAATTGCGATCCGAACGCCAGGTGGTCGTTGCCGGTGGAATGAGTGAGGGAGGGCAGACCGATGATATGGGCGAAACCTGTCCAGGCTCTACCTTTTTTCAGGCGCAGTCCCCAGGTCAACTGATTCTGGGCATTGGCTGCATAAAAGGGGACCATGTTATTCCCTGATATGGGTTTGGTGTTGAAGACATAGCCCACCGAGCCGCTCAGGTAGCGGTTGATGTCGAAGTCGGCACCGGTATTGATCACCCAGAGATTGCGGAAGCCCGGTCCGAAAGTGAAATTGAACGGAGCTTTCACTTTGGCATTGCCCAGGAGGCTCGATCCGTAGTTGAGATAGGCGCCTTCCACAGCCATCTTGAGTTTTTCTGAAGGCAGGTAGGCGGCGCCGAAAGAGACCCGTCCGGGCAGCGTGATGGCGCCGAGCTCGGCTCTGGTGGAAACGCTCTGCTCGCCAGGCATGTCGAAAGTGACTTTGTTCGAGAGATTGCCCATATAGGAAGGCGATGAGAAGCTTGCTCCCAGGGAGACTTTGCGAGTCGGGTGATAGAGCATGCCGAGCTGGTAACCGGCGCCGACACTATATGTGGAAGGCCATTTCATCAGGGCGTTGGCCACCGGGAGATTGGTGGAAAAGCGCATGATGTCTATATGGGGACCGGCGCCTATGAAAACTTTATCGGTCACCTTGGCGCCGAGATTGGCTGTAATGGTGTATCGCTTGTAGCCAACCGAGTTGTAAACCGGTCTCAGGAAATTCGCCGACATCGCCTGATTCTGGAAATTGGTGGACCAGCCCCCGGTTTCCCAGGCGAGCCCCAGGGCATAGCGGCTCCCCAGGGCATGCACTACGCCGAGATTGTATGAGAGAAGCTGGTTGACCAGGGACTGTGTCCGGTGGGTGGGATTGGTCCAGGAATTGTTGAGGACGAAGACATTGGTGATCTTGGAGTCGAATCGTCCGTGCGCCTGGAGCATGACCGATGCCGGTTGTCTCACGTGGGCCAGGGCGGTGTCCCCTATCGAGGTCTCGCAGCCGCCCCGGGCGTCGGATTGATAGCTGTGCCCGATCTCGGATATTCCGTCAAGCTGTGCCAGGGCGGGCTCGACGGCAAACAGGAGCTGAATCGGAGCCAGGCAGGTAATCAGTAGAAGGAGAGTCTGAACGAGACTGGTGCCGGCTTTTCGGTCTTTCTTTCCTGCCTGTAAGAGAGTCATCCGGCCATTATAATGTCACTGACAATCTTCCTTGCTCGAGGGTACAAGATACGGTATGTACAAAGAGAAGACGGCTGAGGAGCTATTTCGATTCGCTATTGCCAGCCGTCAGGCGGGCAAGCTCGTGGAAGCCCGCGCCAACCTCGAGCTTTCGATAGACAGAAAGCCGACCTTCGATGCTTTCGTCCAGCTCATCGAGATAGCTGTCGAGCAGGATCGCTTCGCTGATGCTGCGGATCTCGTTGCCAGAGCGAGATTGCTCGTGGAGCGCCGTGAGCAGAAAGGGCGGCTCACTCTTCTCGAAAGGTCTGTCAAAGAGCAGCTCGAGCGGATCGACAAAGAGGACTGCGAATTCAAGAAACTTGTCGATGCCCGTGATGCCTACGGTCTCATCGACTGGTTCGACCTCGCCCCTGTAAAACGCGCTATTCTCGAAGCAAGCAAGCCCTCTCTGCGCCTGGTCCGGAGCGATGCCGCCAGGCACAGCCGCATAGGAGGCAAGCCGCTTCTCGACAGCAAAACACCCTGGCCCGAGACGAAAGACGGGAAGCCCCTGGCTTTTCTGTGCCAGGTCGCTCTGGCCGACCTGAGTGCTCATGTCGAGCTCACCGGTCTTCCCGCAAGCGGGCTGCTTTCCTTCTTCGCTCACTTCGACAGGGAAAGCGAGGAGGAGCCGCTCGCTGACGAATCTTCATTTCGGATCCTGTACTTTCCCGATCTCGAAGGGCTTTCCGAATACTCCCATCCTGGACAGCTGTCCCCCGACTCTCGTTACCGACCGGTTTTTCTTCGACCGCGGGAAGAGATGAGCTTTCCCGAGAATCTCGATGACGATGCTCTTGATGATTTTCCCGACGGCGCTGACGCCTATTTCGCTTTCTACGACGCCTGGAATTCCATGCCGCCGCATCACAGGATGCTCGGACATGCCAATGTGGTTCAGGACGATCCCGTTCGGGCGAGCTTTCTGCAATCGCGCTCTCTCACCGAAGACGATCTGGATACAGATGAAGATGGTAGTCTCGGCCTGGCACTCGGTTCATACAGACTTCTCTTGCAGCTCGAGCCCGATCAGGATGCCGGGCTGAGCTTCGGCGATGGCGGCACTATCTATTTCTGTATCGACGCTGCCGACCTGGCTGCATTGCGCTTTGAAAAGGCCAGGGCGATCCTGCAGCTCTATTGAAGAAAATTTTTGGTCGCGCGTAAGCTAACAGTGATGGCGATTGCTTTGTTGATCCGGACGGCACCATCCGGGTGCAGTTGAATCAAGCTCAGCCCGAAGTCCTTTTGATCGATGGTGGCTGTGCCGACTGCGGTCAGAGCGCCATTGCCAGCCTGGACTCTTGGTGCTTCCATGATGACTTCGACAGCCTTGCTGACTCCATGCAAATTGAGTTTCCCCTGTATCCTGTACTTGCCATTGCTTTGCCTGACGACTGCGCTGGAGGTGAAAGAGGCCGTGGGAAATCTGGCGACGTTGAAATATTTCGCCCCTTTCAGATCCTCATCGCGGACTCGAAGCGGCCTGAATTATGCATGCATATAGTATGACAACCCGCTTCGCGAGAAGTGGCAAACGCTGATGGATGAACGCCAGAGGGCATAGCCCATATACCGACCTTGAACGAGGGGATGAGGAGGGCATTTGA
>Ga0226835_1000828_pt1 | contig 23984 bp, 20 predicted proteins | sample LAC_MetaG_1_FD_163627 | JGI IMG/M metagenome (GOLD analysis project Ga0226835, IMG submission 163627) | Anaerobic ammonium oxidizing microbial communities from anammox membrane bioreactor (MBR) in UC Berkley, California, United States -... | ecosystem: Engineered > Bioreactor > Anaerobic >...
TCCTTGAGCTTCGCCTTCTCGCCGAGCACCACGGTGACGTGGCGGCAATCGGTCTTGCCGCAGAAGCCGCGCACGGTCACCGCATCGAACGGCAGACGCGACAGGATGGCGACGCCGTGATGACCCTTCTGGCCGTTAAGCGCGGCATGCTCGTAACCGAGGCGGCGGAAGCGCTTCATCGGAAAGGCATCGTCCGGGCACTTGGTCTCCTGCAGGCACAGGATGTCCGGCCGCGCCGCCTTGATGAATTTGGCGACGAGATCGATGCGGAAGCGCACCGAATTGACGTTCCAGGTGGTGACCTTCAGTTGCATGCCGCCCATATATGGGCACGCCGCGCGGCTTGACTACTCGTCAGGTCCGGCCATGTGCCGGGCATCCACGCCTTTCTTGCATCGATGCGCCGCAGGGCGCGCATGGCACCGCAAGCCGGACGCGCCCGATTTTCGGACGCCGGAATGCGCAACGATGCGAAGGAACGACGGCCGCCTATTGCAGCACGCGCTCGTAATTGATCTTGAACAGGCCGGGGTCGGGCTTCTTGTTCGGATCGAGATTATAGACCGCGACCGTGGTGTCGAAGCCCTGCGGGTCGGTGATGGTCCATTGCTTGAGCGTCAGATCCTGCGCCGAGAACATCAGCATCAGCCGGTGCGTGCCGCCGACCACCTGCTTCTCCTCGATGACGACGGTGGAGAAAACGTCGTCGGAGAAGATGCCGGTCGTGGTCGTGTCCTTGAGCAGGTCGATGCGGTCGGCGAGCAGAAAGCGCAGCGGCGTCTGCGACAGCGGATAGAGATCCTGGGTCGCGAGCTTGCGGTCGCGCACGACGACTGAGGAGCCGTCGGCAATGAGCTGGATCGGCGAGGGATCGTCATATTCGAAGCGCACGCGGCCCGGCTTCTGCAGATAGAACTGGCCCTGCGTCTTGCTGCCGTCGGGGCCGACCTGGACGAATTCGCCGACCAGCGTACGGATGCCGGAGAGATAGGCCGAGATACGTTCGGCAAGCGCGCGCTGCTGGGCGTCGAATTGCTGCGGCGGCGCGCCGTTGCCGGCGACCGCGGGCGGCTTGCCGATGGTGGCCGCGCCGTTCGGCGCGACGGCGGCCGGCGGACGCGGGGCGGCAGTCGGCGGCGGGGCGGCCGGGTTCTGGACCTGGCTGAGGCGCGTATGCGGCGCCGGCAGCGGCAACGGAATCGTCTGCGCACAGGCCGGCGACGCGACGGTGAGGGACGCGACAGTGGCGCCGGCCAACAAAGTTCCAAGGAAAGCCGTGTGCTTCCTCGTCATGCTTGGCTCCGTTCGGGCTTTGCGCAAGCGCTAACCGCCGGCTGTGGCGATTTCGCGACTTTGCGTCGATTCTTTGCGGTCGGGCAACAGGCCACCGGCATCAGAAGCGTCCGTCCTCCTCGTCGATCAGGATTTCGCGCTTGCCGGCATGGTTGGCGGGACCGACGATACCTTCCTCCTCCATGCGCTCCATGAGGGTGGCGGCGCGGTTGTAGCCGATCTGCAGGCGGCGCTGGATGTAGCTCGTCGAGGCCTTGCGGTCGCGCTTGACGATCTGGACCGCCTGATTGAACAGGTCGTTGGCTTCGCCGCCGCCCATGGTGGTCGCGTCGAATACCGCGCCGTCCTCTTCCTCATCGTCGGCGGTGACCGCTTCGAGATATTGCGGCGTGCCCTGCGCCTTGAGATGGCGCACCACTTTCTCGACCTCGTCGTCGGACACGAACGGTCCGTGCACGCGGCTGATGCGTCCGCCGCCGGCCATGTAGAGCATGTCGCCCTGGCCGAGCAGCTGCTCGGCGCCCTGCTCGCCGAGGATGGTGCGGCTGTCGATCTTGGAGGTGACCTGGAACGAGATGCGGGTGGGGAAATTCGCCTTGATTGTGCCGGTGATGACGTCGACCGAGGGACGCTGCGTGGCGAGAATGACGTGGATGCCGGCGGCACGCGCCATCTGCGCGAGGCGTTGGATCGCGCCTTCGATGTCCTTGCCGGCGACCATCATCAGGTCGGCCATCTCGTCGACAATGACGACGACGAAGGGCAACGGCTCGAGATCGAGCTCTTCCTTCTCGTAGATCGCCTCGCCGGTGTCCTTGTCGTAGCCGGTATGCACGGTGCGCGAGAGCTTCTCACCCTTGGCATTGGCCTCGGCGACGCGCGCATTGTAGCCGTCGATATTGCGCACGCCGAGCTTGGACATTTTCCGGTAGCGCTCCTCCATCTCCTTGACCGCCCATTTGAGCGCGACCACCGCCTTTTTCGGATCGGTGACGACCGGCGTCAGCAGATGCGGGATGCCGTCATAGACGGAGAGTTCGAGCATTTTCGGATCGATCATGATCAGCCGGCACTGCTCCGGCTTGAGCCGGTAGACGAGGCTCAGGATCATGGTGTTGATGGCGACCGACTTGCCCGAACCGGTGGTGCCGGCGATCAGGAGATGCGGCATGCGCGCGAGATCGACGATCACCGGCTCGCCGCCGATGGTCTTGCCGAGGCAGAGCGCGAGCTTGGCCGGCGTCGAATCGAAATCCGGCCCGGTGAGCAGTTCGCGCAGATAGACCTTCTCGCGGTTCTCGTTCGGCAGCTCGATGCCGATGGCGTTGCGGCCGGCGACCACGGCGACGCGCGCTGACACCGCGCTCATCGAACGCGCGATGTCGTCGGCGAGCCCGATCACGCGCGAGGACTTGATGCCGGGCGCGGGTTCGAGTTCGTAGAGCGTGACCACCGGACCCGGGCGGGCGTTGATGATCTCGCCCTTGACGCCGAAATCCTCCAGCACGCTTTCGAGCTGCTCGGCATTCTCCTCGATCTCTTCGGCCGAGGGCGTGAAGCGATCACTCGCGCGCGGCGCGGCAAGGAGCGAGAGCGGCGGCAGCGCGTAGCCTGAGCGGCGCGCGGGTGCGGCCTTGACCGCGCGCTGGCGGCGCGGGCGCGGCGCGGGCGCTTCGTCCTCCTCCTCGTCCTCGTCGTATTCGCTGTCGTCCTCGATATCCTCGTCGTCGGCGCGCGCGCGCGTGGGCGACGGCGCGATGCGTTCGCGCGCGGCGGCACCCGGCGCGCGGCGCTCGCGCAGGTCGGCGGCCTGCGGCTTGCGGCGGAACATCAGACGCAGCCGCGTCTTGAGGCTGAGCAGGCTGTGCACCAGCCAGCCGAGCGAGATCGAGGTGCGTTCCTCTTCGGCTTCGAACGCTTCGGCTTCGCGATGGATGGTGTCGGCCACCGCCTCGCGATGGAAGCCGAAGCCGAGCGCGCTGGCGATCATGACCAGCGCCGCGATGCCGCTGGCGCCGGCGATGCCGATCCGGTTCCAGCCGGAGAGCGGGCCAAGGAGCGCTGCGGGAATCGACAGGAGTGCGTCGCCGAGCACGCCGCCGAGCCCGGTCGGCAGCGGCCAGCCGGCGCTTCTCGGCAGGCAGGCTGTGAACGCGGCGGCGCAGGCAATGCCGGCAAACCACAATAGCGCGCGCAGCCAGGCGCGATCGAGCGGACGATGCGTGATCAGCCGCCAGCCCCAGACGGCGGTTGGCAGCACGACCGCGATGGCGGCGAGCCCGAGTATCTGCATCAGGAGATCGGCGGCGACGGCGCCCGGCACACCGAGCAGATTGCGCACCGACGCACCGGTGGCGTGGCTCAGGCTCGGGTCCTGCACCGACCAGGTCGCGAGCGCGAGCGTGGAAATGACCGCGAGCACCAGCAGCACAACGCCGAACAGTTCGACAAGCCGGCGGCGGACCGCGCCGCGGAAATCGTCGGACAGGAAATCCACCTGGTCGGCGCTGTGATCGATCGAAGCCATGGTCTGCCTCACTGAAGGACGGCGACGAGGCGATGCAAGGCCTCCGCCGTCGTCTCGCGGTCGTGCACCATGGCGATGCGGATATAGTCGGCGCCGGGATTGAAGCCGTCGGCCTGCGTGCGCGCGGCATAGCCGCCGGGCAGCACGCGCACCCCGGCCTCGCGCCAGAGCTTCAGCGTCGCCGTCTCGCTGCCGCCGTGTGCAGAGACGTTGAGCCACAGGAAGAAGCCGCCGGCCGGCCGCCGGTAGCCGTAGCGGTTGCCGATGATCTGGTCGGCGAGATCGAACTTCGCCTTGTAGAGCCGGCGGTTCTCCTCGACATGCGCCTCGTCGCCATAGGCGGCGACCGCCACCGCCTGCGCCGGCATCGGCACCTGCGGGGCGGCGACGTTGCGCAGCTCGATGAAGCGGGCGAGGAAGGCGGCGTCGCCCGCGGCGAAGCCGACGCGCAGGCCCGGCAGGTTCGAGCGCTTGGACAGCGAGTGGAAGACGATGACGCTGGCGTAGTCCGGCCCGGCCTGTTCGAGCGTGCCGGCGGGCTTCTGCGCCGAATAGATTTCCGAATAGCATTCGTCGGCGAACACAAGAAAGCCGAAGCGGCGCGCGAGCGCGACGAGGCGCGCGAGATAGGTTTTGTCGGCGACCGCGCCCTGCGGATTGGCGGGCGAGGCGAGATAGAAGGCGACGGTGCGCGCGAGCGTCTCTTCCGGCAGCGCGTCGAGGTCGGGCAGGAAGCCGTGCGCAGCGGTGGCGGCGAGATAGACCGTTTCGCAGCCGGCGGCGTCGGCGCCCGCCGCATAGGCGGCATAGAAGGGGTTCGGGATCAGGATGGCGGGCGTGCCCCGGCGCGGGCCGACATGGCGCCGCGCGGCGATCGCCCCCAGGAACAGGCCCTCGCGCGTGCCGTTGAGCACGATGACATGGCGCTCAGGGTCAAGCGCGGCCGGCAGGGCGTAACGCCGGGCGAGCCAGCCCACGGCCGCGCGGCGGAATTCCTCGGTGCCCTTGTTGGTCGGATAGCGCCCGAAATCGGCGATATGGGCGGCCAGCACCGGCCCGACAAAGGCGGGGACCGGGTGCTGCGGCTCGCCGACCGCGCAATTGATCGCCGGCTTGCCCGGCGCGACGGGGGCGAGCAGGTCGTTGAGGCGGGCAAACGGCGAGCGTTCCTCGGCGGCCCGGGCGGCGGAGGCGGGAGACGCTCGTTCGGCAATCGGCATGGACATCAACTGGATGGCGCGCTGTCGCCGGCCGGCCCGGCGTCGCTTTTGACCTTAAGGAGCCGCTGGTTAAGGTCCGATTAACCATCGGGGAGGGGCGGGGCGTCACAAATCGGCCGCGTTCGGCCCTAGACCTTCGGCGCGCCCGGGCCGGGCCCCTCTGGCAACCCTGTGGTTGCGATGTCGGCCGCGGGTCTATCCTCGCAATCCGTCACAGAGGGTCCCGCCGTGGATTTTTCCCTTCCCTATCTGATGCAACTGGCTGCCGATCCGGTGATCTGGGTGGCGCTCGCCACGCTGATCGCGATGGAAGTCGTGCTCGGCATCGACAACCTGATCTTCATCTCCATCGTCACCAACAAGCTGCCCGAGCACCAGCGCGCCCGCGCGCGCCGGATCGGGATCGGGCTTGCGCTCATCCTGCGCATCCTGCTGCTCGGCACGATCGCCTTCATCATGCAGCTCACGGCGCCGATCATCGTGGCGTTCGACCACCCCTTCTCGTGGCGCGACCTGATCCTGATCGCGGGCGGGCTGTTCCTGGTCTGGAAGGCGACGAAGGAAATCCACCACAATGTCGATCCCGACGCCGGCCCCGATATGTTCGACGCCTCTCCAGCGACCGCGGGCTTCGCCTCGGTGATCGGGCAGATCCTCGTGCTCGACCTCGTCTTCTCGATCGACAGCATCGTCACCGCCGTCGGCATGACCGACCATGTGCCGGTCATGGTGGTCGCGGTGCTGGTCGCGGTCGGGGTGATGCTGATGGCGGCGACCCCGCTCGCCAATTTCATCAACGCCAATCCCTCGGTGGTGATGCTGGCGCTCGGCTTCCTGATCATGATCGGCATGACGCTGATCGCCGAGGGCTTCGGCGCGCATGTCCCGAAGGGCTACGTCTATGCCGCGATGGCGTTCTCGGTGGCGATCGAGACGCTCAACCTGTTCGCGCGCCGCGCCGCGCGGCGGCGCTCCGTGCGCGTGCGGGTCGGCCGCCCGCAGGGCCGGCGCGCAAAAAAGAAGCCCCGGCGGTAAGGCCGGGGCTTCCATCGGCGTGGGGCGGTGCCGGGTATTTCGCCCCGCCGCGCGAAGGCAATGGCGAGGGCTACTGGACCGTCTCGCCGTGCAGCGTGATGTCGAGACCTTCCTCTTCCTCGGCGGCGGTCGGACGCAGGCCGACCAGCAGCTTGACGATGAAGAAGATGATCGCGGTCATGATCGCCGTGTAGACGATCGTGACGGCCACGCCATAGGCCTGGGTCGCGATGCTTGCGTCCTTGCCCAGTTCGTTGATCGTTACGTCCGCGAACACGCCGGTGAGCAGCGCGCCGATGATGCCGCCGACGCCGTGGACGCCGAACACGTCGAGCGAGTCGTCGTAGCCGAGCGCCTTCTTGATGTGGACGGAGGCGATGTAGCAGCCGACGCCGGCGACGATGCCGATGACGAGCGCGCCGGTCGGATTGACGAAGCCGGCCGCCGGCGTGATCGCGACGAGGCCGGCGATGGCGCCCGACAGGATGCCGAGCAGGCTCGGCTTCTTGATCACGATCCATTCGCAGATCATCCAGGCGAGCGCCGCGGCTGCGGTCGCAACCTGGGTGTTGATCATGGCCGCGCCGGCGAGCGCATTGGCGCCGGCCGCCGAGCCCGCATTGAAGCCGAACCAGCCGACCCACAGCAGCGAGGCGCCGATCAGCGTCCAGGTCAGGTTGTGCGGGGCGAGATTGGCCGTGCCGAAGCCCTTGCGCTTGCCGAGGATGATGCAGCCGACAAGGCCGGCGATGCCGGCATTGATGTGCACTACGGTGCCGCCGGCGAAGTCGAGCACGCCCGCGCCGCCGAGGAAGCCGCCGCCCCAGACCCAGTGCGCGATCGGGATATAGACGACGATCAGCCAGATGGCGATGAACAGCATCAGTGCCGAGAACTTGATGCGTTCGGCGAAGGAGCCGACGATCAGCGCCGGGGTGATGATGGCGAAGGTCATCTGGAAGGTGATGAACACCCATTCCGGGATCGTGCCGGCGAGCGCGTTGACCGTCGTGTTGGTGACGCCGGCCAGGAGCGCCTTCGACAGGTTGCCGATATAGGCGTTCATGTCGCCGCCGTCAGTGAAGGCGAGCGAATAGCCGACCAGCATCCACAGCACCGTCACCATGCAGCAGATGGCGAAGCACTGCATGATGGTGGCGAGCACGTTCTTCTTGCGCACCATGCCGCCGTAGAACAGCGCGAGGCCGGGAATGGTCATCATCAGCACCAGCGCCGTGGACGTCAGCATCCAGGCGGTGTCGCCGGTGTCGAGTTTCGGCGCGTCCTGCGCCAGAGCCGGTGACGCTGCAAACAGCGCCGCGAGCAGAAGGGCTGCGGTCGACCCGGCCCGGTAAGGAAGCTTGAACGACATAACTTTCTTCTCCTGTCCGAAGACTTCTGGGTCGGGCTTACAGCGCCGAGGCGTCGGTCTCGCCGGTGCGGATGCGCACGGCGTGATCGAGCGAAATGACGAAGATTTTGCCGTCGCCGATCTGGCCGGTCTTGGCGGCGCCGGTGACGGCATCGATGATCTTGTCCACCTGATCGGATGCGACGGCGACCTCGATCTTGAGCTTCGGCAGGAAGCTCACGGCGTATTCGGTGCCGCGATAGATTTCGGTGTGGCCTTTCTGACGCCCGTATCCCTTGACCTCGGTGACGGTCATGCCGTGCACCCCGATCGCGGTCAGCGCGTCGCGGACCTCGTCGAGCTTGAACGGCTTGATGACGGCCATGACGATTTTCATTGGTTCGATCCCCGTTGGCCCTCCTCATGCACTCCACGTGCGGATGCGATTTGGGCGGTAACAACACGGCTCGGCCGCACGAAGGGACTGCCCCGCGAGCGTTGCCGGCCATTACGAATCAAACGCCGTGCCAGCCCCGGGAAAGTCGGCTAACGCCTTGAGATCATTTATGTTCTGTAGACGCTTCGGCAGCGCGCCGAAGCCGGGTCAGGCCGGCCGCTCATTGCCGCGCCATTTCTGCCCAACAAATAATCAGCCGGGATCCGCTGCCTTTCGAGGCGGCATCGGCCAAACAAAGAGCCCGGCAGGGGACTGCCGGGCTCTTTCGCGTGCGATCCGGGGGAAGGCGGTTACTGCAGCGATTCCCCGTGCTGGGTGATGTCGAGGCCCTGCATCTCCTCCTGCGTGTTGACCCGCAGCGGCGTCATCAGCCCGACGATCTTGAGCACCACGTAGGTCATGACCCCGCACCAGATAGCGGTGACGGCGACGCCATAGGCCTGCAGCAGCACTTGACGGGCATTGCCCTCGATCAGGCCGGGCAGGCCGCCCGGCGTTTCCGGCGAAGCGGTGAGGGCGGCGGTCGCGAACACGCCGGTCAGCAGCGTGCCGATCAGGCCGCCGACGCCGTGAATGCCGAACACGTCGAGCGAGTCGTCGTAACCGAGCTTCAGCTTGAGCCAGGTGCAGGCCCAGAAGCAGACGAGGCCGGCCAGTATGCCGATGACGAGACCGTGCCACGGCAGCACAAAACCAGACGCCGGCGTGATGGTGCCGAGACCCGCGATCGCCCCCGAAATGATGCCGAGCACCGAGGGTTTACCGCGCGTCCACCATTCCAGCGCCATCCACACGAACGCGCCCGCGCTCGCCGCAAGATGCGTCGCCGTGATCGCGTAGACCGCGCGCGAGCCCGCGCCGAGCGCCGAGCCGCCATTGAAGCCGAACCAGCCGACCCACAACAGGCCGGTGCCGATGACCGCAAGCGACAGATCGAACGGCGCGAGATTCTCGCTGCCGTAGCCGCGGCGGCTGCCGAGCACGTAGGCGGCGACGAGGCCCGCGACGCCGGCATTGAGATGCACGACGAGGCCGCCGGCAAAGTCGAGCACGCCGGCCGCCGACAGGAAGCCGCCGCCCCACACCACATGCGCGATCGGGACATAGACGACGATCAGCCAGAGCGCCGAGAACCATGCGAAGGCCGTAAAGCGCATCCGGTCGGCGACCGAGCCAGCCACGAGCGCGACGGTGATGACCGCGAACGTCATCTGGAACAGCATGAACAGCGCTTCCGGGATGGTCCTGGCGAGCGGATGCGCGCCGTCGATCGCCATGCCGGAGAGGAAGAAGCGGTCGAGCGTGCCGATATAGGCGCCCTCGCCGCCGAAGGTGAGCGAATAGCCGATCGCCATCCAGAGCAGGGAGGCGATCATCGCGGCCGCGAAGCTCTGCGCCATGGTGGCGAGCACGTTCTTCTTGCGCACCATGCCGGCATAGAACAGCGCAAGCCCCGGCAGCGTCATCATCAGCACGAGCGCGGTCGAGGTGGTGACCCAGACCGTGTCGGCGGGGTCGATTTTAGCCGCCTGCTGGGCGAAAGCCGGCGCAGCCGTAACAGCCGAGAGCGCGCCCGTGAGCGCGGCACGGCGCATGAACGCCTTTATCATTGATGTCCCCCCTGAAAAAAATCGGCGTATCAGAGCGCGTCCGCGTCGGTCTCGCCGGTGCGGATGCGCACGGCCTTGTCGATATCGACGACGAAAATCTTGCCGTCGCCGATCTGGCCGGTGCGCGCCGCCGTCGCGATGGCGTCCACCGCAGTATTGGCGCGGTCGCTTGCGACCGCCACCTCGATGCGCAGCTTGGGCAGGAAATTCACCGCGTATTCGGCGCCGCGATAGATTTCGGTGTGGCCCTTCTGGCGGCCGTAGCCTTTCACCTCGGTCACGGTCATGCCGTTGACGCCGAGCTTCATCAGCGCGTCGCGGACGTCCTCGAGCTTGAACGGTTTGATGATGGCGGTCACAAGTTTCATGGACGCGGGCCCCCGGTTGGCTTCTCGGCATTCATGACGGTGCCGCTGCGCAACCGCATGCGACCGGTCATGCCGCCGCGTACGATATAGACATCGCGGCTGCAGATTAAGCGGATTTTCGAACCGCGCCGCCGCCCTGGTGTCGAAGATCCGGGCAGTCAGGCCGAAACGCAGGCGACATTCGCGGGGGTGTTCAGGTTTCCCGGCGCAGCCGGATCAGGCCTTCCTGTGCGACCGAGGCGACCAGCGTGCCGTCGCGCCGGTAGATCAGCCCGCGCGCAAAACCGCGTCCGCCGTTCAGGTTCGGGCTGTCCTGGGAATAGAGCAGCCATTCGTCGGCGCGAAACGGCCGGTGCAGCCACAGCGCATGGTCGAGGCTTGCGGCCATGAAGTCCTTCTCGAACAGCGTGCGTCCGTGCGGAGCGAGCGCGGTGTCGAGCAGCGCCATGTCGGAGGCGTAGGCGAGCGCACATTGATGGATGGCGGGATCGTCCGGCAGGTGGCCGGTGGTGCGGATCCAGATGTGGAAACGGCCGTCGACGATCTTCTTGCCGCGGTAGCGGTCGAACTCGACCGGGCGCAGCTCGATCGGCCGCTCGCGCTCGTAATATTTGCGCACCGGATCGGGCATCAGCGGCAGGATGCGTCCGCGCACGTCGGCTTCGCTCGGCAGCTCTTCCGGCGACGGCACGTCCGGCATCGTCGACTGATGGCTGAAGCCTTCCTCGTTGTCGTGGAACGATACCGACATCGAGAAGATCGGCTGGCCGTGCTGGATCGCCTTCACGCGCCGAGTGGCGAAGCTCTTGCCGTCGCGGATGCGCTCGACGTCATAGACGATCGGCACCTTGGGATCGCCGGGCAGAAGAAAATACGCGTGCATGGAATGCGCCAGGCGCCCTTCGACGGTGCGGCAGGCGGCCACCAGCGCCTGGCCGATCACCTGGCCGCCGAACACGCGCTGCCAGCCGTCCTGCGGCGAGCGCCCGCGGAACAGGTTCACTTCCAGCGGTTCGAGATCGAGAATGGTGAGAAGATCCTGGACGGCGGAGGACATGCAAAAACCCGGTCGGGATGGTTGCTTGAGATGGTTGCTTGGCATGACGATATCGGCATGACGACAGAAGCGCGCGGTTCGCGCAAGCCGGGCATGCGCCGCGGCGCTATGCCGGCATGTCATGCACGACGGGCTCATGCGCGATTGGCGCGCGGAGCGGCCGTGCTAGGGTGGAGCCGCACAGCGGAATGAGACAGGCATGGATCGTATGGACGTTCTGATCGGCGGCGGCGGACTGGCGGGGCTCTCGCTCGCCATCGCCTTGCGGCAGGGGCTCGGCCCCCAATTCTCCGTGACCGTCGTCGATCCCACGCTCGCCAATGCCGCGCCCGACGCGCGCGCCTCGGCGATCGCGGCGGCGGCGCGCCGGCTGTTCGAGACCATGGGCGTCTGGCAGGCGGTCGCGCACGAGGCGCAGCCGATCCTCGACATGATCGTCACCGATTCGCGCGTCGGCGACGCCATGCGCCCGACCTTCCTGACCTTCGAGGGCGAGCTCGAGCCGGGCGAGCCGTTCGCGCACATGGTGGAGAATGCCGGACTGATCGCGGCGCTCGTCGCCACGGCGCGCGCAGAAGGCGTCGATCTGCGCGCGACGACGGTCGGCGACTTCGTGCATGAAGCCTCCGCCGTCGCCGCGGCGCTCGGCGACGGCACGACGCTGCAGGCGAAGCTCCTGGTGGCGGCCGACGGCGCGCGCTCGGCGATCCGCGAGCGCGCGGGCATCCGCAGCTTCGGCTGGTCCTACGGACAGTCGGGCATCGTCACCACCGTCGCGCACGAGCTGGCGCATCACGGACGCGCGGAGGAGCATTTCCTCCCCGCCGGGCCGTTCGCCATCCTGCCGCTGACCGGCAACCGCTCCTCGATCGTGTGGACGGAGGAAAGCCGCGAGGCCGAACGCATCGTCGCGCTGCCGGACGCGGAATTCCACGCCGAGCTTGAACGCCGGTTCGGCCTGCATCTCGGCGAGATCAAGGTCGTCGGCGCGCGCCGCGCCTATCCGCTCGGTTTGTCGGTCGCGCGCAGTTTCGTGGCGGAGCGGATCGCGCTCGTGGGCGACGCCGCGCACGTCATCCATCCGATCGCCGGCCAGGGCCTCAATATGGGCCTGCGCGATGTCGCCGCGCTCGCCGAATCGATCGTCGATCACGTCCGGCTCGGGCTCGATCCCGGTAGCGCCGTGGTGCTGGAGCGCTACCAGCGCTGGCGGCGCTTCGACACCATGGCGATGGGGATCGCGACCGACGGATTGAACCGCCTGTTCTCCAACCGCTCCGACGTGCTGCGCCTTGCGCGCGACGTCGGCCTCGGCATGGTCGACCGCCTGCCGATGCTCAAGCGTTTCTTCATCCGCGAGGCGGCCGGCCTCACCGGCGAGGTGCCGAAGCTGTTGCGCGGGGAAGCGCTTTAGCTAATCGGGATCGATTCCACGTGCGCGCGGAACGGTTTGCGCTTCTGCAGCGCGGCGTACCAGCGCTGCAGGTTCGGCAGGTCCGGGCGCTCGGGAACGAGCGGCCAGTAGCGATAGGCCATGATCCCGACCGGGATGTCGCCCATGGTGAACTGGTCGCCGGCGACAAAGGCGGTCTTGCCGAGCTGGGTGTCGAGGATTTTCATCGCCTCGGTGGTCTTGGACTGCGCGGCGGCGATGGCGGCGGGATCGCGCTTGTCTTCCGGCGTGCGGATCAGGCCCCAGAAGACCGGACCGATCGCGGGCGCGAGCACCGACAATTGCCAGTCCATCCACTGGTTGGCGCGGGCGCGCTGGCGCGCATCGCCACCTTCGAGTTTTCCGCCGCCGTATTCGCGCGCCAGATAGCGCACGATCGCGTTCGATTCCCAGAGGATGAAATCGCCGTCCTGCAGGGTCGGCACAAGACCGTTGGGATTCATCGCGAGATAGGCGGGGTCGCGGTTCTTGCCGAACGAGCCGCCGATGTCGAAACGTTCGTGCTCGACCCCGAGCTCGGCCACCGCCCACATGACCTTCTGGACGTTGGACGAGTTGTTGCGCCCCCATACTTTCAACATGGTTCGATACTCCGGCGATGTATTATTTTGAATCCGCGGCGCGCGGTCAGTCGATCCGGCGCGCTTCTTCCGGCAGCATGATAGGGATGCCGTCGCGGATCGGATAGGCGAGCTTGGCGGCGCGCGAGATCAGCTCCTGCCGGGCCGCGTCGTATTCGAGCGGTCCCTTGGTCAGCGGGCAGACCAGGATTTCCAGAAGCTTGGGATCGACCGACCCCGCGGATTCCTTGTTCACGGCCTCAGCTCCTTGCGCACACGCGCGTTCATTGCAGCGGGGTTTCGCCCGGCGCCTTGTTTTTTGCAAGCTCGATTTCTGTCACCGCCACGAGGATTTCCGCACGGGTCTTCAGATCGGGCGCTTCCAGCATGGCCTGTTTCTCGGCCGAACCATAGGGCGACATCATCGCGAGCGCGTTGACCAGAGCTTCGTTGGGCGCGTTCTCGATACCTTCCCAGTCGGTCTTGAGATTGTTGGCTTTCAGGAAGTCCGCCAGCGCCTTGAGCAGCGCCTCGCGATCGACATCCTCCTCGCCCTTGCGCGCGACGAAGTCGGCGGCGAAGGGGACGTAGGTGACGCGACACTGGCGATAATCGGTCGCGACGGTGAGCTCTTCCTCGATACGGAAGCGCGCGATGCCGGTGAGCTGCAGCAGATAGCGGCCGTCGCCGGTCTCGGCGATCTGCGTGATGCGGCCGACGCAGCCGACCTTGTAGAGATTGGGCCGTGCTTCGGGCCCGGGATTGGCGGTGTCGGGCATGATCATGCCGATCAGGCGGTGACGCGAGGTCAGCGCATCATCGACCATGGCAAGATAGCGCGGCTCGAAAATATTCAGCGGCATTTGTCCGCGCGGCAGCAGCAGTGCGCCCGGCAGCGGAAAGACCGGAATCACGTCCGGCAGGTCGGCGGGTCCCTGATAGACCACGTTCATCGGCATCGATGTTCTCCGCGGGGATGCGCGGCGGCGTATCGGGGCGTCAGGCGAACAGGACGGACGACAATCGGCGGCGGCCTTCGACGGTGGCGTCGTCGGTCGGTCCCCAGGCTTCGAACAACTGGACGAGCTGCTTGCGCGCCGCGTCGTCGTTCCATTTGCGGTCGCGCTTGACGATTTCAATGAGATGGTCGGCGGCGGCGGTGCGCTTGCCGTCGGCATTGAGCGCGACCGCGAGATCGTAGCGCGCCTGATGGTCGGCCGGATTGGCGGCGACCTTCGCCTCCAGTTCGGCAACGGGACCAACCGCCTGCGCCTGCTCGGCGAGATCGATGGCGGCCTTGGCGGCGGCTGCCGCGGCGTCGTTTTTCTTTGCTTCCGGGATCAGCGCATAGGCCTGCTTGGCCTGATCGAGCGCGCCGGTGCCGACATAGCAGCGCACGAGACCGGAGATCGCGGCGACGTTGCCGGAATCCGCCGCCAGGAGCTGCGCATAGAGATCGGCAGCGCCGGCATAGTCCTTGGCCGCCAGCGCGTCGTCGGCGGCCTTGAGCAGATCCTTCTCCTCGCCGCCGACGCGGTCCTTGATCAGCCGCTCGATGAAGGCGGTGACCTGGCTTTCCGGCAGCGCGCCCATGAAGCCGTCGACCGGCTGGCCGTTGACGAAGGCGATGACCGCGGGGATCGACTGGATGCCCATCTGGCCGGCAATGGCCGGATGCTCGTCGATATTCATTTTCGCGAGCCGGACCTTGCCCTTGGCCGCCCGCACCACTTTCTCGAGCAGCGGGGTGAGCTGCTTGCAGGGTCCGCACCAGGGCGCCCAGAAATCGACCAGCACCGGCTGCTGCCGCGAGGCCTCGATCACGTCCTTCATGAAGGACTGGGTGGTCGTATCAATAATGGGGTCTGCGGCGCTTGCGGCGGCGGGCGCCGCTCCACCGTTCTGCAACAAAGTCACGGAATCTCCCCGTTCCAGAAATCCTGTTCCCGGCTTCGCCGGGGCGCCGCGTAGGCCGCAATCCGCCCATTAAATGGCGACCGCGGCATGAATTGCAATCGGACCCTCAGGCCGGTCCGCGGGCCCCTTCCGCGGCCGCGCCCGAAACCGCGATCACCTGCGGTTTATGGCCGGTCGCCTCCAGAAACCGGGCCAGGTCGGCCCGGGCGATGGCCGTCGTCATGGTGTTGACGAGCGGATGATAATTCAGCGTCTCGTGCGCCATCATGGCCGCGTCGAGGACCACGGTGACGCGGCCCTCGGTGTCGTTGATCGCCGAGAACGGGGTGACCGAGCCGGGCTCGACCCCCAGGACCGCGCGCAGAAGCTCCGCCGAACAAAACGAAAAGCGCCCCGACGCCCCCAGCACCCGATGCAGCGATTTCAGGTCGATGGCCGCCTCCTCCAGCGCCACGACCAGGAACAGCCGGTCCTTCTTGTCCTTCAGGAACAGGTTCTTGGTGTGGCCGCCCGGGATCTGGCCGCGCAGGGCGCGCGACTGCTCGACCGTGAACAGCGGCGGATGGGTGACGGTGCGGTGGGCGATGCCGAGGCCGTCCAGGAACGTAAACAGGTCGTCGGGGGTGGCGGGCATGAGCGGGTTCGAAGGCGGAATGCGGCGATTCGGCGGGCGGGCCGGGGACGGCCGGTTTCATGCCCTGTTCTATCGCGGTTGCAAAGGCTTGAGCCTTTTGGCATAGGAAGGCCCGCGGCGGCTGCGGCCGTCGACCCCTCAAGTCGGATGCGGGTGTAGCTCAGGGGTAGAGCACAACCTTGCCAAGGTTGGGGTCGTGGGTTCGAATCCCATCGCCCGCTCCAGTTTTCTCTAGCGACCAATCTTTTTCAGCCGAGCGACGCCGGCCGCCTCAATGGCCGGCGGCCAGCGCTCCGCGCGTGCGCGCGTCGGCCGCGCCGGCAAGGCCGCCGCGTCTCGCCAGGATCGAATTGGCGGAAGTCATCGCCGGCCGCCGGTTGATCGCGTGTCCGCGTGCGCGCAACGCGTCGAGCGTCGCGTCGGGAAACCCGGGCTCCACGAATACCATGTCGGGCAGCCATTGATGATGCAGCCGCGGCGCTGCGACCGCGTGCGCCACGTCCATGCCGTGATCGACGACATTGACGATCACCTGCAGCACCGCGGTGATGATGCGGCTGCCGCCGGGCGAGCCGGTGACGAGAAACGGCCTGCCGTCCCTGAGCACGATGGTGGGCGTCATCGAGGAGAGCGGACGCTTGCGCGGGCCGGGCGCGTTGGCCTTGCCGCCGACGAGACCGAAGGCGTTCGGCGCATCGGGCTTGGCGGCGAAGTCGTCGAGCTCGTTGTTGAGCAGGACGCCGGTGCCGTCGGCGACGAGGCCGACGCCGTAGCTGAGATTGAGCGTGTAGGTGTTGGCGACGGCGTTGCCGAAACGGTCGACGACGGAGAAGTGCGTGGTGTTGTCGCCTTCGCGCAAGAGCGCGCCGCCGGCGCGGATCGAGCGCGCGGGTACCGCGCGCGCGGGATCGATGGTGCGGCGCCAGCGCTTCGCGTAAGCCTTCGAGGTCAGGCGCGCGACCGGCACGGCGACGAAATCCGGATCGCCGAGATAGACCGCGCGGTCGGCATAGGCGCGCTTCATGGCCTCGACCAGAAGATGCGCGTGCTCCGGGCCGTGCGGCGGCAGCGACCCGAGCGGATAGCCTTCGAGTATGTTGAGCATCTCGATCAGGTGCACGCCGCCGGACGAGGGCGGCGGCATCGAGACGATGTCGTAGCCGCGATAGCGCCCGGTCACCGGCCGGCGCTCGACGGCGCGATAGGTGCGCAGATCGTCGGCGGTCATGCGTCCGCCGGCCGCCCGCACGGCGGCCGCGATGCGCTGCGCGACCGGCCCGCGATAGAACGCGTCCGGGCCGCGCGCGGCGATCGCGGAAAGAGTGTCGGCGAGGTCCGCCTGCACCAGCCGGTCGCCGACCTGCAGCGAGGTGCCGTCGCCCTTGAGAAAGACTTTCGCCGACGACGGCCAGCGCGCGAACAGGCGTCGCGCGCCCTCGAGCGTATCGGCAAGGTCGCCGTCGACGACGAAACCCTCGCGCGCGAGCGCAATCGCGGGCGCGATCAACCGGGCGAGCGTGAATTTGCCGGAGCCGTACTTGCGGTGCGCGAGCGCAAGCCCCGCGACCGTGCCCGGCACGCCGATGGCGAGGCCGGAATTGCGCGACTTTTCCGGATCGGCTTCGCCCCTGTCGTCGAGAAAGACGTCGGGCGTGGTCGCCGCGGGCGCGGTCTCGCGGTAATCGATGGCGATATTGCGCGCACCGCGCGCCAGATGGATCACCATGAAACCGCCGCCGCCGATATTGCCGGCGCGCGGATAGGTCACCGCGAGCGCAAAGCCGGTGGCGACCGCGGCATCGACGGCGTTGCCGCCGTTCCTGAGGATGTCGGCCCCGATGCGGGCGGCGCGCGCTTCCTGTGCCACCACCATGCCGTGCCGTGCCACGACCGGCGTGGGCTCGGGAGTCCGGGCCGCGGCTGGCGCGCCGGCGGCCAGCGCGGCAGCCAGAAAAACGCCCGGAAGGCATTTCATCAGAGCGCGGCGTGTGAAAGTGCGGCCGATCAAGGGGGTCTCCCGCGAGTCTCGAACTTTACAATGCCTTTATGCGACCGGGATGGCGACGCGCTTTCAACGGACGGGCCGCTCCGATAGTTTGGCGGCATCGATTTGTCATGCCGGCCGGCGACCGCCGGCTTCATCACGGAGAATCGACAATGACCGCTCCGGCTGCATCCCTGCCGCGTCCGCGCCTGCTGCCGTTCCTTGCCGTGCTTGCCGGCTTGCTCGTTTCCGGCTGCGGCGTCAACAACATCCCGACCTTCGAGGAACAGGCCAAGGCCAAGTGGTCGGATGTCCAGAACCAGTACCAGCGCCGCGCCGACCTCATTCCCAATCTGGTGGAGACCGTCAAAGGTTTCGCCGCGCAGGAGCGCAGCGTGCTGGAAGCGGTGATCAATGCGCGCGCGCGCGCGACCCAGGTGCAGATTTCCCCCGACATGCTGACCGATCCGGAGGCGTTCAAGCGCTTCCAGGAGGCGCAGCAGCAATTGTCGGGGGCGCTCGGCCGCCTGATCGCGACCGTCGAGAATTATCCAGACCTGAAATCGAGTCAGAACTTCCTCGCCCTGCAGTCGCAGCTCGAAGGCACCGAGAACAGGATTTCGGTCGCGCGCCGCGACTATATCGAGGCGGTGCGGCAATATAATACGGAGCTGCGCACGTTCCCCGGCGTGATCTGGGCTTCGACCTTGTTCCGCAGCCACAAGCCGATGCAGACCTTCACCGCGCCGGAGGATACGCAACGGCCGCCGGCGGTGCGATTCTGACGCCATGGCGCTGCGCGCGCGTCTCCTCGCTTTTGTCTTGGCGTTCTGCGCGCTCGCCGTCGGCGCGCAGGCGCAAGGCCTGTCGTTCCCGCCGCTCTCCGGGCGCGTGGTGGACGAGGCCGGGCTGCTCGACGCGGCCGCGCGCGAATCGCTGACGCTGACGCTCGCCGATCTCGAGGCCAAGTCCACCGATCAGCTCGTGGTCGTCACGCTGCGTTCGCTGCGCGGCACCTCGATCGAGGATTACGGCTATCAGCTCGGCCGCGCCTGGCAGATCGGGCAGAAGGACAAGAACAACGGCGTGCTTCTGATCGTGGCGCCGAACGAGCGCAAGGTGCGCATCGAGGTCGGCTACGGCCTTGAAGGCACGCTCACCGATGCCATCACCAAATTCATCATCGAGAACTCGATCCTGCCGCGCTTCAAGGCCGGCGATTTTCCCGGCGGCATCCGGCGCGGCGTCGAGGACATCGTGCAGGTGCTCACCGGCGACGCCGAGGAATACAAGCAGCGCGCGCAGCAGGCCGCGACGCAGCGGGTGTCGCAGGGCGACCTGATCGTGATGGCGTTCTTCATCCTGATCGTGTTCCTCATCATCGCCAACATCGTGCTCGGCATCGTGCGTTCGATCCGCCAGGCGCTGATGCGGGCCGGCGTCATCGAGCGCGACCCGAAAGGCAAGCGCCACTGGCTCGACACCATCCCGATCATCGTGACATCGGGCAGCTCGTCGGGCGGCTCGTCATGGAGCGGCGGTTCCTCGGGCGGCGGATTTTCCGGCGGCGGCGGTTCGTTCGGCGGCGGCGGCTCGTCGGGAAGCTGGTGAGGGCGCGATGATTTCCGGCAACGACAAGAAGCGCGTCACCAACGCGATCCGCGCCGCCGAGGCGAAGACCTCGGGCGAAATCTTCTGCGTGATCGCGCGCCAGTCGAGCACCTACCGGTTGGTGCCGCTCGCCTGGGCGTGCGCTCTCGCCTTGCTCGCGCCGTTTCCGCTGCTGGTGTTTTCGACCTGGCCGGCGTCGGCGATCTATATTTTCCAGCTTGCGGTGTTCGCGCTGGCGGCCGTCGTGCTGTCGCATCCGGCGATTCGCTTCCGCATCGTGCCGCGGCAGCGCAAGCACGACCGCGCGCATGCCGAGGCGATGCACCAGTTCTTCGCGCACGGCCTGGAGAAGACCGAGCAGCGCACCGGCGTGCTCATCTTCGCCTCGGCGGCCGAGCGCTATGCCGAGATCGTGGCCGATGCCGGCATCAACGACCGGGTCAGCAAGCAGGTCTGGGACGACGCGGTCGCGGCCCTGATCGCGGGCATCCGCGAGGGGCGCGCCGGCGACGGCTTCGTGGCCGCGATCGAGAAATGCGGCGCGGTGCTCACCGAGCATTTCCCGCCCGGCGCGCTGCAGCGCGACGAATTGCCGGACAAGCTGGTCGAGCTTTGAGCGTCCGTCGCCGGTCGGTCGGCGCGTCAATTGACGCGCCAATCGACGTGCCAGCTAGCGCGTCATGCCGTGATAGACGCTGTTCGGCCGCATGTCGGTCGCGGAGGCGACGCGGTTCGACATGTTGAAGAACGCCGTCACCGTGGAAATGTCCCAGATGTCGCGGTCGGAGAATCCGGCCTTGCGCAGTTTCGCGCGGTCTTCTTCCTCCACCGCCCACGGCTCCGCCGTCAGCTTGACCGCAAAGTCGAGCATCGCGCGCTGGCGCTTCGACAGCCGGGCGGCGCGATAATTCATCACCATCAGCTCGCCGAGCACCGGGTCCGACGCAAGCTGCCGCACGGCCGAGCCGTGCGCGGTCAGGCAATAATAGCAGCGGTTGTGCGAGGAGACCGCGACCGCGATCATCTCGCGCTCGAGCTTGCTCAGGCCCGATGGCGCGAGCATGAGATCGTTGTACATCGCGACAAAAGCTTCGAGCTTGGCGGTGTCGAAGGCATAGGCCTTGAGCACGTTCGGCACGAAACCGAGCTTCTCTTCGCATTTGCGGAAATAGGCGGACATCGGTTCGTTGAGGCTGGGCTTGGGCAGCATCAGGGCGACTGGCACGGTGTCGTCTCCCGCCGCCGCGCCGCCGGCCGCAGCCATGGTCGCGCGGCGCCCTTCGGCCGCCTGCGGCTTGCCGGCCTTGCCGTTGTTTTTCTTCGATTTCGCTGGTGTCTTGCTCACGTGTCATGCTCCCCGGTCAGGATCGCCAGCCTAGACCATGATCGGTGCCGATCGAAACGGATCGATCTGGTTTTTGCGCGGAATTGCGCTTCGGGCGGCGGACGCGCTGCAGAAAATCCGCCATAAATCCACCATGGCCGCTTGTGGCCACTCGACCGCCACACGCGATTCATAAAGACTCCCGTTGCACCCGAGGGAAACTGCCGATCCGGAGACCCTGCATGAGCTTCGCCAGCGTGCTCGATACCGAAGAAGAGCGCATTGCGCGCAAGCTGATCGAGGATGCCGATCAGTCCCTCAATGGCCGCGCCGGGCCGCTGGCACAGGGCTTCGTGCCGCGCCTGTTTTCGCGCGCCGCCCCCGAAGACCTGGTCGGCTACGAGCCTGAGGAGCTGGCCGTGCTCGGCGCGCAGGCCTGGGACTTCCTGCAGGTGCGCCGGCCCGGCCATCCGAAAATCCGCTTCGTCAGCCCGCAGCCGCCGAAGGGCGCCACGCGGCTCAACGGCATCTCGGTGATCGAGATCGTCAACGATGACATGCCGTTCCTGGTCGATTCGGTCATGGCGGCCTTGGCCGAAAGCGGGCTTTCGATCCGCCTCGTCGCGCATCCGGTGCTTGGGGCGCAGCGCGACGCCAGCGGCGCGCTGACCGCGCTCTCCGAGGGCGCGCCGCCGGACGGAGCGCTGCGCGAAAGCTTCATCCATGTGCACGTGGAGCGCATCGAGGACGAGTTGCGGCGGACCGTCATCGTGCAGGAGCTTGAACTGGTGCTCGCCGACGTGCGCGTCGCGGTCGCCGACTGGCGCGCGATGCTTGCGCGGGTCGGCGGTGTGATCGAGGAATTGCGCACGAATCCGCCGCCGCTGCCGGCGGAGGAGATCGCCGAATCGATCCAGTTCCTGGAATGGCTGGTGGCGGAGAATTTCACCTTTCTCGGCGTGCGCGACCACGTGCTTTCACCGCAGACCGATTCCTTCGATGCCTGTCACGAGACCGGGCTCGGAATCCTGCGCGACCGTTCGCGCGGCGCGAGCCGTCAATTGATGTCGCCGGAAATCCGCGCCGTGCTCGACGAGCCGCGTGCGCTGTTCGTGACCAAATCGGCATCGCGCTCGCGCGTGCACCGGCGCGTCTTCATGGATTATGTCGGGGTCAAGCGCTATGACGCGCAGGGACGCGCGGTCGGCGAATTCCGCATCCTCGGTCTGTTCACCTCGACCGCCTATACTCGCTCGACCCGCAGCATCCCCTTCGTCCGCCGCAAGATCGACGCGGTGCTCGCGCGCGCCGGCTTCAGTCCCGCCGGGCATTCCGGCAAGGCGCTGCTGAACACGCTGGAGACCTATCCGCGCGACGAACTGTTCCAGCTCGACCAGGAGACGCTCTATCGCTTCGCGATGACGATCCTCCAGCTCGAGGAGCGGCCGCGCGTGCGCGTGCTGGTGCATCGCGACCGCTACGACCGCTTCGTCTCGGCCCTCGTCTATATGCCCGGCAACCGCGCCGACAGCCGCGTGATCGGCGCGATCGGCGAATTTCTGGCCGCCCGCTTCAAGGGCTCGATCAGCACGCAGACGCCGTTCGTTCCCGAAGGCCCGCTGGTGCGCATCCATTTCGTGATCCGGCGCTCCAAGGAGCCGGTCGGCGATGTCGACCGCGCCGCGCTCGAATACGGGGTCGGGGCGATCGTGCGCACCTGGAGCGACGCGCTGTCGGAGACGCTCGCGCTCGCCTACGACGCGGTCAGGGCGAAGGCGCTGTTCGAACGCTACAGCAATGCCTTCTCGCCCGGCTACCGCCACCGCTATATGCCCTCCGAAGCGGTCGCCGACATCCGCACCATCGAGAACCTCACCTCGCAGCGTCCGCTGAGCGTGGAATTCCACGCGCGCCAGGATGCCGGCGCGCAGATCGGCCTCAAGGTCTGGAGCTACAATCGGCCGATCCCGCTGTCGGAACGGGTGCCGATCCTTGAAAACATGGGATTTCGGGTCGTCGACGAGACAACCTTCGACGTGACGTTCGCCGGGAACGGCCAGTCCAGGGTCGCGCTGCACGACATGGTGCTCGAGCGCGCCGACGGCGGCCCCGCCGACATCGGCGGCCTGAAGCAGGCGCTCGAAGCGTGCCTCCTCGTCGTCATGCGCGGGGTGGCGGAGAACGACGGCTATAACGGGCTCGTGCTTGCCGCCGAATTGTGGTGGCGCGACGTCGCGCTCATCCGCGCCATCTCGCGCTATCTGCGCCAGATCCGGGTACCGTTCTCGCAGGATTACATGTGGACGACGCTGCGCAAGCATCCCGCCATCGCGGCCGCGCTCGCGCGCCTGTTCCAGATCCGCTTCGATCCGCGCCTGGCCCCGCTCGGCGACCGGCGCGCCGGCCAGGAAGATGCCGTCGTCGCCGAGATCGAGACTGCGCTCATCAGCGTGCAGAGCCTTGATGAGGACCGCATCGTCCGCCACTTCGTCGGCGCGATCCGCGCCGCCGTGCGCACCAATTTCTTCCAGACCGACGTGCAGGGCCAGGCGAAGGCGCAGATCGCGATCAAGTTCGACAGCCGCAAGATCGACGCGCTGCCGCTGCCCAAGCCGCTCTACGAAATCTTCGTCTATTCGCCGCGCGTGGAAGGCGTGCATCTGCGCTTCGGCAAGGTCGCGCGCGGCGGCATCCGCTGGTCCGACCGGCCGCAGGATTTCCGCACCGAGATCCTCGGCCTGGTCAAGGCGCAGCAGGTCAAGAACGCGGTGATCGTGCCGGTCGGCGCCAAGGGCGGCTTCGTGCCCAAGCTCCTGCCCGTCGGCGGCACGCGCGAGGCGGTCCAGGCGGAAGGGGTTGCGACCTACAAGCTGTTCATTGCGAGCCTGCTCGACGTCACCGACAATATCGCGGACGAGGCGGTGGTGCCGCCGGAGAACGTGGTGCGCCACGACGGCGACGATCCCTATCTCGTGGTCGCCGCCGACAAGGGCACGGCGACCTTCTCCGACATCGCCAACGCGCTGTCGCTCGAACGCGACTTCTGGCTCGGCGACGCTTTCGCTTCCGGCGGCTCGGCCGGCTACGACCACAAGAAGATGGGCATCACCGCGCGCGGCGCCTGGGAAGCGGTGAAGCGGCATTTCCGCGAGATGGACATCGACATCGCGGCGACGCCGTTCACGGTGGCGGGCGTCGGCGACATGTCGGGCGACGTGTTCGGCAACGGCATGCTGCGCGAGAAGACGATCCGGCTCGTCGCCGCGTTCGACCATCGCGATATTTTTATCGACCCTGCGCCCGATCCGGAAAAAAGCTTCGCCGAGCGCGCGCGGCTGTTCGTGCTGCCGCGCTCGAGCTGGCAGGATTACGACAAGGCGCTGATCTCCAAGGGCGGCGGCGTCTTTCCGCGCAGCTTGAAGGAAATCCCGGTCTCGGCGGAGATGCGGGCGCTGCTGCACATCGAGAGCCCACGCGCGACGCCGCAGGAGGTGATGCGCGCGATCCTGAGCGCGCCGGTCGATCTGCTCTGGTTCGGCGGCATCGGCACCTATGTGCGCGCCTCCGAGGAGAGCGACGAGGC
>Ga0226835_1000832_pt1 | contig 23866 bp, 18 predicted proteins | sample LAC_MetaG_1_FD_163627 | JGI IMG/M metagenome (GOLD analysis project Ga0226835, IMG submission 163627) | Anaerobic ammonium oxidizing microbial communities from anammox membrane bioreactor (MBR) in UC Berkley, California, United States -... | ecosystem: Engineered > Bioreactor > Anaerobic >...
CAGCGTCATGGCGTCGGACCTAGGCCACCGCTACCTGTTCCAGAACCCGCAGTGGCGCTACGTGGGCGGCAAGCACTTGTCCGAGGTCGAGGTGGCGGCGCAGGAGCTCGCCTGCAGCGTGTTCGGCGCCCGCCACGCCAACGTGCGGCCGCTCTCGGGGGAGAACTGCACGAACATCGTCATCCACTCCGTGCTGGAGCGCGGCGGCACCTTCTACCACCTCGCCATGGAGGACGGCGGGCACTTCGCGGCGCGCAGCGTGGCTGCGCGGCTGACCGACGACCTTCGCCTGATCCCTTACGACGCCGCCAACGCCACCATCGACGTGGCCGCCTGCGAACGTGCGTTCGCGGCCGCGCCGCCGGACGTCATCTACCTCGACGCCTCCATGATCCTCTTCGCGCACCCGGTCAGGGAGTTGCGGCGCCTCGCCGGGCCCGACGCCATCATCGTCTACGACGCGTCGCAGGTCCTCGGCCTGCTCGCCGGCGGCCTCTTCCAGGACCCGCTGCGCGAGGGCGCCGACGTGCTGTCGGGCAGCACCCACAAGTCGCTGCCCGGGCCACAGAAGGGCATCATCCTCACGAACCGCGACGACATCGTGGCGCGCGTGGAGGCGACCATCTTCCCCGGCCACGTCTCCAACTTCCACCTCCACCACGTGGCGGCCCTCGCCGTCACGCTGGCGGAGGCGCAGGAGCACGGCGCGGCCTACGCCCGCCAGACCGTGGCCAACGCGCGCGCCCTCGGCGCGGAACTCAGGCGCCTCGGTCTGGCCGTGCAGGGCGGCGAGCGGCTAACCGACTCGCACCAGGTGTGGCTCGACGTGAGCCCGCGCGCCACGCCGGACGAGGCGGTCGAGGCGCTGCACGAGGTCAACCTCATCGCCAACGTGAACCTCATCCCGTCGCTGCGCCGCAAGGGGCTGCGGCTCGGCACGCCCGAGGCGACGCGGCTCGGCATGCGCGAACCCGAGATGGTGCAGCTCGCGGGCCTCATGCACGGGGCCCTCACGGGCGAAGCGCCGCGCGCCCAGGTCCGCGAGCGGGTCACGGCGCTGGCGCGGCGGTTCCGGACCGTCCGCTACTGCCGGCCCGAGGCGGTCACGGCAATGCAGCTCGCCGCCGACGCGGCGTGACGGACGCTGCGTGACGGAGGTCGCGTGACGGACCCAGAGCCCCGGACCCGCATCGAGCGCCTTCTCGGCGCGACCGCCGGACAGGAGGTCGACCTCGCGGTCGACCTCATCGTCACGGACGACTGGACCACCCCCGCGCTGTGCCCCGTCTTGGGCGCGCTGGGCACCACCCGCTCCGCCGCCCCCCTCATCCTGGTGCGCGACCACACAGGGCCGGCGGACACGTACTCGGGCGCCGACCGCGACCGGGTCCTCGAGCTGCGCCGGGTCGAGGACGAGTTCGTGGAGCGCTTCGGGGCCGAGCGCCTGGTTGGCCAGGGGATCCAGCACCACGCCCTCCCGGCCAGCGGCCGCCTGCGCCCCGGCATGCTGGTGCTGGGCAACGACTCGCACGCGCCCACGCTGGGCGCGTACGGGGTGGTGGCGTTCGCCGCGCAACCCACCACGTTGGCGGCCGCCATCCACACGGGCAGGTTCGTGCTGCGCGTGCCGGAGACGCTGCGGGTGGAGGTGGTGGGCGCTCTCGCGCCGGGCGTCACGGCGCGCGACGCGGCGCTCACCCTCCTCGGGCTGCTGCGAGACGGCGGCCCGACGCCCCGCCTCGCCACCGGCAAGGCGCTCGAGTTCGGCGGGGCGGGCCTCGCGGGCCTGACCCCCTCCGAGCGCGCCGTCCTCGCCAACGTGGTACCCGAGGCGGTGGCCCTCACCGTCACGTTCCCCGCGGGGGCGGTCGACGCGGCGCCTCCGCCCGCCACCCCCACCCTCACGCTCGACCTCGGCCGGGTGCGCCCCACGGCGGCGCGCAGCGGCAACCCAGCCGACGCCGTGCCGCTCGAGCACCTCGGCGCCACCCGCGTCGACCGGGTGATCGTGGGCACGTGCTCGGGCGGCACCTTCGAGGAGATAGCCGCCTTCGCCGCGGAGCTCGACGGGCGGGTGGCAGTCCCCACCGTCGTCGCGCCCGCCTCCGCCGGCGTGTTGGCGCGACTCGGCGAGGCGGGCATCGTAAGCCGGATGGAGGCCGCCGGGGTCACCCTCCTCGTCCCCGGTTGCGGCCCGTGCTTCGGTTTCGGGATGACGCGCCTCGAAAGCGACGAGGTGGCCGTGTTCACCGGCAACCGCAACACCCTCGGTCGGCTGGGCTCGCCCCGCGCGCACATCATCCTCGTGGGCGGCCGCGCCGCCGGCACCGCGGCGCGCACGGGTCGGCTCAACGCCGACGGCGACGCGCCGACCACCGACCGCCCCGGCCACGCGGCTCCGACGGTCACCTGGCCGACGACCGGCAACGTCGTCAGGCTGCGGGGCCTCATCTCCACGGACGACCTGACCCCCTCCAGCGTCCCCGGCGTGGGCACCTCCAGCGACCCCGACCCGCGCGTGGCGCGGCGGCTCCTGCTCCACCACCTCGACCCCTCAGCCGCGGAGCGCCCCCTAAACGGCACCGTCTTCGTGGGCGACGAGAACTTCGGGGTGGGCAGCAACCGGGCGTCGTCCGTGCGGGCGCTGCTGACTGCCGGGGTCCGCGCCGTGATAGCGCCCAGCATCGCTCCCCTCTACCGGCTGGGCGCGCGCGACGAGGGGCTCATCGCCATCACCCTCGCAGACGAGGCGTTCTACGAAGCACTCACGCCCGAGACCGTCCTCGATCTGGACCTGGCGGCCGGCACGGTCCTGCTGATCGACGGCCCTGGGAGCGCGCCGCGTCCTTTCCGCTTCGCACCCGTGACCCCCTACGAGGCCATGTTGCGAGAGGCCGGCGGGGTCGTGGCGCATCTTCGCGCCGGGTAGGCGGCGAGTTCGGGTCCGGTTCCCGTAAGCAGCGTGCCCCGGCCAGGGGTTCAAGGCGTGCTGGTCGCCGATTAGGGGGCAACCACCGTCGCCCCATATCTGGGTCACATGACCCAGATATGGGCCACGTTCAGTATGATGACCCACGGACTCTTCGGCGCCCTACCTAGCGGTCCTCCCGGACAGCACCAGCAAGGTCCTCGTGGTGTTGGCGAGGATCACGCGGCCGTTGAGCGGGCGTGAGGTAGCGCGGCTTTCCGGTGGGTCCCGCAGCACGGTCGCTCGAGTCTTGCAGCGCCTCGCAGAACAGGGGCTAGTCAACGTTCAAGAGGCTGGGGCGGGCGCCGCACTGCTCTTCACTTTGAACCGTCGGCACCTGGCGGCTGAGCCCGTTCTGGCTCTACTCTCCTTGCGACAAGCACTGATCGACCGCCTCAGGAGCGAACTCATAACTTGGGCAACGCCGCCTTGTCACGCATCGCTCTTCGGCTCGGTGGCTCGGGGTGACGGCGACGCCAGTAGCGACGTCGATCTGTTCATAGTCCGCCCGGAAGCAACGTCCGAGGAGGATGGGCGGTGGCGCGGCCAGTTGGACGAGCTCGCAGGCCTCGTACTCGGGTGGACGGGGAACCACGCCGGCATCGCCGAGATAGGCGTTCAGGAACTCGAGCGCTTGAAGCAAGAACACCCACCCATCGTCGATGAGCTACTAAGCGACGCGGTGACCCTCACGGGACCGCCGGCGCAGGTACTCCTTGGGGAGGCGGTCACGTGAGTCGTGGGAAGACAAGGACCGAAGGATGTGGCTCGGCGGAGGGGCGCACCCGCGCGACGTCAGCCGGGAAGTTCTTGGAGGTAGCTCGTCTTCTGCAGGATGAGGACGATGCCGCCTCGTGGAGCGTAGCCGCATCGCTCGCGGTGCTCGCTGGCATAGCTGCAGTCGATGCCGCTTGCTGCTACGCCCTAGGTCGCCGCTCGCGAGGCGACGACCACCACGACGCCGAACCTCTGGTTGCGATGGTCATGCCACGGGGCGCCGAAGCAGCAACGGCGCTGCGGCGCCTGATAGACCTCAAGGACAAGGCCCAGTACGGCATGATCCACGTCAGTCGAAACGACCTGAAGGTGGCGATGCGCCAGGCAGAGATGCTCGTTGATTTCGCGAACTAGATGCGGCCACTCACTTAGCCAACGCTCTTAGCGGTACCGGGGCCCGCGCCGAGGCGCCGCCCCCCATCAACGCCTCCACCACGGCCGCGGCGGCCGTCCCCCGGTACCCGAACGCCAGCAGTGCCGGCCCCGGCACCAGCTCGGCGGAGTACGGGTTCCAGAGGGCAACGTGCACGAACCCCCTGCCGGCGTGGCGCGCCCACTCGGCGGCGTTGCGCGCGGTCACGGCCTCGCCCTCCGCCACCCGCGTGCGGCTCGTGGAGGCGTAGAGCACGGCGCGCGGAAGGGGCGACAGGCCCGCCAGGAAGGGGGTGGGGTCGATGCTCTCGCCCCACGGCAGCTCGAGCCAGGCGACCTGCACCCCGCGCCGCTGCAGCTCCTCGACCAACCCCTCGGCGGGCCGGGCGCTCACCTGGCTGGCGGCGCTGGCGCGCACGGTCCGGTTGGCGAGGACCGCCACCCTGTCGCCCGGCGCCAGCTCCGGGAGGGGTCCGGCGAGCGTCACGAGGCCGGCGCGGGTGGCGCGCGCCATGGTGGCGCGGTCGGCCGCCTCGACCGCGGCGTCGAACCGGCCGCCCTCCGCGCGGGCGGGGTAGGCGCGCGCGAACGCGGCGAGGCGCGCCAGCGGTCCCGCCAGGCCGTCCGGCCCGAACCCGCCCGCCGCCAGCGCCTCGTCGATGGCGGCCAGCACGGAACGGTGCTTGGTCACGGGCCCGAGGGTCAGCGGCACGTCGACACCCGCCCGCAGGGCGAGCACCGCCGCCTGGCCAGGCTCGAAGCGATCGGCGACGGCCTTCATGTCGAGCGCGTCCGTGACGCTCAACCCCTCGAAGCCGAGCTCCTCGCGCAGCAGGGCGTGCATGGCGCGGCGCGACAGGGTGGCCGGCACGCCGGGCTCGAGCCGCGGCAGCACGATGTGGGCGCTCATCACGGCGGCCGCGCCGGCGGCCATGCCCGCGCGGAACGGCACGAGCTCGGTGGCGCGCAGCTCGCCGAGCGAGCGGTCGACCACCGGCAGGTCGAGGTGCGAGTCGAGGCTCGTGTCGCCGTGGCCGGGGAAGTGCTTGAGCGTGGCCCCCACGCCGGCCGACTGCAGGCCGCGCACGAACGCCGCCACGTGGCGCGCCACCAGCGCCGGGTCGGCGCCGAACGAGCGGTCGGCTATCACGGGGTTGGCGGGGTTGGAGTTCACGTCGGCCACGGGCGCGAAGTCGAGGTTCACCCCAACGGCGGCGAGGGCGCGGCCCGTGGCGGCGGCCACCTCCTCCGTGAGCACCGGGTCGTCGGCGGCGCCCAGCGCCATGGCGGCGGGCGGGAACGGCACGTCGAGCAGCCGCAGCACCCCGCCGCCCTCCTGGTCTATGCCCACCACCAGCTCGTCGCCGGCCAGCGCGCGCGCCTCGGCCACGTAGTCGGCCAGCTGGTGGCGGTCCGTCACGTTGCGGCCGAACAGGCACACGCCGGCCACGCGCCGCTCGGCCAGGAGCTCGCGCTCCTCTGCCGTGATGGCGGGGCCGGAGAGGTCGATCATCAGGGGCAGGCGGGTCATGGCGTCACCTCTTGCTTCTGAAGGCCGGGGCGCGGGGCCTCACCGCGAGCGCACGTCGGCCGCGTCGCGCAGCGCGTCGCCCACGAAGTTGAAGGCCAGCACCGACACGATGATCATGGCGCCGGGCGCCAGCAGCCACGGGTAGAGCCTCAGCGACTCGAAGTTCTGCGCGTCCTTGAGGAGTAGCCCCCACGAGGTCATCGGCTCCTTCACCCCCAGGCCCAGGAACGACAACGCGCTCTCCCCAAGGATGTAGCCGGGCAGCGCCAGCGTGGCGGCCACCACCAGGTACGACATGAGGTTGGGGACCACGTGCCGGACGACGATCTTGAGGTCACGCGCGCCGAGCGCCCTGGCGGCCGTCACGAACTCCATCTCGCGCACGGCCAGCACCTGCCCGCGCACCACGCGCGCCAGGCCGGCCCAACCGATGAGCGCCAGCACCGCCACGATGCCCATGTAGACGTACGTGGAGGGCCAGGTGGTGGGGATGACGGTGGCGAGGGCAAGCAGGATGGGGATGCGCGGGAAGGAGAGCAGCACCTCGATGAGGCGTTGCAGCACCTGGTCGATCCAACCCCCGTAGTAGCCGCTGAGGCCGCCCACCAGGATGCCGATGCTGAACGAGATGAGGATGCCGATCAGGCCCACGGTGAGCGACACCTGCGAGCCCACCAGCATGCGCGACAGCAGGTCGCGCCCGAAGCGGTCGGTGCCGAGCGGGTAGTAGTCGCCGCCCACGGCCCCGAACAGGTGGCGGTCGGTGGCGAACAGCCCGAGGAAGCGGTACGTCTCCCCCTTCACGAAGAGCCTGATGGGCAGCGGCTGCTCCAGGTCGGGCACGAAGATGCGCCGGAACGTGACGGGATCGCGGTCCTGCTTCATGGCGTAGGTGAAGGGCCACTGCGGCCGGCCCTCGCGCCACACCCGCACGGGTTGCGGCGGTTGGTAGACGGCGCGGTGCTGGGTGGTGATGTCGTATGGCGCGAGGAACTGCGCGGCGAGGGCGACGAGGTAGAGCAGCGCGAGGATGACGCCGCCGAAGATGCCGGTGCGGGAGCGCGCGAAGCGGCGCCACGCCAGGCGCGCCTGGCTGGGGCCAACGTCCGCCGCGTCGCCGCCTCGGCGCGCCGGGCGGGTGGCCGTGGCGCTCACGCTCTCGCCTCAGTCATAGCGGATCCTCGGGTCCACCCACGCGAGCGCCACGTCGGCCAGCAGGTTGCCGACCATCAGGAGCAGGCTCGCGAGGAGGAGCAGCGACATGGCCACGTACTGGTCCTTGGCGAGGAGCGAGTCGTAGAGGAGAGGACCGATGGTCGGCAGGTTGAGGACGATGCTGGCGATGATGGTGCCGTTGATGAGCTCGGGCAGGCTCAGGCCGAGCATGCTGACGAGCGGGTTGATGGCGGTGCGCACGGCGTGGCGGTTGATGACGCGCCGCTCCGTGAGGCCCTTGGAGCGGGCCGTGCGCACGTAGTCGGCGTTGAGGACGTCCAAGAGGTTGGCGCGCATCTGGCGCATGACCGACGCCACGCCGGTGGTGCCGATGGCGAGGATGGGGATCCACATGTGGTTCAAGAAGTCGAGGAGCTTGGCCCAGCTCCACGGCGCGCCGATGTAGCGCGGGCTGAAGAGGCCGCCCACCTGCGTGCCGCCGGCCTGCAGCACCAGGGCGATGAGCAGGAGCGCGATGAGGAAGTCGGGCACGGCCAGGCCCACGTAGCCGATGAAGCTGGCCACGGCGTCGGTGAAGCCGTTGCGCCTGAGGGCGGTCACGATGCCGAGCGGCACGGCCACCAGCCAGGAGAAGAACATGGTGACGCCGGCCACCACGATGGTCCAGAAGAGCCGTTCGCCGATCACGGTAGATACGGGGCGGTTCGCGAAGAAGCTGTAACCGAAATCGAGGCGGGTGACGATGCCGCCCACCCACCTCAGGTACTGCTCGTATAGGGGCCGGTCGAGCCCCAGCTGGGCGTTGATGCGCGCCACCGCCTCGGGACCCATGCGCGGGTCCTCGAGGTAGCGGTCCGTGAACGAGCCGGGCGCCGCCTGGATGACGACGAAGCACACCACCGACACGAGCACGAGGGTGGGGAGCATGATGGCCACGCGCCTGACCAGGTAGGAGAACATCCGGGCCTCTCGGGTCTAGATAGCCCGGGCCGGCACGCGCGCGTGTCGGCCCGGGGGTCTTCAGCTAGGCGCCGCCGCTACTTGACGTAGTAGTGCGGGACGGGGTTGTAGCCGGGGATGACGCCCAGGTTGTAGACGAAGTTGCCCACGTTCTCGTGCACCGCCGCGATGTTGGCGGGCTTGGCGATCATGATGACCGGCACGTTCTCGGCGTTGAGGCGCTGCCACTCCTTGTAGAGCGCCACGCGCGCGGTCCGGTCGACGAGGGTGGTGCCCTGGTCGAAGATGTCGTAGATGCGCTTCTCCCAGTCGGCCATGGCGGCGAAGTTCGGCTCGCCGCCCGGCGTGGCCGGCTGCGTGGAGCGGTGCCAGTAGTAGAGCGAGCCGCCGGGCTGCCAGATGGGCTTGCGCAGCTCGGGGTCGGGCTGGTTGCCCAGCGCGATGATGATGGCCTGGTAGTCGCCCGCGAGGCCGGTGGAGAGGAGCGCCGAGCCCTGCACGCCCACGAGGTTGGCCTTCACGCCGATCTTGCCGAAGTCGTTCTGGAGGATGGTGGCGATGTCGGTGAAGGTGCTCGAGTCGGCGTTGTAGGTCAGCGAGAACTCGAGGTCCCTGCCGGAGGGCACGTTGCGGACGCCGTTGCCGTCTGTGTCCTTGATGCCGAGCTCGTCGAGGGCGGCGGCGGCGGCGGCGAGGTCGAACGGCAGCATCAGGGGCTTGGTGTCCTCGTAGAAGGTGCCGTCGGCGGGCGCGGTGGGGGTGCCGGGGATCTCGGCGAGGCCGTTGTACACGTCGTCGATGACGCGTTCGCGGTCGACGGCGCGCTCCATGGCGCGGCGGAAGGCCACGTCGCCGAACACCTCGGAGAAGGCGGGGTCGTCGAAGTTGAAGGCCACGTGCGGCGGGGAGCCGAAGAGGGCCGGGCTGGTCACGACGCGGAAGTCGGCGCCGGCCACCTCGCGGTCCTTGAAGTCGGGGAACTGCGCGCCGGAGATGTTGAGCACGGCCAGGTTGCCGGCGAGGAACTGGGCCGCCTGCGCCTCGTTGCCGCGCACCACGAGGTAGTCGAGGCGCTCGGCGTACGGGAGGCTGGTGCCGGCGGAGTCGACCTTCCAGTAGTTGGGGTTGCGCACGAGGCCGACCTTCTGGCCGGCGACGTAGCTGTCGTACATGAACGGACCGGTGCCCACGACCTCGGCGAGCGGGGTGTCGGTGGGCCAGGCGTTGTTGATGTCGGCCTGCTGCGCGCCGCCCTCCACAGTGAAGGGGAGGAGCTTGTGCTTCGGGAAGATGGGGAAGCGCTGCTGGAGCAGGAACGCCGCGGACGGGGCCGGCAGGGTCATGACCACGGTGGCGTCGTCGGGGGCCTCGAACGTGACGGGGCGTTGCTCGCCGTCGACCGTGAACATGAACTGGGCGGCGTCACCGGCGCGCGCCTCGGGGTTGGTGATGATCTGGGTGTAGGTGAACACGACGTCGGCGGCCGTGAACGGCGTGCCGTCGTGCCACGTCACGCCCTGGCGCAGGTGGAAGGTGTAGACGGTGCCGTCGGCACTGACGTCCCAGCTGGCCGCGAGGGCGGGTTCGATGGCGTAGGTCTCGAGGTTGAACTCGACGAGGGAATCGAAGACGACGCCGGTCAGGGTCTGGGTGTTGTTGTCGATCTGAGCGTAGTAGAGGAACGTGGGTGGCGAGTCGGCGAGCGGGAACGTGAGCGTCCCGCCCACCGTGGCGGGGGTCATGCCCAGGTTGGGGTAGTCGACCACCTTGGGTTGCGCTAGCGCCGTCCCCCAAGCAGCCAGGACCAGGGCCGTGACCAGGGTCGTGAGTCTGTTACGCGGCATCCGAACCTCCTTCATGCACGAAGCGTCGCTTACGTCTTCCACGATAGACCACTTTAAGACCACCTTCAAGCCGCATCGGTGAGCGCGAGGCCAACGGGCGTTGACCCACTGGTATAGCAGTGGTACGTTCTGGTGGTAGGTCCACGCCCGCGGCGGCAGCGCAGGCGCCCTCGGCGGTCGCGCCGGCGCCGCGCGACGGGCGAACAGGAAGGTCAGCGCGATGGAACTCGACGACATCCGCATCGACAAGGCACTGCCCACCCCTGCCTACCTGCAGCTCAAAGAGAAGCTGATCCACGCCATCGACGCCGGCCGCATCAACCAGGGCCGCGCGCTCCCCTCCGAACGCGACCTCGCCGCCAGCCTCGGCCTGTCGCGCATGACCGTGCGCCGCGCCTTCAAGGAGCTCGTCGCCGAAGGGCGCGTGGAGCAGCAGCAGGGCTCCGGCACCTACGTGCGCGGGCGGCCGCTCGAGCAGATCATCGACCGCGTCCTCGGCTTCACCGACGAGGCGCGCCACCTCGGCTTCGAGCCCGGCGCCCGGCTGCTCAAGGCAGAGCGCGTGCCCGCCGACGACCAGGTTGCCGCCGCGCTGGGACTCCAACCCGGCGCCACGGTGCTGCGGGTCACACGCCTGCGCACCGCCGACGGCGAGCCGCTGGCGCTCCAGGAGGCCCACCTCGCCACCCGCCTCGCCGACCTGCCCACCGAGGAGCTCGCGGCGGGCGGCTCCCTCTACCGCTGCCTCGAAGTCCGCTTCGGCATCAGGCCGGTGCGGGCGCGCCAGACCATTGGCGCCCGCCTGCCCACCCGCGCCGAGGCGCGCGCGCTCGGTCTGGCCCAGGGCGCACCGGTGCTCGCCCTCGAGCGCACCACCTTCGACGAGGGCGAGCGCCCCTTCGAGTACACCCGCAGCGCCTACCGCGGCGACCGCTACCGCCTCGCGCTCGACCTGAGGGCCCAGTGACGGCCGCGCGGGCCACGGCCGTCACCGTGCGGCAACTGACGGCGGGCGAGGCCGCGTTGGTGCCGGGCCTGTGGCGCTCGGCCTGGGGCGCCCGCGCCGAGCTCTACCCGCTCGAGGAGCGCGCCTGGCGCGACCGCCTGGCCGCGCATCACGACCCCACCCTCCTCCTCGGCGCCTTCGCCGGGGACGAGCTGGTGGGCGTGACCCACGGCCGCACCCCCACCGCCAGCTGGCTGCCGGCGGGCGTCGGTTGGGTCTCCCTGCTCGCCGTGGCGGGGCCGTGGCAGGGCCGGGGCGTCGGCGGGCGGCTCCTCGCCGAGCTGTTCGCGCGCCTCCGCGAACGCGGCGCGCGCACGTACCGGCTCGGCAGCGACGCCAACCACCTCCTCCCCGGGCCGCCCCAGGAATCCAGCCCGGCGCTGTGGCGCCTGGCGCGCCGCGCCGGCGCGCGCTTCCTCGCGACCGAACACGACCTGCACGTCGACCTGCGCCTCGAGCCGCCGGCGGCGCCCCTGCCCCCCGGTTGGCGCGTCCGCGACGACGATCCGGCCGCCGCCCTCGAGTTCGTGACCCGCGCCTTCCCCGGCCGCTGGACGGCCGAGGTTGGCGCCTACCTGGCGGCCGGCGCCACCGTGCTCACCCTCCAGCGCGATGGTGAGGCGCGCGCCGACGGCTTCTGCGCCGTCTTCACCGGCGACGAGGCCGTCCTGGGACCGAGCCTCCACTGGCGCCGTGCGCTCATGGCCGACGTGGCCGACCGCCCAGGCGGCATGGGTCCGCTTGGCGTGAGCGAATCCGCCCGGGGCAGCGGCCTCGGCCTCGCGCTGGTGCGAGCAGGCGCCGTCTGGCTGGCGAGCCGCGGGGCCACCGACGCGGTCATCAACTGGACGACGCTCACGCCCTTCTACGGCAAGCTGGGCGCGCGCGTGTGGCGCACCTACCAACGCGTCGAGGGCCCCCTATGACGAAGCCACCGAACGGCCGCGCGGCCACCGAGGCCGCCAGCGCCGACTACTCCGGGCTGGATGCCTGGCCCGCCGCGCGGATCCTCGCGGCAATCACGGACGCCAACCGCCGCGCCATCGACGCCGTGGCCGCCGCCCTGCCCGACCTGGAGCGCGCCGCCACCGGCATAGAGGAGCGGCTGCGCCGCGGCGGGCGCCTCGTCTACATAGGGGCGGGCACCTCGGGCCGCTTGGGGGTGCAAGACGCCGCCGAGCTGGCGCCGACCTTCGGCTTCGACCGCGCCCTGACGCTCCTCGCGGGCGGCGATTCGGCCACCACCCAGGCCAAGGAGGGGGCCGAGGACGACGTGGCGGCCGCCGGGCACGACGTGGCCGCCGCCGCCATCGGAGAACTCGACGCGGTGGTGGGGGTCGCCGCCAGCGGCGGCACGGCCTACACCGTCGCGGCGCTGGAGCACGCCCGCGCGCGCGGCGCGTTCACCGTCGGGATCGCCAACAACCCAGGCACGGCCCTGCTGCGCGCCGGCGACGTGGGCGTCCTCCTCGCGACCGGGCCGGAGGTGCTGGCCGGCAGCACGCGCCTAGCGGCCGGCACCGCCCAGAAGGCCGCCCTCAACGCCCTCTCCACCACGGTGCTGGTGCGCCTGGGCGGCGCGTACGACAACCTCATGGTGGGCATGCGGCCCGTCAACGCCAAGCTGCGCGTTCGCGCGGTGCAGATCGTGGCGCGCGGCGCGGGCGTCGACGAGGCCGCCGCCACCAAGGCGCTGGCGGCGGCCGGCGACGACATCAGGCGCGCCATCGTGATGACGAAGGCCGGCGTGACGGCGGAGCGGGCCGAGGCGGCGCTGCGCGCGCGCGGCGGCAGCGTCCGCGATGCGCTCGCCGACCTGGCCGGCGGCTGACGGGCGGCGGGGGCGCCCCCCGTCGCCCCGCGCTCCCGCCGTGCGCCGGACCCGGCGCGGCGCCTACTCGAGCGCCGCGCGGATGGCGGCCACGGCGCCGTCGAGCGGGACGCCCAGGCCCTCGACGCGCGCGGCGGGCACGCCGTCGGCGTCTAGCACGGTCACCAGGTTGCTGTGGGCGAACACCCCGTTGCCGGCGTCGCGGTACTGGACGCCGAGCAGGGTGGCGAGCTGCCGGGTAAGAAGGGGGCTGCCGACGAGCCAGTGCCAGCTCGCCTTGTCGAGCCCCAGGGACTCGGCGTAGGCGCGCAGCTTGTCGGGCGTGTCGCGCTCGGTGTCGAACGAGACCATCGCGAACCGCGTCCTGGCGGCGAGTTCGGTGGGCAGGGCCTGCTCGATGTCCTGCGCCGACTTGACGAGGAGCGGGCACGCGGTGGTGCAGTCGCCGTAGAACATCACGACGACGGTGGGCGCGCCGCGCAGCTCGGCCAGCCGGAACTCGGCGCCGTCCTGGCCCGTGAAGGCGCCACCGAGGTGGTAGATGGAGGTGCCGGGCAGTTCCGCCGCGGGCAGCGCCGCCTCGTGCCCGTCGTGGCCCGCGTGCGGGTCGGCCGGGGCCGGCGCGGCGTGCGTGTCCGGGGTGGCGGGCGCCGCCTCGTGCCCGTCGTGGCCCGCGTGCGGGTCGGCCGGGGCGGGCGCGGCGTGCTGGTCCGGCGCGTGCGGCGTCTCGGCCTGCGTGGCCGTGGCCATCACGTGCTGCGCGCCTTCCGCGCGGCCGCCGCCCTCCTCCGCCTTGCCGCCGCATGCGGCCAGCAGCGCGGCGGCCGCGAACGCGGCGAGGAGCCGGGCGCGGCGGCGGGCCGCGGCGTGATCGCGTGTGGTCGTCATCATGGCCTCCCTACCTCACCCGGCGCAGCGGAAGCCGAGGCCGCCGCTGGAGTAACCGCCGGTCAGGCCGCTCCTGAACGCGTAGCGCAGGAAGGCGGCGTAGTCGCTCTTGTCGACGGCGCCGGCACTCCCGCCGCCGCACACGAGCTGCAGGCGGCGGTCGCCGTCGGAGCGGCTGTCGCCCGTGTTGAAGCTCGAGCCCACGTCGAACACCCACTCCCACACGAGGCCGTGCATGTCCTTGACGCCGTAGTAGTTGGCCTCGTCCATGCCGACGGGTCCGGGCCGCTGCGCGCGGCTCGTGGTGAGCGTCAGCACGCGCGCCGCGTAACCCGCCTCGTCGCGGCCGCGGGGGCCGGCGTAGCCGGCGTTGGCCACGAACTCCCACTCGGCCTCGGTGGGCAGCCGCGCGCCGCGAGCCTCGCAGTAGGCGGCGGCCGCGAACCAGCTGACGTCGGTCACGGGAGCGGACGGGTCGAGCGCACCGAGGTCGAGGTCGCCGTCCCAGGCGCGCAGGTAGGCGCTGCCCGCGAACACCTCGGGGACGGCGCTGCGGCGCCACTCCGGGTTGGCCTCGAGGAACGCCAGGAACTCGGCGTTGGTGACAGGCACGACGTCGATCCGGAACGGTTCCACCACCGTCGCGGCCTCACCCTCGACGGGGAAGAGGAGCTCGACCTCCCCGCCCTCGATGGCGACCATGCTGGTCGCGGCGGCCGCGGTGGTGGTCGGCATGGCGGCGGTGAGGAGCCAGAGCCCCGCCACGGCGGCCGCGAAGCGGCGCGTCAGGCGGGCGGCGCGGCGCCGCGGCGCCGGGGTGCGCGTGTGTGAGTGGGTGCGGGTGGTCACGGTCGACCTTCCGTCCTGGAGGCGTGGGGCGCGCCGCTGGCGGCGGTCGGGCCCCACGCGCGAGTCAAGCGGTTCGTTACTCGGTGGCGTCCGGGTCGTAGGGCCTGATGTCGGTGCGCTCGGTGAAGATGGTCGGGTTCTTCTCGCCGACGACCACGAGCTGCCCGACGGCGCCCTTGTTGAACGCCCGGAAGATGGCGTGGTCCACCAGGTTGTAGGTGCCGGGCACGTCGACCCCGAACTCGACCATCACGGCGCCGCCCGCCGGAACCGACGTGGTCTGGACGTCGTGGTTGATGAGGCGGCCGCCCTCGACGTTGACGGTGTCGAAGATCTCGCCGATGACGTGGAACGAGCTGGTCAGGTTCGGGCCGCCGTTGCCGAAGAAGATGCGGACCTTGTCGCCCACGTCGGCGAACAGCGCGTTCTCGCCCACCAGCGAGCCGACGGAGCCGTTGAAGACCACGTAGGCGGCGTCCTCCTTGATGGCGCGCTGCATGTCGAAGTCCTGCAGGCCGCGCTCACCGAAGTCGCCCTTGGTGTAGAAGTCGCCCTGCACGACGTAGAACTCCTTGTCGACGGGCGCCAGGCCCTCCTTGGGCTCCACCACGATCAGGCCGTACATGCCGTTGGCGATGTGCATGCCAACGGGCGCCGTGGCGCAGTGGTAGATGTAGACGCCCGGGACGAGCGCGGAGAACGAGAAGGTGGCCTGCTGGCCGGGGGAGATGAGCGTGGCCTCGGCGCCGCCGCCCTGGCCGGTCACGGCGTGCAGGTCGATGTTGTGCGGCATGAGGCTGGTGGGGTGGTTCTGCAGCGTGAAGGTGACGTAGTCGCCGTGGCGCACGCGGATCATGGGGCCGGGGACCGCGCCGCCGAAGGTCCAGAAGCGGTACTCGACGCCGTCCGCGAGGCGCAGGACCTCCTCGGTCGTCTCGAGTTCCACCTCGACGTGGGCGCGGTAGTCGCGGTCGACGGGCGGCGCCGCGTTGGGGGCGTAGCCGAGGACGGCCTTGATAACGGGGAGTTCCTCGACGGGGACGAGGTCCTCGGGGTCGGTGAGGGCCACGTGCTCGCCGGCGGGCTGGTTGATGGTCAGGTCGTGCCCGTGGTCGGCGCCGGCCTGCTGAGCCGGGGCGGCGTCGACGCTCGTGCCGAACAGTGCCACCCCCACCGCTAGCGCGACGATGATCGCGGCGACGGCGTAGATGACGCCCAGGGGGAGGTTTCCGCGCTTGTCTCGCATGTCCTGCTCCTTTTGGTGTCCGTCTTGGTCGAGCGGCGAGGGTCACCGCCTAACACGGACTCGTGACTCCAAGTTAGTCCCGGGCTCCAGGCTCGACCAAGGACAGATGTCCTGCCGGGCCCGGTCAGGTTAGCCGATTAACCTACGTCCTGGACGCCAATCGCGCATCGTGATAAACGTGGAGGCACCGGTCCTGGTTTCTTGGTACCGTTCAGGGGTGGTAGAGCCAGCGGCAACCTCCCCCTACCGGACGGTCCTCCGCAAGGAGGAGAGCTACGCCATCCACGCGCTCATCTACGCGGCGGAGAACCCCGGCGCGGCGGCCGCCAGGATAGCAGCCGACCTCAAGAAGCCGCCGGCCTTCCTCGCCAAGGTGCTGAGGCGCCTGGCGCAGGCGGGTTACGTCGAGAACCGCCAGGGCCGCAACGGCGGCGTCACGCTGATCGTCGACCCGGCCACCGTCTCGCTCCTCGACGTGATCGAGACCATGTCGGGCCCGCTCGTCGTCGACACCTGCCAGACGAGGGAGCGTTGCGCCACCACCGAGCGCAAGGGTTACTGCCGCCTCAACCTGGCCTGGATAGGCGCCTCGCTCACCATCCGGGAGGCGCTGTCGAGCGTGCGGCTCGACCAGCTCATCGACCCGCCCGGCGGCAACGGCGCGGCGCCCACGCCCACCACGCGCGGGCGCGTGAGCGCCGACGCCTGACGCCCAAGGGCTAACCTGAGGGCGTGACCGACGCCCATAAGATGACCTACGCCCGCGTGGGCCGCTCCGGCCTGCTACTTCCCAAGGTGTCGCTCGGCCTCTGGCACAACTTCGGCGACGACCGCCCCTTGAGCACCATGCGCGCCATCCTCACGCGCGCCTTCGAGCTGGGCATCACCCACTTCGACCTGGCCAACAACTACGGCCCGCCCCCCGGCTCGGCCGAACGCAACTTCGGCGAGATCCTCGCCACCGACTTCGCTGGCCTCCGCAACCGGCTCGTCATCTCCACCAAGGCCGGCTACGAGATGTGGCCAGGACCGTACGGCGAGTGGGGGTCGCGCAAGTACCTCCTGTCGAGCCTCGAGGAGAGCCTGAAGCGCATGCGGCTCGACTGGGTGGACATCTTCTATAGTCACCGCTTCGACCCGGCCACCCCGCTCGAGGAGACGATGGGCGCCCTCGCCAGCGCCGTGCAGCAGGGGAGGGCGCTGTACGCGGGCGTGTCGTCCTACTCGCGTTCCGCCACGCGCGAGGCCGCCGCCCTCCTGCGCCAGGCCGGCACCCCGCTGCTCATCCACCAGCCGTCCTACTCGATGTTCAACCGCTGGATCGAGGGGGGCCTCCTGGACGTGCTGGCCGACGAGGGCGCCGGCTGCATCGTCTTCTCGCCGCTCGCGCAGGGGCTCCTCACGTCACGCTACCTGGGCGTCAAGCCCAGCGAGGTCCACGACACGCTGCCGCCGGGCTCGCGCGCCAGCCGCGCGGGCTCCTTCAAGGAGTCGATGCTCACCAAGGAGACGCTCGAGCGCGTGCACGCCCTCGACGACATCGCCAGGGGCCGCGGCCAGACCCTGGCGCAGCTCGCCCTCGCCTGGTGCCTGCGCGACCCGCGCGTCACCTCCGTCCTGATCGGCGCGTCGAGCGTGCGGCAGCTGGAGGAGAACGTCGGCGCGCTCGCCAACCTCGAGTTCACGGCGGAGGAGCTGGCGCGGCTCGACGAGCTCGCCGTCGACGCGGGCATCAACATCTGGCGGCGCTCGAGCGAGGACGGCGGGGAGCCGCCGGCGACCGGGAGGTAAAGCCATGACCGACCACCCGAAAGGGAGCACCGAGGCCTGGGAGGCGCTGCGGGCGCATCAGCGCCAACTCGAGAACGTGCGCGTCGCCGACCTGTTCGAAGGCGACGACAAGCGCTTCGAACGTTTCTCCATGCAGGCGGGCGAGCTCTTCGTCGACCTGAGCAAGAACCGCATCACGCAGGAGACCGTGAAGCTGCTGCTGGCGTTGGCCGAGGCGCGGGGCCTCGCCGCCCGGCGGCGCGCCATGTTCGAGGGCCAACGCATCAACACCACCGAGGACCGGGCGGTACTGCACGTGGCGCTCCGCAACCGTTCCAACACGCCGATCCTCGTGAACGGCAAGGACGTCATGCCCGACGTCAACGCGGTGCTGGCGCAGATGGAGCGCTTCGCCGGCGCCGTGCGCCGCGGCGAGTGGCGTGGCCACACGGGCGAGCGGATCACCGACGTCGTCAACATCGGCATCGGCGGCTCGCACCTCGGTCCGCAGATGGTCGTCACGGCGTTGAAGCCGTACACCACCGCCGCGCTGACCACCCACTTCGTCTCCAACGTCGACGGGGCGGCCATCAGCGAGGTGCTCGCGGGCCTGCGGCCGGAGAGCACCCTGTTCGTCGTGTCGTCGAAGACGTTCACGACGCAGGAGACGATGACCAACGCGCACACGGCCAGGCGTTGGCTGGTCGAGCGCTTGAAGAGCGACAAGGCGGTGGCGCGCCACTTCGTCGCCGTCTCCACCAACCTCGCCAAGGTGGCCGAGTTCGGCATCGAGCGCCAGAACGTCTTCGCGTTCTGGGATTGGGTCGGCGGGCGTTACTCGCTCTGGTCGGCCATCGGCCTCTCCATCGTGCTGGCGGTCGGCTACGAACGCTTCGTGGAGCTCCTCGAGGGCGCGCACGAGCTGGACCGGCACTTCCAGGACGCCGACCCGAACCGCAACGCCCCCCTGCTCATGGGGCTCCTTGGCGTCTGGTACGGCAACTTCTTCGGGGCGGAGAGCTCCGCCGTGCTGCCGTACGACGAGTCGCTCCGCTACCTGCCGAGCTACCTGCAGCAGGCGTTCATGGAGTCGAACGGCAAGGACGTCGACCTCGCCGGCGAGAGAGTCGCCTGGCAGACCGGTGCCATCATCTGGGGTTCGCCCGGCACCGACGGGCAGCACGCCTACTACCAGCTGCTCCACCAGGGCACCAAGCTGATCCCGGCCGACTTCATCGCGCCCGCCAGGCCGTTCCACGCGCTGACGGAGCACCACGACATCCTCCTCGCCAACTTCCTCGCTCAGACCGAGGCGCTCATGCTCGGCCGCACCAGGGCGCAGACCCGCGCCATGCTGGAGGAGCAGGGAGCACCGGCGGACCGCCTCGAGCTGCTAAGCGCCGCCAAGTCGTTCCCGGGCAACCGACCCACCACCTCCATCCTCATGCCGCAGCTGACGCCGCACGCCCTCGGCAACCTCATCGCCCTGTACGAGCACGCCATCTTCACCCAGGGGGTGGTGTGGGACATCGACAGCTTCGACCAGATGGGCGTGGAGCTCGGCAAGGAGCTGGCAACGAACCTCTTGGGCGAGGTGCGGGCGGGCGCCTCCGCCCCCGGCACGCACGACGCGTCGACCGCGGGCCTCCTGGCTCACCTCGGGCAGTTGCGCGGCCGCTGAGCCGGGGCGACGATGAAGGCAGGGTTCAGGAGGTTGTCACTGATGGGACCGCGCGGCGGGGTATCACGGGGCGAACGGAGTGTCCACCATGACGAGGCGCGACCCGGAACCCCACTGGCACCACCCTGGACGCGCGGCAGCGCGCCGCAAGGCCTGGCTCGCGGCGGCGCTCATGGTGGCGCTCGCGAGCCTCTTGCTGGCGGGGTGCTTCCAGGAGCCGCCGCCCACCGTCGCCGTCGAGACCGTCACCACCTACATGACCGGCTTCACCCGGGCCGACGTGGTGGTGACGGCGCCGTCGCACTGGGTCATCGAGGCCCTCCCGACCGACCCCACCCTCGCCGGCGCCGTCTCCTTCGCGCCAAGTAACGGCAGCGGCAGCGCCGTCGTCACCGTTATCGTGGACCCGGCGGCCATGCCGCGCTTCCCGGCGCGGTTCCGGGTGCGGCTGACGGCCACCCACCGCGGCAAGCAGTACGTGGCCACGAGCGGCGAGGTCACGTTCGCCTACCCCGACGTGAGCGGGATCGTGGTGGGCGGCCCCGGCGGCTCCGCCTTGGCGGCGCCCGACCAGGCCGCGCTCGCCACGTTGGCGGCCCCCGGTCGGGCCGCCGCGAGCGCCATCGGCGCCCACGACCGCCTGGACGCCCACCTGGCGCCGGAGCTGCTGGCGGCACCCACCACCACGCTGATCGTCGGGCTCGAGCGACCCGGCGTCGTGCTGCGGGCCAACGGGTCCGAATCCGTCGACGGCGTTGGCGGCGCCGCCACCTTCGCCGGGCGCGAGGTCGCCGTGCGCGCCGCCCTCGCCGACCTCGGCGTGGAGGCGGCGACGGAGCCGTTCGAGGCGGCCGGGCTCACCCTGGTGACGGTGCCGACCGGCAGCGCCGTGAGGGCCGCCGCGGCCCTGCAGGGCACGGCGGGCGTCGGTTTCGTCGAGTTCCCCCGCCTCCTCGAGCCCGCCAGCGTGGACCCGCTGCGAGCCGAGCAGTGGAACCTGGACGAGCTCGGCGTGGAGGCGCTGTGGGGCGTCGCCGGCGGGGCGGGGGCCACCGTCGCCGTCCTCGACCAGGGCTTCCTGCCGACGCACCCGGACCTGGCCGCCAACGTGGTGGCCACCTACGACGCCGCTGCCGGCGGCGGCCCCGTGGGCGCCCCCGGCGCGGTCTGCGGCACGCACGGCACGCACGTGGCGGGCATCGCCGCGGCCGTCGCCAACAACGGCGTCGGCGTGGCGGGCGTGGCGCCGTACGCCCGGTTGCTCCTCGTCAACCTCGGCGAGGCGGTCGGTCCCGCCTGCAGCATGACGACGGCGAGCCTGGTGCGGGCGCTTCAGTACGTCGTGAACGAGGGCTCGCCGCGAGCCCAGGTCGTCAACATGAGCATCGGCGCGGCCTTCGACCTCGGTCAGGGGGTCCGCGACGCCCTGCGCGCGGCCGACGAGCTGGGCGTGAGCCTGGTGGCGGCCGCCGGCAACGACGAGTTCGCCTGCCCGGCGCCGACCACCAACCCCATCTTCTACCCGGCCGCCTACCCCGAGGTGCTGGCGGTGGCGGCCACGGAACCGGGCGGGCTCAGGGCCTGCTACAGCCACCTCGGACCGCAGATGTTCATCGCGGCGCCGGGCGGGTCGAGGACGGAGGGGGTGCTGAGCACGGTGGTGACCTACCCGGGCCCCGTGGCCGGCTACGGCAGGCTGCAGGGAACGAGCATGGCCGCGCCGGCGGTGGCGGGCGTGATCGCCATGCTGCGCAGCGCCGCACCCGCGGCGGGCAAGGCCGCCATCGAGCAGGCGCTGAGCGCCACGGCCATCGACCGCGGCGCCCCCGGCCGCGACCCGGAGTACGGCTTCGGTTTCGTCGACGCGGCCGGCGCGTACGACCACCTCATGGGCCCGCCCCCACCCCCAGAGCCCAGCGACGACCTCATCCTCAGGGTGGCGGGCTACCCTGACGTGATCCTCGACGCCGACGGGCTGTTCACCCTCACCGACGCCCTGCCTGGTCCCCTGACGGTGCAGGCGGGCACCGACCCGAACGGCAACGGCGTCCTGGGCGAGTCGGGCGAGTGGTTCGGCGAGGCCACCATCGAGGTGCGCTTCGGCGCCTACGCGCCCGACGCCGGCAACGCGGTCACGGTCACGGTCGCGAAGGTCCCCTGAGGCACGGGCGGCCCCGCCACGACGCTGCCGGCCCCGAGACGCGCTCGGGGCCGGCAGCCGCTTGTCGATCGATGTTGCGACGCGGCGGCTCAGGCCGCCGGCGCCGTCACGGGTTCAGTTGCGCCTGCTGCGTGGCGGCGTCTACGAAGGCTAGGCGGATGTGGTAGTGCGGTTCGGCCAGGCCGGGGTGGCCGCCGTTGTAGGAGACGTCGACGTGGTCGACCGTCAGGCCGATCTGCGCCAGGAGGCCGGCGGCCAGGTCGTTCCAGTTCTGGGCCTTGTCCATGCCGCTGACCGGGATCATGAACAACACCTCGATGAGGTTGCCGTCCTTGCCGTAGGCGAGCCACGGCCCGGTCGGCGCGTTGGCGGGGTCGATGAAGAGGGCCCCGGCGCCCGGGATGAAGTCGGGCAGCTGGACGAGCGTCGATGCGTTGACGTACGGGGCGGGCGGCGGCGACTTGGTGAGGTCGGCGCTCTGAGCGAACGCGATCGGCAGTGCGGCGACCACCAGGGCTGCCGCGACGAAGGCTATGCGGCGCGACATACTTTTCGAGGTTTCGTTCGAGCGGTTGACCATAACGATTGCTCCTTCCCGCATTCACGGGGAACGCGCTTACCGAAGTGCATTGTAACACCCTCTGACGAAAATGCAAGCCATTTATGTTATTGTTGGCCGGTAGGGGCTGCTGAGGGAGGCGAGCGCGCGCCCGGGCGGCGGGCCGCGCCGAACGGTCCATCCCAGCGGCCGCCGGGGTGTTTCACGTGGAACAATCGACCACGAGAGCGACCATGACGCGAGCGTCACCACAGACGAGCACGCCCCCGAAGGCGACGCGAGACGCCCTGCTCGAGGAGTTGTTGAGGGCGAAGCCGGCAGGGCTGACTCTCGACGAGCTGGCGGGCCGCCTCGGCGTGACGCGCACGGCCGTGAGGCAACAGGTCACGGCGCTCGAACGCGACGGGCTGGTGGTGCACGTCGGCTCGCGGCCGAGCGGCCGCCGTCCGAGCCGCACCTACGGCCTGACCCATCAGGGGCTCGAGTCGTTCCCGCGCCGCTACGACCTGCTCTCGCTGAACCTCTTCCGCGCCATCCGCGAGCGGGTCGGCGACGAGACGGCCGAAGAGGTGCTGATGACCATGGCCGACGACGTCGCGGCGGAGTGGCTCCCGTACCTCGTGGGCCTCGACCCAGAGGCCCGACGCGCGGCGGTCGTCACCATCCTCGACCAGCTCGGGTACCACGCCGCGGTGGCACCGGGCGGCGTGGGGGTGGCCGCCGTCAACTGCGTGTTCCACAACGTCGCCAACGAGACGCGCGCCGTGTGCCGCTTCGACGAGCGGCTCGTGTCGCTCCTGTTGGGCGAGCCGCTCGGCCTCACCTCCTGCATGGCGGACGGGGAGTCGAGTTGCGTGTTCGCGCGCCTCGCCGAGGCGCAGAAGGGCCAGGGTCCTCCCTGACGCGGCCGGGGCGGCGATAATGGGCGGATGACGACCACGACCCGACCGCCTCATAGCAGCCGAGCCGCCGTGGCGGCCGATCGACGCCGGAGCGCCGTCATCCGGATCGCCCTGGCGCTGGCGGTCTGGTGCGCCGCGCCACCGTCCCCGGCGAACGCGCAAGGCGCCGCGCAGCCGGCGCCGCTCGAGCTCAGGCCGAACGCGGTGGCGCGCGTCGCCGGTCCGGGCACGCCGATCGACACGTTCCAGTACGACACGCCGTTCGTGAAGCAGACCACCGCCGGCGTGGCCGCCGCCGACCTGGAGGAGGTCCTCGTCGGCACGCGCTCGCTGCGCGTCGACACCGACGGCGACGCCCTGCAGGTGAACGTTCGCGCCACCAACCTGAACCCCATCGACCTGAGCGGGAGCTTCCTGACCCTCACGCTCAAGCTGAGCGGGCTCGAGCACCTGAGCTACCTGTCGCTCTACCTGAGCGCCGACGGCTTCGAGACCTACGACTCGTTCCCGGTGCTGACGGGCGTGGCCGACCCGGCCTTCTCCTACGGCCACGACGGCGAGTGGTTCACGATCACGGTGGGGCTGGGCACGACGGCGACCGGCGGCCGGCCCACCATCGACCTCGCCGCCGTCACCGACATGCAACTCAGCCTCGCGGACGACGGCACCGGCCCCGTCACGGCCTGGTTCGACTACCTCGGCGCGCTCGACCTCCCGGCCCGCGGCAAGGTCTCGCTCGTCTTCGACGACGCCCGCGACGGCGCCTTCGCCTTCGCCCTGCCGCTGGCGCAACGGCTCGGCATCCGCGCCAGCATCGCCGCCATCGTCGACCTCGTGGGCGTCGACACCTTCATGACGGTCGACCAGCTGTTGACGGCCGAGCGCTTCGCCGGTTGGGAGGTCATCGCCCACCAGGCGAGCCTGCTGGAGGACGGCGGCCTCGACACGCTCACGCCGGAAGCGCTCACGGCCGAGCTGGCGCGGGTGAAGACGTGGCTGCTGGAGAACGGCTTCCAGCGCGGGGTCGACCTGATCGCCTACCCCTACGGCGGTTACGACGCGGAGTCGTTAGCGCAGGTCCGGCGCTACTTCGCGGCCGGACGGACGATCGTGCGCGACCAGGGTCTCGAGACGTGGCCACCCGCCGACCCCTACCGCATCCGGGCGGTGAGCCTCGGCGCGGCCGACCCCCCGTCGGCGATCAACGCGCTGATAGACCGGGCCGCCACCGAGCGCGCCTGGCTGGTGCTCGTGTTCCACCAGGTCTACCCCCGCGGCTCTGACGTCGACACCTACTACTACATGGAGGACCTGGCGTCGATCCTGGCGCACCTCGCGGCCGCCG
>Ga0226835_1000833_pt1 | contig 23806 bp, 21 predicted proteins | sample LAC_MetaG_1_FD_163627 | JGI IMG/M metagenome (GOLD analysis project Ga0226835, IMG submission 163627) | Anaerobic ammonium oxidizing microbial communities from anammox membrane bioreactor (MBR) in UC Berkley, California, United States -... | ecosystem: Engineered > Bioreactor > Anaerobic >...
GTCCGGCACCGGAAGCGCTGCGCCGCAGGTTGGACAATGGAATAATTGCGGGTTCGAGGACGTCGCTGAGGCGGCCAATTCAAATCTCCCTTCTTACCAATCAAGTGACTACCAATATGAACAGAAGCTATTTTAATCGCTTTGCGTCATTTCAAGGCAACATTGAATGATGTTTTCAACAGAAGGCAACACATGAGCCTCTAACGGGCCGCTGGCTGGTATGGGGAGGTCGTGGGCAGCCAGACGCCGAGCGCGCTTCAGGTGTGCACCAAGAGCTTCGGCGCTGCGCGCCAGAATTTCTGCGCCCCAGCCCAAGTTGCGCGTCCCTTCTTCGACTGCCAGCAGCCGTCCGGTGCGTTCGATGGAGGCGAGCAGCGGATGCATCCTGCACGGCGACAATCCAGTAGGAACAACCAGCTCAACAAACACTTCATGCTCATAAGCCAGGCGGCGCTGCGCCTGCTGAGCAAGTTCTGCCATGTACCCGTAGGCGGTCAATGTTAGAGTGGGCGGCGGAGCGCCGCGCACCCGACAAAGGTATGTGGGTGCAGCAAACCCTGGTTCAGCATCTGTACGATCGTTGTGGATGCGGAATTCGAAATCGTCCGATTGCGTGATGTCTTGCACCTGCGCCAGATAAAGCAGCTTGTTTTCTACGAACAGGAGCGGGTCATTGGTGAACAGAATCGCATCCAGCAACAATTGACCGGGGTCGCCCAGGGCGCAGGGCGCTAACACGACCAACCCCGGCGTACCCAGGAAGTGTTTCTCCAGCGTCTGGCTGTGGGTTGGGCCGTAGCCGCGCCGTCCGCCCATCGGCGTGCGAATGACCAATGGCAGACTCACTCGTTCGGTTTCGGGTTTGTTGCCGTTATACATCCAACGAAACTTGGCGGCGTGATTGATGATTTGATCCGCCGCCAGGGTCAAAAAATCGCCGAACATAATCTCCACCACCGGGCGCAGGCCGCGCAGCGCCATGCCAATCGCCAGACCGGTGAAACCGGCTTCCGAGATGGGGGTGGTCAACACACGTCCAGGGAAAGCGTCTGATAGTCCGCGTGTGACTTTAAATGCGCCGCCGTATGGATCGAGCAGATCTTCTCCGAGGATCAACACGCGTTCATCCTGGGTCAGCGCCTGGCGCAAAGCGGTATTGAGGGAGTCAAGCACGGTGGGCATAGGGAACGTCCATTATCAAAGAAAAGGGTTTGCGATTTTATAAATCCGCAATTGAGGAATAGGGATCGGCGAGTGCCTGTTGGTACGCCCGCTGAATTTCATCCTCTACTTGCGCCTCAATGGCTTCTTTTTCTGCCGGAGAAAGCCGCGCAGCGTGCAGAGTCAGTGGGTCGCGGGATTGCCGCAGGCGCGCAATCGTTTCCGCCGGGCGTGTGTCATCGCCTTTGGAATGCGGTCCAAAACGCCAGGTGTGCAAAATCAAGGCGCGCGGCGCAGATTGAGTGCGCACTTGTTCCAGCAAAGCGCCAGCAGCAGGCAAAATCTCCATCACATCGCTGGTGTCCAGTTCGCGGGCGGGGATATCGAACGCTGCGAAGCGGGCGGATATGCCGCCAGCCAGCGCCAGCTCAACTGGCGTGGTTTGGGCGATATGGTTGTTTTCCACCACGAACAGGATCGGCGCCTGCCACAGAGCCGCAAGGTTGAGAGCTTCATACACAACGCCTTCGCCCAGTGTTCCATCGCCCAGGAACGCCACTGTTGCAGCGCGCGCGCCTTTGCGTTTTTCAGCCAACGCCGCGCCGACGGCAATGGGTACAATCCCTCCCTGCACTCCATTGGAGTAGAAGTTTCTCCAGTGCAAATGCTGAGAGCCGCCGCGTCCGCCGCACACGCCGCTGGCTTTGCCCATCAGTTCGGCGAACAACGCCCGCGCATCCCCGCCGTAAGCCAGGAAGTGGCCGTGACAACGATGGTTGCTAAACACCACTTCATCCTGGTTCAGGTGATGCAGCACACCAACCGCGTTGGCCTCCTGCCCAAGATAGGTATGAGTGGTGCCGAAAAAGACCCCTTTGGGAAAGTTGTCCAGCACGGTTTCTTCAAAGCGGCGGATGCGAAACATCGCCCGATACACTTCGGCTTCAATTTGCTGCATGGTTTTCATTGCCCATAAATTCTTCTGCGGTAGCATAGCCGGGTTGATTGATGCCCTCGCGCTTTAAAACCTTGACCAGCGTAAGAAACAAAATCTTCACGTCCAGCCAGAACGACCAGTGATCCACGTACCAAACATCCAGGCGAAATTTATCTTCCCAGCTCAGGGCGTTGCGCCCGTTAATTTGCGCCCAGCCGGTGATGCCGGGCAACACGTTATGGCGGCGGGCTTGTTCTGCCGAGTAGCGCTCCAGATATTGCATCAATAAGGGGCGCGGGCCGACCAGACTCATCTCGCCGCGCAGCACATTGAACAACTCCGGTAGTTCGTCCAGGCTGGCGGAGCGCAAGAAATGCCCGAAATGCGTCAGACGTTCGGCGTCGGGCAACAGATTACCCTGCGCGTCGCGGTCGTCGGTCATGGTGCGGAATTTGTAAATGAAAAACGGTTTGCCCAGATAGCCGGGGCGTTGTTGTTTGAACAATACCGGCGATCCCAGCCGAATGCGCACCAACAGCGCGATTAGCAACAAGATAGGCGAGAGCAGGATCAGCGCCAGGCAGGTCAGGCATAGATCCAACAGGCGTTTCGAAATGGGAATGCGCGGCGGTTTCATTCGATCTGCCTGCTGCGGGCGATTTTTTCTAACACCTCGATCAGCCTCTCCCGCCAGTCTGGCGTGTTGGCGTAGGGCAGCCAGAGAGCGGTTTTCCCCACCCGCGCTTGCGATCCCAAATAAGGCAAATCATCAGGGACTTGACTCTCGCTGAAACGCAGCACAAGCTGACCGTTTTCTACCCCAATTGAAGACAACCGCCCAGGTTCAGCCAGTAGTTTTACTTTCAGTTGAAAGAGCAGGTTTTGAACAGCCGCCGGCGGAGGGCCGAAGCGATCCCGGAATTCCTCTTCCAGGGCTTCCAACTCGTCAGAGCGGCGCATATCTGCCATGCGGCGGTAGAGTCCCAGGCGCACACCTTTATCGGGAACATAGTCTGCCGGGATGCCCGTCGGCAAGGGCAGTTCCACATTGACCGGGATGAGCTGCAGGTTGAGCGTTTGCGGCAGGATGGGCATGGGCTGGTCTTGGGTTTTTCTTAGCCGCCGTACTGCCTCAGCAAGTAAGGCGGTATACAGGTGAAAGCCGACTGCGGCGATGTGACCATGCTGACGGACACCCAGGATATCGCCTGCGCCGCGAATTTCGAGATCGCGCATGGCAATTGAATAGCCTGCGCCGAGCTGGGTGTTTTCGGCGATGGTTTCCAGCCGTTGGCGGCCTTCCAGTGACGGGGATTTACGGTTATGCCGAAAGAAATAAGCGTATGCCCGCTGCGCTCCGCGCCCCACCCGTCCGCGTAGTTGATAGAGCTGCGCCAGCCCGAAGGTGTCGGCGCGATCCACGATTAGCGTGTTGGCGTTGGGGATGTCCAGGCCGGATTCGATGATGGAGGTGCTCAATAACACATCCACCTCGCCATCCGAAAATGCCTGCATCCGTTGCGCCAGCTCATTCTCCTGCATTTGCCCATGCGCGATGACAATGCGCGCTTCAGGGACAAGCTGATGTAAGTGAGCGTACATGGCGCCAATGGTTTGGACGCGATTATGCACAAAGAACACCTGTCCTCCGCGCTCCATCTCGCGTAAAATCGCCTGCCGAACCAGGCGCGGCGAATAAGGCCCAACGTGGGTGATCACCGGCAGCCGCTCTTCTGGCGGCGTATTGATGGTGGAAATATCCCGTACCCCGCTCAACGCCATATACAGCGTGCGCGGGATGGGCGTGGCGGTCAACGTAAGCACGTCTACTTCGGTGCGCATCTTCTTCAGAGCCTCTTTATGTGTCACCCCGAAGCGCTGCTCCTCATCAATAATCAACAACCCCAAGTCCTTGAACTTTACATCCGATGAGAGCAAGCGGTGAGTGCCGATAACAATATCCACCTGGCCCTTCTCCAGGCGCTCGATAATCTCACGTTGCTGCTGCGGGGTGCGAAAGCGGGAGAGCATTTCAACTTCCACCGGATATGCCGCCAGGCGCTGGCGGAAAGTGTTGTAGTGCTGTTGGGCAAGCACCGTAGTCGGTACAAGCATGGCGACTTGTTTGCCGTCCAGTACGGCTTTGAAGGCGGCGCGTAAGGCTACCTCAGTTTTGCCGTAGCCCACATCGCCGCAGATCAGGCGATCCATGGGGCGTTTGGATTGCATATCACGCTTTACCTCGGCGATCACCCGCATTTGATCGTCCGTCTCGATGTAGGGGAAGCTGGCTTCCAGCTCCTGCTGCCAGGCGTTATCTGGGCTAAAAGAAAAACCCTCGATCACGCTGCGCCGGGCGTAGAGTTCCAGCAGGTCCTCGGCGACTTCCTGCACCGCCTCTTTAACGTGCGCTTTTGTGTTTTTCCAATCCGGGCTGCCCAGTCGGCTGAGCGTCGGCGGGCGGCCATCCGGGCCGATATAGCGCGTCAGGCGGTCTGCCTGATGGATTGGCACAAAGAGTTGGGCGTCGTCGGCATATTCGATGCACAGATATTCGCGTTCCACTCCATCAATCTCGCGTTGCACCAGACCGACAAAGCGGCCAATGCCATGATCCACATGGACGACGAAATCGCCGATGGATAAATCGCTATAGCTGGCTTCCGGCGCTTCGGCGACAGGACGGGCGCGCCGGCGTGGTTCAGGCCGCCGCCAGCCAAAGATTTCCCCATCGGTGAGAAGGTGCAAAGTACGGCCATCTGGTGGAGTGTAGCTCCATCCTTCTGCCAGGCTGCCTTCAATAAAGACAGGCGCGTTTCCACCACAATCTAGTTTTTGCTCGATCCATAGTTCTTTCAAACGGGCAGCCTGGCGCGAGACAATCCACAGACTCTCCCTTGCCTGGCAGCGTTCGGTCATGTGTTCCAGCACGTTTTTTAATCGTCCGGCGAAACGCGGCCCGGCGGTAAAATAATCTGCCAGAGAGGGCTTCTCGCTATCTGAGATGGAGCTGACCCATGAGCCATTCTCTCCCGCGGAGGGGTAGCCCAGTTCCAGCACGGGGCGGCTGCCGAGGGAATCTTTCAGTTCGGACAGGCTTAAGTAGGGGATGGGGAAGTCGGGGGACAGAACGCCTTCGCGAATGGCCTCTTGCCGCATGGCGGTTGCCTGCTCTTCGATCTCGGCGATGGCATCTTCGATGTTCTGACGGTCATCGAGCAGCGTCAGGGAGTGGCGAGGTAAATAATCCAGCAGGCTGGCCGGAGTGGGATGCAGCAACGGGATCAGAAATTCGCGGTAGGAAGAATCGCCTTCCGGCAGCAGATGGCCTTCTCGGATAAGAAATTCTCTGGCTGGGGTGATTAGCAAGCGTTGCGCGGCAATCTCCGAGATGTTTTTGAACGTGCGCTGGGTTGCCGGGTCAAAACGCCGCAGGGTCTCGATCTCGTCGCCGAAATATTCCAGGCGTACAGGCAACGCTTCCGCCGGCGGCCATGCATCTAACAGACCGCCGCGGCGGGCAAATTGGCCTGGAGCGATGACGATGTTCACCGGTTCATACCCCAGCTCAAACAAACTGCGCGCCAGCTCATCTATGGGCAGGGTCTGTCCGCGGCGTAGCAGGCGCGTTGCCTTGAGAAAATCGCGGCGCGGCAGGGTGCGGGTCATAATCGCCCGCGCTGGCGCAACAATGACGACGGGTTTGGCGGGCTGCGGCGCGCCTGGAATATGGTAAGCGGCCAGTTGGGTGAGGGCGGCCAACCGTTCGCGCCGCGTGTTCTCTCCCCAGGCGGCATCTTCATAGAAAAGGGGCGCGGGTTCTGGAAACAACAGGCGCGGAATTTCCGGCGCCCAAACAGCCAGCTCTTCCATCATACCCAGGGCGCGATCGGCGCGGTCGGTAATCAGTAATAGAGGGCCGGGCCAGATTCGATTCAGCGCAGCGGTGACTGGCAGACGCGCCGAACGGCGCAAACCCAACGGCGCGAGGGCTTCGCCAGCCTGTAGGGCATTGGTCACAGGTTGAATCTCGGCGCTGATTGCCTGGATTAAGGTCTGTAGTTGCAATCCGCTTTCGCTATCCATTGGCGTTGTACTTATTCATCGCTGCATCCAGACCTTCGGAGAGGAAGGTCAGCACAGCGTCCACCGCGCGCTCTAAAGTGGGCGTCAGAAATTCCAATTCGGCGGCGGAGAAATCTTGCAACACGTAGTCCGCCGCGTCCATGCGGCCAGGTGGTCGCCCAATGCCGATTCGCAGGCGGGGGAAATCTTGCGTCCCCAGGCGTTCAATGATGGACATCATCCCTTTTTGACCGGCGGAGCCGCCCGTCGGGCGGAGGCGCAGAGTCCCCAGCGGCAAATCTACATCGTCATAAGCCACCATTAAATTGGCGAGGGGTACTTTGTAATAGCGCAACAGCGCTCCTACTGCCTGGCCAGAAAGGTTCATGTAGGTGCGCGGTTTGGCCAGGATCAGACGCTTGCCCTGATATTCGCCTTTGGCGATCAGAGCGTTCGATTCGAAGCGCGAGAAATTCAGCCCCAGGCGTTCTGCCATACGATCCAAAAGCATGAAACCGACGTTATGGCGGTTACGGCGATATTCCGGCCCTGGATTGCCCAGCCCGGCGATCAGGTACAAATTGGCGTTCTCGTTGGTGTTCATTGAAGTTTCTTAGCGTTTTTTCCCCAACCGGCGCAGGAATGCATAGAACCCCATCAGGGCGAAGGCTGCCGCGGCGGCTATGCCGCCTTGGGCTGCACTGAACGCCACTTGCATGGGGTGCAGCGCCAGCGGGTTGCGCGGTAGCGGCGTTGGCGTGGGCGGGCGCGGCGTCCAGGTGGCGGTGGGCGTGAGGGTGGGGGCGGGGGTATCCTGGGGCGGCGGGGTTGCCGTAGGCGTTATCGGTGTGGGCGTGTTGGTTTCGATTGGTGAATAGTTGCGCACCCGCAGATTGGCGGCTTCCACCGTGCGTTGACTTCCATCCGTTAACCTGACCGTCAGGCGCAGGGTGTAGTCACCATCGCTGATGGCGCCGGTATCCCATTGTAGGACGGCTGCGTCAGTGACGGGCTGATTGCTTTCGTAGAGCAAGAACCAGGTGTCGAGGGGATGATTGGCGTAGGCGAAGGAAAGCTCCGCCGATTCGAAATCGGGAATATTGGTGTTGATTACAATTGCCACGATGCCTTGTAAGGGTTGGCCGGGCAGGGGAGAGAGGATTTCGATCCCTAAGGGTGGCGTTGTCGTTGCCGGGAACGGTGTGGCTGCTTGCGGGCGCGGTCCAACTGGCGCAGCCGCCAGCAGGAGCAGCGCCAACCCAATCAAGACGAATATCCCCATAACCCGTTTCATGCCAAATATGTAGTTTAACACGGGGGACAATTCCGGTCAACAAAAACTCTGCTGAATTTCAGACATGAGTTGAGACAGGGTGTTGAACCATGGCAGAGAACGAAGCCAAAGCGTTGCCAAAGACCCTCTGCCATTCCCTGGTCGCGAGCGACCATTTCTGCTTGAGCAAGGTGAACAACATTAACAGAATTATCGAGCCCCTTGAATTTTGCGCAAGGTGCGGTTCAATGGAAAAATTTCAAGACTGAATTAAGGCTGATGAATGTTGTTATGCTCTACAATTATGACAACTTTTCCCCTGGGATGTTCTTTCTCAAAAAACCAGAAAGCTTCAGGAGTTTTGTTTAACGGGTAACATCCATCTATAATCGGCTTGATTTTCCCGAATTCCAGGAGTTCTTTTATTAAGATCAAATCTCCCCAGTTGTGTGTTAGCGATAATACAATTGTTATCTGACCTCCGATTCTGGAAATTCTTTTCCCTTTGCTCGCCGCCTGGAAGAGTTGAGCCATTGATCCACCAGCAACAACATAGGTCCCTTCCGGTTTTAATGCGCGCAGATAATCTGAGATCGGATGATATCCATTCACGGCCAGGACCAGGTCGTACTGCTGCCCGTTGTGGGTAAAGTCCTCCACCTTGTAATCGATAACATGGTCTGCTCCAATGGAGCGTGCCAACCCGAGGTTCCTCGTACTGCATACCGCGGTGACTTCAGCCCCGAACGATTTGGCAATCTGCACCGCAAAGGTACCCACACCACCACCCGCACCATTGATCAAAACCTTTTGTCCTGGCTGAATCTGTCCTCTATCCGATAGAAGAAAACTGGGCGAAGATGAGCCAACACCTCGAAGATTATGCAGGGCGACGACTGCCGCTGAAGGTACGGCTGCTGCTTCCTCGAACGTCATACTGGCCGGCTTCAGTCTTAATGCATTTTCAGGAACACATACATACTCGGCAAAAGCGCCAAAGCCCAATGGGAAAGATAAGTCCCCCCAAATCTCATCACCTGGCCGAAAATGCTTTACGTTTCTGCCAACTGCTTCTATGCGCCCGGCGATATCAGATCCGAGTATCTTGTGCATTGGTTTTAGAGGCCCCGTGAAACGGGCACTCCATGTACCTCTCAGGATTTCAAGGTCAGCCGCATTTAAGGATGCCGCATGAACTTTTACCAGTGCTTCATCCTCGTTGGGAGTAGGTTTTTCTACCTCTCTTAGTTCAAGAACGTCAGGAGTGCCGTATTTTGTGCATACAATCGCTTTCATAGTTTTTCTCCGAATTCCTTTGACCGGTACCATAAATCAGGATTAACCTTCAGGGTTAGTCCATTTCCAAGCGTACCAAACAACCAGTAAGGCACACACAAGTTGGCCTGTGGCCCAAACTATCTCATATCCAGGGAGTCGCGATACGAAAGTTGAAACCCAAAAAGCAAGAATAATCAATGCATAGAATATGCCCATGATGCGGTTTGCCCAACGACTCACGGGAGCCTTCAACATCAGGGTCAAGACACTCATAAAAATGTGACCCACTAACACCGCAGCGAGCACCGACAATAATTCGGGGTTTGCTCCAAGAGGTCCGGTAGCCGCAGATAAGCGGTACGTATCCCCATTTAGACTACTTAACATTCCAGCTACCCATAGAACTGCAAGGATTATTCTCACATCTAGCAGATTTCTTGCGGTCTCTTTGTTTGCCCCATGGGGACTTTCTTTGATCGTATTCATTTTTATCTCCTTTTTTGAACGATATGGATGGGTTTCATTAATTTGGAATTGAATAAAATTGTGGTTGCCACCCGGTTACCGGGGGTTGAAATAAGCTGGAAATGTTATCAAAAGCAAATCTCCTTTCCAAGCAGCTTATATCCATTTACTATTTGACATCTGACTGATCCGCCTGGCCAGTCCCGAGGGTAGTCGGAGGTCCGGGTTCAACAGGACTGATTGAGAGCAACGGCAAACCTAAATCACGCACTTTTTTGAGCAAGCCATGCAACGCGGCCTGGTCAATCATCGGACCGGTTAAAATCGTGTCGCCGTCCTCTTCCAGCGTGATGGTCAGACCCTCAAACCAGTCAGCCCACCGGTCATCTAGGTGTCCCTTGAGGCGGATTGCGTAGCACGGATGCTGGTTATGTTTTTCGTCGAATGTTTTCTGGTCACTCATCATGCGCCTCGCGTTTTATCTTTCGTTGTTTATCTACCCAAAGGATACCGCCTGATGTGGTGAGGCGTCATCACCAAATCATGTGATTGAGTTTGTGATTGTTGGTGGTAAACAAAAAGCCCCGGCAGATGGTTGAAGATATCTGTCGGAGCCGGGGTTGGTGATTTTGTACCAGTTTAGATTAAATCGAGTTCCTCGGCGCGCCGGATGGCCGCCCGGCGACTGTTGACCCCCAGTTTGTTGAAAATGTTTTTAGTATGGGTGCGAAAGGTGTTAGGCGACACGATCAGTTGTTGGGCAATTTCTGGGCCGCTTAATTCGCTTCGGAGTAGCTTGAGCACTTCCAGCTCGCGTTCGCTTAAAGGTTCGACCAGCATGTTTTTGGCTGGTCGAACCTCAGGCTCGATCATGTCTGATTTTTGATGGATGATTGCTGATTTTGGCGCAGCCCCCGGTTTTGTAAAGGCCGCCAGGAGTTTGTCCACATAATCGCTCAGCAGATGGTCTCGATTGCGTGATAGTTGTTCAATCAACAATCGCATCGCTTCGCCTTCATCCACAAAGATGCTAACATAGCCTTCCGGCTCGGCCAAGGATAAGGCACGTTCCAGCGCGGCGAGAGCTTGCGGGCGATTGCCCTGCGCCTCGTGGGCCAGCGCCTGCACCAGCAGGATGTCGAGCACACTGCCCCGGCGCTTTTGCAGTTCGGCGGCTTGCAACAGGCGTGCGAGCACGCCGTTGACCAGCGGGTTGGCGATTTCCAGCCGGGCCAGGGTGAGGTGCTCGAACTCATGCAAGTAGCTGACTTCATCTGCCAGCGAAAGCCCGCGTTCTGCCGCCCACGCCCGGGCTTTATCGGGCCGCCCCTGTTTGATATAGATGAGCGCTTTCAGGGCCGCAATGGGGCGCAGGTCAGGCACGAGGGTTTGGAAATAGACCCGTTTGGCCTCGTCGAGTAGGGCCAGGGCGGTTTCCAGATCGCCTGCGGCCTCTTTCAGTTGGGCTTGGGCCACATGCCAGCGGTACAGCCAATCCACCAGGGTGGTTTGCAGACCCAATTCGGTGGCTCGGTTCAAGTGATAAGCGGCGAGGATGTCATCTCCTCGCTGACGGTAGATCATGGACAGGCCGAGATGATGGTGGGCAGTGATGTGTTCGGCCTCCGGGCCGTGTTGGGCGGCCAGTTGCAAGGCATCCTGATAGGTCCGCTCGGCCTCGCTCAGGCACCCCAGGCCCACCAGCAGTTCGGCTACAGCAAAGGCGCTGGCAACCACCATGACGTGATTGCCCAGCTGGGTCAATCTCTCCATCGAATCAACAATCCCCCGGATGGCTGACTCCAGGTTGCCGCTGGCCCAGTGGATGACGTCCAATATGGTGGTGGCCCGGGCGCGCCGGTCAAAATCATCTTCGGGGATGAGCTGGAGCGCCAGTTCGGCGTATTTCATTGTTGCGGCGGGATCGCCTTGCACTTGGGCGTTGTAGGCGCGGGTCAAAGCGATCATTGCTGGCAGGGGTTTTAGCTGCGCTTCGTTCGCAAATTCCGAACCATCCAGGCATCGTTCGGCGTCCTGCAGGCGCAACTCGCTGGCTTCCAGATCGCCGGTATCCGTAAATGCCTGGGCAATCTGGGTACAGAGCACAGGCCTGGTGCGGATCAGCTTTTCTGACAGCTTCTTCACCCAGCCAAGCCAGGCGGCAGACTGGAAACTTTCATTCATCCCCTGCCAGGCCGCTTCAGCCAACCCCGCCGCCCGGACAAAATCCCCGGCTGCGATGGCGTGGTGAAACGCCGCGCCCAGGTCGCCGTTGGCTTCATGCCACTGGCTGGCGCGCAAGTGGAATTCGGCGAATTCTTTGGGCTTTCCCAGGCGCTGCCGCAGTAAATCGCCAAAGAGATGGTGATAGCGGTACCAGCGCCGCTCGCTATCCAGCGGGACGATGAACAGGTTAGTGCGTTCGAGATATTCCAAAGTCTCCTGTGCGGAGACCGTTTCCTGCCCTGAAGCAGAAGGAGAACCCAAAACAGTGTCACATAGCGGGCCGCACATGCGGTCAAGAATGGATGTGTGCAGCAGGAAGGTCCGGATGCTTTCGGACTGCTGTTGCAGGACTTCTTCCACCAAATAGTCCAGCACAAAATAGTGGCTGCCGGTGAACGATTTGATGAGACTGGTAGTGTCTGAATGTCCCTGCATTGAGATCGCGGCCAACTGCAGGCCAGCAATCCAGCCTTCGGTGCGGGTTTCCAGAGCGGCGATGTCATCCGCCGAGAGGTCCAGACCCATTACCTGGTTAAGAAATCCGGCAGCTTCGGCGGGGGTGAAGCGCAGGTCAGCGGCGCGCAGTTCGGTCAATTGGTTCCGGACGCGTAACCGGGACAGGGGTAGCTTAGGATCCGCTCGGGTGGCGATGACCAGGTGCATCTGCGGTGGCAGGTGGTCGATCAGAAATGTGAGTGCGTTGTCTACTTGTTTGGAATCAATCACGTGGTAGTCGTCAAGGACAAAGATGAAGTTGTCGGGGATGGTAGTGATTTCATTGATCAGGGATGTCAGAATCGATTCGGTTGTCGGTGGTTGAGGGGATTGGAGCACAGCCACCAAGCCCTCGCCAATTCCCGCCTTGATAGTCCGTAATGTCGCTACCAGGTAAGAGACGAAACGCACCGGATCGTCGTCCCCTTCATCTAGCGACAACCATGCAACCGGCCTCCCACAACTGGCAATCCATTCGCTGACCAGTGTGGTCTTGCCAAAGCCGGCGGGGGCAGAGATGAGGGACAGCTTGCAACCCGAAGAGAGGCCTGCGTTCAGTTGCTCGATCAAACGAGGGCGGGGGACGAGTTGCGCTCGATGCGGGGGGATATATAACTTCGTAGCTAAAACAGGTACGGGCATAGACCCATTATAATGCCGCACCATTTTCCTCGCATACTCGTTCTGCAGGTCGCCAATTATACATTAGGCTTATTGCCCAATTCGCCTTAGGATTTCTCGCATTCTGTTCTCAATTTGTGCAATGAGGGGAGTCCCTTCCCTGGCTTCTTGTTGTTCAATCACTGTTACTCTTGTCATCTTGGCTAATTGTTGCGTCAAGTCGTGATTGTTTGTATGTTATAGTTTATGTGGGGCCTCCGGTAGTTTGGTTTGTGGAAACCCGCTCCTACCTCAGGCTCCTGCTTCCTGACAGCATTTGCGTGCACACGGTTAGAAACGGATAGAGATGGGTCTCACGAATTTTCCTGTACAATTGACAAGTTTCATCGGGCGCGAGAGGGAGATCACTGACATCCAGCGCTTGCTAACTTATTCGCACCTGGTCACGCTCACGGGCGCAGGCGGCAGCGGTAAGACGCGGCTGGCGATCCAAATTGCCAATTCGGTGAGTGAAACCTTCGCGGATGGCGTGTGGCTGGCAGACCTGGCGCCGCTGCGCGAACCTGCCTTCGTCCCGCAGCTTGTTGCCCAGGTGTTGGGCCTGCGCCCATCCCTAGATCAGCCCCTGTTGGAGACGCTGCTGAAATTTGTGCACTCTAAACAGCTACTGCTTATACTGGATAACTGCGAACACCTTAGCGCCGCTTGCGGACAGCTCGCCCAGGCTTTGCTGTCTCAAGCCTCCGAACTGCGAATTCTAGCGACCAGTCGCGAACCCTTATCGATTACAGGCGAAACGACCTATCCCATCTCCGGCCTCGGCTGGCCTGCTGATCGCGCAGATCTGGAAGGTAACCCAAAAGACTTAATGCAATACGACGCTGTTCGCCTGTTTGTGGAACGAGCGCGTGCCATCTCGCCCAATTTTAGTCTCACTCCCGAAAATGTTTGGTCAATTGTCGAGACCTGTCAGCGGCTGGATGGCCTGCCACTGGCTCTGGAATTGGCCAGCGCCCGTGTCAATGTGCTAACCGTCCAGGAAATTGTGGCCCGTCTTGATGACCGTTTTGACCTGCTGATCTCTGCACAGCGTACAGGCTATGAGCCGCGCCATTCTACCCTGCAGGCGGCAATTGATTGGAGTTACGCTCTGCTTACCGCTGAAGAGCAGGCTTTGCTGCGTCGTCTGGCTGTGTTCGATGCTGGATTCACATTGGACACAGCCGAAAGCGTCTGCAGCGGGGAGGATATTGCCTCGCAGGATATTCTAGATCTGATCTCCTCATTGGTCAGCAAGTCTCTAGTAGTAGCTGAAACGGTTGGGCGCACACAGGCGCGTTATCGCCTGCTCGAAACCATCCGCGAATATGCACTCGAGAAGCTGGAAGAGGCGGGCGAAATGGCGAATCTGCGCGACCGCCACCTGAATCTTTATCTTACCCGGACCGAAGAGGCCGCGCCAAAACTGAGGGACGCCTACCAGCATCTGTGGTTGAACTGGCTGGAAGGTGAGCTCGAAAACCTACGCGCTGCCCTGGCCTGGGCGCTGGAAAGCGGCCAGATCGAGGCCGGGCTGCGCATTGCCATAGCCATCATCCGGTTTTGGGAAATCCGTGGTTACGTGCAAGAAGGTCTGGTGTGGTTGGAGCGTTTGCTCGCTCAGGTGGACGAGAGAATTTCTCTGACCGTCCGCGTCAAAGCCCTGACCTTTGCAAGCTTCCTGGCAATGTTCCTGGACAATGCTTTGGCAGCCACAGAGTATGGACGGGAAGCTGTCGCCCTGGCTGAGGCAGCTGGTGAGCAAGGTCAACCAGTCCTCCCATTTGCCCTGGCTGCCCTGGCTACTGGTGCACGGACGGCAAGGGACTTTCCAACCGCTTTGGCCATCCAGGAGCGCTTCATCGCATGGGCCCGCGAATCAGGAGATGCGTTTTATTTAGGCATGTCCTTACTTGCTCAAGGAGAGGTCTCCATAGAGCTAGGTTCCTATGACGAAGCTCGAATCCTGCTGAATGAGAGTCTGGCGCTGGCGCGGCGGGCGGGAGATGCCTTTCGAACCGCACATGCCCTCAACAGCCTGGGCGATCTGGAGCGCTGCTTGGGGAACTACACACAAGCCCTGACGGTTTATGAGAAGAGCGCGGCCCTCCTGGATGAAATTGGCGCCCAGCGCGACCTGGCGTCTGTCCTGCAAAACCTGGGAAGCACTTGCTTGCAATTGGGAGATGTGGAGCGCGCTTACAGCTATTTCAGGGAAAGTATGACAGCCCACCAGGCCCAACAGAATGTGCCCGGCATGCTGGAATGCCTGGTTGGTTTCGCGGTCACTGCTGTTATGGCTAGGCTGCCAGGCTCCGGAGCTCGCTTGTTTGCCGCGACTGCAGCTATCAGCGGGCAGCCCTCTCCACCGGCCTGGAAGGCAACTCACCTGGAGTTCGAACGCTATTACGAACTAGCTCGCCACAACCTCATGGAGAGTGAGTTCCAGGCAGAGCAAGCAGCGGGAGGCGCGATGTCTCTGGAGCAAGCTGTCAATTACGCCTTAAATCTTCCGATTAAGCTGGGAACTGCCTTAAAAATTGGGGAAACGCCGGGCAACCTCACCAGACGCGAGCGGGAAATCGCCATGTTGATCGGGCAGGGCAAGACAAATGGGGAGATAGCCACTGAGCTGGTCTTGAGCAAGCGCACCGTTGAGACACATGTCAGTAAAATCTTATCCAAGTTGGGATTGACCAGCCGCACCCAGATCATGCGCTGGGCGATAAATCATGGATTGATCCAAACTAAAGGTTAACTGCAAGACAAATTTCAGGCAACTACGGTCACGTCTCGAGGCGTGGCTGTTTTATGTTTATTACATCCAGTCCCTATCAATAAATGTGCCCAACCCTTGAACGCATTTTCGCATGTTCTTATAAGATACGTGTGCATCTCCGTGCATTTACTGATGACAATTTATATCTATCTTGTCATAATTGCAAACATCAGGAGATACGAACATGAAAATTCTTTTCGCCACCATGCCTTTCGACGGTCACTTCAACCCACTGACTGGCGTCGCGATGCACCTCAAAGCCGCCGGCCATGACATTCGCTGGTACGCCGGGGCGAACTACGCCGCGAAGCTGGAAAAGCTTGGCATCCACCACTACACTTTCCAGCGAGCCAGCGAGATCAACCAAGATAATATAGGCGAGCTATTTCCAGAACGCGCCAGGCTACGCGGCCCGGCGCTCATCCGTTTTGAAGCCAGGCACATCTTCGTTGATAACACCGAGAACTTCTTCGAAGATGTGCGGGAGATCAACGCCTCGTTCCCCTTCGACGCGCTCTTCTGCGACTCTGCCTTTTATGCGATGAAGTTCATTAAAGAGAAACTAGGCAAGCAGGTGTGTGCATTTGAGGTAGGACCCTCGCTGGAAACATCGGAGGATGTTCCACCGAACTTTGTCGGTTTGAAGCCGGCTAAGAACGCGATCGGCAGGCTCATCCACCAGGGGATGCGAGCGATGATGGAGCGAATGGTGATGGGCGAAAGCAAGCGGGTGTTTAACGGGATACTGGCTGCCCACGGGCTGGCGCCAATCGTTGGCTCGCTATTCGATGTATCCTATCAAAGCCCCGATGTGGTGTTCCTGAGCGGCGTGCCGGGTTTTGCCTATCCGCGGCGTGTTCCTAACCCGAAGGTGAAATTCGTCGGCGTGCTTCTCCCGTACAAATCTGTAATCGCGAAAACATTCTCCCAAACGGAGAAACTCGCAAAGTATGCGCAGGTGATTCTTATTTCGCAAGGTACAGTCGACAATAAAGACCCGAGCAAGCTGATTGTCCCGGCGCTAGAGGCGCTCAAAGATACTGATGCTCTGCTTGTGGTTGCTACTGGTTACTCGAAGACCGAGGACCTGCGCAAGTCTTATCCACAGGACAATATCATCATCGAGGATTTCATCGACTTTGAGCTTATCCTCAAGCATGCAGACCTGTTCATCTGCAATGGCGGCTATGGGAGCGTCCTGCTCAGCCTCAGCAGTGGGGTTCCGGTGTTGGCAGCCGGCGTTCGAGAAGGTAAGAATGATGTCAATGCACACGTGGACTATTTCGGTGTCGGGATTGACTTGCGTACCGAGAGCCCCAGCCCCGGTGACATTCGACAAGCGGCAGAGCGGATTCTAAGCGAACCTCTCTGGAAAGGGAATATAGCGCACCTGTGCGCTGAGCTCAGCCGCTATCGTCCAAATGAGTTGATCGAGGCTTACATCTCCAACGGGCAGGTCCACAGTTGATTGCCAGCCGCGGCGGTTACCAGTTACATTCCGAAATTGGGGTGTGCTAGACTGCTGATCTCACAGCTCTGGCGGCGTTTGTCACATCGGGGTTCTCAAGCAAAACGCCTGCTGGCAATTTTGGGCATACTTGGAGCGCTTGCGGTGATGGTGATCGAAAGCCTGATGTTGAGCCAACTGGCGGCTGCCCGTCCATTGTGGGGCGCTGCAACGATCTTTGGTTTCTTGCTGAGCGCCGGAATTGGGGAACTGGTGTTGACAATCATCGTCTTGCAGCAGGGCAGCAGCCCTAAATTGTTTGGCTGGTTGGCGGTTGGGCTGACGATTAGCCTGGCGCTGTTGGGTGCGCCGACCAACAACTCTGGCTTCTTGTGGCGGAGCAGGAGAAATCCTGGTTGGATCTTCTAAAAGGGGTGTATTTTCCCAACTGGGTGGAATTCGTGGTCATTCTGGGCGCCCTCGCTCTGGGAGGGCTGATCTACGACTTGCTTCTGGGGTGAAGATGTCACACTCAGCGAATAGGGCGGGGGAGCCCACTCCACGGTGTGTAAATACCGCTGAGGGGATAGATTGCATAAACAAATCCATTCACATAGTTTGAAGTATCGGATAACGCACCAGCGGGAAGGGAATTTCCCTCCCGCTGGTGTCGATTGTTGGCTAGACAGCTGTTGCTGCCATAAAGATGTAAATCACTGTATCTATTGACACGTGTATGATCCAAGGCCAACCCAAGCCGCGTGTATCCAGCATGGCTTTGCCCATGAGTAATGCCAGCCCTCCTGAATAAACCAGTCCAAACGGTCCAGAAGGAAAACCGCCGTAATAATGGCCAAATCCAAACCAGAGGGAGGTAAGCCAGATGGCATGCTTTGGCCCAACAGCCTGGAGCAGAGTCGCCAAAGGAGCGGCGCGGAATTGGGCTTCCTCGCCGAATGCATTCAAAGCCGCGCTTGTGAAGATCAAAAGAATCCAGAGGATAGCTGCACTGATATTCGCTACTGCTGCTGGATTTTGGCTCACCAGGAAGAGGAAGAACAATCCAGCCAATAATATCGATATGGCTGCACCCAGGACAGCCCACGATAAACGCCTTTTTCTGGTTATCGTCGGGGCCTGTCCTCCAACAGCCGCATTCATCTTTCCGAGCCCGAGGAAAGCTTCTCGTCGTGTCACACCTAACAGGAAAAGGGCAGCTAAAACTATCAGCGTATCCAATATCAACAAAACGCGATCGCCAAACATTGTGATCATGATGGGTTGACCCTCGATCCAACCACTCCAGAGAGAAGACCCTGAGATGAGGGGGCGGAATATAAAAGGTGCCAGCAGAATGACTCCCATGACCGTGAAATAGGCCTGCAAGGGCTTCAACACCGGAAAGACAGTTGTGGCGGCGACGAGCAGTACGGCGGTCATGATCCAGGCCAGGGTGATCCAGGGGATATCGCTGCCTAAGAGATCGCGGGCGACCACCAGAGGCAGCTTGCTGAGCAACAAGGTGCCTATCCAGGCGGCAGCGATCACAATTGTGGATCGGGCTGCCAGCGCAGGGCGATCAGTAGAAGTGGAAATGGTTTTCACCGCTTTATCACTTGCACGTTTAGAATGGATGCCCCAGAAATCTTTAATTCGCCAACTGCCTTGCGCGGCCGATAAAAGCGGCGGCGATCAAGGCGATTTGCTTTTACTTGGTCTCAACCAGATGGTCTGTCAGGAGAGAGGACACGTGTTTCGAACCGGTAACCAGTAAGAGCCAACCCAAAAGGGCAACGGGAAGCATCCACAGGCTGAGCAACAGCCACGAGGATGGCGCGCCCCGGGCTGCATTGGCTGTGAAGTTTAGATAGCCAGCCAGATTCAATAACCCATGGAAAAAAGCTGCCGGGTAAATACTGTTTCCGTACAACACCAGAGCTCCCAAGAAAATACCCAGCCATGATGCGACGATGAGCCGAGAGAGGACCACCGCCACAGGCTCACCGGCCAGATAGACGATGTGCATCGCACCAAAAAATAGCGCGGAAACCAGGACGCTCGTGAGCGGGCCGCGGCCTGTATCGCCCCAAGCGCGAACCAACCCGTGCAATATCAACCCGCGAAAGGCAACTTCTTCCAGGAATGAGTGGGCCATTAGGAACACAGCCGCGAGGCCCGCCAGCCTCAGATTGGAGACACGCAGGTCGATATTTCCCGTCATCGTATAGGTTGATACTGCAATTGAGTAGGCCAGCGGGAGGAGCAGAATCAGCCACGTACGCCAGCCTGCCACCCGCGTAAATCCGGCTGAGCTTAACCATTTCATTTGCACAAGCACCAAAAGCAGGATCATGATCGCGACCAGCCTGCCAGTGGCACTGGCGATGTACCATCCACGCGTCTCCCCAGGCCAGGATGCGCTCACCAGGATCGCTGAAGCCAATACCATCAGAATAGCGATCAAGGTGACCCAGGCGACCCAGGCCAGAGGCCGCCTTGGTGCCAAAGTTTCGATTTTATTCATTCTTGCACTCTTCTTGACGACACGATTGCCTTCGCTTCAAGCTCTCTGCCATCTGCCTCCCGCAGCCGGGATCGTTCGAGACCCAGTACGGCGCAGAAGAAAAGCAGCATGCCCAGGGGACCCAGCAGCGAAGCATGAGAGACAAAAATACAGGATAGTCCGAGCAGGATACAGGCCCCCAGCGGCTTTCCCGAGCGGCGGAGCGCAACCGCAGCCAGGATGACGGCCGCCATCCAGGACAGCCAGGCCGTGACAGACACGACCGAAGGGAGATCTCCAAAGATGGGGTCGGTAAAGTTGCGATAAACGGCATCGCCGATGACAGCCTGCTCAGCGAGAGACAGGTCGGCGGCACCGCGGACGAGCAGTGCAGTCACCGTACCGATGATCGTTTCGTATAGGATATAGGTTACGCTGAATACGAAAGCGCCTACCCGGCTGATGTTCGCAGCTATGCCGCCGACACCTTGCAGAAGAAGGATGACCGACAGGCCCAGCAAGGCCAGCGCCAAAGGGAGAATGGCGTGCACCGCCAGGAAGGAAGCGGCAATGGGAGCCATTAACTCATATAAGGCCAATCCCTGCGGGAGGTCTAAGTGCTGCATACCGGCCTGTTCGGGTAGCGGATGGAAGAGCAGCAGCAACCCGGTCAATAGCGGCGTTCCGCCCAGGATCAATTTACGCAGGAGGGTGTGGTTTTGGGTCGTCATCGTGTATCTGCGGGTCATAGGCGTATCCTTTTTCTTCAGACACGGCATTCACGGAGATCAACGCCAGACCCAGGTCGCTGATGCGTTTGAGGACGCCCTGCAAGGCGGCCTGATCTTGCAAATAACCGGTGAGCAAGGCCACCCCACCCTCCTGATTTGAGATGGTCAGGTTTTCGAACCATTCGGCCCAGCCGGCATCCAGGTGACCGCTGACTCTGATCTGGTAGATCATTGGCTTATACATAGGCTTAATCAGGGGACTTCCAGCTTGACCGAGCCAACCCCGGCCTGCAAATCCAGAGTGAGCGTATGCGCTTTTTCGCCGTAAGCCCGGTTGACGTACCCGTTACCATCCTTGATCAGGTTATTCGCTGTCACGCTGACCAGGGCCGTATCCATATTGACACGAACACCAGTTTCGGATGGCAGCCTGATTGTGATCTCGCCTACCCCTCCCCGAATGGAAACATTCAGGTTTTGATCCCAGTATCCGGTGAGATCGATCGTGGTGATCCCAGCACCGGTTTCGATCTCCAAACGGCTCAAGCTCATATTGCTCAAGTCGAGGTTGCTGACGCCGGCGCCCGTATGGATCACAAGATCCAGCGGGATGCTATTGCTCAGTTGGATATCCCATTCATTGATCAATTTGTCGCCAACGGGGAGCCTTACATCCTGGTGAGCGACCAAAAGCTCGCCCTGCGCACCGCTTTCACGGTAGCCAATCTCTGGCTTCCATGCATCCACGTTATAGCGGAATGTGGCATCCATCAAGCCACTCGCGCCGCCTTGCAGGGACAGTTCTCCGGCGCCCATCTCGATTTGAACCCTGGCAGAGGTGGCCGAATCTACGGTGACGGCCTGTGTATCGGTTCTCAACTCATTGACTCTTGTGGTTGGGATGGCATTACAGGCCAGAGCAGCCAGCCAGAGCGTCAGAATTGCCACGCCCAGTCGTTTATACAAGCGAAAAGCGTTCATCTTAGCCTCCTTGATCCAGTAGATCCATCAGCTTCCGGTTTTTAGAACTCTTCGCGCCCAAAGCGCCACAGCGCAACGGCTGTCATCACGATGATCCAGCCCGACACGGCCAGGATTGGCACAAACCAACCAGGCGGCAAGGGCAGCTCCAGCGCCACCGCGCCGCTGAGGTCTGGGAACAGCCAGGGGGTGAAGAACATGACCTCAAGCGGGATAAAGCCTTTGAACAACAAGCCAGACATGATCATGACGATCCCAATTGCAGCGACGGGGCCGCGGCTGCTGAATAGTGTGCCCAGCATCAAGGTCAGGACGATATAGAAAAGGAGATGCAATACCGCTACAGCCACTCCGGCCAGAAAAGGCGTCCAGGGGAGCGAGGCGGAGATCAACCAGCGCATTTCGAAGTAAAAAATTACCGAAGGGATCAGAATAGCGCTGATTGACAATCCAACGGCATAGGCGATGATCTTTGCCAGGATAAAGGCCGAACGCGAAGCCGGTTTCGACATGACCCAGGCGGCTGTCCCCAGCTCTTTTTCGCTCACGATTGCGCCTTGCACCGTAATGATCGTTCCGATCCCAACTGCCCCAACCATCATAGGCAGGAAGGTCTGCACCACTTCTTCCAGAATCTCGGCGTGTGCAACCGGTTCGGACAGCGCGACGATGGTAGAAACACCGTTCAGGATCAACACCCAGATGAGAGCCTGTATCCACCAGGTGCGGGTGCCCAACCATTGTCCCAATTCCTTACTCAGCATGTTGCCAAAGCCACTTAGCCAGGAGCGTTCAGCTACCGGGCGCAATCCCTTGCGGGCTGCCAGGATAAGATCATGGGTTATGGCTGTTTTCGATTGTGTGGTCATTTTGACGTCTCCTCTCTGACCAGGTTCAAGAACACTTCTTCCAGGTTGTGCGTTTTGCGCCCGAAGCTTTTCACGCGTAGGCTGCGGTCTTCCAGGATCAGGGGCAGCAGCTCATCTTCGGCGGCGCCATCGTCGGTCACGCCAACCTGCCAGGTGGTGTGCCCGTTGTGGGCTTCGCTGCTCAGGGATTGGACCCAGGGCAGGCCAGCCAGGCGCGCCTGCGCCCGGCTGGCATCGCCTTTGATGGTCACGTTGTAGACCGCAGCCGAGCCGCTGCCGTTCAGCAGTTCTTCGATGGGGGCCTCGGCGACCAGCTTGCCATGGTTCAAGATTGCGACGCTATCGCTCACGCGCTGTACATCTTCGAGGATGTGGGTAGAGTAGAAGATGGTGGTGTACTTGCGCAGCCTTTCCATCACGTCCAGCACATCGTGGCGGCCCTGCGGGTCGAGCGAAGCCGCCGGTTCGTCCAGGATGATCAGGTCGGGGTAGTTGACTTCGGCCTGGGCGATCCCCAGGCGTTGGCGCTCACCGCCGGAAAAGCCCTTGATCGGTCGGTCAGCCTTGCCTTCCAGCCCGGTGAGATCCAGCATCTCCTCGATGCGCGCTTCGAGCAAATCCTTTGGACCGCTGTAAAAGAAGCGCGCCGTGTAGCGCAGCGTCTGGCGGGCAGTCATGTGCTCGTAATAGCGCGGGTCTTGCGCCAGATAGCCGACCCGCCGACGCACCGCCAGGCCATCTTGGGTGATGTCCTGCCCAAAGACCAGGGCTTTCCCCGAGGTGGGGCGGGTCAAGCCAAGCAGCATCTTGATGGTGGTGCTCTTGCCCGCCCCGTTGGGTCCCAGGAAGCCGTAGATCGAGTTCCTGGGCACTTGCAGGTTGAGGCCATCCAGGGCTTTTGCGTCCTGATAGGCTTTGGTCAACCCCTGAGTGTGGATAACGTTTCCATTGGATGTATTCATATCGGTTCATCACCTTTCCTACTACTAAGGTTATCAGCCCCTATGTATGGATAGAACATTCTTTCAACGCCTTCATCTTCATACCTAAACCTCTTTTTCTATTGGTCATCCACCGAAATAGTGTTGCACGAAATCTATGGTATTCAATACGGCATGCGCGATGATCACAGGCCACAGATTGCGTCGTACGGTCAAAAATGCTGCCCCAAATAGAAGACCCACTGCAGAGATCTTAATTACGCCTCCCAGCCCCTGATAAGTGTGAGCCAGTCCGAAGATGATTGCGCTGCCGACCAAAGAAATCACCCAGGCGAGCTTCGTCTTATTCCCTTGGAGATCAACGAGCCGGTTCATCAGGTAGCCGCGCCATAAGAATTCCTCAAAGAATCCAGCCGTAAACCACATTGCAACCACGTTGAGGATCAGATTAGGCAAATTGCCGTGCAAAATATCAAAGCGACTGTTGTCCACCTGTGGGACTGGGAAAGCGAGTGTGACAAGCGGCATCAGCAAGTTGAATCCAACGATCATGCCAACAGTCACGCCAATGCCCATCAAGATCGTACGTACCCGGCTCTTTGGCCGCGCCAACCCAAAGTCGCTCCAGGTACTGCCTCGTATTTTCGACACAACCCACATGAACACTAATGTGACTACCAGGCCCAGATTGACAAGAGGCCCCGCCAGCAAGGAAAGTCCACCGACAAGGGGAATAAATTCGTTACCACCCAATCGATCGCTTATGATCAGGAGTGCATACAATGGAACAAACACGACCGCGATTTCCAGCAAGATAGCGAGCTTGTTTGTTCGTAACAACATATCAGATTTTTCTTGAAATAGTTCTGAGTTTTCCATTTTCTCACATTCCGCACCTTAAGAATCGAATAGATAGCATTTTTGAACCTGAGGACCGAGCAGATTGATCACCTGTTCCTGAGCCGGACGGAGATTCAGGAGCTGGCGGAGCATTA
>Ga0226835_1000834_pt1 | contig 23774 bp, 19 predicted proteins | sample LAC_MetaG_1_FD_163627 | JGI IMG/M metagenome (GOLD analysis project Ga0226835, IMG submission 163627) | Anaerobic ammonium oxidizing microbial communities from anammox membrane bioreactor (MBR) in UC Berkley, California, United States -... | ecosystem: Engineered > Bioreactor > Anaerobic >...
GCGCCACGTGAGCACCGTGCTCATCGCCCAGACGCACCACCAGCCGGCGCAGCCCACCACCGTCGCCCACTACCTGAGCGCCGTGGAGGACCAGGCCGCGCGCGACTCCGAGCGGCTGGCGCAGGCCTACGCCCGCATGAACCTGAGCCCGCTCGGCGCCGCCGCGCTGGCGGGCAGCAGCCACCCGCTCGACCGCGAGTTCACCGCCGCCCGGCTAGGCTTCGACGGCCCGGTGGCCAACACGTACGACGCCGTCGCCTCGGCCGACTGGGAGTTCGACATCGTCAGCCTGGCGCAGTCCGTGGCGCTCGGCCTGGGGCGGTTCGTTAACGATCTCTTGTCCTGGGCCGCATCCGGCTGGTACCGCCTTGACGATAGTCTGGTCCAAGGGTCATCGATCATGCCGCAGAAGCGCAACCCCGTCTCCCTCGAGCACGCCCGCACCCGCCTCTCGCGCGTGCTGGGCGCCGCCGGCATGATCACGTACTCGCACCACAACATCCCCTTCACCGACCTGAACGACTTCGGGCCGGACGTCCAGGGCGCCCTCGGGGTGCAGCACCGCCAGCTCGTCGGCGCGCTGACCCTCCTGACGGGCTGCCTCACGGACGGCGACTTCGACGAGCCAAAGCTCGCAGACGTGGCCGCGCGCACCGACACGACGGCCACCGAGCTGGCCGACGTCCTGGCGCGCGACGCTCACCTGACCTTCCCACACGCGCACCACGTGGTCGCCACGCTGGTGCAGCGCTTCCATGCGGAGGGGCGGCTACTGACCTCGGCCACCCCCGCCGACGTGGCGGCAGCGGGCGGACCGCTGCTCTCCACGGAGGCGCTGACCGCCGCGCTCGACCCGGGCGCGTTCGTGAGGCGGCGCCGCGGCATAGGCATGCCGGCGCCGGAGGTCATGACCAACAGGCTCGCTCGGGCCACGGAACGGCTAGAAGCCGACCGGCAGGCCCTGCGGGAACGGTCCGAGGCACTAGGGCGCGCCACGGCGCGGCTGCGCGGAACCGGAAAGGAGCAAGTCGGAGCATGAAGCGTTTCCTCGTTCTATTGGCCGTGATGTTGGGGGTCGGCATCGGCGCCGCCCAGACCACCATCACCTACTGGCAGTACGACTACAAGACCCGCGTCGACGCGATGAACCAGCTCATCGCCCAGTTCGAAGCCGCCAACCCCGACGTCAAGGTCGTGCAGGAGACCTTCCCGTACGACGGCTACCCGCAGCAGGTCGCCGCCTCGCTCCCCGCCGGCCAGGGCGCCGACGTGGTGCAGCTCTTCTACGGCTGGCTCCCCACCTGGCAGCGCGCCGGCTACGTCATCCCGCTCCCCGAGCAGTACTTCTCCGCCGCCGACCTCGACGCCAACTTCGCCCCCGTCGCCCAGGCCGCCAAGGTGGCCGGCACCTGGTACGGCCTCCCGACCGCGGTCCGCAGCCTGGCGCTCTTCTACAACGCCGACATGCTCGCCGAGGCCGGCTACGACGCTCCGCCCGCCACGTGGGAGGAGTTCGTCGAGATCGCCAAGGCCCTCACCGTCAAGGAAGGCGACCGCTTCGTGCAGGTCGGCTACGGCTTCGCCCCCAACGGCCAGGACCACCACCTCGTGCGTGAGGTCCTCGTCCGTCAGTTCGGCGGCGCCCCGTACTCCGACGACAACCTCACCGTCACCTACGACAGCGAGGCCGGCATCGAGGCCCTCACCTTCTACACCGACTGGGTCACGAAGTACGGCTTCGCCGTGCCCGAGTTCGTCCCCGGCAACAACGGCTACCGCGACGGCTTCCGCCAGCTCGAGAACATCGCCATGATCGTCGACGGCTCCTTCGCCATCGGCGACGTCAAGAAGGTCGCCTTCAACTGGGGCGTCACCGAGCTGCCCGTCCGCGCCGGCAGCGACGTCAAGTCGAACTTCGGCTCGTTCTTCATGAACGGCCTCACCCCGAACGCCGCCAAGGACCCGGCCAAGCTCGAGGCCGCCGCGCGCTTCCTCAAGTTCGTGACCAGCGACGACGCCATGAAGCTGTGGCTCGACGTCGTGGGCGAGCTGCCCGCCAGCCGCACCCTCATCGCCGACCCCGAGCTCGCCGCCGACCCCATCTACGGGCCGTTCGTGCGCGCGCTCGACTACGCCCACGCCACCGTCTTCGTCGACGAGAGCGGCCAGCGCGACATCATGGTCGACGCCATCAACGAGGTCGTGCTCCAGGGCACCAGCCCCGCCGAAGCGATGAAGGCGGCCGCGGCCGCCGAGCAGCTCCTGCTCGACGCGAACCGCTGATCCACCCCTGAGTCTCGCGCCGCCGTGACCCTCACGTGAGGGTCACGGCGGCCGCCGGGCACCGGGCGCCGATGCGGCGCCCGGGCGGCCGGCACGTAACCGCCCCTCGCGCTCAACCGCGAGAACGCTCGCGCCGCGCGCGGGCGAACCCGCGCCGCCCGCAGGCGCCCGGCACAGAGAGCCGGGCCGGGCGGGCGCGGCCACGGCCCCGGAGGTGCCATGAGGAGTTCGGAAGGCGTGAGGCGCCGCCGAGGACTATCTTTGACGTCGCGTGAGGCGCTATGGGCGTACGCGTTCCTGCTCCTCCCGCTGGCGTTCTTCCTGTTCTTCAGGTTCTGGCCCGCGATCCAATCTCTCAAGCTGTCGCTATACACCTGGCACGTCGACCCGGAGCAGCGCACCTTCATCGGGCTGCAGTACTACCGGGAGATGTACCAGAACTTCGTCGCCAAGGGCGACCTATTCAAGGCGCTGAGGAACATGCTCTTCTACTTCCTCATCGTCGTGTTCGGCCAGGTCACGCTCGGCATGATCAGCGCCGTGCTGCTCAACTCCGTCAACTGGTTCAAGGGCCTGTTCCGCGCCATCTACTTCGCCCCGTACGTGACGCCGGCCGCCGCCGTCGCGTGGGTGTGGGGCTGGATGTACTCGGTCAACTTCGGTATCTTCAACAAGTTCCTCTCCGACTGGAGCGGCTTCGTCACGGGCATCGGCCTGCCGTGGCTGGCCATCTCGCCGCAACCGTTCCTCACCAGCCCCCAGCAGGCGCTCGTGGCCGTGGCCGCCGTCGTCGTGTGGCAGCAGCTCGGCTTCCAGGTGGTCATCTTCCTCGCCGGTCTGCAGGGCATCCCGCGCCCCATGCTCGAGGCCGCCGCCATCGACGGCGCCAACGGCTGGCAGCGCTTCTGGAACGTCACGTTCCCCCTCCTGAACCCGGTCATCGTGTTCTCCCTCATCATCTCGACCATCTCGACCTTGCAGATGTTCGACCAGGTGCAGAACATCAACTTCACCGACCAGGGCGGGCCGCTCGGCAGCACCCTCACGATCGCGCTCTACATGTACCAGCAGGCGTTCCAGAAGTTCCGGATCGGCTACGCCGCCGCCGTGACCGTGCTGCTGTTCGCGATCATCCTCGTGATAACGCTCATCCAGCTGCGACTCACGCAAAGGAAGGTCGAGTACTGATGGCCTCGCTCCAGAGCGCCCGGCGGCGCCGGGCACCCCTCGACGTCGGCCGCCTGTTGGCCTACGTGCTCCTCACCATCGGCAGCGTGGTCATGGCGTTCCCGTTCGTGTGGATGATCCTGTCGGCCTTCAAGCCCCTCAAGGAGATCTTCCGCTTCGGGTTCTGGCCGAAGGTGTGGACGCTCGCCAACTTCAGCGACGTCCTGCTCAACACGCAGTTCCCCCGCTGGTTCCTGAATAGCCTCATCGTGGCCGGCATCTCGACCGTGTCGGTGCTGTTCTTCGCCTCGCTCGTCGGCTACACGCTCACGCGCCTGCGTTTCCCCGGGCGCAACATCATCTTCCTGCTCATCCTCAGCACGCTCATGATCCCCACCGAGATGCTCGTCATCCCGTGGTACGTCATGTCGACCGAGTACGGCTGGGTCAACACCTTCTGGGGCATCGCCTTCCCCGGCCTCATCCCCGCCTTCGGCGTCTTCCTCATGCGCCAGTTCTTCGAGTCGCTGCCGCGCGACCTGTTCGACGCCGGCCGCGTGGACGGCGTGAGCGAGTTCGGGCTGTTCTGGCGCGTCGGGCTGCCGCTCGTGGGGCCCGGCCTTGCCGCGCTCGGCATCTTCAACTTCGTGGGCAACTGGAACGCCTACCTCTGGCCGCTCATCGTGGCCAAGTCGCCCAGCATGCGCACCATCCCCGTCGGGGTGGCGTTCTTCTCGGGCGAGGCCGGCACGGAGTGGAACCTCATCATGGCCGCGGCCGCCCTGGCCGTGATCCCCGTGCTGCTCGTGTTCTTCATCTTCCAGCGCCAGATCATCGAGGGCGTGGTCCTCACCGGGGTGAAGGGATGAGCAGCACGACCGGGGACGGCGCCCAGCGCCCGTCCCCACGCATCCTGGTGGTCGGCAACGCCAACGTCGACGTGTTGATGGGCGACGTGGCGCCGTGGCCCCTGCCCGGCAGCGAGGTCGTGATCGACCGCTACGAGTGGCGCGTCGGCGGCGCGGCCGGCAACACGGGCCTCGCGCTGGCGGCGCTCGGCGTGCGCGACGGCGTCGACTCCGACGTGATCGCCGGGGTGGGCGACGACTTCCTGGGCAACTGGCTGGAGGGCGCCATGGCCGGCGCGGCGCGCCTGACGCGCGCGCCGCACGCCACGGCGTTGACCGTCGGGCTCACCCACCCCGACGGCCAACGCACCTTCGTCTCCTACCTCGGGCACCTCGTGACCCTGCCCGCCGCGCGCATCGAGGCGGCCCTCGCCGCCGCCAGGCCAGGCGACCTGCTCCTCCTATGCGGCTACTTCCTGTTGCCGGAGCTGCGCCGCGCCGCGCCCGCCCTCCTGCGGCGCGCCCGCGACCGCGGCGTCGTCGCCATGATCGACACGGGTTGGCCCGACGGCGGGTGGACCGACGCGGTGCGCGCCGAGGTCGCGGCGCTGCTGCCGCTACTGGGCGCGTTCCTCCCGAACCGCGAGGAGGCGCTCGGCCTCACGGGCTGCCGGCAGGACGGCGACGTCGAGGTGGCCGTGGCCGAGCTGCGGCGCCTCGGTGCCGAGCGGGTGGTCGTCAAGCTCGGCGCCGACGGCGCCCTGCTCGTGACGGAGGCCGAACGGGCCGTGCAGGCGTCGCCCAACGTGGCGGTGCAGGACACGGTCGGCGCCGGCGACACCTTCAACGCCGGCCTCCTCGCCGGGCTCGCGCGCGGCATGAGCTGGACCGAGGCCCTCGCGCCGGCCGTCAACGCCGCCGCCCTGGCCATCGCCAGCCAGCCGCGCCACTACCCCTCCTGGGAGGAGACCCTGAGCGCCTCGCGCCAGCCGCTCTCCGTGACCAAGTAGCCGACCCGCACGTCGTGCGGTAGCCGCGGGAGCTCCGGCAGCACCAGCGCGTCGACGGTCACGCCCACCAGGGTGGCGCCCTCGCGCGCCAGCGGCAGGAGGCGGTCGTAGTACCCCTTGCCGTAACCCAGGCGCGCGCCCGCCACGTCGAAGGCCAAGCCCGGCACGAGGAACAGGTCCACGGCCGCCGGCTCGACCTCGGGCAGGGCGGCGCCGGGCTCCAACTGACCGAAGCGGTGCCGCTCCCACGCGCCGCTCGCGGCGAACCCCGCCGCGGGCGCCGCGTGGAGCGTCAGGTGCGGCGCGGGGCGGGCGTTGACACGGGGGAACGCGAAGCGCTTGCCGGCGTCGGCCAGGAGCGGCGCCAGGTCGACCTCCGAACCGAACGCCACGTACGACGCGACCAGGCGCGCCCGCCGGTAGGAGGCGAGGTCACGCACCGCCGCCACCACGCGCGCGTTCAGGGCCGGGCCGCGCGCCGCCATCTCCGCCGCGCGGACCTCGGTCGCCCAGGCGCGGCACGCCGCTTTGAGGTCGGAGGGCATCTGCTGCCGAGTGTAGCGTCGAGCGCGCGTCGCGGGGGCGCCCACCCCCACTCCGTCGGTGGTCGATACTTGGATCATGCCCAAGACCCTCACCAGCACCGTGCATCACCTCGTCGACCTACGCTTCGTGGGCGAGACCCCCGAAGGCCAGCGCGTGATGATCGACAACGAGAGGCGCGCGCGCACCGGCATGAGCCCCATGCAACTCCTGCTCAACGCCACCGCCGCCTGCGCCGCCATGGACGTGGTGGTGATGCTCGGCAAGCGCAAGCTGACCGTCAACGCCTACCGCGTCGAGATCACGGGCGAACGCCCCGACGCCAACCCGGCGCCCTTCGAGCGCCTGAAGGCCAGGCACGTCTTCGACGTCCCGGGCCTCGACAGGGCCACGGCGGAGCGCTTCGTTCAGCTCGCCACCGAGAAGTACTGCTCGGTCGGCCTCAGCCTGAAGGCGAGCATCGATTACGAGGTCGAGTTGGAGCAGGCGGAGGGCTGAGCGCCTGCGGCAGCGGGACGCCCGACAGCAGGGGGCGGCGGGGCGCCCCGCGGCGGCGCGGCGTCCGGTGGCCCCGCGGCGCCCGCTCGACTCAGGCCTGCAACGGGCCGCGGCCCGGCTCGGGGTCCGGCCCCGACGCTCCCGCCAGGGCGGCGGAGAACCCCGTCTGCAGGCCCATGAGGTAAGAGAGCTTGATCATGAAGACGAGCGTGTCGGCGTCGTGGGCGGCAACCAGGTCCCCGATGAACTCGGTCGTGCCGTCCGGCAGCGCCACCGCGTCGATCTGGGCCGAGTGGCGCTCACGCATGTCCTTCAGGAAGCGTTCGATGAGCTCCTTGTTCACCTGAGGGGCGCCCCGTTCACGTGTTCGCCCGGCGCGGCTGCGAACTCTTCGAGTTCCGCCGGGTCGGCGAGCAACTCATCGAGCCACGCCAGTACCGCCTCGGCGGTGGCCAGGTTGGTGGCCAACGGCACGGCGTGAACGTCGCAAATGCGCAGCAGCGCGGAGATGTCGGGCTCGTGCGGCTGCGCCGTCAGGGGGTCGCGGAAGAAGATGACGGCCAGCACGCGCTCCTCGGTGATCCGCGCCCCCACCTGGAGGTCGCCCCCCATCGGGCCCGACGCCATCAGCTCGATGGGGAGCCCCGTGCGCTCGTGCAGAACGCGGCCGGTGGTGCCGGTGGCGATGAGGGGGAAGCGCGACAGGGTGCCGGCGTGGTCGGCGACGAAGGCTGCCAGGTCGGCCTTCTTCCGGTCGTGTGCGATCAGGGCCACGGACTTCATCCTCCCAGTCTAGTTCCTGAGGCCACGGGCGGCGCTTCGTGTGAGGCCGCGAGCGGCGCGGGCGCCTTGGCGCTTAGCATTGAGGGTGATGGAACTGGCGATCGTGGCAGCGGCCGCGCTGGGAGTGGTGGCCATCGTCAGCACCAGGCTCGGACAACGTTTCGGCGTGCCCGCCCTGGTGCTGTTCGTTGGCGTCGGCATGCTGGCGGGCACGGGCGGGCCGATAGGCATCGAGTTCTCGAACTTCGAGGTCAGTTACTACGTGGGCGTGGTGGCGCTCGCCGTCATCCTGTTCTACGGCGGTCTCGATACCCGCATGCGCATCTTCCGCGCCGCCATCGTGCCGGCCTCGGCCCTCGCCACGCTCGGCACGCTCCTGACGATGCTGTTCATCGGCCTGGCGGCCCACGCGCTCACCGACCTCGACTGGCTGACCAGCATGCTTCTCGGCGCCGTCATGTCGAGCACCGACGCCGCCGCCGTGTTCAGCTCCCTGCGCGGCCGCGGCCTGCCCAAGCGCCTGCGCGGGACGCTCGAGACGGAGTCGGGCACGAACGACCCCATGGCGGTCCTCCTCACCCTCTCGCTCGTTCAGGCCATCGACGGCGACCACAAGGTCGACTACCTGGCGATGGCGGGGTCCGTCGTGCTGGAGCTCGTGCTCGGCGCCGCCCTTGGCCTGGCGTTCGGGTGGCTGCTCAAGCTGTTGATAAACCGCGTCGAGCTCGTCAACGTCGGGCTCTACCCCGTGCTCGCCCTCGCCGGCGGCCTGCTGGCGTTCGGCGCCACGGCGCTGCTCGACGGCAACGGGTACCTCGCCATCTACCTGGTGGGGCTGATGCTCGGCAACGGTTACCTCGTGCAGCGCGTGGCCATCGTCAACTTCATGAACGGTGCGGCCTGGGCGGCGCAACTGATCATGTTCCTGTTGATGGGGCTGCTCGTGGTCCCGAGCCGCCTCTGGCCGGTGCTCGGGACGGCGCTCCTCGTCACCGCCGCCACCATGCTGCTGGCGCGGCCCCTCGCCGTCGTCATCACGCTGGCGCTGCTGCGCTGGGCGTCGCGCGGACGGTACCGCTTCAGGCCGCGCGAACAGGTGCTCCTCACCTGGGCCGGGTTGAAGGGCGCCGTGCCCATCATCCTGGCGATGGTGCCGCTCATGCACCGGGTCGACGGCGCAGACGTGATCTTCGACGTGGTGGTGGTGGTCGTGATCGTCGGCACGCTGCTGCAGGGGTTCACCCTGTCGCCGCTCGCCCGCCGGCTGGGCCTGGCGAAGGCGGAGCCGCCGCCCCCCAAGCTGCGGCTCGAGCTCGGGGGCGAGGCCCCGAAGGGTGCCGCCGTGCTGGCGGTGTTCATCGGCCCGGACAACCGCGCCGTGGGGAAGCGCATCGTCGAGCTGTCGTTGCCGCGCGAGGTGGTCATCGCGGCCGTGTTGCGCGGCGGCAAGCTGGTGACGCCAAGGGGTCAGACGGTGATCGAGGCCGGCGACCACGTCTACCTGATAGGCGCCAACCTCAGGGACGACAGCACGCCGGCCGCATTCGGGCGCAAGCCGCGCGCTTCGACGCGCGCCGCTACGTCAACGCCGAAGGCACCGTCCTGTCGGGCACCGTGAAGGTCACGAGCGTCCCCGGCCGCGCCTGCGCCAGGGCCGCCAGGTCGCGGCGGTCCACCACGCCGGCCACCGCGTAGCCGCCCGTGCGGCCGCGGTCGGCGAGGAGGACGAGCGGGCGGCCGTCTGGCGGGAGCTGCACCGCGCCGGCCGGCGTGCCGGTCGACGGCAAAGACGGCGGTGGGGCCGGGTCGGCGGCGCCGGCGATCGGCTCCAGCCGCACCCCCATGCGGCTCCGCTCGGCCACGGCGAAGGTGCGCGCCTGCAACGCCGCGAAGGCGGCCCCCAGGTGCAGCGGCCCGGGATGGAGGCGCAGGCTCAGGCGCGCGGGGTAGTGGCCGAGCGGCGGGAGCGGGCGCGCGGCAAGCCCCGGCTGGGGCGGCGCGGCGTTGGCAAGGACGTCGCCCGGCCGCAACCACCGCCCGAACCCGCCAACGTGACCCCGCGTGTCGGTGCTGCCGCCCACCGCCAACGCCTCGTGACCCACCGGCCCGCCGAGGGGCGCCAGCCCGCCGCTCACGGCCAGGAGCGGCACCCCGGCGAGCGCGGCGCCCGCGTCCGGCGGGCGGAGCTCCAACGTGGCGCCGCGGCGCCACGCGAACGGCTTGCCCGGCTCGAGCGGCGCGCCGTCGAGCGCCGCGCGCGCCGCCCCGCCGTAGACGGCGACGACGTCGGCCTCCGCCCGCAGGGCGGCGTGCGGCACGGTCAGCTCCAGGGCCGGGGCCGTCAGGGGTGCGCCGACGGCCGCCGCCAACGCCCTGAACAGGCGCTGGTCGAGCGCTCCCGCCTCCGCCAGCCCGAAGTGACCCACGCCGCGGCGCGGGGCGCCCTGCAGCGAGGCGGAGGACGGCCACACTTCGAGGACGGTGAGGAGCGGCTCGAGCTGCACGGGCGCGCCAGGGTGCCCGCGGGGCTCCGGCGCCGCGCCGCCCCGCTGCGGGCGGATCGGGGCGGGCACGAACCTCACCTCGTCGCCCGCGCGGAGGGTGGTCGGGTCGGCGAGCTCGGGGTCGAACAGGCGGAACGTCGTCGTTCCGAGCAGCCACCAGCCGCCCGGGCCCGCCGTCGGGTAGATGCCCGCCTGGCCCTGCGCGATGGCGACGGCGCCCGCCGGGACGTCGGGACGGGGGCGCGCGCGGCGCGGCGTCGTGAGGCGCGGGTCGGCGCCGTGCAGGTACGGGAAGCCGGGGGTGAAGCCGAGGTAGGCCACGGAGTAGGTGGCCGCGGCGTGGCGGGCGACGATCTCGTCCCACGAGAGCGCCAGGCGATCGCACAACTCCGAGACGTCGGCGCGGTCGCCGTACGCCACGCTCACCTCGAAGTGCCGCGGCTCGGGGGGCGCGACCGCCTCGGCGCCGGCGACGGCGCGGGCGAGGCGCTCGTCGTCGAGCAGGTAGCGCCCCTCGACGAGGACGTCGGCGTGGCCGGGCACCACGTCGTAGAGGCCCGCCGGCAGGACGGAGCGCAGCGCGTGCGCCAGCGCTCCCAGGCGGCGTGACAGCTCCGCCGACGGCGGTTCGTCGAACGTCAGGTACCGCGCGTAGGGGCCGGCGTGGACGAGCCTCAAGGGCGTGCGCCGCTCACGGCGCGCCGCTCACGGTGCGCCGCTCACGGCGCGGGGCTCGTGACCGCGACGCCCGCGGCCTCGAGCCCCGCGCGGACGCGGCGCGCCAGCTCGGCGGCCCCCGGCGTGTCTGAGTGGAGGCAGACCGTGTCGACCGCGAGGCGCAACCTCGCCCCGTCGAGGGTGGCGAACTCCTCGCCCCGCGCGAGGGCGAGCGCCTGCTCGAGCGCCGCCTCCGGATCCGTCAAGACCGCCCCTGGGCGGTGGCGGGGCGCCAACAGGCCGTCGTCGCGGTAGGCGCGGTCCGCGAACCCCTCGCGCAGTAGCGGCCGGCCGCGCGCGGCGAGCGCGTGGGCCGCCACCGAGCCGGCCGGCAGCACCAGCCGCAGCTCCGGGTCGAGCCGCACCAGGCTCTCGGCGAGAGCAAGCGCCAGCGCCGGGTCGAGCGCCACCGCCTCGTACATGGCGCCGTGCGGCTTGACGTGCGCCACGCGCGTGCCCTCCAGGCGCGCAACGGCCTGCAAGGCGCCCACCTGGTACACGACGTCGTCCACCACCCGCTCGGGCGGCAGCGCCATGGGGACGCGGCCGAAGCCCCGCAGGTCGGGGTAGGCCGGGTGCGCCCCCACCACCACGCCGGCCGCCACGCAGGCTGCGGTCGTGCAGCGCATGATGCTCGGGTCGCCGGCGTGGAAACCGCAGGCGACGTTGGCGGACGTGACGGCCGCCAGCAGGCGCCGCTCGTCCTCAGGGCGCCACCAGGCGCCGTACCCCTCGCCGAGGTCGGCGTTGAGGTCGATGGTCACGGCAGCATGCTACCGCCCCCGGCGGCGGGACCGCCGAGGGCGGCTCGCCGGGGAGCGCCTCTCGCCGAGCGCGCCTCGCGGGGGGCGTCTCGCTGGGGGCGCCTACTCGTCCCACCGTGCAAGGTAGAGGAGCGCCGCCGACGACCACGCCTGCGGGCGGCAGGCCACGGGGTACGGCACGGGTGGCGCCGCGCTTCGCGGGTAGCCCGCCTCGAGCTCCGGCGGCCTCAGGTCGGGCTGTAGGGCGGCGAGGTCGAGGAGCGCGGCCCGGGTCGCCCGCATGGAAACCGCAGGCGACGTTATCGGACGTGACGCATGAAAGGGGCCGCCGGAGCGCGCGTGGGAGGTTCGCGGCCGGACCCTCGCCGCGTACGCTTGACAAGACTTCGGGCCTAGGTGTACTCTTACTTTTGCCGCTCGAAAGACCGGCGAGAACATTGACAGGCGAATAGAAGGCAAGACATCAGGGCTCGGACGAGCACTTAGTTCCGTGAGGGACGTAAGATCGTACGAGCCGCGAATCGGGTTTTTTCGAAAACTTGAATCGCGTGTCTGCTCATACACATCAAACGAAAAGAAATGGGTCAAGTTACTAAGGGCACACGGTGGATGCCTTGGCAGTCGAACCGATGAAGGACGTGGCTACCTGCGATAAGCCTCGGGAAGCTGGAAGCAAGCGTAGATCCGAGGATCTCCGAATGGGGAAACCCAGTGGGGCGAACCCCCACTACCCTTGACTGAATACATAGGTCATGTGGAGGGAACCCAGGGAACTGAAACATCTAAGTACCTGGAGGAAAATAAAGAAACCTCGATTCCCCCAGTAGCGGCGAGCGAAAAGGGAACAGCCTAAACCGACTCCTACGGGAGCCGGGGTCGTAGGACCGGCAACATGGACTCGAGCGTATAGCGGAAGCGCACTGGAAAGGCGCGCCATAGCGGGTGATAGCCCCGTACGCGAAATGCGCGGAAGCCTAGCCGGCACCTGAGTAGCGCGAGTCACGTGGAACCTCGCGTGAATCCACGGGGACCACCCCGTAAGGCTAAATATTCCGACTGACCGATAGCGAACAAGTACCGTGAGGGAAAGGTGAAAAGCACCCCGTGAGGGGAGTGAAATAGTACCTGAAACCGTGTGCTTACAAGCAGTCACAGCCCTATGCGCATCTTCGGATGCGAACGGGTAGTGGCGTGCCTCTTGAAGCATGATCCTGCGACTTACTGGTAGTGCCGAGTTTAAGCCGATAGGCGGAGGCGTAGCGAAAGCGAGTCTGAACAGGGCGTTCAGGCGCTATCAGTAGACCCGAAACCGGATGAGCTAGCCATGGCCAGGTTGAAGCTTCCGTAAAAGGAAGTGGAGGACCGAACCCGTTGAGGTTTAAAACTCTTGGGATGAGCTGTGGTTAGGAGTGAAAAGCTAACCGAATCCGGAGATAGCTGGTTCTCCCCGAAATAGTTTTAGGACTAGCCTCGGGGGTTCACCGATGGTTGTAAAGCACTGATTGGGCTAGGGGGCTCACCAGCTTACCAAACCCTGTCAAACTCTGAAGGCCGTCGGTTCATACCCCGGGAGTCAGTCTGCGTGAGCTAACTTTCGCAGACAAGAGGGAAACAACCCAGAACGCCAGTTAAGGTCCCCAAGTCATGGCTAAGTGGTAAAGGATGTGGAGACGCTAGAACAGCTAGGAGGTTGGCTTAGAAGCAGCCATTCCTTTAAAGAGTGCGTAATAGCTCACTAGTCGAGCGTCTCTGCGCCGAAGATGATCGGGGCTAAGCCATGCACCGAAACTGCGTCAGTGCAACCAAGTTGCGCTGGGTAGGGGAGCGTTCCGTAAGCCGTTGAAGCGGTACCGCAAGGAGCCGTGGAGGTATCGGAAGTGCGAATGCAGGAATTAGTAACGATAAGAAGGGTGAGAATCCCTTCCGCCGAAAGCCTAAGGGTTCCTGAGCAAGGGTCGTCCTCTCAGGGTTAGGCGGGACCTAAGGCGAGGCCGAAAGGCGTAGTCGATGGACAGCAGGTCAACATTCCTGCCCCGCCGTCGTGGAGTGATGGGGTGACGCATTAGGATAGGCCATCCGGAGCTATGGCTATGCCCGGCGGCGTGCGAAGTCTGGAGGGACAGGAAAATCCGCCCTCCGCGTAGATGACGTACGTCGGGAAGGTCCTACGGGACTGATAACTGGTTGAATCCACGGTGCCAAGAAAAACCTCTAAACGTTGAAGCGATGGCGCCCGTACCAAAACCGACACAGGTAGGCGAGTGTAAGAGCACTAAGGCGCGCGAGAGAACCCTGGTTAAGGAACTCTGCAAAATAGCCCCGTAACTTCGGGAGAAGGGGTCCCACGTGTAAGGTTGTCAGTGATGATCGCCTGAGGTGGGCGCAGTGAATTGGCTCTAGCGACTGTTTACCACAATCACAGCACTCTGCTAACCCTTATAGGGGATGTATAGGGTGTGACACCTGCCCGGTGCTGGAAGGTCAACGGGAGGCGTGAAAGCGCTGAACTGAAGCCCCAGTGAACGGCGGCCGTAACTATAACGGTCCTAAGGTTAACTTAACGCTAGCTTTAGTAAAACCAAACTATATGCGGGAAACTCCTCAAAAGCCGCGCGGTACTAGTGGGTCCGAGGACGCCACAGTAACAATCCGCCGGATACGTGGACAATCCGCAGGGAAGGCTTGGAGTGTCCTTCACGCCAAGAACCCTCAGAGACTATACGTTTGGGGTCGACTCCCCCGGACGAGACGCATGAAACTCGAAGCTCAATGGATAGCCGGCTTCGTCGATGGCGAAGGCTGTTTTCACGTCGGGATAGCCAAGCACGACGAGATGACGATGGGAGTGCAAGTGCTCCCGGAGTTCACGGTCGTCCAACACGAGCGGGACGCCCAACTGCTGCACGCCCTGAAGGCGTACTTCGGTTGCGGAGTGGTGCGACGGAATCACGGAGACCGGCTTGCGTATCGCGTTCGCGATCGCAAATGCCTCCGCGAAGTGATCCTTCCGTTCTTCATGAAACACCAGTTGAAGACAACCAAGAACATCGAGTTCTTGAAGTTCAGACGGGTGATTCTGGCGATGGAAGACGGGATGCACCTAACGCAAGAGGGCCTCGAGGAGATCAAGCGTATCGCCGAGGGCATGAACCGCGGTCGACCAAGATAGAGTCCGGCCCTCCTGGAAACAGGACGGGGGAATTCCGAGCGAAATTCCTTGTCAGGTAAGTTCTGACCTGCACGAATGGTGTAACGACTGGAGCGCTGTCTCAACCAGGGACTCGGTGAAATTGAATTGGCTGTATAGATGCGGCCTACCCGCAGCAGGACGAAAAGACCCCGTGGAGCTTTACTACAGCTTGATGTTGATGCTTGGACTGTTCTGTGTAGGATAGGTGGGAGACTGTGAAGCCGGGCCGCTAGGCTCGGTGGAGTCAACGGTGAAATACCACCCTGAATGGTTCGATCGTCTAACCTGCACCCGTTATCCGGGTGGGGAACAGCGTTAGGTGGGTAGTTTGACTGGGGCGGTCGCCTCCTAAATCGTAACGGAGGCGCGCAAAGGTTCCCTCAGCACGGTCGGAAATCGTGCGTAGAGCGCAAGGGTATAAGGGAGCTTGACTGCGAGACGTACATGTCGAGCAGGCACGAAAGTGGGCCCTAGTGAACCGGTGGTACCTTGTGGAAGGGCCATCGATCAACGGATAAAAGTTACCCCGGGGATAACAGGCTGATACCGCCCGAGAGTTCACATCGGCGGCGGTGTTTGGCACCTCGATGTCGGCTCGTCATATCCTGGGGCTGGAGAAGGTCCCAAGGGTCCGGCTGTTCGCCGGTTAAAATGGCACGCGAGCTGGGTTCAGAACGTCGTGAGACAGTTCGGTCTCTATCCGCTGTGGGCGTAGGAAAGTTGAGGAGAGCTGCTCCTAGTACGAGAGGACCGGAGTGGACGCACCTCTAGTGTCTTAGCTGTCGTACCAGCGGCACATGCTAAGTAGCTACGTGCGGAACGGATAAGCGCTGAAAGCATCTAAGCGCGAAGCCGACTCCAAGATGAGCTTTCCCATCCCGTAAGGGAGTAAGACCCCCGGAAGACCACCGGGTTGATAGGCTGGGAGTGTAAGTGCGGCAACGTACTTAGCTGACCAGTACTAATCGGTCGAGGACTTGACCATTTCTCGGACTTTTCCGAGAGAGACACCTGATCTTGCCTTCTATAGCCTGTCCATATCTTTCCTCTTCGTGCTCTTGGCGTCGTGGACCCACCCGAACCCATTCCGAACTCGGAAGTTAAGCACGACAGCGCCGATGGTAGTTGGGGGGCAGCCCCCTGCAAGAGTAGGTCAGTGCGAGGAGGTTATCTAGGCAAGGACGGTCTGAGGCCACGCGCCTCAGACCGCTCCGTATCCGCTCCCTAAGCGGGAGTAGCTCAGCTGGTAGAGCACTACCTTGCCAAGGTAGATGTCGCGGGTTCGAATCCCGTCTCCCGCTCCACACCAACGCGCCCGTCCGGGCCGGCCCCGCGCCGACCGGACGGGCGGTTCGGTTACGTGCCCCGACATGTGCCGCCGACCTTGAGGCAGCCCCGGGCGCCGGGCTTGAGGCTCTCACACGATGAACCCGCTTCGGGTTAGGGCTCCAAATGGCTCAGGACGGCTACGCTCTTGCGGGCGCGCCGCTCGGCCATCTGCTGGTTGCGGGAGAGGCTCAGTCTGGCGTTCGACCGCGGGTGGGCACACGATGGGCGTAGTAACGCGGTCAGGGCCTTGTTGATATCCACAATCGGAGTGGCGACGCTCGGCCTCATGCTCGCCGAATCAAGGACCTACCCCCTCGGTCTGCGGGTAGCCGGCCTTGCGCTTGGACACCTCGACGCCTCCGTCACCATTCTAGGGTAAAGCCTCGCGCTGGGACCCAGGCATGCCCCGCCACCCTAGACACAGTGTCACGAAACACGAATCCGGGCGGGTTTACGAGACAAAGACTACGGGACGGCTGTTGGAACACTCGGCGGCCCCGGGAACGGCGTGCCGGCGCTCCGTCGCCCGGGTGCGGGATAACCGACCGGTTGCCGGTGGGGCCGGGCACCAACTGCCATCGATGATCCAACGAGCAATCTAGAGTGGTTGCAGAAGTGTCAAGTATATTTTGATGTTTGTGTAAACTAGAGTTGATGACCACCAAGCCCGATCCGCGCACGGAACTCTATGCCATCGCGGAGCGCCAGGCTGGTTACTTCACCGCATCCCAGGCCCTCGAGGCCGGCTACAGCCGCGCCTCCCAGCATTACCAGCATAAGGCAGGGAACTGGCGGCGCGAAGGCCACGGCATCTACCGCCTCGAGCGCTTCCCCCACACGCCGGACGAGCACTACGTACTGCTCATGCTCTGGAGCCGAGACCGCGCCGGCACCATCCAGGCCGCCGTTTCCCACGAGACAGCCCTGCAGGCCTATGAACTGAGCGACGTCATGCCCGCCAGCATCCACCTCACCGTCCCCAAAGGCTTCAGGAAGCAACCACCCGCCGGGGTCCAGCTGCACCGCCAGGACCTGCCGGCGTCCGACATGACCGAACGTGCCGGGTACAGGATCACCACGCCCCTACGCACCCTGCTCGACGCAGCCGCTTCCACCCTCAGCGCGGAACACCTGGCGACCGCGGTGCAAGCCGCCCTCGACCAGGGCCTAGTCCGCAAGCGACTGCTGGAAGCAGCGATCGAGAACTCCCCCGATAACGTCAAGGCCCGATTCGCACGTCTCGGGCTCCCATGATCTACCGCACCGCCAGCGACTTCCGCCGGGCGCTCGAAGACCGCCTAACCACTCAGGCTCGAGCCGAGCACCGGGTGGATCCCAACCGGCTGCGCGTGAACGTCGCGTTCGAACGCTTCCTAGCCAGGCTCTTCCACGACGGCACTAAGCGTTGGGTTCTCAAAGGCGGCTACGCGCTGGAACTGCGCTACCCCGGCCGCGCCCGCTGCCGCGCCACTCGTGACCTGGACCTGAACGTACCGCCACCCCCGTACCTCGACCTGTTAGATGAGCTGCAGGCGGCGGCCGAGCGCGACATGGGAGACCACTTCAAGTTCAAGGTCAGCGCACCAACCTCGACAGGCGTGCTCGCCGGTCCGCCCCAGGGCGGACAACGGTTCAGCGTCGAAGCCCTGCTCGCGGGCCGACGGTTCGCGACCTTCCCGCTCGACGTTGGCCAGGGAGACATCACGATCAGGGAGCCCGACCGCATCCAGGGACTAATCGACCTCACCTTCGCCGGCATCGTCACCCCCCGCTTCCCCGTTTACCCGGTGGAAGACCACTTCGCGGAGAAGCTGCACGCGTACACGGCTCCGCATGCAATCCGCACCCGCGTGAAGGACCTCGTGGACATGATCCTGCTGATCGACAAGGGGCTCGAACCCAGCCAGCTTCTCCGCGAAAGCATCGCGGCGACCTTCGAACGGTACGCACGACACCCGCTGCCACCAGCGCTGTCACCGCCACCCGCCGAGTGGCAAGAGACATTCCCTCCGCTCGCTCGCGAGGTCGGGCTATCCATTACTAACTCGATCGAAGCCCACGCCTTCGTCGCGGAGTTCCTGACCGGCCTCCTTTCGCGTCCGCTCCGATAACGGTGAGGCCTCAGACTCTCCTGCGCCACGACGTCCACTCATCCGTCAATGACCTCGACCAGTTCAAGCTCGAGTGCCCGAAGGTGAACTGCTCCAGTTCCTGCACGACGATTACGGCAAGATGCGCAACTCTGGCATGCCGAGAGACAGTGCGCCTCGCTTCGACAAGATCCTTGAAGTGGTAGCGGGACTCGAGGAGGAAACGAACGCCATGTGCAAGGGCGTCCCGGCCGCCCGAGGGCCTGTCGAGCGTGGCAATGAGGAATCTGGACTCACACGGGGGACGCGCCGCCAAGCACGAGCTCGCACGGTCGTCTGCAACCTGCCCTTGCTAGACCCGATAACCCAAGATCCCCTTCGGGGCGCCGCTCAACCCCGCCACGATCAACAGGATGCCGACGGCGACCCCAAGGCAGGCCGCGACCTCCAGGAAGTTCACGTCCGACAGGAACGGACCGATCGACGCCGTGATGCCCGCATCCACCTTCGTGACCGCGGGCGGGATGACGATAGCCTTGACCACCAGGGCCACGAGCGAGGCGACCAATAACCCCAAGCCCGCATACGCGTAACGCCTCATGACGACCTCCTGCCCGGCCGGAGCGCCACGCCGAGGCACCGCTACGGGGCCGGGTTGGCGCGCGACCACGGCGACCAGGTTAGCGCTGCACGCGACGCCCGCGAGGACGCGCGTCACAGCGCCCAGGTTCGTCTCCCGGCGACGAGCGGGCGCCCGAACCAGGAACACGACCTCCTCGACGTAGCCGCGGTTCCACCGGGCCGTCGTGCTCGACGGGTCCCGCCACGGGGGGCTCCTGCTCGTCCCCCGGCCGTCGGCGGCTGCGCCGACGTCGAGATGCTCGTGGCCAAGCGCCACGGCGGCAGCATCGTTCTCGAGTCGCGGCCGGGCGCCACGACCTTCAGGGTCACGCTGCCGCGCCGGCCCCGTTGGGCGGACGCGGTAGCCTGAACGCGTGACGCACCGCCACGACCTGCGGATCGGCGCGGCCCCCGCCGACGAGGCCCTCGCCGCCTTCGCCGCCGCCGCCCGCGCCGCCGGGCGCCGCGTGGTGGTGGGCGCCCTCGTCACCGACGGCGCGGGGCGCATCTACGTGCAGCGCCGCGGCGCCGAGCGGGCCGTGTTCCCCGGCTGCTGGGACCTGGTGGGCGGTCACCTCGAGGACGGCGAGACGGTGACCGCCGGCCTGGCGCGCGAGGTGCTCGAGGAGACGGGTTGGCGCCTGCGCACCGTCGGGCCGGTGGTGGAGGCGCTCGATTGGGAGGCCGGCGGCGTCTCGCGGAGCGAGGTCGACTTCCTGGTCACCGTGGACGGCGACCTGGCTCGGCCTCGCCTCGAGGCCGGAAAGCACGACGCCTGGCGCTGGCTGCGCCCGAGCGACCTGGGGCTCCTGCTCGAGGGGCGCTCGGCCGACGACCGGTGGGTGCACGACGTGGTGGCGCACGGCTTCGGGCTTCTGACCGCCTGGTGCGCCGAGTCCCCGACGGTAGCGCCGCCGCGCTCCTGACGCGCCGCCCCTACTGCTCGCCCACCGCCGCCAGCGCGGCGGGCACGTCGCCGGCCTCGCGCAGGGCGCCGGGCACGTCGCCGGCCTCGCGCAGCGCGCCGGCGGCCCGGCCGGTCAGGCCGGGGTAGAGCACCCGGTAGATGGCGAGGTTCTCATACACGGCCTGCAGGTACTCGCGGGTCTCGCTGCGGTCCATCAGGCGGTAGAAGTCGTCGCGGTCCCCCTTGACGACCTCGCCCTCCAGGGTCCGCCTGACGTAGCCCTGGCCGCCGTTGTAGCCGGCGATCGCGAGCTCGACGTCGCCCCCGAAGTAGTCGAGGAGCCAGCGCAGGTACGTGGCCCCGTAACGGATGTTGCTCGCCACGTCGAACGGGTCCGCGGGCTCCTCCTTGCGCAGCTCGGCGATCCAGTCCCACGTCGACGGCACCACCTGCATGAGTCCCTGAGCGTTGGCGCGCGACACGGCCACGGGGCTGAACGCCGACTCCTGCCGCATGACCGCCCACACCAGCGCGGGCTCCAGGTCGTTCTCCACCGCCGCCTCGCCCACGATGTCGGGCCACGCCGGCGGGTAGGCGAGGCGCCAGGCGCGCAGGTCGTCGACGCCGTCGGCCAGCAGCGCTCTGGCGGCGCGCACGCTCTGGCGGTACTCGTCGAGGCTCTGCAGGTCCTCGCCCAACTGGAGGACGGCGCCTACGTCGCCGGCCGCCTCCGCGTCCCTGAGCGCGAAGAGGAGCTCGCCAACGGCCGAGGTGGGGTCGCCGGCCGTGACCAGCGCGGTGGCGACGGCGGACGCGCGCGCGGCGGCCGGCGAGGCGCCCGCGCCGAGGGCCGCCAGCGTGAAGGCGCCTACCGGGGCCGTGCCGGGGTCGGGCGCGGCCGGCAGCCCGCCGAGCCTGAGCGCGAAGAAGCTCCCCAGCGGCAGGGCGTCGAGGGCGGCGCGTTGCGCGGCCGCGTCGCCAAGGCGTTGCGCCAGCACGTAGGCGCGGTAGGCGGCGTCGTCCGCGTAGGCGCTGCCGCCCGCCGCCAGTTCCAGGTAGACGGGGATGGCGTCGGCGTAGCGGCCGGCGTCCTCAAGGAGCTCGGTGGCCAGCCACACCAGGTCGGCGCGGCCCGTCAGGCGCAGGTAACGCACCGCCTCGCCCAGGTCTCCTGCGCGGTTGGCCAACAGGCCGAGGCCGTAGTAGCCGGCGGGCCCCAGCGCCGCGAACGCGCTCTGCGCCTGGGCGTTCTCCCGCAGGTAGTAATGACACCAGGCGGCGCCGAGGGCGGCCGTGTCGTTGCCCGGGTCGGCCGCGAGCCAGGCGCGGTAGGCGCCGAGGGCCTCGCCGTAGCGGCCCAGCGCCCGCAGCGCGGGCGCCTCGATGGAGGGGGCGGCGAGGCCCCCGAGCGCCTCGAGGGCCGCCTCGTAGCGGTTGGCGTCCAGCAGGCCCGCGGCGCGGCGGTACGGGTCGGTCTCGAGCCGGACGAAGCCCGCCACGGCGGCCGGGTCGGGCATGGCGCTGCGGTAGGCGGAGGTCGCCTTGGCGGTGTCTCCCACCGCCTCGGCGAGCTCGGCGCGCAGCAACTGAAGCCGCACCGTCTCGGCGCGCATGAGCGCGTCGGGGATGCGCAGCTCGAGGGCGCGCTCCAGCGCCCCGAGGCGGAGCCGTGGCGGGAGCTGCGGCCAGGCGGCGAGCTCGCTGGCGGCGGCGTACGCCGCGTAGGAGTCGTCGGCGAACGCCAACCGCTCGAGCGTGGCGGCGTCGCCGGTGGCGCGCGCGGCGCTGAGTTCCGCGTACGGGGCGGGCACCGGGTGGAGCGTCGGGGAGGCGGCAGCGGCGGGTCGCTGCACCGTGCCCGCCACGAGCGTTAGAAGGGCGAGCAGGACGAGCCGGAACCGCATACCCAAGTGTAAGCACGGCTGGTGGCGGCTGGGTGAGCGGCGGGTGGCGCGGGGTCGGCCAGGTGACGCCGCCACCCCGCCCGGTGCGGTAGACTCCTGCCACAGTCGAGCGGCCTTTCGGCTTGTCCTGCAAGGGACAAGCCGCTTGCTAGCGGCTCCACGGGCACGCGCAGCAAACAGAGAAGGAGTACGGAAAATGGCGCTGAGAGTTCGCATCACGCCTGAGGGGTACGAGCGCCTCAAGGCCACCCTGGAACAGGAGTACGCCCGCCTGGCGGAGGCCACCACCATCCTCCAGGAGCTAACGGGGTCGTCGGACGACTACGACGACAGCGGCCTGGAAGAGGCCAAGGCGGAGAAGGCGCGCATCGAGCGGCGCATCGACGAGCTCGAGCTGCAGCTCAACCGCGCGGACGTCATCGAGGGCACCGGCCGGGGCATCGTCGACCTTGGCAGCGTCGTCACGCTCTACGACGTCAAGGCCAAGGACGAGTTCAAGGTCCAGGTCGTGTCGCCCATCGAGGCGGGCGTGCTGGAAGGGGACATCCCCAAGGTCTCCGACGCCTCTCCCCTCGGCAAGGCGCTCATGGGGCGCAACAAGGGGGAGAAGTTCAAGGTGACCACGCAGGGCGGCGTCACGGAGTACGAGCTCCGCGACATCGGCTGACGACGGCCGCCCGGCCCTCCCGACCCGATGACCCTGAAGTCCCTCAACGAACAGCGCGAGCAGCGCCTCCGCAACCTGGAGGCGCTCTCCGAACTCGGCTTCGAGGCGTACCCATACGCCTACCGACCGAGCCACACGTCCGCCGAACTGCACCGCCTCCACCCCGCGCCGGAACCGGGCGCGCGCATGGGCGACGAGCGCGTGGTGGTGGCGGGCCGCGTGATGCTACTGCGCATGCTCGGCAAGCTCACCTTCGCCACGCTGCAAGACGGCGCCGGGCGCATCCAGGTGTCGTTCCAGCGCGACAAGCTGAGTGACTACGCTGCCCTGAAGAAGGTCGACCTCGGCGACTGGCTGGAGGCGGAGGGCACGCTCTACGCCACGCGCACAGGCGAGCTGACCGTGGACGCCGACGCCTTCAGGCCCCTGGTCAAGAGCCTCCGGCCGCTGCCGGACAAGCACCACGGCCTGAGCGAGAAGGAGGCGCGTTACCGGCAGCGCCACCTCGACCTCCTCGTCAACCCCGAGGTCAAGCGCGCCTTCGAGCTGCGCGGTAAGGCCACGAGCTACATCCGGCGCCACCTGGACGGCCTCGGCTTCCTCGAGGTCGAGACCCCCGTCCTGCAGGCGGTGCCGGGCGGCGCGGAGGCGCGCCCGTTCGTCACCCACCACAACGCGCTCGACTTCGACTTCCACCTGCGCATCTCGCTCGAGCTCTACCTCAAGCGCCTGATCGTGGGCGGCTTCGACGCCGTCTACGAGATCGGCCGCAACTTCCGGAACGAGGGCATCAGCTACAAGCACAACCCCGAGTACACGATGCTCGAGCTGTACTGGGCGGGCAAGGATTACCTCGACATCCTCGAGCTGGTCGAGACCATGTACTCGGGGCTGGTGCGCGAGCTGCTCGGCACCACGAAGCTCACGTACCAGGGCGCCGAACTGGACTTCACGCCGCCGTGGCCGCGCGTGGACTACACGGGCGAGCTGGCGGCGCGCGCCGGGATGGACTTCGACCCGCTCGACGAGGCGCGGCTGCGCGCCTGGACGGCCGAGAAGCACCCCGGCGCCGCGGCTGGCGAGCTGCCGTTGGCCGAGAGACCCCTCAACCAGGTGTTCGACAAGCTGTACGACATCTACGTCGAACCCAACCTGGTCGGCCCCGTGTTCGTCATGGACCACCCGCTGGCCATAAGCCCGCTCGCCAAGAAGCACCGCAGCCGGCCGGGCCTGGTGGAACGCTTCGAGCCGGTGGCGGTCGGCATGGAGCTGGGCAACGCCTTCAGCGAGCTCAACGACCCGCTCGACCAACGCGCGCGCTTCGAGCAGCAGCAGGCGCTGCGCGACGCCGGCGACGACGAGGCCCAGATGCTCGACGAGGAGTTCCTGGCGGCGCTCGAGCACGGCATGCCACCGACCGGCGGCCTGGGGTTGGGCATCGACCGCCTCGCCATGCTGCTAGCGGACGTGCCGAGCATCAGGGACGTGATCCTCTTCCCGTTGTTGCGGCCCCAGTAGGCCGGCCGCCTTCCGCGCGCGGCGGCCGAGGAGCGCCGGGCCGGGCGAAGGCCTAGCCCTTCTCTGGCTGCGCGCGCGGGGCCGCGGCCAGGCCGGCCGGGGCGAGACGCTCCTCCAGCGCCGAGTAGACCTGCCCGGTGAACCGGAAGGCGCGCATGAAGAACTGCATGAGCGGACCGGCGGTCAGGGCGAAGAGCGCCGTGCCCAGGCCGACGGTGCCGCCCATCAGCCAACCGAGCGCCAACACCGACAGCTCCGTGACCGTGCGCACCAGCCTCACGGTGCCGCCAGTCACCTTGGCGACGCCGAGCACGAAGCCGTCGCGGGGCCCCGCGCCCAGCCCGGCCATGAGGTAGAGGCCGGTGGCCACGCCGCAGAGCACCGTGCCGAGCGCGAAGACGCCCACCCCGGCCAGGTAGCTCATGGCGTGC
>Ga0226835_1000835_pt1 | contig 23738 bp, 20 predicted proteins | sample LAC_MetaG_1_FD_163627 | JGI IMG/M metagenome (GOLD analysis project Ga0226835, IMG submission 163627) | Anaerobic ammonium oxidizing microbial communities from anammox membrane bioreactor (MBR) in UC Berkley, California, United States -... | ecosystem: Engineered > Bioreactor > Anaerobic >...
GGGAAACTCATAGATCACCACCAAAATGCGCATGGTCTATGTCTGATCCAAAGCGGGGGCAAGCACCCGCCGCACGGTATAAGTGGGCTTTTGTTGGGCTTCGTGATAGGTGCGCACCAAAAGTTCAGCGATCAAGCCCATCAAAATGGATTGAAATCCCAGAATAAAGAACATGGCGCTGATGGAGAAAAACGGCGAGCGGGTCACCGAAGTCCCCAGCCACAATCGGCGCACCAGCAGAAATAACAGTGTCATCATGCTGAAAGCCATCAACGAAATGCCCGTTCCGCCGAAGAGGTAAATGGGCTTGTTGGCGAAACTGATGAGGAATTTCACCGTGAACAAATCCAGAAGCACCTTCAAGGTGCGGGTCAGGCCGTATTTCGTGCGTCCAAAGCGGCGCGGGTGATGATTCACCTGCACTTCGATCATCCGCGCCCCAACCGAGTGAGCATAGGCAGGAATAAAGCGATGCATTTCCCCATACAAACGAAAGCCGGTCAGCACTTCGCGACGATACGCCTTTAAGGTGCAACCATAATCGTGCAGATGCACACCTGTCACGAAGGAGATCAGCCAATTCGCCAGCCTGGAGGGAAGCACGCGGGTGAAGAATTTATCTTGCCGATTCACCCGCCAGCCGCTGACCACATCATAGCCCTGATCCATTTTCTCCAGCATCATCGGAATATCAGCGGGGTCATTCTGCAAGTCGGCATCCAACAAGATGATGATCTCCCCCTGGGAATGGTCAATCCCGGCGGCAATGGCGGCTGTCTGTCCGAAATTACGCCGCAGTTCCACCGCTCGGGTGTGTTCAGGGTCATCTTTGACCAGGCTTTCTAAAACCTGCATACTGTTATCCAGGCTGCCGTCATCCACATAAACGACCTCCCACCACAGGTCGGGCTGCGTACAAAGCGCCTGTTGAATCGCCTGATGTAGAAGCGGGAGGCTCTCCGCCTCGTTATAAACCGGTATTACAACTGAAAGTCGTCGCATGCCAACTCCGCCTGCAAGGTTCAATTCGCAGGTGAATTATACTCTTTATCCGAGCGAGGAAAGGCGCGCCAGGCGCGCGCCTCCGTCAAGAGCAGCTTGGCTGAACGCCCATGATTTGACTGCGGCTGCAATCCGGGCAGACCCTCAGGCGTCGCCGGCGGGGGAAAAAACAGGCTGGAAGTACTCCTGCCGAGATTCTGGAGATGACGACAGACCTTCAGCCGCCTGGATAAAGATGCGATCTTTCTCTGAAGAAAACAGACCAACTCCGCCAGGAAAGGGCTGGGCGGATAGCGGGGGTTAAGCAGGGAGTGAAAAACGACCGCTGAAGCGCCTGCTCGACTTGCATTTCAAAGCGATTCTATTCCCCACTTCTTCCTGGTCCTTGACGTTTCTATACCGGTCGGCGGCTAACTCGTCATTTCGGCTTAAGATTAAGCTGCCAGGACACTCCAAAGCGATCCTGCACCCATCCGAATCTTGGGCTGAACCCATAATTATCTAAAGGCATAAAAACTTTCCCATTACTCGAAAGAACTTCAAATGCATGATCAAGATCGGCAGTATCTTCGAAATCTACAAATAGCGACATTGCAGGCGTAAATGTAAAATCATGCACAGGTGGGCTATCAATGATTATCAAATCATGATCTGCAAATTTCACCTTTGCAATTTTAATTTTCCCCGCCATTTCGCCATCAGAATCCCCATACTTGTAGATTTCCTGGATTTTAAATTCATCGAATTCGGATTGATACAGCTCCATGGCCCCGCTAGCTGCACCAAAGAACATCAAATGAGTTGAAACGGAATTTTTGCTCATGAGTAAAGTCTCCTGTTTGAATATGATGACCATTAATGTCAAGAATCAAATGATAGAACAAATGTTCCATTTTGTCAAGATGGAATAAATTAATTGTCAAACGCATGAAACCTGAAAATGAATTTGTAAAACCGATACCACAGTTTTGCCAGACAACCTCCTAACGGCTTACGCTTCACCCGCACCGCGAAGCGCAGCGGAGTACCGCAGGTCAAGGGCAGCGACTGCACATGTCCCCCAACACGCCTTCGGAGCCGCTTACTATGCTTTCAAAGCAATTGCAATCGCCTCACGAATAACTTCGGGTTGTCAACCCTCAGACAACGCTTTCAGATGTTTCTTCTCCTATCGCCCTAAACGGTTCGCGACAACACCCTCACCCTCCCACCCTGAAGCGCCCAATCGCCGGCGCCGTTTTGCGCCTGCCCCAGGAAGGCGAGCAGTTCGGAGCGACGGATTTGGCGACCGCCTGATGACGCCAGGCTGAGCGCCAGCACATTGGGCTGTATTGCCGGCTGTGTGAAAAGCGGTAGCTCAATTTCCCCGTCGGTTGTAGAAAGGCGGATCACATCACCGTTGCGCAAGCCCAGTGCGGCGGCTGCCTGCGGGTGCATTTCTGCGCCCCATTGCGCTTCGTCCGCCAACAGGGCTGACCAGGGGGCGACCGTCAATTGAAAACCATCTAAAGTTGGCTGCGTAATGCTCACGGTAGCGGGTAAGCCCGAAGCGCGCCCGGCGTTTGCCTGGCTGACCGGCGGAAACAAGACAGGTTGCTCTGTCCACCAGCCGCCCTGCATCAACCAGCGCGCCCAACTGTCCTGGCCTGGCGGCCACGGCAGACGGGTGACAGCCTGCTGAATGAAATCCAACTCGCTGCGATAGGGAAACGGGTCGGCTAACTCTCCGCCCATTTGATGCGCCACGGCGAGCAGCGCCTCGGCGGCGGAGAGTCCACCGCGCTGCGGCGGGAACACGGGCTGCACGGCAGCGATCGCCGGGCGGTCAGCCATCAGTGTGCGTTGATAGCCCCAAGATTCCAGCGGCGAGCGATCGGGCAAGATCAGGTCGGCGCGCTGGGCGGTTTCGTCCAGTGAAGAGGCGAACGAAACGATGAACGGAACCTGTTGCAAGGCGCGCTCAACCTCCAGCGAGACCGGCAGGCTGGCGAGCAGGTCCACCCCATGCACAATCAGCGCTTTGATCTGCCCACTGCGCATCCGCTCGATGAGCGCCGCGATCTCGGCAAGGGACGAAGAACGGGCGAGCAGATGAGGGTGAAGCGGGGGCGGCGGCGAGAAATACAGCGCCCCGGCGGAGTTCTCTTTGACCAGATTTAGCCCCAGGATCGCCTGGGCGGCCTCCAACCCGGCTGGCTGCGCCAAAGCGAACGCCCCCGGAATGGCAACCGCGCGCTGCGCCTCAGCAAAACGGCGCGCCAGACGCTGCAAGTCATCTGGCGAAACGCCGCACGCCTGGCTGACCGCCTGCAAGTCAAGAGCAGCATCCTGAGCTGGTTGGGCATCTTGCCGAGCCAAACGAGTCAAGAGAGCGGCGAGCAGCGCCTCGCTGCCCGGTCGGATACATATCCACTCGTCGGCGCGGGCGGCGAATGGCGAGCGCCGCGCTTCGAACTGCACCCAATATTCCCCCGGCGGGTGCTGCATGGAGCTTCTCCGAAGCGCGGCCGCGGCGCGCGGCGTCAACCAGGGTTCAGTCCCCGTCAGGCCAAACGAGAACACAACCTGCGCCTGTTCCAGAGCAATATAGGGCAATTGCGAGAGACCGAACAGGCTTTGGGCAGCGTCCATCAGCGTGAGGCGACCAGAGGCGAGGCTTTGCAAGTCGAAGCGGACCACCGCGGCGCCGCCCAGCGCCTGAGCCACCAACCGCACGAGATCGTTCAAATGGTCTGGATAAACGCCCAGCACAAAGGCAATCTCATGCGGCTGGACATCGCTCAGGGACTGCGCCAACCGGCGCACGCCCTGCCGCCAGTCTATCTCGTTCAAACGACCGCCGCGCCGTTCCAGCGGCGTCGTCAAACGCCGTACGCTTCCGAAACTGCTCAGGAGAATTTCCCAATATTGACCGTCAACGTCCGCGCCGCAGGGATGCGCCAGGTTGGGTTCCAGCGCCAGCGCCCGCCCGTCGGCGACTGCCAGGCGCACTGCGCCGCCAGTTGCGCCTACGTCGCAGCATGTGGCGACCCAGCGGAGGTTTGGGTTGCCCTGCCCGGTGGAGTGGCGGTTGGACAAATAGCCAGCATACGCCGCCACGATGCCCAGGGCAGAGGCCTTCAAGAAATCTCGCCGGGTGAGTGTAGCGCCTGGTTGGTTCTTCACTGAAAAAACCCGTCTCAACCGGCGGTGGCCATGGAACGCAGAATGATCCCCACTAAAAAGAGAAACCCAACACTATATACCAGCATCACACGACGGGTAGCCTCGCCGCGGGTGTACATGAATATTCCCGGTGCAACCAAAACGCTGACAACGCCATAAAGAATGTGAATATAGCGTCCGGTGAGGTTGCCCGCCCCGCTGAAGAAAATGAACGCGCCCAATGCCCCCTGAACCACATACAACACCTCGGCGATCGCCAGCGCGCCCCAATAACTGCCATCCACGCCCTGGCGACGAAAATAACGCCATAAACCCCATAACGCCATGGCGATGGTATATAACAAGGCTGTATTGGCCAGCTTGCCGTGAATCTCGACCAGTCCCATGCCTGCCTCCGATGAGGAAAACGTTGCTGATTTCCGGCATTCTTAACCTTTGATAATTTGGTTATGAACATCTCGCAGATTTCTGATCACACAGGCTTGTTTTCAGGGGAACCTGCGGGACATTTTGCACCAACCAGATAAACCGATTTCGGTGAATATCAATCGTTGACCCCGATTATACCCGCGACTTTAAAGGTGGAGCGTTTTCTTAAAGACAAGATGAGCATGGATAATCTGAACGGGTGATGCATGAATCACCCTATTAAATGATAGCTTAATGACTATTTTTGTCTTGTTTGGCAAGATTGGCTATGCTATAATCCCGCCGGATTAATTAGGGTCATATTGTCTAAATTTTTCACCGGTCTGGAGGAAATTTTATGGCTAAAGAGACGCCGTCTCAGAAAGAGAACAAGCCTATCAACCGGCGTGAATTTCTCAATTTTGCCTGGCTGGCTTCATTGGGTTTCTTAACGCTCAACATTGGCGGGATGACCTACCTGTTTTCCATGCCGCGTTTTAAGGAAGGCGAGTTCGGCGGCGTATTCACCGTTGGATCGGTCTCAGAACTGCCGGCGGCGGGTTCAGCGCCGGTCAATTACCCCAAGGTCAAGTTGTGGTTGTCCAATACAGAACAGGGCGCCCTGGCGATCTACAAGGTCTGCACCCACTTGGGCTGTCTCTATAACTGGGTTGACCAGGAAGGCAAGTTTATCTGTCCTTGCCACGGCTCGCAATTTACGCCGGAGGGAGAATATATTCAGGGGCCGGCGCCGCGCTCACTGGATCGCTTCGTCCTTCGGGTGGTTGATCCAAACACCGGCAATGTGCTTGCCGAAACGGATGAAGCTGGCAATCCGCTGCCCATACCCAACGACCCCAACGCGGTCGTGCGCGTGGACACCGGCACGCGCATCCGCGGCAAGCCCAAAGGTTAGCCCCGCCTGTCTGTCAGGATATTCTCGGCCGCGTTCATTGAGCGTCCATCTTACTGCCACGGAGAGTTCCGCCTATGCTCAAATCCCTGAATCTACAAGATATGCGCCAAAAAGCCTACCAGGCGTTGGATCAGCGCGCGCGCGCCATCACCGCCGGCCTGGGCTTGAACGAGCTGCGCGCCTTGATGCGTGGCGAGCCGCCTACTGAAAAGCCCAACCCGCGCTACAAGGTGCATACAACCAGCTTCTTGTTCCATATTCGCCCGCGTTATTATGAAGCGGGCAGCACGATTTTGACCCATACCTTTCGCTTGGGCTTTTTCACTTCATTCTTCTTCTTCGTAGAGTTATTCACCGGCCTGATCTTGATGATCTATTACACACCCTCGCCGGAGAAAGCCTACGAATCGATCCTCAACCTGTTGAATAACGTGCCTTTTGGTCAGATGCTGCGCGATATTCACCGCCTGGGGGCGGAGGCGATGGTGATTTTCACCACCTTGCACATGCTGCGCACTTTTTTGACCGGCTCTTACAAGAAAGAACGTTCCTTCACCTGGCTGACCGGCGTGGTGCTGCTGGGCATCACCATGTTCCTCAGCTTCAGCGGCTACCTACTGCCCTGGGATCAACTGGCTTACTGGGCGGTGACGGTGGGCACCAGCATGGCGGAGGCGGCCCCGCTGTTCGGCAATGAGATCAACTTACTGTTGCGCGGCGCGCCCGACATCGCCGCCAATGGGTTGCTGCGTTTCTATCTGTTGCATGTGGTGCTGCTGCCGCTGGCAGCTATCCTGGTAATCAGCATTCATTATTACAAAGTCTCGCGCGAACATGGCATCTCTTTGCCAGCATATATGGAGGAGGGCAACGTCCCTCCAGAGGTCAAGAAAGCCGCCAGGCAGCGCATTGATTTCATCCCCGATTTGCTTACCACCGAAGTGTTCCTGGTCAGCCTGGGGATCTTGCTGCTTGTGCTGGGCGTGACCGTGTTCAACTATCACGCACCGCTCGAATCGGTCGCCAACCCGCAAGTCACGCCGCTGGACACCAAAGCGCCCTGGTATTTCTGGTGGCTGCAAGGTATGCTCAAACTGGGCGACAAAATCCTGATGGGCGTGATTTTGCCCACCATTGTGGTGCTGGTGTTGGTCGGGTTGCCTTACATTGACCGCAATCCGCACCGCAGCCTGTATAAGCGACCGATCGCGGTGGCGTTGGGCGTCCTTTCGGTCTTGATCCTGGTGATGTTGAGTTATATGGGGCTGCCGCAATATGGCATCGAAATGGAGCCTGCTCAACGCATCATACAAGATATGTCTCCGCAAGAGGGCGCTGGTCCGCTGCAAAGGCTGCCTTTTGAGGAGCTTCAATTGGGCAGTTATCAGGTCAACGTCAATGAGCCGATCAACATGTGCCCCAACCTGGATTTCGGCTGCCCGGCCTTTGAGGCTTTCTTCCGGCTATATAGCGACCGTGTGAACCAGGCGATCCGCAAAGGCGACCTTCCGGCAGAGACGCAGGCGGTGGTCGTGATCGAAGACTGGCAGAAAGATTTACGAAAAATCACCTTGCGCATCGTTTGGCCGGGCGAGGACGGCAAATCGAAGTCCTACGAACGGATCGTTTACCTGCATGCCAACCGAGGGATGGAGTAACCCATGAACCGCATTAATCTGCAAATCCTCCTCGGGACGATCATGGTGTTGGCGACCAGTGTGGTGGTGCTGTTCTATGGTCTGAATGAAGAAAAGCGCATGGCTGAGGCGGAAGAAGCGCAGCGTGGGCGGGCAATTGAGCAGGGCGCGGCCTTGTTCGAGGCGCAATGCAGCCGCTGCCACGGCACGCAGGGCACCGGCATCCCCGGCCTGTGCCCGCCGCTCAACGATCGCTATTTCTTCGATCAGCGCATGAAAGATGTGGGCTGGAGTGGCACACTGGAGGATTACATCGTCGCCACCGTATCCAGCGGACGGCTGGCTTCCACCCGCCCGCAGCTCTATCCCGGCCAGGGTACTCCCGCCATGCCGGCTTTTTCCGATCACTTCGGCGGCCCGCTGCGCGAAGATCAGATCCGCACCATTGCTGCATTCATCACCAACTGGTCGGAGACTGCCATCGCCATTGAAGTTCCGCCCACGCCCTCCGGGCCGGTGGTTGGCACAGACATCACCAAAGAGCTCCCCGAAGGCGACCCGGCGGCCGGTGAAGCGCTGGCGATTACGTTGGGCTGCGTCGCCTGCCACATCGCTGCGCCCACCGGGCCGGCCTGGCTGGCCAAAGACGGCGAACCAGGCGTTGGCAGCCACGCCGCAACCCGCATCACCCAACCCGATTACACCGGCAAAGCGACAACGCCTGAGCAATACCTGTTCGAGTCGATTGTCAACCCTAACATCTTTGTCGTCTCAGGTTTTGCCAGCGGTGTGATGCCGCAAACCTACGCCAACAGTCTGACGGATCAGGACATGGCGAACTTAATCGCTTACCTGCTCACCTTGAAGTAGGGGAGGCGTCATGCCGCGCAGATTCACATACAAGCACCTCCTGTTTCTCGTCCTGCTTCTGCTGGCAGCCTGCGCCAGCCTGGCGAGCGCCATGCGCGCCAGCGCCCAAAGCGCCACGCCAGAACCCGGCGAAGCAAGTGAGCGCTTATTGCAAGGCGCGCAGCTTTATGCAGAAAACTGCGCGGTATGTCATGGTGCAGAAGGGCAGGGGAGGGTGGGCGCAACGCTGGCGAAAGACTGGCCTTCCATCCGTCCCGACCTGACCGTGCGTACCATCATCGCCAACGGGGTGCAAGGTTCACCCATGCCCGCCTGGAGCCAGGCCAACGGCGGCCCGTTGACCGAATCCGAGATTGAGGCGCTGGTGGAGTATATCTTAAGCTGGCAGACCGGCGGCGCGCCGCGCTATACCCCGGCGGCCACCGCCACGCTACGCCCGCCCTTCACGCCGCCGCCCAATGTGGAAGGCGACCCCAATCGCGGCGCAACGCTCTTCGACCAGAACTGCGCCGTTTGCCACGGAGCGAACGGCGAGGGACGCATTGGCGCAACGCTGGCCAAAGCCTGGCCCTCCATTCGCCCGGATCTATCCGTCAAAGCTACTATCTCCAATGGGGTAAAAGGCTCGCCCATGCCCGCCTGGAGCCAGGCCAACGGCGGCCCGCTCACGGAGCAAGAGATCAACGACCTGACCGCCTTCATCTTGGTGTTGGGCGAGACTCAGCCGGTCGAACAAGTGTTGCCGCCGACGGGAGAAGTGCCACGCGCGGCGGAAAATTCGCCGTTGCGCGGCTGGGCAGGCGTGGGGTTGTTCCTGGCGCTGATAGCCGTGATTTTGTTCGCTGCCTATTGGTTCCAGCGACGCGACAACAGACCCTGAGCTGCTGCAAGGGTTCGGGCAAACCGACGTGAGCGATCCAGGCTGGCTTCGCCCTGGAGCTATACACATTGAAACCGGCCGGTTGGCGGCGGAGGAATTACCCGTGCCAAAAGACCACCCGATCGTCGTCCATTGCGGTCACTCCGACCGATCAACGGTGGGGATTTCGCTGCTGGAACGGCGCGGGTTCACGAACCTGGCGCTGCTGAAAGGAGGCATAAGCGCCTGGCAATCAGCCGGATATGGACTGGAATCATGAGCGACGGGCGCGTCTAATTGGGTTTGCAAGTCAACCGGCAGCAAGTTTACATTGCTGGTGATCGTCTACGCTTTCGTGGGCGCTATGCGGTCACACTTACAAATTGACTGTTGTATAGCTCGGCGTAGAAACCGCCGCGCGCCAGCAGCTCTTCATGCGTACCTTGTTCTACAATATCACCTTGATTCATCACCAAAATCCGATCTGCATCACGAATGGTGGAAAGGCGATGGGCGATGACGAAACTGGTGCGACCGCTCATCAGGCGACGCATGGCTTCCTGGATGAGGAGTTCCGTGTGTGTGTCCACGGAACTGGTCGCCTCGTCCAGTATCAATATCGGCGGGTCAATCAAAAAGGCGCGGGCAATCGTTAAGAGTTGTTTTTGACCGGCGGAGATGTTGCTCGTTTCCTCGTTCAACACCATCTGATAGCCGCCTGGCAAGGAGCGGATGAAGTGATCGGCGTGCGCAGCCTGTGCGGCGGCGATAACCTCCTCCACGCTGGCTTCCTCGCGCCCATAGCGGATATTATCGAGAATTGCACCGTTGAACAGCCAGGTGTCCTGCAACACCATACCAAATTGGCGGCGCAGGTCGGCGCGGCGCAGGGTGCGAATATCCCGCCCGTCGAGTAAAATTGCGCCCTCGTTCACATCGTAAAAGCGCATCAGCAGTTTCACCAGGGTGGTCTTACCTGCGCCGGTTGGCCCAACGATAGCAACGCGCTGTCCAGGCTGGATTTCCGCCGAGAAGTTGTTGATGACCATTTTATCCGGGCTATAGCCGAAGCGGACATTGCGGAACTCCACATGCCCGCGCGCCCGCCCAATTTCAACCGACTCTGCAACATCAGGCGCTTCCTCGCGCTCTTCTAAAAATTCAAAAACGCGCTCAGCGGCGGCGGCGGTTTGTTGCAGGATGTTAGAGATGTTTGCCAACTGCATCAGCGGCTGGTTGAACGAGCGAACGTACTGGATGAAGGCTTGAATATCGCCCACCGTAATCGTTCCTCGCACCGCCAGATACCCGCCGACGATGACCACGCCCACATAGCCCAGGTTGCCAACGAAATTCATGATTGGCATCATGATGCCCGAAAGGAATTGCGACTTCCAGGCGGTTTCGTAGAGCGTATGGTTCAGCCCGCTGAATTTTTGAATGCTGCGCGCTTCTGCGTTGAAAGCTTTGACTTCCACATGCCCGCCGAACATCTCCTCGATGTGTCCATTGACATGACCGAGATAGTCCTGCTGTTGGCGGAAGTATCGCTGCGAACGGCGGACGATGAATTGCACGATCCCCAGTGTGAGCGGAATGATAAGCAAACTGACCAACGTCATCTGCCAGGAAATGCTGAACATCATCGCTAATACGCCGACCACCGTGACGATCGAGGTGATGATTTGCGAGAGGCTCTGGCTGAGAGTCTGATTGACCGTATCCACATCGTTGGTGACACGTGAGAGAATCTCCCCGTGATTCGTCCCATCAAAATAACCCAGCGGCATGCGGTTGATTTTCTCGGCAATGTCACGGCGGAAGCGATAGGTGATGTCCACCGCCACTCCGGTCATGATCCAACCCTGAATGTAGGCCAGCAAAGAGGAGAGGATATATAGCCCCAGGGCGGTGAGCAGGATCCGACTGATGGCAGCAAAGTCAATTCCCGCGCCCGCGCCGGTGATTTGTCCCATCACCCCCTCAAACAATTTGGTGGTGGCGTTGCCCAGGATCTTTGGGCCAAAGATAGAAAACACGGTCGAGGCTGCAGCCAGAAGGATGACGAGCGCGGTGACCGATTTATAGGGGCCCAAATAGGCAAGAAGTTTGCGCATCGTACCTTTGAAGTCGCGCGCCGATTCGCCTTTCATCATTGCCATCGGGCCACCGCGTCCCATTGGCCCACCAGCCATTGGCCCGCCACCCATTGGGCCGCGCTGGAGGGCAGGGCGGCGTCCGTTGCTATCGCTTCCAGAAACAGGGGTATGCCCAATCATGCCAGTTCCTCCTGGCTCAGTTGCGAAAGCGCAATATCACAATACACGTCACAGGTCTCCAATAATTCGTGGTGTGTGCCTTTGCCCACAATGCGACCTTCATCCAACACGATGATCTGGTCGGCGTCCTTGATCGTCGCCACACGTTGGGAAACGATGAAGACCGTGCTGTCGGCCATAAACCGTTTGAGGGCGCGGCGCAAAGCGGCGTCGGTCTTATAATCCAACGCCGAGAAACTATCGTCGAAAATGTAGATGGGGGCGCGCTTGACCAGGGCGCGAGCAATCGCCAACCGCTGACGCTGTCCGCCGGAGACGTTGCCGCCGCCCTGTGAGATCTCCGCCGCCATCCCTTCGGGGCGCGAGTCGAGGATCTCTTTGCCCTGGGCGATCTCCAACGCCTCGAGCAATTCTTGTTCGCGGGCGTTTTCCGCCCCAAAGCGCAGGTTGCTCTCGATGGTGCCGGTGAACAGGTTGCTGCGCTGGGGCACGTATCCAATCCGTTCACGCAATTCCGCTTGCGGCACCTGGCGAATGTCAACCCCATCTATGAGGATTGCGCCGTCGGTAACATCATAGAAGCGCGGAATCAGGCGCACGATGGTGGATTTTCCAGAGCCAGTCGTGCCAATGAAGGCGGTTGTCTGCCCGGGACGAGCGGTGAAAGTGATGTCGTGCAACACGTCCTCCTCCGCATCCGGGTAGTGGAACGAAACATGGTCAAAGGTCACTTCGCCGCGAAAAGGTTCTGGAAAGTGCCGGGGCGATTGTGGATCCAGGATGGTGGGCGGTGTCTCCAGCACTTCAACGATGCGGTCAGCAGACACAGAAGCGCGCGGCAGGACGATGAACATCATAGACATAAACATAAAGGCAAAGAAAATCTGCATGGCATATTGCATAAACGCCATCATGTCGCCCACCTGCATTCGCGCTTCGGCGACGCGGTGCGCGCCAACCCAGATCACCAGCAGAGAAGTGGCGCTCATCAAGAACATCATGACGGGCATCAAAATCACCATCACGCGGCTGATGAAAAGCAAGTTGCCGGTCAGATCGCGGTTGGTCTGATCAAATCGTTTTTCTTCAAAATCCTGGCGGTTGAAAGCGCGCACAACCATCATGCCGCTCAGATTTTCGCGCATGACGCGATTGAGGGCGTCGGTTAGCGCCTGGATGCGCTTAAAGCGCGGCAGCGCGATCGAGAAGACGCTCAGAATGATACCGACCAGCACAACTACCATCAGCCCGATAATCCAACCCATTGAGGGGGCGGTGTTCAGGGCGCGCATCATACCGCCCACGCCAATGATGGGCGCGTAGAACACCATACGAATAATCATCATCGTCACCATTTGCAGTTGGGTCACGTCGTTTGTAGCGCGTGTGATGAGCGAAGCAGTGGAGAACTTTTCAATCTCTGCGCTGGCGAAGTTTGAGACGCGCACAAAGAGCGCCTCGCGCAAGTCGCGCGCCGCGCCTGCCGCCACACGCGCCGAAATCAACCCAACCAGGATGGTGGCAGTGACTGAGATGAAGGTAACCAGCAGCATCATCCCGCCGATGCGCAGGACATAATTCTGCTGGATGGAAGTCGTATCCACGCCCAGGGCCTCGATTTCTGCTTTGGCAGCGGCAATGCCCATCTGGGCGATCATCGTATCGCCGAGAGCGGCGAAGCGTTCCTGCATGGCGGCGCGCATCTGGGTCTGCTGCGCGGCGGGGATTTGCGCCAGCACATCGAAGAGGCTCACACCTGGCGGCAATTTGGAGAGATCGAAACCCAGCCCTTGTCCCAGGGCGGCGGCGCGTTGCGGATCCGTCTGCGCCTGTTCCAGGAAAGAGACGGCAATCAGGGCGCGGCTCACAGTGGGTTCAAGCGCAGCGAGCTGTTCATCCGTCAGCGGTTGAAGAACATATAGCGGTTGCCCTGCGAGAGCGGGGTACTTCTTACTGTAATCGGCATACGCAGCATCCGTCGGCTCAACGCGAACGTAAGCAGCATCAACTCGAGGCCGATCGGCGACATCCAAGAGCAGGGTCATGCGCTGATAAGTTTGGGCGCGCATAGCCGGGGGTAAAGGGCTTTCCACACCGCCTTGCTGAATACCAATGTTGACAATTTTGGAGAGGTAATCGGGCAGAGTTAAATCGGCGTTGGCCTGGATAAACAATAAAACCACTGCGGCAAGGATAGGAAGGGCGTAACGTCGAATATAGGGGAAGAGTTTGAGCATCGTGTTCCTTCTGTCAATCCAGAGTCTCGGCTTTTTCAATCAGCAGCCGCAATGAATGGTTCACCTGCTCCTGCTCAGCCGGGGTGAGTTTATCAGCCAGACGGTCTAGCCAACTCTGACGGGCAGCCATACTCTCCTGCACGATGCGCTCTCCAGCCTCGGTCAGAGCGACGCGCTTGTTACGGCGGTCTAGCGGATCTTCTGTGCGCACGGCTAATCCCTGCTGGACGAGTTTATCGAGCAGTTGGCTGGCAGCGGCGCTGGTCACGCCCATTTCTTCGCCCAAATCGGAGATTCCACAGGCGCCTTTGTGGTGAATGCGAAACAGGGCGTTGAGTTGCGCCACCGAGTAGTTTTTCTCTTTGGCGTAGAGGATAAAATTGCGCATCGAGCGCCGCATCACGAGGCGCATCCATTCGTGAAGGGTTTGAGAAAGGAGAGCACACATAAGTATTTAATCCTGATTGATAATTAAACGCGCTAAAGTATAAAGAGAGGTTTAGAATTTGTCAAGGAAAAATTGTTGAGATTCGCCGAAATGGGTTTATCTCGTCGGTGCAAAGCGACCCGCAGGTTCCCAAACAATAAACCTGCAGGACGTTCATAACCAAACTATCTGGAGGTCAATCGTCTGGAATTGTCGCAACACGGTTGCAAGATCACCCCCGTTGATAGTATGATGCAGGCATGGAAACAGGTCAGGTGTTGATCAGTCAATAGAAGGAGGTGTCACAAGCCATGCGTCACAACCGTGAAGAGGTTATCGAACGTACAATCCGCGAGTTTGAGCTTCTGGATCATCTGGTGGCAAACCTGACGAATGAGGAATGGGAGCGACGGCTGCCGCGGCCCGAGACCAAAGACCCCTGGACTGTGAAGGATGCCCTGACCCACATCACCCATTGGAAGACCTATGTGGTTCTCTCCGCCAGGAGACAGCGCAAGCCGCCGGAGATGCGCGGCTTAGGAGAAAGCGAGGCGAATCACCTTATTTACCTGCGCTGGCGCGACCGGTCGCCTCAAGAGGTCCTGGCGTGGCACAGGCAGGTTCATGAAGAGTTGTTGACAGCGCTGAGAGAAGCGCCGGAAGAATGGTTTAGCGGCAGGGAGCGCCGCGCAGAATGGCCTTATGACCTGGACGGTCATTCCGCTTATCATCGAGTGAAGGATATCGAACAGGCACTGGCGGGAGATGAATCCGGCTTTGTGGATGCCATTGCCAAATAACGCCACGGTGAATGGCAAGGTTAAGGCGCTTCGTCGCTAAGACCATAGCCGCTCTCGATCAACTCCTTCAGTCGTTGAGCGAAGCGAGCAGCCGGAGCGCCGTCCACGATGTCGTGATCGAAGCTGATGGTGACGCTCAGATATTCGCGGATCTCGATCCGACCATCAACCACGCCCGGTTTCTCGGCGATACCGCCGAGTGTGACCTGGAGCGTATGATTGGAGACTGGAATCCCCCACCCTGCCCCGGACCCAAACATTCCGATTGCAGTTACGATCACCGTGCCAAAATAATCCTTCAGCTTGTGCGGATCCTTGAAAAGCATCCAATAAAACAAACGCCTGACGATCCCAGGCAACAGGACGAACCAATGGATGAACCTCGCTTCGCGACTGCCTTCGTGGTCGGCCTGGAATGCCCGGATTTCCTCATGAAGCTCTCGAAAGGTCTTCTTATTCACCGCCCGAATGATATGAGGACGGATCATCTTGCGGCCTTCTACTTCGACCTCAAACAAGGTGCTTACATCTACCTCGTCAAATAGCACGAGCTGGCCCCGCCAGTTCCGGTAGGCGTGCATGTGCTTATTCATGTCAATCACCTGGCCCAGACAGGCGATGATAAACGCTGTGAAGGAGAGAGTTTCTCCGGTTCGCGCTTTGTGAGCGCGGATCAACTGACGGGCGCAAGTGACATCCATTTCTATCAGCCCGTGGATGATGTGCTTCTGACGACCCATGCGTCCACCATCCACCATCAGGCGTCGCATCTTAGGGAAAGGAATGGTGGTGGAATGATTTTGACCCTTACGCATCGCTCATACTCCCAGGCGCTCCTTAATCACTCTCACTGCATTATCCATCCCATGCTCGGCGCGGATCGCCGCGCCTAAACTGGCAGCACGCATTTTGATCGCCGGCTGCGTCACTGCGACATGGATGGCGCGAGCCAACCTATCAGCGGTCAATTTCTTAATTGGGATTGGTGCGGTCCCGGCACCTAAAGCTCTAACACGGCTTCCCCAGAAAGGTTGGTCCATCATGAAAGGCAGGATGATCGAGGGTATCCCGGAGCGCAACCCTTCCCCGGTTGTTCCTGCGCCGCCATGATGCACCACTGCCGCCATACGAGGGAATAACCAGCTATGAGGTGCAGAATTGATCACGAACACACTCTTCGGAACCGATAACGCATGGATGCCACCCCAGCCTGTGAGCAGTAGTCCTCGTTGGCCGCTTTTCGCCAGAGCCTCCAGGACAACCGTCGCCAGGTGTTCTGGGTGGAGTCCGGACATACTGCCAAATCCAACATAGACGGGTGGATCGCCTGCCTCCAAAAACGCCTCGAGTTCTGGCGTAGGTCGCCATTCTGTGTTGTCATCTGGTAACCAATAGCCGGTGATGTACACACTCTCAGACCAGTCCGAAGGATGAGGAATAATCTTGGGGCTATATGCGCCCAATAGCGGCGTTGTCTTGAGGATGCGATAGAAACTGGCTGGGGTGTAAGGCGGCAGCCAAAAGCGTTGGCGGAAGCTGTTCACAAAAGGACGATACCACTGCCAGATGATTTGCAGCACAAGAAAACCGGAGAGGCGATTGCTAAGCCCGCCCAGATTCCTCTGTATCGGCCAGCCAGGTGCAGGGAAGGCGCGGGTTGGCAGCATCGGGGTTGGTTCAACGTTGATCAGCGGTATGTGCAATACTTCCGCGATCGTTTTGGCGAAGGTGGCGAAGATGGCTAACGAGATCAGCGCATCCGCGTCGCGGCAAGCTTCAAAGGCGTCTTCGGCCATTTGCAAAGCCACCGGCCCGAGCATCTTTCTCATGGCGCCGACCTGTTTGAGCGGGTTTGCGTCGCCATCCTCCATGAACTTCCGCCCGGTTTCGCTCGCCATAATTTGCTGGACATCCCCTCGCAGTGGGTGAAAGCGAAGTTCGTATCCCTGAACAAAACCGGCAAAATTCTCAGGGGCGGCTAGAAGTACATTGAAACCCGCTTGTTGCAACGCTTTGCCCAGCATAACGCAGGGCTGAACGTCGCCTCGGGATCCCGCCGCAAAAATCGTGATGCGCATTATGAGGTGTTGCTCATCAATACTTCCTATGCTCCGAACAGCGTCGGCAGCTCCGCCGCCCATGCCCGGATCGCCGGCCAGTTCCGCCGCTCGCCAGGCGGCGCCTGAATAATGAGCATGGCGAACAACACCGCCCACCATTTCAAACGGCCATATTCCAACCGACCGCCGAAAACCCCGATGCTCGCCGGTCTGGCGGGACGGGCAGCCTGAAGAATGGGGCGAAGATAATTCGTAAGCCGGGCATAGCGTTCTCTGAAATTCAGCCGCCCCTCTTTTTGGGGCGGTCTGGGCAATTTGTCGTCCACCGTAACCAGCGCATTTTCCAAGCCTGTCTCGCCGGTCTGTGTCAGGCTCATCGCCACCACAAAAGCTGCCCACGGCATCTGCTGAAGCGCTTTTCGGTGTTGCCTGAGGAAGCGCAAAGCGGCGCGGTGCCAGCCCATTATCATCGGTCCCCCGACCACGACGCTGTCATAGGCTTCCAGCCCTTTGACCCGGCTGAGTGGTAACACGTCCACCTGGTATCCACTCTTCGCGATCTCCTCGCCCACTACTTGGGCGACTTCGGCAGTTGAACCAGACATGGTGGCATAGGCAACCAGGATTCTTTTCATTGCAGCACCTCCTGAGCATGGGCGCGGCAGATCTGATTCGGGTTGTTGCGCTTTATGCACCGCCATGCTCGTATCTTGGGGAAAATGGCCGGCTCTCCACTAATCGACGCGGTGAAAACCGATGACGCGAAACATCACCCGCATCATGGCGTGACCGAAATCCGGCTTTAGAAACTGGTTCGGACAACTGCCGGGGATTACCTGGATGCCGTTCTCGCGACACATGCGCACCGCGTCTTGCGACACGCTGGTCATGCCCGCTGCCAGACCGGGTTTTGTCCCCATCAAGCAGTGCATCCAGACGCGCTTGATCCCAAGCTCCACACACTGCTGCACGATTTGCTCGGTAACCTGGGGGTTGGTGAGGATAAACACCGCATCCGGTTTCTCAGGGATGGATTGCAGATTTGGATAGCACGGATCGCCTTCAAAAGTCGTCAGGCGCGGATTGACCGCGCTGACAGTATATCCCGCATCCTTGAATTTGCGGTAAGCCAGATTGCAGCCTGTCTCGCGTTTGTCTGAGACGCCAACGACGGCTATCTTTTCTTGCGCGAGAAAGTCTTGCACGAGCGGATCTATTGTAGACATGAGATCTCCTTAACTTTGCCTTTTTAGGTCATGCGGGACAATTTCGATATAAATACAGGGCAGGTCACGGTTAGACCGCAAACCGACCTCTGCGCCAATGGGAGAAAGCGGCCTTTCGGTAGTCGAGGAAGAAGATTGGACAAGAGAGGCTGGCCAGTGGAACGTTTGTGGCGAAAAAAGATGCCTGTTCAGACAATAATAGGTTAACATTCTATAAGACTTCCAGAGACGATACAAGATATAGATTTTCCATAACATGCATGATAAATGTCATGTTTTCATCACATGCCCCAGGAAGAAAAACAGGAACGGCAGCAGACCCAAGTCCGCCCGGCAGCGCCGAGGGAGGCAGCCGTCGCACCAGAACCAGCGCCACTCTGCCAAAGCCAGGCGCAAAGATGCTGCGCCGCGTGCATTTGGGATCTTCTTCATGCAGTCGAGGTCCCTTCTGGCCTACCGCGGATGCTGGAAGAGCAGAAGCCTGCTCGCCTGCCACAAACAAAGCATAAAACTGTGCTAAAATCAGGGTTTGTGAGTTGACCGGCGGGCCGCACGTACGCGCCGCTTGCCAGCCGCAACCTGAAGAGTGGACTCTTGGATTGTGTCGGTAAAAAACATCTTCCTTTGGTATTTACGAGGCGAATCGACCGCCGCCCAACGCGCCCGCCGGATTACCAAAATCCTGCTCCTGTTGGCGTTATTTATCGTTCTTTTTTGGATCGTTCCAGTTTATAAAGTCGTCCAGGCGATCCTGTCTGCCGATCCTCTTTATTTGCTGATTGGGCTGGTGCTGAGCTTCGCCTCCACCGCGTTGACTGCGGTCGAAATGGAGCCGCTCACCCGCAACCAGGGCATCCGTCACAATCTTTGGCAAATATTGGAAATCAATCTGGCGGTAAAGTTCTATTCGCAGTTTACCCCCACCACATTGGTGGGCAGCGGGTTGAGGTGGTATCGTCTGTCGCAGCCTGGCGGAAAGGTGGCCGAATCGCTGGCTGCCCTGGCATTCTTCCGCTCCCTGGAAACTTTCCTGACGCTCACCACGGGCCTGGCGTTTTGGATGTTAGCTGGTCAGGTGAAAAGCCTGGGCGCCAATCTGTTTTGGATCATCGTCGTCATCTTGGGCATCATTCTGAGCTGGATCCTCGTCACTCGCAAAAGTATTCCCTTGTACGAATGGTTCAAAACGCATGGTGGCCAATTTTTGGAACGTCCTCTTTGGCGCCCATTGACCCGTCGGATGGAGAAATTCCTGGTCGCGGTGTCTGCCTATGCACACATGCCGGCGTTGGATTTGCTGCTGGCAGTTTTTGCCGGGGTGGCGTCTGTGATGTGCGGTATCCTATCAGGGGTCGTGATAGCCCAAGCGGTGGGCATTGAGATCGGATTTCTGGAAATGGGCTGGATTCAGGCGGTCGTCTTATTCGCCACTCAGCTTCCATTCGCTGTGGCCGGAGGGTTAGGCCTCCGCGAAGCCACTCTGGTGGCGCTCCTGGCTACGTATGGAGTGGGAGCAGAACTTTCGTTAGCCTTTTCTTTCTTGCTGTTTGTGCGCGGCGTCATCATCAGTCTGACTGGCGGAATAACCGAAGCCGTCCGGGCATTGCGTTCTACCCAGCCAAAAGAAACCGAACCTGCGACAGGAAACGTGAAGGAGTCTTGAGATGCGCGTGTGTTTGATCTCGGTGGAAATTTTCGCCTGGGGAAAATACGGCGGTTTTGGCCGCGCCACGCGCATCATTGGCCGCGAGCTGGTCAAGCGCGGCGTCCAGGTCACCGCGGTGACGCCGCGCCGCGCCGGGCAAGGCGCGGTCGAGATGTTAGATGGCATTCGCGTGCTGAGCTTTAAACCTCGCGACTTCCTGACCGCCAGCGCGCTCTTTCGTCAGGCGGACGCGGACATTTATCATTCCGAAGAACCTTCGTTAGGCACCTATCTGGCGATGCGCGCCATGCCGGATCGCAAACATATCGTCACCTTTCGCGATCCGCGCGACGCGCAGGACTGGCGCACCGAGTTCCGCCTGCCGTCGCTCAACCCCGCCCAAGTGATCGCTAACTGGTTGTATGAAGACAATCCATTGGTGCAGCAAGCTGTCCGCCGGGCGCACGCCCGCTTCGCCGCCGCCCACATGATCATCCCCAAAGCGCGCGCCAAGTACAACCTGGAAGCGGACCCTGAGTTTCTCCCCACGCCAGTTGAAATACCGCTACGCATCGAGAAAGCGCCAACGCCCACGGTTTGTTTTGTCTCACGCTGGGATAAACGCAAGCGCCCGGAGTTGTTCTTCGAGCTGGCACGCGCTTTCCCTGAAGTGCGCTTTCTGGCTGCCGGACAGAGCCGCAACGCTGAATACGATCAATATCTGCGCCGCGCCTACGGCGATTTGCCCAACCTGGAGCTATTAGGCTTTATAGACCAGTTCCGTAGCAACGAACTATCGCAACTGCTGGGCAAGAGCTGGATTTTGATAAATACCGCCGCCCGTGAAGGCTTACCCAACGCCTTCATCGAGGCTTGCGCTCACGGCTGCGCCATCCTCAGCGCCGTGGACCCCGACGGTTTTGCCTCCCGCTTTGGCTACCAGGCGCGCGACGATGACTTCGCCGCTGGCTTGCGTTACCTGCTCGAAAATGACCGCTGGCGCTCTCTCGCTGAACAAGGCTATCAATATGTATGCGAGACCTTTTCCCTTGACCGGGCAATCAACCGCCATCTGGAAGTGTATGAGCAGTTGACTGGCTTACCGCGTCCTGGACAAACCCCCTCAAACAAGGAGTGAGAGCAACTCATCATGACCACTCGCTTACTGGTAACTTCCATCCGCCGCCATACGCCTTATACCGAACCTTCGGGATATATTTACCTGGTAGAAGCCGAAAAAGGTCGAGTATTGCAGCGCAGCATCATGAACGAACCAGCATACCGCGAGGTAGATACCAACCCGCGCGGTGGAATGCGCGGCAGCCGCGGCGTCAGCGTACGCGACGATCAGATTGCCATCGCCAACGCCTCGGTGATCTACCGCTATGATCCGCAATGGAATCTATTAGGCATCATCTCGCACCCATCGGCGGCGGCTATTCACGACGTGCTATTTGACGGCGATACACTGTGGGCAACGGCGGCCCGCAACGACTTGTTGTTACAGTTCGATCTTTCCGGCAATTTGCTCCAGCACTACTACCTGCGCAATCCCTCCCCGGCGATCCGCGCTTTGGAATGGAAACCGCCGATCATTTTACGCCCGGAGCAAGTCATTCAGGGCGCGATTGAATTTCGCGACCCGCGCACTCATGAAGAAGAAACCTATGACCGCGCCCACGTCAACAGCGTCTGTCGGCTGGCAGACGGCAGTCTATTGGCTTCAATGGGGCTGGTGTTGGGTACAAAATTTTCGACCCTGCTCTATATCAAGAGCCGTCTGGTTAAAGCCGGCATCTGGCCGGCGCTGCTGGCAGTCAACCGCGGGCTACGTTCCGCTTTAGGGATGAAAAGGAACATGCATAGCGATCTGCTCGTCCAGCCGGCGCGGGCGCGTTCGGCGGTGGTGCGCATCGCGCCCGACGGCGCGCATCGCCTCGTCTTGTCGCTGGACGGCGCCACGGTTCCCAGCCACAGCCTGCTGGCGTTGCACGATCAAACAGTCGTATATCTCAACACCACCACTGGCGAAATAGTGCGCTTTCAGCCGCAAAACGGCAAAATCCTATCTACCACCAAAGTCACGGATGGCTTTTTGCGCGGCGTGACCCAACTCGATGAGCATACCTTGCTCATGGGTAGCAAGCGCGAGCTGATTGCCTTCGATCTGCGCAGCCTGAAAGTTACCTCCACGCAGGAGATCACCCAAGACCCTAACGAATCGGTGTATGACATCAAAATTCTCCCGCCGCATTATCAAACTCCGCCAGCCTCCTTTGCAGAGCATTTTCGCAGCCTGGTGGGCTTCTCCAGCGAAGAATTGCCCCGCTATCAATATCAACTCCCGGCGCTTAAAACCCCCAGCCTGGAAGCAGCTTAGCTATTTTCGAGCCCTATGACCCTTCCGAACTTCCTGATCATCGGCGCCCCAAAGGCTGGCACGACCACATTGAACTTCGCCCTCGCCCAGCATCCAGAGGTCTATATGTGCCCGGTGAAAGAAGCCGGCTTCTTCTGGGCCTATGGTCAAAATGTCCATCTGCAGGGCCAGGGGTTCGAAAAGCTGCTCAACCGGCTGGTGACCGATCTGGATGATTATCAAAAGCTATTCAATGGCGTCACGACACAGAAGGCCATCGGCGAGTCATCCGTTCGCTATCTGGCCAGCCCACAATCGCCGGAACTTATCCATCGTTTCATCCCCCACGCAAAATTGATCGTCATCCTGCGTCAGCCAGCGGAGCGCGCATTCTCTGCCTTTGCCCACAACCTGCGGGATGGGCTGGAAAGCTGTACCGATTTTGCCCAGGCCATTGCCCAGGATCGCCAGGGGCTGCGGGATAGCTGGTTGTTTTGCCGCTATCTCAACCGCGGGTTTTATTACCAATCGCTGAAACGCTATCTGGAATACTTCGACCGCAGTCAGTTGCATATCTCGCTGATGGAGGATCTGAAAGATGATCCTTACGGGCTGATGCGCAGCCTGTTCCAGTTTTTGGAAGTAGATGACGCTTTTGTTCCCGACCTATCGCATAAACACAACGTCTCCGGCGTGATCCGCAATCCGCTGCTGCGTTACCTGTGGACGCGCTCCAACCGCCTGCGAGTGGCTTTGCGCCCCTACCTGCCGCCGCGCCTGCGACACGCCGCCTTTGAATGGGTGATCCAGGATGTAGAAAAGCTCCCCTTTCCGACTGAACTGCGCGCCGAACTGACCGAATACTATCGCCAGGACATTCTGCAACTGCAAGACTTGCTGCAACGCGATCTGAGCCATTGGCTCAAGTGAATGGGTATCTGTATGACTTATTTTCTGGTTTCCACCGTCCGCCGTCATTGTCCCCCCGATGAACCTTCCGGTTATCTCTACCTGGTTGACCCACACCAGCAGAAGGTAATTCAGCGCAGCGCCATCATCGAACCGCTTTTTCGCGAGCTGGATGCCAATCCGCGCGGTGGGATGCGCGGGGCAAAAGGCATCAGCGTGCGCCCTGACCAGATCGCCCTGGCAAACTTTTCGATGATCTTCCGCTTCGACCCGCAGTGGAATCTGCTGGGTGTTATCACTCATCCCTCTTGCGCCGGGGTGCACGATATTCTGTTCTGGGAGGAGAGTCTGTGGGTGGCTGCAGCGCGCGCCGACCTGCTGCTGCAGTTCGATCTGGAAGGTCATTTGCAGCGCCACTTTTACATGCGTCAGCCCTCCCCGGCGCTGCAGGCGCTTGGCTGGCGACCGCCGACCTTGCTCAACGATGAAATCATCCGCAAGGGTAAAATAGATTTTCGCCACCCGCAAGAGGTCGAGAAAGAGACCTATGACCGCGCTCATGTCAACAGCCTGTGTTTTTTAAGCAATGGGGATATGCTGGTTTCGCTGGGGTTTGTCTTCGACGACAAATTCGCCAACCTGTTACGGCTGAAAATCCGCCTGATCCAGTGGGGCGTTTGGCCCCTGCTCAAGACTGTCAACCGCTGGGCGCAACGCGCTCTGGGCAAAAAGCAGAAAAATATGGATCAAAACCTGGTGGTCAAACCGGCGCAAGCGAAATCGGCTATCGTGCGCATCACGCCCAACGGTCAGCGCAGTCTGCGCCTGCCGTTGCATAACATCACCGCCCCCAGCCATAGTTTGCTGGCGTTGCCCAACGATACCGCCATCTACCTGAACACTTCCGACGGTTCAATCCTGCACATTGAACCCGAGCGT
>Ga0226835_1000836_pt1 | contig 23720 bp, 17 predicted proteins | sample LAC_MetaG_1_FD_163627 | JGI IMG/M metagenome (GOLD analysis project Ga0226835, IMG submission 163627) | Anaerobic ammonium oxidizing microbial communities from anammox membrane bioreactor (MBR) in UC Berkley, California, United States -... | ecosystem: Engineered > Bioreactor > Anaerobic >...
TTTTGCTCACGCCGTTTTTGTTTTCGCACTGGCTAGCACTTGGATAAAGTTGCGGGGATGAGACCTTTCGGGTTTCCTGCGATGAACTGCATCGCCAAAACCCGAAAGGTCTTGCCAGACGATTCCGCAATTCCATCAGGTTAGAGTACTAGTTGCCGTTGTAAACGTCCGCAATTTCCTGCGCGGTGAGCGCACGATTCCATACCTGTACTTCGTCCAGCTCGCCGCTAAAGGGCACGCCGCCATTTTCGCGCGAGCCAATGGTGAATGGCACGTTGTTCAAAATCGAGTTGCTGTCGAGCGTGTCCGATTGGATTAAGGAACTCTCCAAGACGCCATCTACATAGAGTTTGACCCCCGCGGCAGTTGACGTTCCTGCATAGGTCATGGCGACATAATGCCACTGCCCATCATTGAGATGCGACGTGCCGCGAACCGCAATATAGTGGTCGGGAGGACAATTGGAGGAGACCGCGGCATCAAGAAAGACATCGAGCTGTCCCGCACCGGGCGCAGTCGGATTCGAGGCGTCGCAGGCGGGCGCTTCACCATTGCTGATGAGTAGGCCATAGCCATGATATTGCCCACTGTTAACTTGCTTCGTGACCAACACCATATTGTGCGCTGTTTCGGTGGTGCGTATCCAACTGCCAATGGTGAACGTATTCGTTCGTTCCATGTTCAAATCAGCCGCGTGTGGAATCTGGACGAACTGGTTCGAACCATTAAAGTGAAATGCCTGACCGTCCTTTCCCGCCACAAAGGTTACACCATTTTGCAGCGTGCCGTTGTTGGTCCCGATGGAATCATTCGCATTGTTTTCGGCTTTCCAACAACTCACGCGTCCGTTGGAAGGACCCGTGCAAGCGCCAGCGGGCTGTGTTGCTGTGGGCGATGGTGTGAGTGTTGGCGTGCTCGTCGCGGTGGAAGGAGGTTGTGTCGGCGTGTGTGTTGCCGTCGCGGTTGGTGTTGGTTGTTCACCCACTTCCAATTCGAACGCGCCAATGTCGCATTTTTTCCCTTGCGGCCGCGTGACGGCGCGTTGGTCTTGATTGTTGATAGGGTCATCCGCGCACACGTTCGGTTTACCTTTGTTGAATGCGTCGCTCGGTTTTTTGATGGCGTGCGTGAGCGTAAAGCCGCCGTTGTTGGCAAGTTTTTGCAGATTCGGGTTGGCGTTACTCTGCGAGCCGTCGGCAGAACCGAACCTGCAAGAGGTGCCAGTATCAAGGTTATTGGCGATGTTATCGATACCGCCTGGTCCGCTGCAATTTTGACCGGGCGAATTTTCCGCCACAATCGTGTTGGCAAGTTTTGGCTTGGTATGTAGAGCGTAGATCCCCTCACCTTCACCATCGCGTCCCGCGCGTGTGCCTGTCCCGCCCGCGCCAGTTTTGTTTTTCGCAATCGTGCTATTGATAACGGTGACCTTGCCCTTGTTCGCATAGACACCGCCCCCATCGCCGCCCGCTCCACCCGAGTTCGAATCACTCTTGCCACCTTTGCCGGTCTTGTTTCCGCTCACGGTGCTGTTGGCGAGAACGAGATTGCCCTTGAAATGCATAATGCCCGCGCCGTGTCCCCCGCGTTCTCCATTTTCCGCCTTGCCGTCACCGCCTGCGCCGGTCTTGTTTCCATAAATCGCACTCTGAGTGATCGTTGCGTCGCCTTCATTATAGATTCCCCCGCCATTCCCGCCAGTCGCGCCGGCTTTGGCATCCGCGCCATTACCACTCACATTCTGACCAACGTTCGAGTGCGTCATGATGAGAGTGCCATAATTCACCAAGCCGCCGCCCACGGCGCCGCCTTGGTTCGCCTTGCCGCCATTCCCCGCGCGATTCTCTAAAATGTTGCTGAATGAAATGTTCAAAGCGCCGCGATTGTCTATCGCGCCGCCCCAGCCGGGCAGATGATTCGTTGTGCCGTCCACGCCTTTGCCGCCGCGCAGCGTGACAAAGGAAATCGTCAACGAACTCCCTTCAGCAATTTGTAGAATGCGAAACTGCGGTGCGTTGGCATCGCGTTGAATCGTCGCGCCGTTTCCGACGATGGTGAGGTTCACATTGTTCGCAATCACGGGCAAACCGTTCGCGTCCTGCGTGTCTGTGCCATTGTTCACTGCCGTCAGTGCGTATGTGCAGTTTGCGGCGAGGGACAGTGATTGCGCGCCGCCCGCGTTCACCGCATTTTGAATTGCGTTCACCAACGCCGTCGTATCGCACGGCACATCGGACATGGCTTGCACGCGCGCGAACGGCAGCGCTATCGCGGCGAGGGCGATGAAAAGAATCAAGCCGCCAAGCCGAAGATATTTTTGGGTTTTCATTTTATGCTCCTTTTGAATTTGACTCGACGCGTTTCAGCGCGAGTTCGATTTCCAATTCGCCCGCCTCGACGGCGACGCGTTTTAGCAGTTCTTGCAGCAATTCATTCACATCTGGGTTTTTTTACATCGGCAACTCAGACTTGGCTTTCACACAACTCAACGCACGGTGAAGGTTCTTTGCGCCGATTTCGTCTTGCCAAAACTGTTGACCGCTTCGACGTACCAATTGTACGTTTTGCCTGCGACGAGGGTTTTCGTCTGGTACTGCAAGATGTCCGCGGCAAGTCCCTTTGCTTTTGTGACGGTCTTGCCCGTCGCCGCATCCTTGACAAAGAGGTTGTACGTGTTCGCGCAGCTCGCCGCTTTCCATTTCAATTTTGCATTGGCTGAGGATTGCCCACCATTCGCGGGCGACTTGAGAGTTGGCGCGCTTGGCTTGGCGGTGCAGAATTCAAATTTTTGATCGTACGTTTTGTTGTTGAATTGCACGCGGAACGTCCACACTCCGAGCGCTTCGTCTGCGGGAAAGGCGAACCACCAGTCCCAAAAAGATGCCGTGTAATAGTTGGGGGAACTAAATGACCAATTGCTATAGACCGAATTGTCGGGTCGTAGAATGGTATATTGCGATTCTTGATTTGGAAGCTGATCGCGATAGTACGTGGTGAAATACACATTTGCGCCCGGCGAAAATACATGCTGCTGGTTGGTCGTTTCATTCGCGCACGCCCCCAGTACGGGCTCGGCGTTTCCCGTCGTCAATTGGTTGATCGCGGAATCGTAATATGGCTTTTGGCTTTTCCACCACGAATCGGTTGTGGTCGGATTCGATGGACCGACCCACGGATCAATCACCTTGTTCGCGCTGTCGCGAACTTCAAAATGCAAATGCGGTCCGGTCGAAATGCCCGAACTTCCTACATAACCCAGAACCTCACCCGCTGTGACCTTGGCGCCGATCTGTTTGCTCGTGACGGTCCCTTTTTTTATGTGCAAGTACCATGTGCGTGAACCATCATCGTGCGTCAGAATGACATAGTTTGGCGTGTCGGGGCTATTGGAACTGCAAACGCGATCGTAATTGCCGTCGTCTTTGTCCGTGAGCGTTCCGTTTGCCGCCGCGAGAACCGCCACCTGTTTGGCGTCCATCTTGTTCCAACTAAAGGGCCACAGAAAAATATCCGTGCCGCTGTGATTGTAACCGGAGGTGGTGTCGTATGTGCGTTTCCCGCCGTTGTAATCAAGGACATGATTGGGAAACGCAGGATCCTCGTCAATGAAATTACTGATGCCATAGTAACCCGGGGCTTTCAAGTTCAACAACTTGAGGGGCCAAGCAAGGAGGACGTGCTGCGACAAAAATTCGCGCGGCAGTGCCCCTTGACTCTGCAAGCGCGCCACATTGGCTTGCACGCGCGCTTGAATCGCCTCCGCCGTTTCGCGCGACAGATCGTTTGCGTGAAACGAGAAACGCGCGTCGCCGTTGGCGCCATCGGGGCGCGCCCCCGCCAACACGTTCGTGCGCTCCATTACATCTTGCCCGGGCGGGGGATCGTCGGCAAGGACGCGCGGCGCAAGAAATGGAATGAGCGAGAAAAACAAAACTAGTACCGCAGCGCGCACAAAAATCTTGCGTATCGAAAAATGATAACCTTTCATCTGACTCCTTTCATGCCTTTCCTGAATTTTCCTCGACGCGTTTCAGCGCGAGTTCGATTTCCAAATGCGTTGCTTCGCCTGGCGAAACCGTCTCGACGGCGACGCGTTTTAGCAGTTCTTGCAGCAATTCATTCACATCCGCAAACCGCGCGCGCCATTCGTCGGCGGAGGACGGTTCGCTGATTTGCCCGCGCAAAGACGTTGGATGCGCGGCTTGTCCCGCGTCTGGCGCGCGCTCGAGCAAAACCTTCAAGACAAAGGTGTGTGTGTGGCGCATAGGCGAGAGACCTGACAGGTTTTTGAGCAGCGCTTTCGTTGTCGCACGCGGCAAGTTTTGCAACAATATCGTCGGGTCAACGATGGTTCGAAAACCTGTCAGGTCTGGTTGAAATAGTTTTCCTTTTCGCTATAATCTACCAAACCGTTGTGAAAATTTTGTGAAAATGGGGGCGGCGATGGCACACGAACTCAAGCTCGCTACGTTCGGACACGCTACAGTCACACTCGACGGCGAAAACGTCGGCATCAAACTTCCCTCCAAAGCGCTTGCGCTTCTCATCTATCTCGCCGTCACCGCCCGCCCCCACTCGCGCGAACATCTCGCCAACCTCCTCTGGGGCGAAGAAAGCGAAACCAAAGCCCAAGCGTCGCTCCGCCAAGCCCTCTCTAAACTCAAACCCATCGCCGACGAATATCTGATTTCGGAAAAAGCGACGGTGGCGTTTGACACGTCGAAAACGTATTGGCTGGACACACAAGAACTAGAGAAACAGGAAACGAGAAACGAAAGCGTATCTCCCCCTTCTCGTCTCTCGTCTCTCGCCACCTTCTATCCCGGAGATTTCCTACAAGCTCTCACCCTCAAAAACGCCCCCGATTTTGAAGTGTGGGTCCTCGAAGAACGCGAAAAATATCGCGCTCGCGCGGCGGAATTGTTTGCGCGCGTCGTTCAAGAATATCTCGACGCGGGCAACGCGCGGGACGCGCTCGACGCGCTCAATCGGCTCATCGCGCTCGACGCGTGGAATGAGAACGCGCATCAACAAAAAATGCGCGTCCTCGCGCGCATGGGCAAAACCAAAGACGCGCTCGCACAATATCAAACTCTGAAGAAAACGTTACGCGATGATTTGGACATCGAGCCGTCCCCCGAAACTACCGCGCTGTTTGAAAAAATCCGCGACGCGCGTCCCCTCGCCGACGCGCCACCCGCGCCGCCGACCCCGTTCATCGGACGCAGCCACGAACGCGCCCAACTCGCGCAGTGGCTCGCCCAGCCCGCGACGCGTTTGGTCACGTTGTTCGGTCCCGGCGGCGTCGGCAAAACGCGGCTCGCCCTCATACTCGCCCAAGATTTGCGCGAACGCTTTTTGCACGGCAGCGCGTACATTTCCCTCGAAGCCGTGAACGCCGCGTCCAATGTGCTTTCCACCATCGGCGCGGCGCTGCATTTTTCCTTTAGCCGCGCCACAGACGCGGTGACGCAGCTGGGAAATTTTTTGCAGGACAAAGAACTCTTGCTCGTTCTGGACAACTTTGAACAGCTCACTGACGCGGCGAATGATTTGGCGCGTCTCTTGCAGCTCGCGCCCGAAATCAAAATTCTCGTCACCTCACGCGCGCGGCTCGCGCTTCAAGCGGAACGCGTGTACGAGGTGCGGGGATTGGAATACGCAAACGTGACAGGTTTCCAAAACCTGTCACGTTTGGAGGGCGATGCGCCGCAGCTGTTTGCCGAACGCGCGCAGCGCGTCTCGTCCGCGTTTGCGTGGAATGAAAACAACGCGCTCGCCGTCACGCGCATTTGCGGCGCGGTGGAAGGGTTGCCGTTGGCGATTGAACTCGCGGCGGGCTTGACGCGCGGCGCGACGCTGGAAACCATTGCGGCGCAAATCGAACGCGATCTCACCGCGCTCGATTCCGATTTGCGCGATGTGTCCGAACGGCATCGCAGTGTGCGCGCGGTCTTTGAACAATCGTGGAACGCGTTGAACGCACGCGAACGCGCCGTGCTGCAAAAATTGTCCGTGCTGCGCGGCGGATTTGACGCAGCGGCGGCGCGCGCGATTGCCGACGCGGACGCGGCAGCGCTCGGCGCGTTGGCGGACAAGGCATTGTTGTCTCGCGCAACTGAAACGCGTTTTGATTTGCACGCGCTCCTGCGCGAGTCTGCGCGCGAGAAATTGGCGCGCGCGCAGGGCGAGGCGGAGACGCGCGCCCGACACGCAAAATTTTTTGGCGAATTTGTCGCCGCGCGCGCGCCGCGCATCATCGGCGGAACGCAAGCGCAGACGCTCGCCGAAATGCGCGTCGAATTGGAAAATGCGCGGCTGGCGTGGCAGTGGTTTGTCGCACAGCGCGACGCGGAAAATTTGAACCGCTGCGCGCCGGTATTGTATCGTTTTCACGAAGCGCAGAGTTTGTTCCAACAGGCAGCAACATTGCTCGCATCCGCCGCCGAATTTTCCTACGTCGCGCAAGCGCGGCTCGGCGCGACCTTTTATTTCTTGAACCAGTTGGACGATGCGCGCCGCGAACTTGCAGCCGCGTTCGCGCGCGCACAGCAAGCCGACGACAAATCCGAAAGCGCATTTTGTCTCTTGCAAATTGGAAATGTCGCGTTTGATGTAGGCGATTTTGCGCTCGCCGCGCAAAATTTTGAAATGTGTCTTGGTCACGCGCAGGCAGTGAATGATTATTATTTGCTGACGGACGCGTACAATAATCTCGCGTTCACGGCGGCGCGGCGCGGTGACTTGGCTCAAGCGCGCGTGTTGTGCGAACACTCGATCGACGCGGCGACGCGGATTGACGAAAAACGCGGCATCGCGGGCGCGCGGATGAATCTGGCGCTCATCGAATACAGCGAAGGAAAGTTTGACGCGGCGCGCCAACAATTGGAAGACGCATTGCCATTGTTTGAAACCGTGGGAGACCGGCGCGGGGTGAATATGACGTTGGCGAATTTGGGCGAACTGGCGCGCGAACAAAATGATTTGGCGCACGCGGAAGAATTGTACCGCCGCGCGCTCAAAGGGTATCAAGAAATTGGGCAGCCCGAAAAAATCGCGCAGCAGTTTCGCAATTTGGGGGATCTGGCAATGGCGCGCGCGGAATTTGGCGCGGCGCGCAGATTGTTCCGCGACGCGCTTGCCGTGTATGAGCGTGGAGGAATGAGATATTGGGAAGCAAACACGCACCTCAGCTTGGGTGAAGTTGCATTGGCGCTGCATGAGGTGGGGCGCGCAGAGCGCGAATTTGAAATCGCGCTGCAAATCGCGCAAGAGATTGATGCTGCGCCGCGCAGGTTGGACGCGTTATTCGGTCTCGCGCGTGTGGATGAATTGCAAAACAATCTTGCGCGCGCGGTGGAACGCAGCGCGTTCGTCGCCGCGCATGATTCGACTGACCATCAAACGCGACAGCGCGCGCAAGAATTTTTGGAAACATTCAAGACGCAGTTGAATGTTTCCGAGTTTGAGAATGTCTTTACGCGACCTTGAAGCGGGAAACAAAAAACAGGCGAGCCATTCGACTCGCCTGTTGTGGTCTTCACTTTTTGCTCTGGTCTTCTGAGCGTCTTGCCAACGCCAGACGCGTCGGCAACGGATAATCTCTTATGATTGCAGCAATACGTGAATTGCGCTGAATGTCGCGTTAGCTTGCGCGCGTGACATTCGTCGCTTGCAAACCTTTTTGTCCTTCTTCGACGTCAAATTCAACGCGTTCGCCTTCATTCAACGAACGATAACCGCCGTTCGCATCTTGAATGGCGGAATAATGCACAAACAAGTCATTGCCACCGCTCTCGGGAGCGATAAAGCCATAGCCCTTGCTGTTGTTGAACCATTTGACGGTTCCCTGTTGGCGAGCCATTTTGCGGAGATTCCTTTCTATAATGTCATGCCCGTGCGCGTAAATAAAAAAAAGGCGCTGATACGGCTTGAACAGCCCTCAGTGCCTCACACTTACTACTGCCCGTCCCATGCAACGAGTATTATAGAGAGATTGCCAAGTACGTCAAATGCCCGCGCTAGGGCTGGCACAAAGTCCGCAAGACCCCAGGTGTTTTCGTCGCGTCGCGCGACGCGATAGATATGCTTGCCACAAAACCCTTGGGGTCTTGGCCCCGCGCTCGACTTTGTGCCAGCCCTAATACCCGCGCGCAATCCTTCGCGCGCCTGCTCCAAAAACCCTGCGGGTCTCGCTCGAGCGGCAAAAGCAATTTGTCAAGTTCGCAGCTGCGGATACAACACCACATCGCGAATGGAATGTTGATTTGTGAGCAGCATCGTCAAACGGTCAATGCCCATGCCCAAACCGCCGGTGGGCGGCATCCCGTGTTTCAACGCCTGCACATAATCGTCATCCATTTGCTGCGCTTCCGCGTCGCCGCGCGCGCGATTGCCCTGCTGTTCCATAAAACGCTGCCACTGGTCGGCGGGGTCGTTCAATTCGGTGAACGCGTTGCCGTATTCCGCGCCGGCGACATAAATTTCAAAACGCTCGGTCACGCGCGGGTCGCCCGGTTTCTTTTTGGCAAAGGGCGAAATCTCGGTCGGAAAATCAACGACGAATGTCGGCTCGATCAGCGTCGGTTCCACGTACGCGCCAAATAATTTTTCCACCAGCTTGCCCCAATTCATTTGCGGCTCGACGCGCAAATTCTTTTCCGCAATGCGCGCCTTGAGCGCGTCGAACGTGTCGTCGGCGTAAATGTCAATGGCTGTTTTTTCGAGAATCGCATCGCGCATCGCCACGCGCGCAAACGGCGGCGTTAAATCCACTTGGTGTTCGCCGTATGTGATTTGCAGCGCGCCGCCCGCGGCGGTGGCGCACTCGACAAACAGATCCTCGACCACCTTTATCATGTCGGACAAATCGCCGAACGCTTGATAACATTCCATCATCGTAAATTCGGGCAGATGCGTCGCGTCCACGCCTTCGTTGCGAAAATCTTTCGAGATTTCGTACACGCGCTCGAACATACCGACGAGCAAGCGTTTCAAATACAATTCGTCCGCGATGCGTAAATACAAATTGCGTTCGAGTTCATTGTGATACGTAATGAACGGTTTCGCCAGCGCGCCGCCGTACAGCGCTTGCAAGACCGGCGTTTCGACTTCGATAAAATCGTTGCGGTCGAGATAGGCGCGCATCGCCGTCACGATGCGCTGCCGCGCGCGAAACACGCCGCGCGTCTCTTCGTTCGTCATCAAATCGAGATAACGTTGCCGATAGCGCGTTTCCTTGTCGGTCAAGCCGTGAAATTTTTCGGGCATCGGCGCGACGGCTTTGGCGAGCATGACAAGTTCCGTCACCTGAACCGAGAGCTCGCCCGTTTTTGTTTTGAACAAGGGACCGGTCGCCTGCACAAAATCGCCGAGGTCGTAATCTTTGAGAAAATGCTTGTAGGTCTCGGCGCCGAGATTGTCCTGCCGCAAAAACAATTGGATGCGTCCGGTGCCGTCGCGCAAATCCGCAAACGTAATTTTGCCCGTCCACCGATTCGCCGTCATGCGGCCAACCAGCGTGACCACGCCGGGGTCCGCGCCGCGTTCGTCCAGCGCGCGCACCGCCGCAATCGTATGCGTGCGCGTCGTGCGCGGCGGATACGGTTCGATGCCGCGTTCGCGGAGCCGCTGCACTTTGAGAAATCGTTCGCGTTCTAGGTCGTCGAGAGTGTCAATGAATTCCATCGTCGAATACCGCGCGCAGCGTGCAGGCGGCAGTTTAACGGCGTCAAAAAAAATTGCGCCGTCAATCCGCTGCAAACCGCGCGTATAAAAAAAAGCGGACACACTGCCGCGTGTCCGCCCATCGGTCATTGAATTTCAATGAGTTTGAGGTGGCGTTCTCCAGCCGGCGTTGTCACCACAATCGGGTCGCCCTTTTTCTTGCCCATCAAAGCGCGCCCGACCGGCGATTCGTTCGAGATGCGCCCTTTGGCGGGGTCCGCTTCGGCGGGGCCCACGATTTGATATTCTTCCTGTTCTTTGGAACCTTTTTCCACGACAATCACCGTCGAGCCGAGCGCGACGGTGCCTTTGGAAGCAGGACTCGCGATAATTTCGGCGTTCTTGAGCATCTGCTCGATTTGCATGATGCGCCCTTCCACGAATGCCTGCTGTTCTTTGGCGGCATCATACGCGGAATTTTCCGAAATATCGCCTTCTTCTTTGGCGGAATGAATCGCTTCCGCCACTTCGGGACGCTTGACGCTCACTAAAAAATCAAGTTCTTTTTGCAATTTCTCATGCCCTTCAGGCGTGAGCGGTACGGGCTTGTCTGCCATGATAACTTCCTTTGTCGGCGCGGCTGCAACAGTCCGCCAGCTTAAAAAAAGAAGGACATCGCCACGCTGTTCGGACAGCGCATCAGCCGATATCCAACTATACGCATTATACCTAATCTCAAGCGCGTGTCAATGCCCCAACATCTGCCACGCCGCCCACGCTTCGCGCGTCCACGCCGCGAGCAATAACGCCGCGCCGCCGACGACCCAACCCGTGCGCGTCCGAGCGTATGCCACGCGTTGACGCTCCGCCGCGAGCCATGCCGCGTACAGCGCCAAGAATGGAATCAACGGCAAATGAAAACGGCCGTCGCCGAAAATGAGCAGATGTAGCGCCAAAAAATAAAGAATGAATCCGCCAAATAAAATTTTCCAGCGGTCGCGCGGCGCATAAATCAAGCCCGCCATTCCGCCCAACGCGATAATCATGTACGCCGCCGCGCCGTACAAATCCATCATTATTTTGGCGACCGAATTCCATCCGCCGCCCGCGCGCGTCGCTTCCGCCACGTCCACCAGATTGCGTTCAAACCCCCAAAAATCGGCGAACTTGGCAGGTACGCGCGCCAACACGGCTAACGGATGCGCGCGCATGTATTCGAGCGCCAACGCATACGCCGCGCGGTCGCGCGCGATTTCATCCTGCGGCAAAACCTTGAGCATCGGTTCGCGCACGCTCACTTTCCACACATTGCGAATAAATTCGTATGGCGTGTATGGACTGTTGCCCAGCCACAAATTTACGCCGCCCTTGGTTTCCAACAAAACAAATTGGCGGAATTGAAAATAATTTCGCGCGGTGTACGGCGCAATGACCGCCAGCGCAATCAACGCCAAGCCCAGCGCGGGCAAAATCACTTTTAGGAGCAATCGTTTGGACGCGCCGTCCGCGCGCGCGTTCGGGGCGTCCGCTTTAGTTTCGCGCCACAGCGCCGCGCCGAGCCACAGCGCCAAAAACGGCGTAAAGTACAGCGTCAAGCCGCGTGTCAAGGTCGCCAAGCCCCACGCCAGCGCTCCAGCCACGAGCCATGCCCAACGCCGCCCGCCTGTTCCCTCTAGCGCGCGCGCAAGACAATCGAACGCGCCCAGCAAAAAGAAAATAAACAATCCTTCCGACAACAATAAATGCGCCAGCGTCAAAAAGCCGGGATAGACGGCGACTATCAAGCCCGCGCCCAGCGCGATGCGTTCTGCGCGCGTTTCATCCGTCGCCGCGCGAAACACGCGCCGCGCCGTGTCGTACACCACATACACTGTCGCCGTGCCGACGAGAACGCCAAATAATTTGGCGAGAAAAATTTGATTGCCCAGCAGCGCATAGAGCGCGCCGAGCGTGAACGGATAGAGCGGCGCTTGCCACGCGTACAACGCTTGCCCGGGGAAAAACGGATTGTTGGTTTGAAACAAACCGCGTCCCGCCGCCACGTTCTCGGCGATTTGTTGGTACGCAAACTCGTCGCCCGTCAAAGGCGCGTTCACGCCCGCGAGCAGCAGAAAAATCACGCGCAGCGCCAACGCCAACGCCAACAACGCGAGAATGGATTTTCGATGTTCACTCATCGTATGCGATACAACCACAGCGCGCCGAAATCCTGCACGTGTTCGATGCCGGGCAACCGCGCCAATTTGTCGCGCATCGCCTGCGGCTGTTTTAGTAAATCGGAATGGACGACGACCCACTGCGCGCCCCATGCTTGCAAACGATTGATTTTGCGACGCGTCGGAAAATCCTGCATGTCCCGAACCAACGCGTAATAATCCGGCGGAATGAATGTGCTGTAACCGTTCACAATCGGCTGGTACGGATGATACAACGCGCTGTACGTGTACGCCACATATTTATCCTGGTCCGCAAACGTCGGCGCGCCCATCGGAATATGCACGAGCGCCGCGCCGCGCGGCTGCTGCGCCAGATAGGCGTAGAGGGGCGAAACGTTCGCGCCCGCTTCGACCGGCGTCAAACGCAGCGGCGCGGGAATGTATTCCAAGACGAGCGCCAACGCGCACGCCGCCGTAATCCATGACGCCCAACGCGGCGCGCGCTGCATCCACGCCCGCGCGCCGTACGCCGCCAACAAACCCAGCGCCAGCATACTCAGCACGACAAAACGCGACGGCGCGTTCAATCCTTTTAACGGCGTGACCACGCGCGCGAGATATTCGTACGGCAGCGGAAACGGCAGCGCGGCGACGGTCGTGCGGCCCAAAATCAAATCGGGACCGAACGATAAAATAAATCCTAACGCCGCGAGCAGTACGGGGAAAATCCACGCGCGATTTTTGCGCGTCATCAAGGCGACCGCGCCAAGAATGCTCAACGCCGTCGCCGCGAGGCCCGGAAACAGCGGCTGCCCTTTGGAGGCGACATAGAACGCGCGCGTGAGATTACCGTACAGCCATTGCGACGCGGGCGCGGCGAGATAGCTGTACGGGCGCGCGCTAAAGAGACGCGGATTGCGGCCCGCCGAAAAATTGTATTGGCGTTCGATTTGCAGCAGCGGCAGCACAAACGGCGCCACCAGCGCCGCCGCGCTCAACGCCGCCAACGCGCCAAACGCGAGATGCGCGCGCGTGAGGCGATAGCGTCGCAGCGCAAAATCCACAATGACATACAACAAAATCGCAAACGCGAGAAACACGGCGTAATAGAGCGACGACAACGCGTTCAAGCTAAAAAATAACGCGGTCAACAAACTGTTACGCAGATTTGGACGGCGCGCCCAGCGCGCGACATATAGCAGCGTCAACGGCATGAACATTGCCATCAACAATTGGACGTGGCGCAGTTCGCCCATCTTGTAAGTGCAGAACGCGAAAATAATGCCCGCGAGCAGCGCGGCATAGCGCGTGTGGCGCAAAGCGTGCGGCGACGAGGACGACGGCAGATGTTGTTCGCGGTCCGTCGTGGCGAGCCAATCCAACGCGTACAAATACATGGCAAACCCATTGAGCGGAAAACTCGACAGCACGACGAGGTTGTACGCCAAGACCGGATTTTGCGTCGCATACGCCAAGGGCAAATACAACAGCGCGCCGGGCAAAATAATTTCCGAAAACGCTAGCGTATTTGGAAACGGAAAAAAGATATTGCCCTGAAATAAATTAACGGGGTCGGCAATCAGCTGGTGCGCTTGCCAACCAAAAATCCAGACGCTGAAAAAAGTATCGTTCAGCGCGTTACTGTCCGTGCCGAGCAGATGGTCGCTCATTTGCAGCGCGAGCGGCAGCGTCATGCCGATTGCGAGCGCGCTGTACAGCAGCAGGGCGAACCAATGAAAACGAAAGGAATGTTCTGAGGTCACTTTATTTACAAACGAAACCCGTTGTCGCATCCAGCGCAGCAACGGGTTTTTCGATTTTAGCGTGTTTTGGATTTTGCGCTGGGACGCCCTTTTGATTTCAGCGCGCCGCGCGTTTTGGGTTTTGCTTTTTGCGGCGGCGCGCGGCGCGCGGTTTTGCGCGTCGTTTTGCGCGTCGTTTTGCGTTTGCGTTCGGGCAATGTCGCGGTCATGCTCACGGGCGGCGCGGCACATTCGAGCGTTTGGACATCCGCATAAATTTCTTGGGCTGGGTCGCGGCGCGTCCACCATGTCACGGCGACGACGCTGCCATTCGCGTCAATATCCGGAACTTGATTGATTGTGTCCATCGGCGGCGCATCCAAACGCGTCGGCGCGCCCCAACTCGTTCCATCTCTGACGCTCTGAAAAACGCGCCACGGTTCATCCGCAATGTTTTTTGCTTGATAGACCAAACGCAATTGACCGTTACAATCCTGCGCGATGCGCGGATACATGGCAAAGGCGAGCGTATCGAGCGGCACGCGCGTCAATTTGGAAAAAACGCCGTCGAGCGCGCACGACGCATACAATAAAACTTGTTGTTCGCCCGCGCGGCTCTGCGCGACCAAATGCCCCACGCCCGCCGCGTCAAAAATCAATGCGGCGGTTTGCGAACGTCTGCCGCCGCGCAAACGCTGCGGCGCGCTCCACACGCCATCCGCGCCGCGCTGCGCGCTAAACAATTTGGTCTTGTCATTCCAAACCGCCATCGGCTGCCCATTCGCATCCAGCGCAATGTCGGGATAAAAACCCGAACCGATGACTTGCGGCGCGCTCCACGCCGCGCCGTCAAAATGCGTGTAATAAATTTCTTGGAATGTATCGCCGAACCGGTTATAGACCACATGCAGCGCGCCATCCGCCGCAGCCGCAATACGCGGCAGCTGCGCGAACGATTCATGCGAAAGCTGGGTCGGACTGCTCCACGTTTTGGCGCGCCGTGTCGTGTAATACACGGTGTACGACGCGCCGCCCGTCGTATCGCCGACAAAGACGACATGCACGCCGCCTTGCGGCGCGGCGACAATGTGCGGCTGATGATTTTTCGCGGTCGGCGTCGGAAGCGCTTCATCGGCTTTCCATTTTTTGCCATTCCACAGACGATAATGTATCTGCGCGTCAGTACCGCGATACACGAGATGCACCCGGCCGCCCGTCGTCGCGCTGACCACCGGCGCGCCCAGCGCGCCATCGCCATTGCCCAAAAGCGTTGCGCTCATCTCTCGCCTCTCTCTCTAGAATAGCGCCTCGCCCGTAATGGACGCGGCAAGTTTTTCACCCGAAATCTGGATGCAAGACGCGTATAGAAAATCCCTTTATAAACTCGCGCACCGCACTACCGCACCATCGCACCATCGCACCATCCCACTACCGCACTATCGCACTATCGCACTATCCCACTATCGCACTATTTCACCCACACCGGGTCCGTCTCGTCAAATTCATTCTGACTGAGATTGACCGGATTCTCGTCGAGTTTGCAATTGTCTTGGAGCGTGCCGAACGCATCCAGCTTCATTACAAAAATTTGCGGATGATTACCGTCGCGAAAAGACGACCACACAATTTGATTGCCGTCGGGCGACCACGACGGATGTTTGTTAAAGAACGGCGCGTAACAGGTGATGCGGAACGGGCTGGTGCCGTCATCGTGCATCACCCATAAATCTTCGCCGATGTTATCAGGATGATCCAAATCGCCGCGATTGGACACAAACGCAAGCCATGTGCGTCCGTCAAACAGCGGGCGCGGCGACCACGCGGGATCATAATCATTCGCGGGATTGGTCAAGGGACGCCCATTGCCCGACGGGTCGGTAATCCAAATATCATTGTCGTATCCGAACTTGCGCGTGAAACCGGCAGAGCGCACCGTTGCCGCTTGCGCGCGGTCGGGCGACCACGCTTCCCATTGTTTTGCCGCGTCATACGCCGCGCCCGAAATGCGTTTTACATTTTTACCGTCCGCGTCCATAACGTAATAGGTCGAGAATCCTTCGCGGTTGGATTTAAAAACAATTTTACCGCGCAGCGCGGCAAGGTCAATTTGCGGTTCGGGCGGCGGCGCGGCGGATCCGCTGCCGCCGGAAGTTTGCGCGGCGTTTTTACAATTGAACGCGCTGTAATAATCCAACGCGCGTTCATTCGTCCGGTCCAAATTCGCCGCCGCCGCCAATTCCGCGCAGCCCTGCGGCAAATTGCCCGACACGAGCAGCAAGGCAAGACGCATCCGCGCTTCGCTTTCGCCCGCCGCGTTCTTTTGCGCGTGATAAATGTTCGCCGCCGCGCGATACGCTTCAATCGCCTTGGCGGGATTTTCATCTTTATAAAAATAACCCCACGCCAAGACGCGATAGACCAACGCGTAACCGGGATAATTTTTGGTAATGTCGAGCAAGGGCTGGCGCGCGCAATCAAACGCGTTGCGATGCGCGGGATTGTTGCCATTCAATTGGCGCGTATCGGAAACGTTCCAACAGCGCTGCAAAACCGCAACCAACGCGCCATCGCCCGCGCTGTTGCCCAATTCCGAAGGGCGCGGAACGCTTGTCGGCCCGCCGGCAGGATTGGTCGCGGAAATAACGCCGGTCGGAAACGGCAGGGGTGTCGGCAAAGGCGCAATTGTCGGCAAAGGCGTCGGCGTAATCAAAGTGATTTGCAGAATCGGCGTGGCGGTGGACGGCGCAACGGAGGGCGCGGGCGGCGGCGCCTGCGTCGGTGTAGTTGGGAGATTGGTCGCAATAACCGTCACCGGCGCGAGCGGAGACTCGGCGTTGCAAGCGACAAACAAACTGAACAGCAAGAGCAAGGCGATACGTGACGTGCGTGAAACCAACATCGAACCTCCGCGTGGAGCAATTAGAGTCGAGTATAGCACGTTTTTCGGGCGCGTTGGAACTCGGGCGCTTGCGATAGCAGAGAAAAATTGGTTCAAAAAACGCAAGGCGCCGTCGGAAACAAACGCGGTTCTCCAAAACCCGCGCGCGGAACGTTTCAAACGAAAGCGGATACGGCGCCCAAAAATTGCCCTTGTCCACATCGTATTCGACCAAAATAAAAATTCCGCGCGGTTTCAAAAAACCGCGCGGATGTGGCGGGTTACCAAAAGTTGCGTGAATTTTGCGGCGCCAGTCTCTGACGCCGGTTTAATTTGGAAGAATGGGCAGGATTAACGCCGACGGATGTTCCGCGTCGTGATAAACCGTTTGCTCTGCTTGCCGCATTACGGTTTCGTTCGCCAACGCGCCGCCGCCGTTCAAGTTGCGCGCGTATTTGGGAAATGCGGCGGACGCGATTTGCAGACCGATGCGGTGCCCTTTTTGAAAAACGTGCGCGATGTACCACAAATCAATTTCATAACGGTACAGTTTGTGCGGCTCGATGAGCGTCGGATTTTCCATGCCCTCGCGGTAGCGCGCCCGCACGATGCCGTCGCACAAACGCTGTCGAAAACCGTTCGGATGCGCGTCGAACCACAACGCGGTGAAATCGGTATCGTGCGCCGACGACGCCGCATACAAAACCACGCGCACGGGCCCAATAACTGTCACATCGTTTTCCAACGGCGCGCTCACGTACACCAAAACATCGCCGCGCTGCTGAATTGCGGCGTAATCGTCGGGCCCGCCGATTTGCGACGAGGTGGCGTCCGTGATGTATGGCGTCGGCCGCGCGGGGTCGTACACATAACGGTCGGGGTTTTCCGCGCCCGGCCTTGCGAGCGCCAGCGTTCCGTCGCCGTAACGACTGTTGGCGCTGCCCGCGCTGTGTAGATAAAAATTTGTATATTGCGCGCGCGCCGGCGGAAATTCGTTTTCGTCGCGCCATTTGTTTTCGCCCATGACGAAAAGCCGCGCGGCGGGTTCGCGCGTAATGCCATCGTCGTTCCCCTTGAGCCACGCGTCGAACCAGCGCAATTCATAGCCGCGCAAATCAATGAGTGCCGCCGCGCCAAAATCTACTTCGCCGATTTTTTGCGCGGCGTTGACGGCGTGGCCCCAGGGCCCCATCAAGAGTTTTTGATGCGTGCGCGCAAATTCGGTCGCGCCGCGCGTCGTCATGCCGATAAAATTTCTGGGCGTGCCAATTTGTTCGTCGTCGTACCAGCCGGAAATGTGCAGCGCCGGTAGATTGATTTTTTCAAATTGGTCTTGGTAACAAATCGCGCGCCAATACTCGTCGCGTGTCAGATGCTGCAATTCCTCGCGCCACAGCGGCAAATCCAAACCCGCGCGTTCGTCCATCGTCATTAGCGGCAAGTGTTCATAAATCGGATTCCAATTGATTTCTTCCATCGGCTGACGCAGGCGCCCATGCACCAGATAAAACCAGCACAAATGCTGCAAGCCCGGCACGCCCGTCGGCGTTTCCACAAACGGGTCGGAGGGCGTGACCATTACAATCATCGTTTTCAAATGCGGCGGCTGCCAGAGCGCGGTGAGCCATTGGATGCGCCCCAGATATGACGCGCCGAGCGTGCCGACATTGCCGTCGCTCCACGTCTGCGCCGCGCACCATTCCACCGCGTCGTAACCGTCCCGCCCTTCATTACGATAGGGAATAAATTCGCCGTCGGAATCGCCGCGTCCGCGCACGTCCATCGTGACATACGCATAACCGCGTTCGGCAAAATAACGCGCGGGTTCAATGTACGATTTTTGATTTTTATTATAGGGCGTTCGCACCAAAATCACGGGCACGCGCGCGCCGTCTCGGGTTTCTGTGGGCCGATAAATATCGGCGGACAATTTTACGCCATCGCGCATCGGCACGCGAACGTTGTATTGGGCAAAAATGGAATGGGTCATACATTCATCCTGATAAATTCAGCGCAAGCGTCCGCCGCGCCAACGCGGCTCGGACACGACGGCGCGGGCTTGGGAAATGCGTTCGATGCGCCAAAAATATTCGATGACGCCAGCCGTTTGCGCGGCGTATTGCAAGCTGCGCATTGGCTATGGCGCGTGATTTATTCTAAATGCGCTTCAAAACAGACAACGCCCTGCGCGCCGACCTTTGCCGCGTGAACTGTGCCGCGCGGCAAAGCAATTCTGTCGCCCGCGCGCGTTTCGATTTCCTGATTGGTCTGCGGCAAAAGCCAGGTGATGCTGCCCGCCAATACGTACAACACCTTGTCGAACGAATGGGTGTGCGCGCTGTATTCGTCATACGGCCCATTCGACCACGTATAGCCGCGCAAATTTTCGGCGCGGATTTTTTGTTGGATCTCGTTTTCCGTCGGCGGCTGCGCTTGCTGCCAACGCGCTATTTCAAGTTTCATAAAAAAAGAATCGCGCCGCTTGGCAATCAAAAAAACGAGTTTGCGCCGCGCGGCAGCGCCTTATTGACGCAGCGCAAGAAACCAACGCGGAAACAGAGAACCTTCCTGATTATCGCGAATGTCGTTGCCGCCGGTGTTGCCTTCGAGACGAATGTTTTTGCGGTTGTTGCTAAAGACATTGTTGTGGACTTGGTTCTCGGTCGAGTCCTGCAAAAAAATGCCGCTGTTGGAATTGTCGCGCAGCGTATTGTTGAAAATGCGATTGTTGCGCGAAGGAAACGCGTTCACGTCGAGCCACCAAAATTCGCCGGGATTTTTTTGTTCCCAGAAAAAATAAATGGCGTCGCGGGCGTTGATGATTTGATTGCCGCTGACTTCGTTTTCCAAACTGTTCAAAACGATAATGCCGTGATTGTTGACGTTCGCAATCGTATTGTCTTTGATGACGTTGCCTTTGGAAAAACCCATCCAGATGCCGTCAATGCTGTTGTGAATGTTATTGCCGACGATTTGATTGCCGCTGCAAAAACCGAGTTCCACCGCGTTATACATGACGTCGTGAATGCGATTGCCCGCGATGACATTGTTGTTGCCGCAAGGGACGCCGTGCGCTTTGATAAAAATGCCGTTGCCGTTGCCGCTGCCGACCTCATTATTCAAAATGCGATTGCCGCTCGAACCGTCCTGGAGCGTAATGCCGCCCGCATCGCAGCCGGGGCCCACGACGCCCGCGCCCCACGTGCAGTACCGCACATTGCCGTTCGTCGTGTTGCCCGCCACCTGCGAATTGACGGTCTGAATCAGATTGATGCCCCACGCGGAATTATTGGACGAGTCGTTGCTCTGCACGCTAATGCCTTTGCTCGTGCGAATGTCAATGCCGATAGCTTGGGAATTTGCGTTGTTATTTTCCACGCGCCCATTATCGGATTCGTTGAGCCGAATTCCGCCGCCCTCGACCATGCCGAGAAAAATGCCATAGCGGCGTCCATCCACATCGTCAAAATTTTTCGTCAAGGTGTTGTGATGAATAAAGACGCCCGACGACCCTTCGACCAAAATACCATAACGATAACCGCTGACGGTGCAGTTGCGAATCTCGACATTCTTGGGGCGTTCGTTGGCGAGAATGCCGAGTTTGCGAACGACGACGCCCACGCCGTTAAAGTTCGTCCCTTGAATCGTATTGCCTTTGCAATCCAACGTCACGTTGCTCGCGCGAATGTTGAGACAATCGCCGTCGCTGTGGAGCGCGCCGGTCAAATAATAACCGCCGGGTTTGGTGATGGCGCCGCAGCTGCCGACGGCGGCGGTGAGCGCGGCGCCGGAAGGCGGCGCTTCGGTGGGCGGCGCGTCCGTCGGCGGCGGCATGTTCGGGTCTTGGGTTGGCGCGGGCGTGCGCGTCGGGCGCGGCGTGCGCGTCGGACGCGGCGGCTCGGTGGGCGCAGGCGTGAGCGTGTACGGAATCGCGGTGGGCAGCGGTTCGGTGGGCAGCAGCGTCGGTTCGGACGTTGGCGGTTCGCTCGGCGCCGCCGTCGGTTGGGCGGTGGGTTGCAGCGTCGGCGCGTCGGTGGGACGCGGCGGCGTTTTGGTTTTGCGCGCCAACGCGACGACGACCGGACTAGCGCCGTTGCGCGGTTCTACCGCTTGCGCGGCGAGCGCCATTTGGGGAACCAGGATGCCAATGCCGGTGGACGCGGACGATGCGGTGACCGCGCTGACGCGGAGCGCCGCCTCGTCAAACGGTTCAGCCGGCGCGGGTTCAAAAATCAGGTACAAGCCGACCGCGCCGATGCCAAGCGCAATCAGAGAAAGCAGGGCGAGTCGCCAACCGGTCATAAGAACGTTGAGAGCTGAGGAACGAACATCAAGTAAAAGCAAGCGCAGGTTGCGCGCGTGAGCGCAACCTGTTGACAAACGCGACTGCTTTGCGCGCACGAGTGGGCATGCGCGCGCAGTCACGGCGAGGGCATCCGGCGCCAAAGCGGCGCCGCGCGGGAACGAGCGCACGCGTAATATAACACACCGCGCGCGCGGCGTCAACAAAAAAAAATTGGAATTGGCTAGTACACGATTTCGCCGCGCACGAATGCGGCGGTGCGGCGGTCTTGCGGCGAATTGAAAAATGTGGCGGCGTCGGCAATTTCAATCAATTGTCCGTTCAACAACAAACCAACGCGCTGCGCCAATCGTTTGGCTTGAAAGATATTGTGCGTGACGACGACGACGGTGACGCCGCGCGTTTTATTTTGTTCGCGCACAATCTCTTCAATCAGCGTCACGTTATAGGGGTCGAGATTCGCCGTCGGCTCGTCGAGCAGCAACACGCGCGGTTCAATCACCAACGCGCGCGCGAGCGCGACGCGTTGCATTTCGCCGCCGGACAATTTGCGCGCGGGCGCGTGCGCCATTTTTTCCAAGCCGACGCGTTCCAGCATCGCGTTCACGTTCGCGTTGACGTGCGCGCCGCGCAAACGCAAACCGAAAGCGACATTTTCGACGACGGTGCCGCGCAACAGCAGGGGGCGTTGAAACACCGTCGTCACTTGGCGCCGCAATTCGAGCGGCGCGACCGCCGAAACGTCTTGGTCGCGGAAAACAAGCGTGCCGACGGAGGGCGGTTCAATAAAATTCAACAGCCGCAGCAACGTAGATTTGCCCGCGCCGCTCGGCCCGACGAGCGCGAGGATTTCATTTTCGCGCACCTCCAGCGCGTTCACATCCAACACGGTGCGCGAGCCATATTTTTGCTGCAAAGCTTGGATTTGATAGAGGGGCTTGGACATTAATCTACCGCGTTACGCTGCAAAACCAACATCGCGCCGTTAATGCCAAACGCGATAGCCAGTAAAATCAGACCGAGCGCGATGGCGAGTTCAAAATCGCCGGTGCGCGTATTCAAAACAATCGCGGTGGTCAAGACGCGCGTCTTGCCTTCGATATTGCCGCCGACGAGCATGACCGCGCCGACTTCGGAAATAATCGAGCCGAACGCCGCCACAATCGCGGCAATGACGCCGATGCGCGCTTCGGTTAAAACGGTCCACACCTCTTGCAGCTGCGTCGCGCCCAATGCGCGCGCTTGAATTCGCAGCGCGGGGTCCACGCCTTGCACCGCCGTCATGGTCAAACCGGCTGTCAGCGGAAAAGCGATAATGACTTGGGCAGCCACCATCGCGCTCGGCGTGAATAACCAACCGAGCGAACCGAGGGGCCCGCTGCGCGACAAGAGCAGATATACAAACAAACCGACGACGACCGGCGGCAAACCCATGCCCGTGTACAACAGTACGGTAATGAAACCGCGCGTCCGCACGCGGTACAAACCGAGCGCGGCGCCGCAAGGAATCCCCAACAGCATCGCAATGACTAACGCAATGCCGGTGACTTGGAGCGACAACCAGATAATTTCATACAGCGCCGGGTCGCCGGACAAAATCAATTGAATCGCTTGCGCCAGACCCGTAACAAATTCGTTCATGCGATAATTCCTTTGTCACCACAGCAAAACGTATGCGAAATTTTCAATTTGTCTGCATTATGACAAAGGCAGGGCTGTTAAATAATCGGTCAGGACAAAATGTCCTGACCGATTCATTTGCCAAATTCCAAAGCCGTGACGCTTCAGCTTGAAAAAATTCAAACGCCGCCGCGCCAAGCCAAATCAAAATTTACGCTAGGCGTCCGTCGCCAGCATGACTTCGGTGGCTTTGACAATGACGGTAATGGGCATCCCTTCTTTCAAACCCATCCGTTCCACCGAGCCGCGCGTAATGACTGAAACCATTTCATTGTCGCCGACTTGGACCACCACTTCAGCCATGATGTTGCCAAGTTTGACCGACTTGACGACGCCTTTGAGTTGATTGCGTGCGCTGAGCATATTTTTCTCCGTAACGCATGTTACGCGACCACGCAAAAAAATTGCGTGAAAACGCAGGGCAAATGGCGCTGAACTCTAGCGCAGAAATTTGCCCTGCGCTGCGTAATGCGAATCCGTAAAATAAAATTTCAGGACAATCCTGTGTGCGGACGAAATTTAGCTTAGGGCGCGGCGTTCGGATAAAAGAGCGCTTGGCCAAATTTATCTTTGCCGAATTCGCCGATCATTTTTTGCGTTTCGGGCGAAACAAGCCATTTGATAAAATTCGCCGCCATCGCCGCGTTCACGTTCGGAAACTTGTCGGGATTGACCGCCATCACGCCGTAGGGATTGTAAAGCGCCTTGTCGGGGTTCTGGTCAATCGTATTGCCGCCAAACACAACTTCAAGGTTCGGCAATTTGGCGGTCATGGCGAGCCACGTGGCGCGGTCGGTGAGCGTGTAAAAATTGCCTTCGTTCGACGTGAGCAGCGTTTCGCCCATGCCTTGCCCCAGCGCGTTGTACCATTTCATTTCTTTGGTGGGCGTGATGCCCGCGCTCGCCCAGACGCTCAACTCTTTGGTGTTGGTGCCGCTCTTGTCGCCGCGGCTCGCAAACGACGCGCCGGAATCGGCAATCATTTTGAACGCTTCTTTGGCTGTCGTCGCGCTTTTTACTTTGGCGGGATCGTCTTTGGGACCTACCAAAATAAAATCGTTATACATCACGTCAAAACGCTCTTTGGCAAATCCGTCCGCGACAAACTTGTCTTCGCTCTTGCGCGCGTGCACTAGCACTACATCCGCATCGCCCTTGCTGCCGATTTCCAACGCTTGCCCGGTGCCAACCGCAACGACATCCACATCGCAGTTGAATTTTTGTTTAAAGTCCGGCAAGATGGCGTCCAACAAACCGGAATCGTATGTGCTTGTCGTCGTCGAAAGCCGCAGCGT
>Ga0226835_1000840_pt1 | contig 23650 bp, 11 predicted proteins | sample LAC_MetaG_1_FD_163627 | JGI IMG/M metagenome (GOLD analysis project Ga0226835, IMG submission 163627) | Anaerobic ammonium oxidizing microbial communities from anammox membrane bioreactor (MBR) in UC Berkley, California, United States -... | ecosystem: Engineered > Bioreactor > Anaerobic >...
GTGCAAGCGCTTGAGGATGAACGCAACGCTGCGCAACTCACCGTCAAGTGGCTGTTTTCGTCTCAAGATGCCCGTGTGAAATTGCACCGTCTTTATCCGTCTATTTCAGATTGACTGAGTACTAGTTCGTTAGCCTGATTTATCACAAATTCCAGCATTGCTGTACCCAAGCCGATTTGACGAAAGCGTTTCCGCGAATGCCGGAATGGGAAAACTGACAAATACCTCCTATGAAGCACAATCGGAGGATCAAAAATGATCAGGTCGGCAATCTCAAGAGTGTTGGATGGGTGGATAATCCACTTGATTTGACCAACCAGAGCATGTTTCCACCGAATGTCCGCATCGAAATAATCATTGCTCTGAATGGCATCGAGTGTGTAGTGGTTGGCATACTTGTCCTTTAAGTTGTAAGTTGACATCAATGTCCTTTCTGGTGACAGGTGATCTGATCCCTCATCACAATCTACTCCTCATCATTTTCTGGATCATCTTCAGCCGATGTGAGTTGCGCATACTCTTGCATCAAACTGGCGAGGTGAAGCGGTAATGACAGAGCGGTAGCATCCTCGTATTGGATTGAGATATCACGCAGCTCGTGCGCGACTGTGGCCAATTGCGCCTGATTATCTCCTGGCTGCATTGCGGCAACGGTCATTTCATATATGCTTGGATTCCAAGCTACTGCTGACGGACGTTCAACCTTCGAGACTTTGGTCGAAACCATTTTGAACTGGACTGGTTTGCCATATGTGCTGGCGAACACACGCTCGCTTATCTGAAACAAACCTTTCGATAAGCCAATGCGATCTTTTTGTGTGGCATACCACTGAGGAGTTTCGCTCCCAGCGTTACTCCTTACGCGAACAATTCGTAGACCAGGCCAGTCCTGAATGGGAATTTCGCCGCTGTCACCAAACTGAAGCAAATCAGGTTTCATGCATTTGTCCTGCAACCAGGTCCACGTTCTTCTGAGATTCTGCGCATGGCACAACAACAATGTATGCCCTGAAGGAACAATTTCACTCTGGATTGTCTGTTGGATGTAATTCAGCGCCTGATTAGGATACTTGAAGCCCTTTCCTATGCCTTGACCTAGGGCTAGGAGGGCTTCAGGATACGGAAGCCATTTGTCCAAACCAGGGAACAGAGCCAGCACGCTACCATCAGCACTGTCGACGAAAACGAACACAGGCAGGTATTCCCAATCTCGCGACCAGGAGACTCCAGGCCGTTTCTGAATTAGCCATAACCCGGCATAGTTTGTGGGGGTTGCATCATCGACTGGCGAGGTTATTGCAGGAAGAAGTCCCCATTGTCGAAGTCCGTCAAGAACCGCTTGCTTGACGCGCTGTCCCAGTGGCACATCCGATTTCAGATCAATAAACTGTGTCAACCTACCTGTATGCGCAAAGCCAGTTCGGATCGTTTGTTTAGGATCATTCCCGTTGAAATGATCTTTCCCGGCAAGCTCAACAAAGGCTATAGTCGGTTCCTTGACATCGAACAATTCTTGGCGGATTAATGCGATCCGTTCCTCAACCGATCGTTGTTGTTGATCCCGCTTATTTCTAATCCCCGGATCAAATTGGAGAGCATCGCCCAATTTCCCTAGTTGGCGACTGTTCACGGTGAAAGTGACCCCGTCAGCGTGAAATTGAAAGGGAAAGAAAGTTGGAACACTGGAAATGTCGAATATATTGCAGATATGTTCGATAAATGCGCGTGCTGTTTCCTCTCGCTGATACTGAACCTCAAATGTCACCTGCTCGCCAACTGCCCTGGATACGGATATGCGGCGTTCTGCAAACCCCTTGTCAGTTGGTTCTTCTGTGAAAGGGTTTCGGGTAGAGAATTGTCTGCTGTAGGATACGCGTGGCAACATCTCCGTAAACACAAATTCTGGCTCAAGCGCGGCGGCGACTTGTTGGGCAAGGACAAACCTGTCAGCAGGCATCAAGCCGGGCTTGCTTGAATGGCGTGGCACCATACCTTCTTTATAGACAATCGCAGCATTGGGGCTTCCATTTAGGTTAAGCCCAGCGAACGGATTTTCAAATAGATCGCGCGGATCAGGAAACGTCTGCTGTGGATTTAGAGCTTCAAGAACCTCAGGCAAATGGCTGCTCCAGGTCATAACATATTGACCAGCACTTTTGGTCCATTTTGTTGAAGCTACCTGAAAACTGCTCGAATGATGCAACTCTGGGAGCCAGGGAACGGACGTGTGAAGGTAGACACTCGTTTGGTTTTTCCCCGGTCGCGTTTGCTGGCTGACCCATCGCCGGATGCCAAAATCGACATAGATCACCGGGTATGACACGAATGGAATGGTCTGGACGCTGATGGTGATGAGATAGGAATAATAATGGCTTTTGCCGCGAAGCTCATGTTCAAGTGGCGGCCATGAAATCAGTTCGGCTCCTTGTCTTGAAGGGGCGACTGGAACACGCCGAAAGTGTAGGACCTGATGCTTTAACTCAAAGCGAGTATTGGGTTCACACAGACGAGACGCAATATAGTCAGGCAGAAGGCGAAATTGCGCATCATGAGCTGGACATGCCGTTCCGTTGGGATGTGTATCCCAACCTGTAAGCTCGATCTGTTCATTGCGCCAGATGAGCATGTCGCTGGTAAGTTGGCGCAGAACCGGATCCAACCTGCCGCCTTTTACACTGCCGAATGACGCGCGCGCCCAAGCAAGAATGACCAAGCGCAGCGCTTCTGGGCTGATCTCGGTTGTACTCACGAGCCAGCGGCGTTCACCTGCGCGAGCTGCATAACGATCCACTGCAAGTAAGTCAGGGACGAGAGCCCTCAGCGCTTTGTTGAGATCGGAAATCGGTATGGATGTCTTGCTCGCCGGACGTCCAGTGGCCTCTACCTGCAACTCTAACAGAGGGGATTTCCATTCCTCTGGAAACCGCATTTCACGGTGAGCGAGTGTCAACTCCGGCACATCGGGTGCAATACGGAATGAGACCGGGCGGATTTGTTCATAACGCATGTTCGGAGATTCCTTTCATTCGTGAAATCGCTTGATAGAAGGGACCATACAAGGTTTCAACCAGGATTTTGTCTTGAATAGGCAGCGAAGTGTTTGCCCGGTCAAAATACGGTGCCAAAACTTGGCGGATATTAATCAGTAAGGAGGAATTATCGCGTTCAACGTTATCATGTTGGTGGCTGGGGCCAAAAGCCGCATCACAAAAGAACACACGCGCTGAACTGCCACCTCGAATCAACCTGCCAATGACCTGCCAAATCGTTACCAGTTGGCTCCATGTTATGGCTTCTCGTTCATTGGGAGGAAGCGTGCCATAGATCATGGGCAGATGCAGCAAATAGCGCCAGCGTTTGAAAGCTGCTTCGCGGAACGCTTTGCCTGTCTCCAGTACGTCCAATGGATGAGCCGGAACTGTATCACTCCCCCTTATGTTTGTATATTCCTCAACTGCCCAGCGATTGATAGATTGGATTGCGAATCCAATATCGTCAGGGCGCGGGTGGGGGCGGATCAGAAAGTAAACACTGCCTATAGCAGCCTGATTTTGCTCGTTAAGGATGTTATGGCCTCGTTCAATCGCCAATAATGGCGCAATGAGCAACCAGGCACCTGTTTCAGCGAATTGGTGAACTAGCCCACGCTGAAGAGTCGCTGTGTCGTTATACCAGTCGCTTTCAAACTCGTCGTCATCTGAAACAAGATTGAGGATCTGCCCTCGCCAATCAGGTCGGATGCGCTCGAGATATTCCCTCGCTTGAGTCGCTTCTACGTAGCTACCCACCAGGAGTAATATTCGTTTGCGATCCGGTGGCAGTAGGTCTCGCTCTTGCTCCAGTAGGCTCGGAGCATTCTGCCTGACGCCGGTTCGTCGGCTATGATGGTGCAGGATTTGGTACAAAGCAGTGATGCGATCCTGACCCCGTTTGCCGCTCACGCGAATGGGTAGTCCACGTTCATCGTAAACTGGCGAGAAATGAAATGTACTCTCCGTGGTAATCGCGCGCACTTCAGCCTTTGGCGCGCGTAACACTCCGGCCACAGGCAATTGAATATGGCAACTTGGTGACTTTCCTGCCCAGCTTGTGCCGGAAAAGAGAATGACATGCGGCCCCGCGATTCCATCGCCAACAAACAAATCATGAAGGTGGAGTAACAACCACCGTCCAACACCTAGGCAACGGAAGAAGCGCAAATCGCCGGTATCCCCGTTATCCGATGACCGCACATATTGGAATGCCAGCACATTGCCCATCGGCGAAACCGGGATGACAGGAGTGTAGTCGTCAGGAGGGCGATGAAAGATGATGGAACTGGCTCCATCAAGCTGCAAAGCGAGTTCGGCATGTTTCCAATCTCGGAGCAGGTGGTCCAGACGGTCTGACAGAATGCCTACCACGAGGGCAAATTCCAGTAGAACGCTGTATCGGCGCAATTCATGTTCATCATCTATTGTTGTGCCAAGCTGATTTCCGAACCACGCAGCAATTTTCTGTTGCGTACGCAGCTTGTCGGAATGGGTGACGGATTGCTGCGCCAGTGTTGCCAATGGGAAATCTTCGCGTTCACCTAGAGGATCGCCAATGAATTGTTCAAACGCGTCCATTAAGTGCCTGTATTCCGGGTGATCGTGACGTTTGTCGGCAGGTGCGCCGCTCAGTTGGAACGCCAATTTTTCGAGGATCATCCAAGCTGTGAAATAATCCTGTTCGATCTCATGACGCAGTACAGGTTCCTGGAGCAGCATGGCGTAAACGCGGTTGACAGCCATCAAAGCCATTTCATGTGCAGAGCACCAGGCTTCAACTGCTTCCTCTGCGAGTTGTGCTCGTCCTTCCAGGTTCAAGCGTGGTAAGACTTGTTGTGAGAGACGATTGAACCATGCGCTGTAGCCACGTCCTGTAAGCGTTTGGTTTGGACTGAAAATGTTATCCAGTTGAATTTGTACTTGATCAGCCTCGTCCACAATCACAAGATCACTGCGCATGTAAATCAACTCGGCAAAGCGGAGTTGCTCACGGTTGATTTGTGGGGCGACGCGTGTGTATACGAGGCTTGCTGGTGTAGCAATCCAAATGTTTGCCGTTACCAAATCTCGTTGTGCTTGATGGAAAGCACAATGGCTGAAGAGTGAACAAGCGAATAGTTCTTTTTCGTTAGCATCTTCTTCAACTGGCGTGATGCCTGTTTTCAGTAGACTCAGACAGGGGCGATTTGTGATGTCCGAAACACTTGGGCGGTCACATAAACCATCCAGTCCACATGAGGTGCTTAACCAGTCGAATCCTTTGTGATGATGGTTGAACATCAAGTGCGGGGTTTCAGCATTCAGCGCGCGATGCAGCCGGTTGGTATGCCGTGCGCGGTTTGATGCGCCCAAGATCGGCGCGGCATCCAGGCCAAGACGAGTGAATAGTTGTGCTCGATCAAGAGCACTCATGACGTCACCAACGATCAAGGTGACGTGCAATCCGTGCTGAACGGCCCAGACACTAAGCACTGTGATTAAGGTGGTTTTTCCTGAACTCACCATCCCTATCAGATTCAGAAGTCCATCTACTTGTAGCTCAGCTGCCTTCCGCATTTCGGTGTATTCTTCGTCAAACAACTCGAGCTGGACTTGCTGCATCCGATCTTCCCAATAAGCAGCATCCCCGTACCCGGCTTCAATCAGACGTTCATCCATCACACGTGCTACATCCAGGAGATCGTTCCACTGGACTCTAAGTGGCGGGTTTGAGTCGCGCTGGTATAGATTGTGACTGCAAACTGCTTCGGAGAAGTTCATATCTTCCGGTATCACCACACTGGCGAGCCGTTTCCCACTAGCAAACTCATACGAGCCGGGGGATGCCCACTGTATTTTTTGTTTCCTATATTTCGGCGGCAGGCTTAAGACATCCAGATAAAAATCGAATCGATCTGCGCATAGAGTGACGTCTCGAACAACTACCATCTGGTCGGCGAGTTGATATCCTCTCAAATACTCATCGAGCGAAAAATATAGCGTGAGCGCTCGATTCCAAGGAAATGGACTACGATAGTAAGGTAGCAGATGACGGGCTGTTCCCAACATAAGCCACTGTTCTTTCGTCCAATTAAGCTCGTGAAGTGCAGGAAACGGATATCCCGTTAACAGCACCCAAAGACTTTCAACAGGCGCGTCAGGAATGAGTTGGTGATGAAGCGTCAGCGCCAATTCAATCTCACAAAGCATTGTGGGGGTTATTTTGGTATCGGAGGGCCACTGATCACGCAGCCGCCGTGTCAGTTTTTTGTGCCAGTTCGATGTCTCACGCATTCACTACCTCTCCAGTTTTTGATCAATTTCACGCAATAACTGCCACTCAAATAGGGCGCTAACGCGGTTATTGAGCAGCGAGCAGTTGCTTTGAAAGGCTCGAAGATAGTCTCTGCGTTGGCGGTGCCTTTCGTCAGGAAAAACAAAGAAGGCCCTGGACCATTCCGGCTTGGGGGGGATAGGTTGTACACTGCGTGCCAGCAGGAATGGGTTGGCCCAATCTTTTACATCTATAGCCCAAATGATTTGATCAGGGAATGTGACTCGCAAATCATATTGGTCATACATTGGCCACAGTTCCACTGGCAAACCCCGCTCTTCGATGCTTGCGGCTAAGCGTAATTCCGACAAACCAGGTGCCGCGACAAAGCGCCTCAGACTTCGTTTCAACCATACGGGTTGCTCACGTTCTGGAACTGGATCCCTTGATGATACTTCGTGTGCCTGGCACCGTTCGTTTTCACAGACGAGCTCATTTTTCTCTGTGCGTATCAGTAAATTCCCGCAATTGCTGCAAGGGTAAAAGAATCCTTGAAGCAAGCAGTTCGCTGGTGCAGGTAAATACGCAGCATGTAATTGGTCCACCAATGGACTAAACTCAGGCTCAGCCAATACTATTTGGAACTCGAGCGCTGTCAGGACCGGACGTTCAATGAGCAGTCGGCGAAAGCTCGTATATGCCTCTGGGATATTGAGCGTGTGGCATGTATCAAAAACACTCTTCATAAATTGGCGTTCTGCCAATTCTGCTTCCACATCGGCATTAGCACAGGCCCAGCTTTCACAGACATTCGTTAAGCGATTTCCATCAAGCAAGGTGTCATGCTCACCAAGCGAGTCGGCAGGCAAATTGAGCTGCCATTCTTGTATTGGGAACCGACACCAACGAATCAAATCTGGCACGCTTTGGGGTGCCGGTTGTCCCCTTCTTATTCGTAGGACTGTAAGTCGATCCAGCCCGCGCTGCAGTGCAGGAGGGTATGGATAAGCGAATGGTTTTCCTCGATCCAGCTGCTCACTTAGCTGAACCAGGCCGGTGGCAATCAAACTCAACACCAGTTCATCTTCAACTAGAGTGGGAGAGACTCGATCTGGTATAAGGTGGCCGTTCAATTCCATTTACTCCTGATAATTGTCAATAGCCATTGTGGCATCAGCAAATTTTGCTGAACACCGAGTCAAAAAAAACTAACTAATACTGCGATACACAAACGATTTACCCTGATCATCACGCACTTCCAGGCGAAGAGCTAACCCAAGATCATAAAGAGCCTTAAGTCGGGTGCTGGCCGCTGCTGTGCCGAGGTCGAGTTCTTTCGCAACTTCGCGTGTTGTTAATTCTCCGCTGCTATTGAGAAGCGTGAAGGTTTGTTGAACATGTTCTTCGAATTTTCCGACCAGCGATATTTCGCCATCTTCGCTTTTTACGGGAACGACGCAGTTTCGCAAACTCTCTTCGCGCACCGGGCGACTAAGTAATGCCTGCTCCAAATTGTCTAGGCTCATCGCATTGAGAGAAACAAGAATAAATGGGGCGATAAATAACTGCCGACGACCTCGCGCAGCTGCGATTGTGCCAAAGACCTCATCAGCAAATGACCCATCCATCAGATCAACAGCGGAAAAATCCAGAAGTGCGACTACCTCTTCAGGAAAGTTCTGCAATATCTCTTGGAGTTTAGCTGCAAAGTTTTTTCCTGTAAGACGACTCACCAGGAAATCATCTTCCATGCCAATTGTCTGCGTGATTTGCGCTATTGGTAGTTCATGTTGTTGTATAGTCATAGGTGTTCAGCAACTCCTGCTGAATGGTATTATAGACCATATTTTTGAGTAAAGCAAGCAGTCTAATTTTTCTCAGAAATCGGTTGAACCACGAACTGTAATGAAGACCTGTACGCCAGGGATTTGGGGTAGTGTGTCGTCAACTTCGATACGATCATTTTCAATATGGATTGATGAACTAAACGAGCGAATAGTAAGTGAACCCTGCCATCTTTTGACCAAGCTGCGTACGCGATAAAGCCCTAAACCGCGAACTGATAGGTGGCCAGAAGTACCTTGTTCCAGGGCATGTAGGATGAAATCGGAGCCCTCGTTAAATCTGTCCGTCAAACTGGGAGTGCGGCGGCAAAGAGATTCCTCAATCCCAATACCCAAATCGGCAATACCAATTCTGATTTCGCTGGCCAACTCAATATCAAGTGAATACGGTTTTTTGTAACGTTGAATGATCGCGAAACCTTGATCCTCACTGTGAATGACATTCTGCCCAATCTCCGAAAGTAAAGTTAGAACTGATCCGATCAGATCGTCATCGTCAAGCCAGGTTCCCAAGATATGTTTTGCGCGACGCAGAGCGTCAGGTACTGACCGCGCATTGGCTGCTTCATCACTTGGAATTGGGAGTATTTCGAGTAATTTATAGCTGTTTGAAGAACGATCCAAACGATCTGTTTCGTCCAGCTGATTTGCTGCAATCAGGAACTCGCTGCATTCAGTGAACAGATCCATACGTTCGAGGTAGGCATGAACACGATGCTGGATATTGCTCACAACAACGGGGTGTCCCGTCCAATCTTTCCAGAGTCTCGCAACTGTTACCAAGCCCAATATGCCCCTGGGTTTTACGAACGTTGTGTTTTTCAGGTCGAGCTGGAGTATTCCAGAGGAATCCCTTAGCCCGAGAAGTGATACATACAGCCCTTCCACGGCATCAATAAACTGAAGATCGCGAGGTTGCAATTGGCTCATTTTTGGTTTTCTTCTCTATCGGATCACAATCGCATCAAGAAAACAGGATCGGAAAGGACTACAGAATAATATTCCTCCTTCCAATTACCTGATATGGAGTTGCTGATCAGAGTTTCACTAAACAACAGTAGAAAAGCAATTTTACTCAATCATTATCAATGCACTTGAATTCTATGGTTGGGAGCGATCATCATAAATCCTACTAACGACAAAGGTAGAAAACAAATTTCTAGCTTCAGTGGTATGCTATATGGGAGTTTCCATCTCCCAATATCGATTTGCTGTGTCGATCAAATTATGTCACTAAGGCGGGTTGGAGTGAAGACTCAACCGGACTGTTTCTATAACTGGCTTGAAGAAGGTTTTTAAGGAAAAAACAATGGATGTATTTGGACTTCGGGAGGCGTTGGTCAGAGACTATGCGCGCTATGCAAGGAGCTTCATTCAAATACAAGAGCAGCGCCTGCACGAATATGTTGAGCAGTGTCTCAATCAGGGAGTTTTCTGGCCCGAAGCACTGATCCAACTGAATCCCAATTTCCAGCCAGGCGCATGGATTGATGAGTTAGTTCAAGACAATATACTTCATCCCGAATGCCGCTTCATATTCCGCAAAGGCAAGGCTGAAGGCGAAGAGCGGCCCATGCGCCTGTACCAGCACCAGCTAGACGCCATCCAGGCCGCGCGCGCCGGTCACAACTACGTCCTGACCACCGGCACTGGGTCGGGGAAGAGCCTGGCCTACATCGTACCCATCGTAGATCACGTCTTGCGACGGGGCAGCGGGCGCGGCGTCCAGGCCATTGTCGTCTACCCCATGAACGCCCTGGCCAACAGCCAGTACTACGAACTTGAGAAGTTCTTAAGACATGGGTATCCATCCGGCGGCGAGCCGGTAACATTTGCACGATATACCGGCCAGGAATCCGATGAGATTCGTAACCGGATTATTGCCCATCCTCCTGACATCATCTTGACCAACTACGTTATGCTGGAGTTGTTGCTCACCCGTCCGCGCGAACGCCAACTGATCCAATCCGCCCAGGGTTTGCAGTTCCTGGTGCTTGATGAACTGCATACCTATCGCGGTCGGCAAGGGGCAGACGTAGCCTTGCTGGTTCGGCGTGTCCGGGATCGGATGGCCGCCGATCACATGCAGTGTGTGGGAACGTCCGCTACGCTGGCCAGTGAAGGCTCTTTTGATGAGCAACGGGCCGAAGTGGCGCGTGTGGCTACTCAGATATTTGGCGCAGAGGTAAGACCGGAGCACGTGATAGGTGAGACGTTGCAGCGTGCGACGTCCGAGTATACCGATACCGATCCTGCTTTCGTCGATGCTTTGCGCGCCCGCCTGACGGAAGACGATCTGACTCCGCCTCATACCTATGACGATTTTGTCGCCGATCCTCTTTCCAGTTGGACTGAAAGCGTATTTGGCGTCAGTCGAGACCATACTGGACGCCTGGTCCGGAGCGAACCCATTAGCATACGGGGAGAACGCGGCGCAGCATATCGCCTGAGTCAAGTCACAGGCGTTGATGAGACTCGCTGCGCAGAAATCATCGAACACTGGTTATTGGCTGGATATGCTTGTGATCCCCATCCAGACACCGGTTTTTCCCCCTTCGCGTTTCGACTGCACCAGTTCATCAGCCCAGGAGATACGGTTTACGCTTCTCTCGAAGATGAAGATACCCGGTACATCACGGTTCACGGCCAGCGCTTTGTGCCAGGAGATCGTGCGCGTGTTTTGTTCCCACTCGTGTTTTGCCGTGAATGTGGACAAGAATACTATAGCGTGCGTATGACAGTTGATGATGAAACCGGCCAGTATGCTTTTGAGCCGCGTGAGTTTTCAGATCGTCTGAGTGACGACGAAGGCACAGCCGGTTACATCTATCTCAATACGTCGTTGCCCTGGCCTACCGAACCGGATGATATCGTGGAGCGTGTGCCCGAAGATTGGCTTGAAGACTATCGTGGGCAGCCGCGTGTGCATCGCAATCGTCGCGATTGGTTGCCCCAACATGTGGCAGTGGCTCCAAGCGGGGAAAAAGACACCACCGGTCAGGAATGTGTCTTTATTGAAACGCCATTTCGTTTTTGCCCGTGCTGCGGCGTGTCATACAGCTCCCGTCAGGCGTCTGATTTTGGCAAGTTGGCCTCTCTGAGTTCGGAAGGGCGCAGCAGCGCGACAACAATCCTGAGTTTGTCGTCCATTCTCACACTCCGTGATGAGGAGATGCTCCCCCAGCACGCGCGCAAGCTGCTCAGTTTCACCGATAATCGACAGGATGCGTCGCTGCAAGCAGGGCACTTCAACGATTTTGTTGAAGTTGGCCTGTTGCGAGCCGCGTTATACAAGGCAGTTCGCCACGTGGGTTCGGATGGCCTGACGCACGAAACACTCACTGAGCGGGTGTTTGATGCGCTGGATTTACCGCTCGAACTCTACGCCCCGGATCCTGAGATCCGTTTCCAGCCTTTGCAGGATACGAAACGCGCATTACGCGATGTATTGGGTTATCGCCTGTACCGTGACTTGCGTCGGGGTTGGCGTATCATGTCCCCGAACCTGGAGCAGTGCGGGCTGCTTCAGATTGATTACATGTCGCTTGATGACCTGTGCGCCTATGAGGATATTTGGGCGAGTTACCACCCGGCCCTCGCTTCAGCCAGTCCGGACACGCGCGCATGGATAGCCAAAACTCTACTGGATTACATGCGGCGCGAACTCGCGATCAAGGTGGACTATCTTGACGCCGATTATCAGGAACGTGTGCGGCAACGCAGCCGCCAGCGCCTGATTGATCCCTGGGCTATTGATGAGAACGAACGGATGGAATATGCCTCCGTGCTATTCCCACGCTCGTCTGGCGGAGAAGACCGCCTGGGCAATATTTTCGTGTCTGCGCGCGGTGGCTTCGGCATGTTTTTGAGACGCCGCAGTTCCTTCCCTGAATATCAGGGGGAACGACTGCGCCTGGATGATACTGACCGCATCATCCGTGAGTTGCTTGATGCCTTACGTGAAGCAGGCATTGTGCAGGTAATAGTTGAGCCTCGTGATGAAACCGATGTGCCTGGCTATCAATTGGTCGCAGCTTCGATGATCTGGCGTGCTGGAGAAGGCACACGCGCCTTTCACGATCCAATTCGTGTACCCCATGAATCCGAAAATGGCGGGCGTCCCAACCCGTTTTTTGTCGATTTTTACACGACAGTGGCAAACATGTTGCAGGGATTGGAAGCACGGGAGCATACGGCACAGGTTCCCTATGAACAACGCGAGGAGCGTGAGGAGCGTTTCCGGCAAGGCAAGCTGCCCATTTTGTATTGTTCCCCAACGATGGAGCTTGGCGTAGACATCGCGGAATTGAATGTCGTCAACATGCGCAATGTGCCCCCCACGCCAGCCAACTACGCCCAACGAAGCGGACGCGCCGGGCGGGGTGGGCAGCCAGCGTTGGTGTTCACGTATTGTTCGGTGGGCAGCCCTCATGACCAGTACTTCTTCCGCCGACCTGGGCTGATGGTTAACGGTGCAGTCGCGCCTCCACGACTGGACATCGCCAATGAAGACCTGGTGCGCGCACATATTTATGCTATCTGGTTAGCCGAGACGCAGCTCGATCTCGGCAAAACACTGATCGATATTCTGGATGTTAACGGTGACTCACCCAGTCTGGAATTACTGGAACATGCGCGAGTGGCTGTTGAATCAGACAACGCCAGACAGCGCGCTGCCCGACGCGCGTTGCACGTGTTGGAGATGATCGGCGAGGAACTGGCGCGCACGAACTGGTATGATGACGAATGGTTGACCCAGGTGCTGCATACGGTAGTTCAGCGCTTCGATCACACCTGTGATCGATGGCGGGGGTTATACCGGGCAGCGTTGGTGCAGGCGGAAACCCAGGGGCGTATTCGGCGTGATCCCTTACGCAGCCCGGCAGATCGTCGCCAGGCAGATCGGTTGCGCCGCGAAGCTGAATCACAAATCCAGTTGTTGACAGAAGCCGAAAACATCGCGCAATCGGATTTCTACAGTTACCGTTATTTCGCCAGTGAAGGCTTCTTACCTGGTTATAGCTTCCCGCGTTTGCCTATTTCAGCTTACATACCTGCCCGTCGTGTGCGTCAGCGCGATGAATTTCTGTCACGGCCTCGTTTCCTTGCCATCTCGGAATTTGGCCCGCGCTCGATCATCTACCATGAAGGTTCGCGTTACATCATTAACCAGGTCATTCTGCCAGTGGGCGAAGAAGGACCACTCACGTCACAAGTGAAGCGCTGCGCGAACTGTGGCTACTTGCATCCTATCTCGCAAGGCGAAGGACCGGATTTGTGTGAACGGTGTCGCCTCCCGCTTGATCCTCCAATGACACGCCTGCTGCGTATGCAGAATGTGGTCGCCAAGCGACGGGATCGTATCAACTCGGACGAGGAAGAGCGTTTCCGGCTGGGTTATGATATCCGTTCTGGTGTGCGGTTTGTGGAGAAAGACGGGCGGCCAACGCATCAGGTCGCAGAAGTGCTGATCGATGGCAATCTGGTGGCTAGACTAACGTATGCGCAGGCGGCGGTATTGTGGCGGATCAATCTTGGTTGGACACGCCGTAAAAACAAACGCCAATACGGTTTTGTGCTGGATGTGGAGCGAGGTTACTGGGCGCGCAATGAACAAGCCAACGAAGATGATCCCGATGACCCGATGTCACCTCGCACCGAACGCGTGATACCCTACGTGGAAGACCGGCGTAACTGCCTTTTGTTCGAACCAGTTGTGCCCTACGAGCACGATGAGATGGCGTCACTGCAAGCTGCCTTCAAGCGAGCTGTCGAAGCTGCTTTTCAGCTTGAAAACAACGAATTAGCGGCTGAGCCACTCCCGGACACCGGCGAACGCCGTATGCTCCTGTTTTATGAAGCGGCTGAAGGCGGGGCTGGCGTTTTGCGCCGTATCATGGATGAACCTGGTGCTTTTGGTGCCATCGCCCGCAAAGCCCTGGAAGTATGCCACTTTGACCCCGCTACAGGCCAGGACTTACGGCACGCGCCCCGCGCAACTGAGGATTGCGAGGCCGCATGTTATGACTGCCTGTTGAGCTATGGTAATCAACGTGAACATGCGCTGTTGGACCGGCAAAAGATTCAGGATATTCTGCTTGGTTTCACGCGGGCCCAGGTTCATGTCAGCCCAACTGCAATACCGCGTGATGCGCATCTGGTAGTCCTGTCACGGCTGGCAGGGTCTGATCTCGAACGCGAGTGGTTGGAATGGATGGATCAGCATGGTTATCGTTTGCCGGATGCAGCCCAGGTGTTAATTGAGGGCTGTGGCACCCGACCAGATTTTGTATATGAGCACGACTATGCCGTGATTTACGTGGATGGTCCGCATCATGATTACCCAGAACGTCAGGAGCGCGATCGCCACCAAGAAATGTGTTTGGAAGATGCGGGTTATACAGTGATCCGGTTTGGTTACCATGACGATTGGGCAACAACCATTACACGTTATCCACACATCTTTGGAGGTGAAGCATGAGCTACGCGGTTGGGTCGCTCGTCCGCGTACGCGGACGTGAATGGGTGGTGTTGCCTGAATCCAGTGATGAACTTCTGCTGTTACGTCCTATCGGCGGCACAGAAGATGAAGCAACAGGCATCTATCTCCCCTTAGAACTTGTGGAACCGGCGCAGTTTGCTTTGCCTGATCCAGAGAGTATTGGGGATTACCGCTCGTGTCGTTTGTTGCGTGATGCAGTGCGTTTGGGGTTCCGTTCCAGTGCTGGTCCTTTTCGATCATTCGCGCGCATTGCGGTTGAACCACGCCCTTATCAACTTGTGCCCTTGCTGATGGCACTCAAACTCGATCCGGTTCGTTTGCTCATTGCGGATGATGTTGGGATTGGTAAAACGATTGAGGCTTGTCTGATTGCCCGTGAGTTGTTGGATCGCGGAGAGATTGAACGTCTGGCTGTGTTGTGTCCTCCGCAACTTGCCGAACAGTGGCAAGCCGAAATGGCAGCTAAATTCTTCATTGACGCCGAGCTGGTTTTAGCCAGTACCGCAACCCGTCTGGAGCGCCAGTGCCGGATGGGCGAGTCGATCTTCGAGCGGTATCCATTTACTGTGGTATCAACCGATTTCATCAAGTCAGACCGGCGACGACAAGATTTCCTGCGAACGTGTCCAGAGTTTGTCATCGTAGATGAAGCGCATACATGTGCCTACAGCAGTGAGCGTCGTAGTGGCCGTCACCAGCGGCACGAGTTAGTGGCCGGGCTAGCTGACGATCCCGAACGGCACCTGATTCTGGTCACAGCCACACCGCACAGTGGCAAAGAGGAAGCCTTTCGTTCCCTGTTGTCGCTGCTCAATTCTGAACTAGACGATTTACCTGAAGACCTCACGGGTCCAGACCAGGCGCAGCACCGTCGTGAACTGGCCCAGTATTTTGTGCAACGTCGGCGGGGTGATATTCGCCACTACATGGAAGCAGACACGCCGTTCCCTGAGCGCGAACATGCTGAAGATACATATATGCTCACCACAGACTACCGCCGCCTCTTCGACCGCGTGTTGAATTATGCTCGTGAAACTGTCACTGCACCAGGTGAAGAGCGATTCCGGCAGCGCGTGCGCTGGTGGTCGGCACTTGCCTTGTTGCGTGCATTGGCGTCCAGTCCGGCAGCAGCGGCAGCCACATTGCGTAGTCGAGCAGCCACTGCGGATGCGGAGACAGAAGAAGACGCCGATGAAATTGGTCGCCGAACCGTGCTGGACCTGATGGATGATGATTCGATGGAAGGCATCGATGTCACACCGGGCGGCGACGTGGGGGACGTAGCCAGGGACGAGAGCGCCAACCGTCGACGGTTGTTGGATATGGCTCGCGCAGCGGAAGCGTTGATGGGCGAAAATGACAACAAGCTCGAAAAAGCCGTTGAGATCGTCAAGGACTTGCTGCGGGATGGCTATAGCCCAATTGTCTTCTGTCGGTTCATTGCGACGGTTGAGTACGTCACTGAAGAACTGCGCAACCGCACGCGTGGCGTAGAAGTAGTTGGTGTCACCGGCTCCCTGCCACCTGCCGAACGAGAAGCCCGTGTGGCTGAACTGGGTGCCACGCCGAAGCGGGTCTTGGTCTGCACCGACTGTCTGAGTGAAGGCATTAACTTGCAGGACCACTTCGATGCGGTCGTCCACTACGATCTATCCTGGAATCCAACCCGCCACGAACAACGCGAAGGTCGCGTAGATCGCTACGGTCAGCCGCGTGAAACCATCAAGATTGTGACGCTCTATGGGACAGATAACCAGATCGACGGCAGTGTATTAAAAGTGCTGCTGCGCAAACACCGGGCGATCCGCAACTCATTGGGTATTTCTGTGCCCATACCCGTAGAGAGCAGCGAGATTATTGAAGCGATCTTCGAGGGCTTGTTGTTTCACGAAGACCGTCCGGCGACAGCTCAAGTGCTGCCGGGCTTTGAGGAATACATGGCTCCTCGGCAACAAGCACTCTTTGATGAATGGGATTTTGTGGCCGATCGTGAGAAACGCTCGCGAACCATGTTCGCGCAAGAAGCCATCAAGACCGAGGATGTAGCGCAAGAATTGCGCGCCGCCCAGGACGCCATTGGCTCTGGCGTGGATGTCGCGGACTTCATGTGGGACGCTGTGCGAATGCATGGCGGCGTCGTATCAGAGAATCATGCGTTCCACTTCGACCTGGCTGAAGTCCCGCGCGCACTGCGAGAAGCAATTGGCAATCGGGAGCAGTTCACAGCGAAATTCGAACTTCCTGTGAAGGATGAGCAGCTTTACCTGTCCCGCACGCACCCGATCGTCGAGGGTATGGCGAGCTACGTCATGGACTCGGCGCTTGACCCGATAGGAAATGGCGTCGCGCGACGATCTGGGGCAATTCGTACCTCCAAGGTGGATACGCGCACGACGGTGCTGCTTATTCGGCTGCGCTACCACATCATCACTCGCACGGCTGAAGACGAGCGCCAAATGCTGGCCGAAGATGTGCAGCTCGTGGCATTTGAAGGTGCGCCGGACAATGCAACGTGGCTCGACAGCGACTGGGCCGAAGAATTGTTGCTCGCCGATCCCGACGAAAACATCCACGCGGATCAGGCAGCAACCTTTGTGCAGCGCGTGATTGATGGTTTTGACCACATTATGCCTTATCTGACAGAGGTGGCCGAACGACGCGCCGAGGAACTCCTCGACCAGCACAAGCGTGTGCGCAGTGCCTCGCGGATACGTGGTGTGCGGTATTCGGTTGAGCCGCAATTGCCACCAGATGTGCTTGGCATTTATGTCTATTTGCCGGCGGGGAGAAGGTGATCGGTGCCCGAAACAGAGAAACAAAAACGCGCGCGTCTGATCTTCGAGCATTTTTCTAAGCTATGTGACGCGATCCCCTCTTCTAGCTTTGAGGTTTGGGAGGATACGCCAAATGATCCACCCGACATCTGTGTAGGTAACTACGACCTTGGTATTGAGATCACGGAATTCTACTACGGATCAGGCCAGGGTGGTTCGGAGATGAAGGCGAGAGAAAATGCTTTTGAGCAAATCGTAGCAATGGCCAAAACACAATTTGAGGAACAATACCCAGTTCCATTATGGGTAAGGTGCTCCTGGTCAGACAACCGCCCTAAGAAATCGCAATTTCACGAGATAGCTAGCGCCGTAGTTGATGCCATACAGAAGCATTTGCCGATAAGTGAAGGCCAATCCGTCAAAATTGAGTGGGATGATTTTGCTGAAACCTGTTTGGTGCATTACCTCCGTTTTATCAACGTTAAAGCGCTTTCAACTCTGACCTCAAGTCATTGGACAAATCTGCAAGTGGCCTGGATCGGTAATGAAGAAGTGGAACTGCTCGAAAGATTCACGCGCGAAAAAGAGAAAGATTTGCCTAAGTACAAGACACAATTTAATGCCGCCTGGCTTGTGATTGTTGCACCTGGAGATGGGTTATCCTCAACTGTCATCCCAGATGAACCCCTCGAACCCGGTTGCATATCCTCAGCATTTGATCGGGTCTACTTCTATGATATTTTTTCCAAGCAGGTATTCTTGCTGACAGAGAAGAAGAGTTAGTTATGGCTACTCGACAACGCGACATCTTCACCACGATTCACACCGAGGGGGCGATCCTGCCGCCGGACCTGCTCCAGCGTATTGCGGAAGGCGGCGACGGCCTTGAGGGGTTACGCGCCGAAGACTATCATCGCCCCGGCGAGAAGCTGAACGAGGTCATCAACCGCGCGTGGAACGTGCTGCTCGGCGCATGGGCCAACTTCCAGACCGCGCAAGCGCAATTACCTGCCGACGACATCGGCACGACGCTCACGCGCGAACGCTGGCTGCTGCCGCTGTTCCGCGAACTGGACTATGGACGCTTGCCCACGGAGCGCGCGGTCGAGATTGACGGAAAATCCTATCCCATCTCGCACCGGGACGCGGAAGGTAACGTGCCGATCCACCTTGTGAGCTACAAAGTGGACCTGGACCGGCGCACGCCGGGTGTCGCGGGCGCGGCGACGACCAGCCCGCACAGTATGGTGCAGGTGTTTCTTAACCGCTCGGACGACGTGCTGTGGGGTTTTCTCTCCAACGGGCTGCGGCTGCGGATTCTGCGCGACAACGTCAGCCTGACGCGGCAGGCGTATGTCGAATTCGACCTCGAAGCGATGATGAACGGCGAGGTCTACGCCGACTTCGTGCTGCTGTGGCTGCTGTGCCATTCCTCGCGCGTGGAAGGTGAGCGCCCTACGGATTTCTGGCTCGAACGGTGGATGCAGACCGCTGTGGAACAGGGCACGCGCGCGCTCGACCAGCTCCGCGACAATGTAGAAAAAGCGATCACGGCGCTCGGCGCAGGCTTCCTGGCGCATCCGCACAATATGGACCTGCGCGACAAGCTGCAAGACGGGCGGCTCGATCAGCAGGACTACTACCGCCAACTGCTGCGGCTGGTCTACCGGCTGCTGTTTCTGTTTGTGGCCGAGGATCGCGGGCTGCTGCTTGATCCCGATGCCGCCGACGTCGCCAGAGCGCGCTACATCGAATACTACTCCACGCGGCGGCTGCGCGACCTGGCGGAGCGGCTCCGGGGTACGCGCCATCACGATCTCTATCACGGACTGCGGCTGGTGATGCGCCTGCTCGGCGGAGAAGCCCTCATCCCCCAGCCCCTTCTCCCAGGTGGAGAAGGGGAGCACGAGCATTTGAGAAGAGGCACACCCAATAGCGAGGGCTATCAGAATATTGCTTCGACGGTGGCGATTCGGGTGGCGCGTGAGTTGAGACAGCGCCAGACACCTACCGAAGAGATTTTATGGGAGTGCCTCCGTGATCGTCGTTTGGATGGGCTTAAATTCCGCCGCCAGCACCCTATTGCGCATACCAACTACGTTGTGGACTTCCTGTGTTATGAAAAAGCGTTGGTGGTTGAGATTGATGGGCCAATCCATCAACAGCAAGCACAGGCCGACCTTGCCCGCCAACACGACATTGAATCCCTGGGCTATCATGTGCTTCGTTTCACCGCAGACCAGGTTACGAATACCCTCGAAGGCGTTCTGATCGCTATTCTCGCGGCTGCCCAAGTCCCTCGCCCCTTGGGAGAGGGATTTAGGGTGAGGGCTGGTGGAGCCGGAGCCGCTTCTCTCGGACTCCCCGTGCTCGGCAGCTACCTGTTCAGTGACGAGGCCGTGATCGACCTCATCGGCTGCGAGATCGGCAACCGCGACCTGCTGGAAGCGGTGCGCGCGCTGGCTTTCACTGAGGATCGCGCCATTCGCGCCCTGCGTCCCGTGGATTACAAAAACCTGGGGCCGGAGGAACTTGGCAGCGTCTACGAATCCCTGCTGGAACTGCACCCGGAGATATACATCAACGCGAACCGTGTCACGGATCGCTTCAAACTGACGACCGCATCCGGCCACGAGCGCAAGACCACCGGCAGCTACTACACGCCGACATCGTTGATCCAGGCGCTGCTCGATTCGGCGCTCGATCCTGTGCTGGCCGAAGCCCGCGTTGGCGGTGAAGCCGCGATCCTCGACCTGAAGGTGTGCGATCCAGCCTGCGGCAGCGGCCATTTCCTGATCGCCGCTGCTCACCGCATTGCCAAGGCGCTGGCCGCCGTGCGCACCCTCGAAGACGAACCCGCCCCCGCCGCCGTGCGATCCGCGCTGCGTGACGTGATCGGGCACTGCGTCTACGGCGTGGACATCAACCCGATGGCGGTTGAACTGTGCAAGGTCGGCCTGTGGATGGAAGCGCTCGAACCGGGCAAGCCGCTGAGCTTCCTCGACCACCGTATCCAGTGCGGCAACAGCCTGCTGGGGACGACACCCGCGCTGATGGCAAATGGCATTCCCGACGAGGCGTTCCAGCCGATTGAGGGCGACGACAAAAGCGTTGTGAGCGGTCTGCGCAAGCAAAACCGCGAGGAACGCAAGCAGCGCGAGGCCCGCGTGATGCAGCATGGGTTGTGGGATGCGCAGCCGGTAACCGACTACAGCGCTCTAGCCGCCGAAGTGGAAGCTCTCGACGCCCTCGACGACACGACTCTCGCCGGAGTCCGCGCCAAAGAAGATCGTTACCGCGCGCTGGCCGATGACCCCGACTACATCGCGGCCCGGTTGCTGGCGGATGCGTGGTGCGCGGCCTTTGTATGGGAGAAGACGCCCGCCGCCCAGATGCCCCTGACCGACCTGTTCTACCGCCGCCTGGAAAACGATCCGCACAGCCCAACCATGCGCGGTTTGCGCGAAAAAGTGGTGGAACTGCGCGAACGCTACCAGTTTTTCCACTGGCATGTGGCGTTTCCCGACGTATTCCACGTGCCGGAGCAGGTGGACACCGAGAGCGTCACTGGCTGGAATGGCGGCTTTGATGTGGTCCTGGGCAATCCACCCTGGGAACGTATCAAGATACAGGAAAAGGAATGGTTCGCAGAGCGCAGCCCGGAAATTGCCGGAGCGCTCAACGCCGCCGCCCGCCGCAAGCTGATCGCCGAACTGAGCGACACCGACCCGGCGTTGCTGGCAGCCTTTAGCGCGGACAAGCGCAAGGCTGAAGGCGAATCGCACTTTGTGCGCACTTCGGAGCGTTACCCGTTGTGCGGGCGCGGCGATGTGAACACCTACACCATCTTCGCCGAAACCGCGCGCCATATCATCAGCGCGACCGGGCGCGTGGGCATCATTGTGCCATCCGGCATCGCCACCGATGACACCACCAAGTTTTTCTTCCAGGACCTGATGCAATCGCAGGCGTTGGTGAGCCTATACGACTTCGAGAACCGCGACGCGATCTTCCCTGGTGTGCATCGCAGCTACAAATTTTGTCTTCTGACCATGACCGGACCAGATCGCCCGGCACGCGGCGGCGCGGAGTTCATCTTCTTCGCGCTCAACGTCGCCCATCTCGCCGACGGCTGGCGACGCTTCACGCTCTCCGCCGAAGATATTGCCCTGATCAATCCCAACACCGGGACAACCGCCACCTTTCGCAGTGGGCGCGACGCCGAACTCACCAAAGCTATTTACCGCCGCGTGCCCGTCCTTATCCGTGAGGGTGACTCCGAACGCGGCGAGCCTGTTGAAAATCCCTGGGGCATCACGTTCCGCACGATGTTCCACATGGCGAATGACTCTTATCTGTTCCACACGCCCGAGCAGCTTGAGCCGGACGGCTGGCGTCTAGAAGGCAATCGTTTTGTGCGCGGGAGAGAGGTGTATCTGCCGCTGTATGAGGCGAAAATGCTTCACCAGTTCGATCATCGCTGGGCGACCTATGAACCTAATGGCGATACACGTGACCTGTCCGATGACAATAAGCGCGATCCAGAATGTATTTTGATGCCAAGATACTGGGTGGACGCGCAGGAAGTATATAAGCAGGCAGACGGATTTTTGCACGCATTTAGGCGAGTTGCGCGAACTACCGATGAGCGCACCTTTATTTTTACACCAATACCATTGTATGCTGCCGGGGATAGTATCTTTCTCATCGTTCCAGAAATTGAAGGTGTTCCAACACACGTGCTTGCCGCGAACTTGAACGTGTTAGTTTTCGACTTTGTGGTTCGCCAAAAAGTAGGTGGTATGAATGCAAGCTTCTTTCTTGTTCAGCAATTCCCAGTCCTTCCCCCCTCCACCTACACCCCCACGCTGCTCGACTTCATCGTGCCGCGCGTACTCGAACTCACCTACACAGCCTGGGACTTGCAGCCCTTTGCGCAGGATGTCGGGTGGGACGGTCCGCCGTTCATCTGGGACGAGGAGCGCCGCTTCCTCATGCGCTGCGAGCTGGACGCGCTCTACTTCCACCTGTACGGCATCGCCCGCGACGACGTGGACTACATCATGGAGACGTTCCCCATCGTCAAGCGCAAGGACATCGCCGCCACCGCTACCGACGACTTCGAGGGCGAGTACGTCACCAAGCGCGTCATCCTGGAGATGTACGATCAGATGGCCGCGCTCGGTGTGCATGAGGATGCGGATCGTATCGCCGATTTCGAGACGTGGCTCACTCCGCCGCCTGCTGATCCGGCGGTGGCTCACCCAACGAGGGAATAACTATGTTACCAGGATTGTGGCTTGTGGAACGTCCCGTTCTGATCGGTCAAAGAAGCCGGAAACTGGCTGGCGCGCAGCACGCCTTGTCTGATCCGCTTGACGAACGTAGCATACTGCACAAGCTCTCGGCTTGGATGCTTATGAGGATTGATCACGCCCACCTTTTTACCGAGTTCTTGTGTCACAATGCGCACAGGCTCTCGCAAATCCGAGTCATTGGAGATGATTACCGCCACGTCACAGTCATTACGGAACGCATCGAAGAGCAGGTACGTTGCCAGGTTCACGTCCGAACCTTTTTCGGTGGTGCGGATTACGTCCGCATAGGTTGATTGTCCCGGTTTGGGATTCGCCAGCGGCATCGATACCGTATGCGTGAGAAAACTGCCGTAAGTGATCGTCAGGTTAGGGATCGTTTCCAGTGCGCGAAGGTAGGTTTGCTGCCGGATCGGCTGGTCTGGATCGCTCGGACGAGCGGAAACACGAGCGGTGAAATATCTGATCTGGTGAATAGTATCGTTCGGCAGCATCAACCGGCAGAGTTCAGCGAGATTGAGCCAGCGATGGGGAGAGTTTTTCAGGCAGCCATAATACAGGTTGAACCCGTCAACATAAACATTAGTTTTCATAAAAACTCCTATAAACGCAGAAGCCGCTTTCGCGGCCTCGCACCCTGCCACCGAAGCGACAGGGGGAATATAATTACATTATATAGCAAGATATATACGTTGGCAATTTGGGGAGTGGCAAAAATCAAGGGTATACGAAATCCTTGACGTGGGCCGGAAGCTTGGGAAAAGCCCGTTTGAATAACTGCCGACGATTCCAGGCAAAGACAAACAGCTTGACGGACCGCCACAAGGCATGAATACAGCGCGAAAAGCAACGGGATCTGCGCGCCAAACGGGCCAGATAATGACGCAGTTCGGCGTTGTCAGCTTCAACCGAGTAGGTTTGGCTTTTGTC